>Ga0224525_1000399_pt1 | contig 20216 bp, 14 predicted proteins | sample CFST100metaG_FD_179874 | JGI IMG/M metagenome (GOLD analysis project Ga0224525, IMG submission 179874) | Peat soil microbial communities from Stordalen Mire, Sweden - C.F.S.T100 | ecosystem: Environmental > Terrestrial > Soil > Wetlands > Peat | place: Sweden: Norrbotten County, Stordalen Mire...
CAATGAGCCGAGATGAAGCAAAAGCAAAAATACGAGAATTAGGCGGAGATATTTCAGAATCAGTGTCTTCTAAAACAAGTTATGTTATAGTTGGAAATGACCCCGGCTCTAAAGCAGAAAAAGCAAAAAAACTTGGAGTAAAAATAATTTCCGAAAAAGAATTTTTAAAACTTATTAAGTAATGGGAGTTTTTACAAATCAATTAAAAAAAATGGATTGGGGGATGATTATTCCGGCAGTGTTGCTGGTTTGTTTTGGATTGGTGGCAATTTGGAGCACTTGTGTGGCTAAAAATAATTTTTCTAATTTTGAAAAGCAGATTATTTTTTTTGCTGTTGGATTTTCAGTTATGATTTTGGTAAGTTTTTTTGATTATAGAATTTTAAGAAATAATTCTTATTTAATTTTAGTTTTATATGGAGTTTGCATATTGTTGCTTGTGGGACTTCATTTTTTTGCGCCAGTTATAAAAGGAACAAGAGGATGGTACAAGGTTGGGATTTTGTCGTTTGACCCTATTGAGCCTACAAAAATTGTTTTGGTTGTTTTATTGGCAAAATATTTTTCAATGCGTCACGTTGAAATGTATAAATTTAAAAATATTATTTTTTCTGGTTTATATGTTTTACTTCCTGCCTTATTAATTTTTATAAAACCAGATTTGGGGGGAACAATGGTTATATTGCTAATTTGGCTGGGAATTTTGTTGGTTTCTGGAATTAAATTAAAGCATTTTTTAATTTTGTCTTTTTGTTTTTTACTGGTTGCAGGAATCGCATGGAATTTTTTGCTTCACGATTATCAAAAACAACGCATTACATCTTTTTTATTTCCTTACGATTATTTGGGTGCTTCGTGGTCTCAAAACCAAACAAAGATTTCAATTGGTTCTGGGCAAATTTTAGGAGAGGGGATAGCAAAAGGTTCACAAATACAATATGGTTTTTTGCCAGAACCACACACAGATTTTATTTTTTCAGTCATAGCCGAAGATTGGGGGATGGTTGGGGTTTTGGCTTTATTTATAGTTTATGGATTTTTGGTTTGGCGTGTTTTGCAAATTGCCGTAGAATCAAAATCTAATTTTCCAAGGCTTTTTGCTTCTGGCTTTGCAATAATGTTAACCGCTCAATTCTTCATAAATATAGGAATGAATTTATCTTTGCTTCCCGTTGTAGGAATCTACCTCCCCTTCATAAGCTACGGCGGTTCCGGCCTAATCGGCAATTTCGTTTCCATAGGTATTCTGCAAAGCATCAAACTAAGAAGATAGGGCTTGTTTTTGTTGACATATGTTTGTATTAGCGTACTATTAGGTAACAGCAATAAAATAATTAAAAACAATAAAAAAATGAAACAACAAAAAGGAATTTCAACTTTAGTCGGTATAATAATTATTGTCGTTGTAGTAATCATTATTTTTGGCGGAGTATTTGTTTACCAAAATTTTGCAACCAAAAAAAATAATATCCAAACCGCTGTTTCGCCTGTTCAAAGCCAGCAGGCAACAGAAAGCTGGAAAACATATACAAGCGATAAGTATGGATTTAGTTTTGCATATATATCTAGCTGGTTTTGCCAAAAACCAGTTGGCGAAGGGAATAGTTTTGAATTAACAATAGCTTGTGCCCCGTCTGAAAAAGTTCTTAGTGAAGGTCCTTCATTTCCTATAGAAGTTAGAATTATGGATAAAAATAATTCATTATATTCTAATTTAATAAATTGGCCAGATAATGCGAAGACTAAAGATGGAGTAGAAAATTTAAAAAAACAAACTTTAAAAATTGGAGATTATCAGGCTGTTAAGAGAACTTGGAATATTGGTGGAACCAGCCAAGAATCAATACAATTTACAAATGGGGATTTAATTTTTCAATTTTATTCCAACTTGTTGAAAGAACATCCAGAATATTCAGGAACATTAGAGAATATGGCTGAGACCTTTAAACTTATAAAATAAGTCTAACCTTATTAGCACTTGACACTTTTTATAAAATAGAATAGGATATAAATATATTAGGTCTGTCTGATCAACGGACCGTAAAAAAGAAGTGGCCACTTTACTTTAAAGAAAATCAAATACCATTGTTTCGGTTATTTTTAAGTACCGAAATTTTTGTTTTAATTAATAATTTTTAATACTTTTAATTTGTAGAGTCGAACTCTCTCTACAGCAAATTTATAAATGGCAGAAATTATAAGCAAAGTAAAGAACTTTTCAAAATCTAAACTTCAGTTTTCCACTCCCCACCTTTTGATGATGCAAAAGGATACATGGGAAGATTTCTGGAAAGTTAGAGTAAAAGAACTTTTAGAAGAAATATCTCCAATTAGAGATTACACCGGAAAAGAATTTGAACTTTGGTTTGGAGACTACAAACTCTCAAAACCAAATTACAAAAACGGTTTAGAAGCCAAAAAAAATAATGATTCTCTTGAGGCTTCTTTAAGAGTTAAAATAAAATTAGTAAACCTTAAAACAAAAGAGGTTAAAGAACAAGAAGTATATCTTGCTGATTTCCCTGTCATGACAGAAAGGGGAACTTTTGTTGTAAACGGAGTTGAAAGAGTAGTTGTTTCTCAGCTTATTAGAAGCCCTGGAGCATTTTTTACAAACAGAAGTTTTAGAGGCAGAAATTATTTTGGCTCAAAAATTATTCCAAACAGGGGAGCATGGTTAGAATTTGAAACAGAAGAATCTGGATTTATTGGAGTTAAAATTAACAGAAAAAGAAAAGTTCCAGCAACAACATTGTTGATGGCTTTGGGTTTGGACGGAGTTGAAAAAGTTGAAAAAGCATTTAAAGATGTTGATACCGGAGAAATACAATATATAAAAGAAACTTTAAAACGCGACACATGCAAAGACCAAAAAGAAGCTTTGGTTGAGGTTTATAGAAGGTTAAGACCTGGAGATTTGGTCACACCAGACACAGCTCAAGATTTAATATTTTCTATGTTTTTTAATTTTGACAGATATGATTTGTCAAAAGTTGGAAGATGGAAAACTTGGTTGCGTTTGCCTGGAATCGCTCCAAAAAATTTAGATAAAGAAATTACAAAAGAAGAAAGAATATTATCAATTGATGATATAGTTGAGGTTGTAAAAGAAGTTATTAGATTAAATAATGACCCCGACGCAAAAGCCGATCAGGTTGACCACTTGGGAAATAGAAGGGTTAGGACATTGTCTGAGCTTTTACAGAATAGACTGAGAGTTGGTTTGATGAGGATGGAAAGAATTATAAAAGACAAAATGTCTACTTTGGAAGCTGACACAGTCACTCCTATTCAATTGATTAACCCAAGACCATTGATAGCTGTTGTAAAAGAATTTTATACTTCTTCAACATTCTCTCAATTTATGGATAACGAAAATCCATTGGCAGAATTAGAGCATAAAAGAAGATTAACAACAACTGGTCCTGGAGGTTTAACAAGAGAAAGAGCAGGATTTGAAGTTAGAGACGTTCAACCATCTCACTATGGAAGAATTTGTCCTATTGAAACACCAGAAGGTCCTAACGTAGGATTGGTAGGACATTTGGCATCTTTTGCCAGAGTAAATCCTTATGGCTTTATAGAAGCTCCATATTTTAGAGTAAAAAATGGAAAAGTTACTGATGAGATAGAATATCTTTCAGCTCAAGAAGAAGAAAGACACAATATTGCTCCAGCATCTGTTCCTTTGACAGACCAATTAAAAATTCTTCCAGAAATTCCACCAAACAAAGTAGAAGCTAGAGTTAAGGGAGAGCCAGAAGAAGTTGAAATTGATAAAATTGATTATTGTGATGTTTCTTCAAAACAATTTATCTCGGTAGCCACTTCATTAATTCCATTTTTGAATCATGACGACGCATCTCGTGCGCTTATGGGATCTAACATGCAAAGACAGGCAGTGCCATTAATAAGACCAGAAGCTCCATTGGTTGGAACCGGAACAGAAAGAAATGTTGCCCGCGATTCTGGACAAGTTATTTTGGCTGATGCAAATGGAGTTATAAAAGAAGTTGATGCTCAACATATTAAAGTTCAATATGAAGAAAAAGGTAAAAAATGGGAAGAAGATTATGAGTTACAGACTTTTGTTAGAACAAACCAATATTCATGCTTCCATCAAAAACCAATAGTTGAAAAGGGTGAAGAAGTGAAAAAAGGAGATGTTTTAGCCGATGGAGCTGCTATTTCTCAAGGCAGATTGGCTTTGGGTAGAAATATTTTAGTTTGTTTCTTGCCATTAAGAGGAGGAGGATTTGAAGACTCAATGACTATTTCAGAAAAATTGGCAAAAGAAGACGAATTTACATCAATTCACATTGAAGATTTTACTTGCGATGTTCGTGAAACAAAACTTGGGCCCGAAGTTACAACATCTGATATTCCAAATGTTGGAGAAGAAAAATTAAAAGATTTAGATGAAGAAGGAGTTATAAGAGTTGGAGCAGAAGTTGGTCCTAACGACATTTTGGTTGGAAAAATTTCACCAAAAGGAGAAGCAGAATTAACTCCAGAAGAAAGATTGTTAAGAGCAATTTTTGGAGATAAAGCAAAAGATGTAAAAGACTCTTCTTTGAGAATGGAACACGGTAAAAAGGGAAAAGTTGTTAACGTAAAAATATTTTCAAGAGATCTTGGACACAAATTAGAACCAGGAGTTATAAAAAGAATTAAAGTAGAAATTGCCGAAACAAGAAAAGCAAAAGTTGGAGATAAATTAGTAGGAAGACACGGGAACAAAGGAGTTGTCTCAAGAATTTTGGCTGAACATGAAATGCCATTTTTGGCAGACGGAACTCCAGTTGACTTGGTAATTTCTCCATTGTCTGTCCCATCTCGTATGAACTTAGGACAGATTTTGGAAACTCACTTAGGCTGGGCAGCTCATAAATTAAATTACATTGCAATTTCTCCTGCATTATTGGGAGCTAATCAAGAAGATGTAAAACGAGAATTAAAATTGGCAGGCTTGCCAGAATCGGGACAGGTTACAGTATATGACGGTAGGACAGGATTGCCATTTCCAAAGCCAATTACAGTTGGATATATGTATGTGATGAAATTAATCCACATGGTTGACGACAAAGTTCACGCCAGATCAATTGGGCCATATTCATTAATTACTCAACAGCCATTGGGCGGAAAAGCTCAGTTTGGAGGTCAGAGATTTGGAGAGATGGAAGTCTGGGCTTTAGAAGGATATGGAGTTGCGCATACATTGCAAGAAATGTTGACTATAAAATCTGATGACGTTCAAGGAAGAGCTGCAGCTTATGAGTCTATTTTGAAAGGTGAACCAATTAGGAATCCAAATATTCCAGCATCATTTAATTTACTTGTCGCTGAGTTAAAATCACTCGGCATGGCGGTCGAAGTAAAAGAAAAACCTCGTTTAGAAAGAGAAGACAGACGCGAGGATAAAAAAAATTACTAACCTAAAAATAAAAAATCCATGCGAGTATTAGACTTAGAATCAATACGAATTAAAATTGCATCACCCGAGGACATTATGTCCTGGTCTCATGGTGAAGTAATTAAGCCAGAAACAATTAATTATAGAACTCAAAAGCCTGAAAAGGACGGGCTTTTTGATGAGAGAATTTTTGGTCCTGAAAAAGATTATGAATGCGCTTGCGGAAAATATAAAAGAATAAGATATAAGGGAGTTGTTTGCGACAGATGCGGAGTTGAAGTTACAAAATCTTCTGTAAGAAGAGAAAGAATGGGACATATAAAATTGTATACTCCTGTTTCTCATATTTGGTTTTTAAGAGGAGTGCCTTCAAGAATGGGTTTGGTTTTAGATAAATCATCTCAGCAATTAGAAAAAGTTATTTATTTCTCTTCATATATTATTACAAAAGTTGATGAAACGGCTCGTGATAATATTATGGAAGCAATTGAACAAGAGTATCAATCAAAAGTTAAGAAAGAAAAAACTGAAGCTGCTAAAAATGATTTAAAACAAGCCAGAGAAAAAGCCAAAGAAGAACTTTTAGAAATAAAAGAAATGAGGATTTTGTCTGAGGTTGTGTATCATACTTTGTCCATGAAATTTGGAGAAGTTTTTGAAGCAGGAACTGGCGCTGAAGTTGTAAAAAAACTTTTTGAAAAAATTGATTTAAAAAAAGAAACCGAAATAATTGCAGAAGAAGCAAGAAATGCTCCGCCAGCAACAAAAAAGAAAATTTTAAGAAGATTAAAATTATTTCAGGGAATGTTGAAAGCTGGTGTAAGACCAGAATGGATGTTTATGGAAGTTTTGCCAGTTTTGCCACCTGATTTAAGACCAATGGTTCAGTTAGACGGAGGAAGATATGCTTCTTCTGATTTAAATGATTTATACAGAAGAGTTATAAATAGAAATAACAGATTAAAATATTTGCAGGAAATAAAAGCTCCTCCAGTAATTGTTAGAAACGAAAAAAGAATGTTGCAGGAAGCTGTTGACGCTTTGATTGATAACGAAATGAGAAAAGGTGTCACAACAACAGCCACCACTGGTGGAAAAAGATTGTTAAAATCTTTAGCTGCAATTTTGGCTGGAAAACAAGGAAGATTTAGACAAAATCTTTTGGGAAAACGTGTTGATTATTCCGGCAGATCTGTTATTGCAGTTGGTCCAGAATTAAAATTCTCACAATGCGGTTTGCCAAAAACATTGGCTTTGGAAATGTTTAAACCTTTTGTAATTAAAAGAATTTTAGACAAAGAATTAGCTTATAATATTCGTGGAGCAGCAAGATTAGTTGAAGAAAAAACTCCAGATGTTTGGGCAATTTTAGAAGAAATTATTAAAGACAAATTAGTTTTACTAAACAGAGCTCCAACTTTGCACAGACTTGGTATTCAGGCATTTAAGCCAATTCTAACAGAAGGAGAAACAATAAAATTGCATCCATTAGTTTGCGAAGCCTTTAACTCTGACTTTGATGGAGACCAAATGGCTGTTTATTTGCCTTTGTCAGATGAAGCTCAAAAAGAAGCTAGAGAAATAATGCTTTCAACTTTAAATCTTTTAAGACCTGCAACTGGAATGCCAGTAATCGGGCCATTTAGAGATATCGCTTTGGGTTGTTACTTTTTGACTAAACAAGAAGAACCAACAGATGAGAAAAGCGTTAAAGTTTATTCTTCTGTTTCTGAAGCAATTACTGCTTATGAATATGGATTTTTAAGACTAAACGAAAAGATAAAAGTTCCAACTCCAAAAAATTTAGAAAAAGTGGAATTAATAGAAACATCTGTTGGCAGATTGATTTTAAACGATGTTATGCCTCATGATTATCCATATATAAACAGATTAATTGATAACAAGCAGTTAAAGGGTATTGTTAGAGAAATTATAGAAAAATATCCAAATGAAGACGCAGTTGTAACTATTGATAAAATAAAAACATTGGGTTTTGAACACTGCACATTGTCTGGAGTAAGCTGGGGAATGGATGATTTGGCTGTTCCAAAAGAAAAGAAAGAATTAATTAATATTGCAGAAGCAGAAGTAAGACAAATTGATAATCATTTTGAGAAAGGACTTTTATCACCTGATGAAAAAACATCTCAGAAGATTTTAATTTGGCAGACAGTCAAAACAAAATTAGAAACATTATTAAAAACATCATTACCACCAAATGGATCTGTTATGTCTATTATTTCAGCTGGAGCCAGAGCCACTTGGGCTCAGCCAGTTCAGATGGCTGGTATGAAAGGTTTGGTTAACAATCCTTCTGGAGGTATTATTGAATTGCCAGTAAAATCATCTTTTACAGAAGGTTTTAATGTGTTGGAATATTTTATTTCAACTCACGGAGCCAGAAAAGGTACAGCTGATACAGCTTTAAGAACTTCTTCTGCGGGATATTTGACAAGAAGATTGGTTGACGTTGCTCACGACGTAATTATTACAGATGAAGACTGCGGAGATAAAACAGGTTTAACTGTTTATAAAAAAGATGCCGATATAATTGAGCAAGATTTTATTTTCAAAATTGTTGGCAGAACTGCTTTAGAAACAGTTGAATATAACAAAAATGTTTTTGTTAAAAAAGGTGAAATAATTAACTGGCAAGCAGCAAAAGCTATTGCAACAGAAGAAGGAATTGAAAGAATAATTATTGCTTCTCCGTTAACTTGTAAATCCTCGCAAAGAGTTTGCCAAAAATGTTATGGTTGGGATTTGGGCAGAAATAATTTAATAAAATTAGGAGAAGCAGTTGGAGTTGTTGCAGCTCAAGCAATTGGAGAACCTGGAACACAGCTTACATTAAGAACTCGTCACTTAGGAGGAATTGTGGGCGGAGGCGATATTACACAAGGTTTGCCAAGAATTGAAGAAATTTTTGAATGCAGAGCTCCAAAAGGAGAAGCCATAATGTCTTTGACCGCAGGAAAGGTTGTAGGAATTGATGAAGAAAACAGAATTGTAAAAATTCAGCCAGATAAAAAATCAGCATCTAAAAAAGAAATAATGGAATATAAAATTCCTGGCAGAATTGCAATTATGGTTGAAAAAGGACAAGAAATTAAAGAAAATCAGCCACTTTGCGAAGGAAGCTTAGATTTGAAAAAGCTTTATAAATCGGCTGGAGTTGAAGCAACTCAAAGATATATTTTGCAAGAAGTTCAAAGAGTTTATTCTTCACAGGGAGTTGATATCAACGATAAGCACATTGAAGTAATTATTCAGAAAATGTTTTCAAGAATTAAAGTTAGAGAAGAAGGCGATTCAAATTGGATAAGAGGTGAAGTTGTTGAAAGAGAAATTTTCAATGAAGAATGTGATAAATTAAAGAAAGAAAAGAAAAACCCTCCATTGGGAGTACAAATATTGCTTGGAATTTCAGAAGTTGCCTTAAATTCAGAATCATTCTTGTCAGCAGCTTCCTTCCAGCAAACTTCAAGAGTTTTGATTAAAGCATGTCTTGAAGGCAAAGAAGATAAGCTTCGAGGATTAAAAGAAAACGTAATTATAGGTAAATTAATCCCAGTTGGAACCGGATTTATTCCAAAAGTAAAAGACGAAGACTAAAAAATAAAAAACCAGGAAAACACCTGGTTTTTTATTGTGTAAAAATTGGCTTGAATGAAAATAATCCAGAGAGTATAATGAAATAATAATTAAAAAATTATGGCGAAAAAAGATAAACAAGAAGAAAAAAGAAATAATAAGAATGGGAGAAATAAAAATGATAATGGGAAAAATGGGAAGAGCAATAAAGATGAAAAGTTAAAAAATTCTCTTTTAAGCAATTGGACAAAACGCTGGATAAAAGCGACTTTGCTTTTTTTGATTGCGATTATTGTTGTTTTGTCTTTTCCTTATTTTGACAAAGCAGGATATGCTGGAGAAATTTTTATAAAGATTTGCGAATTTTTAATTGGAAAAGCATATTATACAATCCCAGTATTTTTATTTGTTTCTGGATTAATATTTTTAAAGACAAAGAAAAAAGGAAAGGATTTGGCAATGGGTTTGGCAATTTTGGTTTCTATTTTTGGAATATCTGGAATTTTGGCAGTTCGCGATTTAACAGTTAAAGGCGGGGGATGGGTTGGATTTTTGTGCGGATGGGTACTTGTCCATTTTTTTGGAATTATTGTTGCTAATATTGTTTTTGCAGTTGTTTTGTTAATCGGTTTGTTTATTTTCTTGCAGTTTATACCTTGGGATGAGAAAAAGGAAAAGGAAAAAGAAGAAAAACCAACTTTTGCAATAAATAAACAAGAAGAGGAAGAACCCAAAATTAAGGGCATTTCGCAAGAAAAACCAGCAAAACCTGCGCCTGCAAAAATGACTTTGTTTAAAAAAGGAGATGACGGTCCAGAAAAAGCAGAAATTAAAAAACCTGCGCCAGCAAATAAAAATGCATATATTTTGCCACCACTGGATTTGTTAAATAAAAATGAGGCGGCTCCAACTTCTGGGAATATAAAAGAAAATTCAATGATAATTAAAAGTACATTGGAAAATTTTGGTATTCCGGTTGAAATGGCAGAAGTAAATGTTGGACCAACTGTTACTCAATATGCTTTTAAACCGGCAGAAGGTGTAAAACTTTCAAAAATCACAACGTTATCTAACAATTTAGCTTTGGCTCTTGCCGCTCACCCAATTAGAATTGAAGCTCCAATTCCTGGAAAATCTTTGGTGGGAATTGAAGTGCCAAATAAAGTAAGATCTGTTGTTACTTTAAGAAATTTAATTTCTCAAACTGCTTTTCAAAATTCTACAAATCCATTGCTTATTGCTTTGGGCAGAAATGTTGCTGGCGCTGCAGTTAATACAGATATCGCCGATGGCCCGCACTTGCTTGTTGCCGGAGCAACCGGTACAGGAAAAACAATATTTTTGAATAGTTTAATTTTAAGTTTGCTTTATAAATATACGCCAGATCAGCTAAGAATGATTATGGTTGATCCAAAAAGAGTTGAATTTCAAAACTATAACGATATCCCGCATTTATTGTGTCCTGTAATTTATGACGCGCAAAAAACTATAAATGCTTTGCAATGGCTAACTCGCGAAATGGAAAGGCGTTTTGAAGTATTTTCTGAAATTCCTACAAGAAATTTGGCAACATATAATTCAAACAAATCTGTGATTGCTTCGGGACTTCAATTACCTTATATTGTTTTTGTGGTTGATGAATTGGCAGATTTAATGGCTGCAAAAGGCAGAGAGCTTGAGGCTGGAATTGTGCGTTTGGCTCAAATGGCTAGAGCAACCGGAATTCACCTTGTATTGGCCACACAAAGACCATCGGTGGAAGTTATTACAGGTTTAATTAAAGCTAACGTGCCTACAAGAATTACTTTTCAGGTTTCTTCACAAATTGATTCAAGAACAGTTATTGATACTTCTGGGGCTGAAAAATTAATTGGCGCAGGAGATATGCTTTTCCTTTCTTCAAAATCTTCTAAACTTACTAGAATACAAGGCCCATATATTTCAGAAAAAGAAGTTAACAAAGTTGCAGCATTTATTGCTGACCAAGCCAAAAAATTTGAAGATCCACAAGCAGCACTTAGCCAAAGTTTAGCTGAAAGTTTGGAACGCACAGAAGCTGTAGCCAATGCCAAGGGCGGAGAAGGTGGAGAATTTTTTGGAGGAGCGAATGAAGATCCACTATTTGAAGAAGTTAAAGCAATTGTTTTAGAAACCAAAAAAGCTTCTGCATCATTTTTGCAAAGGCGTTTAAGAATAGGTTATTCAAGAGCTGCTAGATTAATTGATATGCTTGAAGAACAGGGAATTGTTGGCGGTGCTGACGGAGCCAAACCAAGAGAAGTCTACGGAACCCCAAACAACGCAGCCAACGTAAAATTAATCCCCGGTGGAGGCCTAGACGAATCCGAAGAATCCCCCGACGAATGGAAAAAAGTATAAAAATATGAGCGAAACTTTTTTAATTTCAAGCGAGAGGATAGTAAGCAAGATTTACATTATCAGAAATAAGAAAGTTATGTTTGATAGAGATTTAGCTAAACTCTATGGCGTGCAGACAAAAGTCTTGAATTTGGCAGTGAAAAGAAATATCAAAAGATTTCCCGGAGACTTTATGTTTCAACTCGATAAAGAAGAATTTAAAATTTGGAAGTTTCAAATTGAAACTTCCAAATCAGATAAAATGGGCTTAAGGAAACCGCCTTTTGTCTTTACAGAACAAGGTGTGGCAATGTTATCAGGAGTTTTGAATAGTGATAGAGCAATAAATGTGAATATCCAAATTATAAGGACATTCACAAAAATAAGAGAATTATTGGCAACCAGCGAAGCTTTGCAGAGAAAAATGATGGATATGGAAAGAAAGTATGATGGTAAAATAAAAGAAATTTTTGACACGCTCGGTTTTTTGTTAGAAGATAAGATTAAACCAAAGAAACAAATAGGTTTTAAATAAATTATTTAAAATAAAATTTATGGCTAAAGAAAAAAAAGAGGCAATTAAAAAAGAAGATAAGGGGGTGACTAATGTGGTTAATGAAATTAAGGAGCGGTTTGGAGAGGGGGCGATTATGACTATGAGGGAGATCCATGCGGTGGATGTGGATGTGGTGCCAACTGGGTCTATTGCTATGGATTTGGCTTTGGGAGTTGGGGGAATGCCGAGGGGCAGAATTATTGAAATATATGGGGCAGAATCTTCTGGAAAAACCACATTATCTCTTCATGTAATAGCTGAAGCGCAAAAAAAGGGCGGTGTGTGCGCTTTTGTTGATGCAGAACACGCAATGGACCCAGATTATGCAGGACGCATTGGAGTTAATGTAGATGATTTATTAATTTCTCAGCCCGATTCTGGCGAACAAGCTTTGCAAATTGTTGAAACTCTTGTAAAATCAGAAAAAATTGCTGTTATTGTTGTAGATTCAGTGGCCGCACTCACGCCTAGGGTTGAGATAGAAGGTGAAATTGGAGACCAACATATGGGTTTGCAAGCTCGTATGATGTCTCAAGCTTGCAGGAAATTGGGCAGTATTGCTTCAAAAACCAATACTATGATTATATTTTTGAACCAAACCAGAATGAAAATTGGAATGGTTTTTGGAAATCCAGAAACCACCCCTGGCGGAATGGCATTAAAATTTTACGCTTCTGTAAGAGTTAATTTGGCGCGAACTGCTCAAATAAAAGCTGGTGATGAAATTATTGGAAACAGAGTAAAAGCAAAAATTGTAAAAAACAAAGTGGCAGCTCCTTTTAAAACAGCTGAATTTGATATTTATTACAACGAAGGAATTTCAAAAGTCGGAGACGCTTTAAGGGTTGCCATAGACCGTGGCCTAATAAAACAATCTGGCAGTTATTTCTCTTATAATGGAGAAAAAATGGGTCAAGGAACAGAAGGCGCAAAAACCTATTTAAAGGAACATCCCGAAGTTGTAAAAGCTATAAAAGACGAAGTTATGAAAGGTGAACTAGTTGTAATCAAAAAAGCTAAAGAATATTAATAAAAAAGCCCCACTTCTGGGGCTTTTTAAATATTTATGTATCCTTCGGCAAGCTCAGGATAAGTGTTCCCTTATTTTGGGGTGTAGGCTAAAAGTCCCATTTGGCGGGCTCTTTTTATGGCTGTGGCAATCTTTTTTTGATGATAAGCACAAAGATTTGTTTTCTTTCTTGGTTTTATTTTATAAAATCCAGAAACAAATTTTGATAACAATTCTATGTTTTTAAAATCTACATCATCAATATTTTTTTGGCAAAAATAACACATTGTCTTATGAGCGGAGGATGAAAGTATATTTTATAAATAAATTATACTTCTTGTTCCGTTCTATTTTTAAATTATCTATTTTTTATTAAAAGTTTAAAAAGGAATATCTTTTACATCTATTTCATCTGCAGCTTCATCTTCAAAAGAAACAGTTTTTCTTTCTTCTGCTGAACCTGTTGATGGTGGAGTGTAATCTTCTTCTATAACTGGGATTTCTTCTTGTCTGGCTGGTTGTTCGGGCTCATGGCTGGAAAATGCTGGTTTACTGTAATTTGAATTGCCTGTTGGGCTAACTCCTGCGCCCTTTGGGCCCAATTGCAAACTGTCGGCTATTATTTCTGTTCTATATTGTTTTGCTCCTTGCGCATTTACCCAGTTTCTTGTTTTTATTCTCCCTTCTATTAAAACTAAACCGCCTTTATTTAGATATCTTGAAGAAATATCAGCTAATTTCCCAAAGCAGACAATATTATGAAATTCTGCTTCTGTCTTTTTTTCTCCGTTTGCAGAAGTATAAAATCTGTTTGTTGCTATTGAAAAACTTGTTACTTGTCCGCCATTTGGCATTGAGCGAACTTCTGGGTCTTTAGTAACATTACCTAATATAAATACTTTGTTTAGATTCATATTTTTTTTGTTATTCTCCTAATAACTCGTCTAATTTTTGTTCAATATCTTTTAATTCTACTTTTTCTTTTTCAACTGATTTAACAGGTTTTTCTTCTTCAATTTCTTCAGTTTCGGTTTCATTTTCTACTTTTTCTCCCATAGTAATATTTGGCAATTCTTCTGATGATATTTTTGTTCTGGTTCTTCTTTCTTTTCTCATCTTGGCAGGTTCTTTTATTATAATCATATTACGCACAATATTTCCATCTTTTGCCAAAGTTTCTTTCAATTCTATTATTTTTTCTGGTTCTACCTGAAATTCTAAAACACCAAAAAATCCAGAAGCTCTTTTCTTAATTTGATAAGACAAAGTTCTAGCAATAGGATTTGATTGTTTCAAAATTGTTCCTTCTTTGCTTGAAATTAATGATTCAATTTCTTTTGCCTTGGCTTCGGCCTCTTCTGATGTAACATCAGGGGAAACGATATATGTTAATTCGTATGTTTTCATTGTTTTATTTATCTTAAATTATGTTATAATACTATAATAAATTTAAGAAAATTGCAAGAGCAATATGATAAATACATCTATTTTCAAATCATACGATATAAGGGGGATTTATCCTTCAGAATTAAACGAAGAGTCTGCTTACGCCATTGGCAGGGCTTTTGCTAGGCGGTCTGGATCTAAAAAAGTCACAGTTGGTACCGATATGCGCCTTTCTGGGCCAGCCTTAAAAAAAGAACTAATTCGCGGGATTACCGATGAGGGCATAAACGTAAAAGACATTGGATTGGTGCCTATTGATGCAATTTACGCTTCTGTAGGGAAGTTTGGTGATCAAGCTGGCATTATGATAACGGCATCGCATAATCCGCCAGAATATAATGGTTTTAAGATGGTTTTAAAAGATATGAAATGGATTAGAGGAGTTGATTTGTTAGAAGAAGTAAAAAGTCTTCCAGCAGAAATTAGCCAAACAAAAGGCGAAATTATAGAGGAAGATATAATGCCTCGTTATATTAACCACGTTTTGAGCTTTGTTGAAATTGATAAAATTAAACCTTTTAAAGTTGTTGTTGACGCCGGAAACGGAATGGCTGGAAAAGTTATTCCAATTTTAACAGAAGGCTTGCCATTAAATATAATTCCATTAAATTTTAAATTAGACGGCAGTTTTCCTGCTCATCCATCAAATCCATTATTGCCAGAATCTCAAAAAGAACTTTGTGAAGTTGTTGTAAAAGAAAAAGCAGATTTTGGAGTTATGTTTGATGGCGACACAGACAGGCTAATTTTTATAGATGAAAACGGCAAGTTTATTTCTGCCGATATGACTTTACTTTTGTTGGCAAAATTATTTTTGGAAAGAGAAGCGGGAGCTGGTATTGTTTATAACCTTATTTGTTCCAAAATAGTGCCAGAAATGATTAAAGAGTGGGGAGGCAGGCCTTTAGTGTCTAAAGTTGGTTATGTTAATGTTTCAACAGTAATGAAAGAAAAAGAGGGCATTATGGGCGGAGAACTTTCTTCTCATTATTCATTTCGCGATAATGCTTATGCCGATTCTGGATTTATTGCTTTTGTAATTTTATTACAATTGTTATCAAATCATGACCAGCCACTTTCAGAAATTGTAAAACCATTTTATAAATATTTTAAAGCTCCAGAAATAAATCTTGAAGTAAAAAATAAAGAGGAAATTTTAGAAAAAATCAAACAAAAATATTTAGACGGAAAACAAGACTTTTTAGATGGCATAACCGTAGAATACAAAGATTGGTGGTTCAACGTGCGAGGCTCAAACACAGAACCCCTTTTGCGAATAACCATAGAAGCCGATTCAGAAAAAATATTATCAAAAAAACAGAAAGAATTGACAATGATTATAAAAGAAGTACAATAAAAATATGAATCAAGATTTTAGTGAATTAATTGAATATTTAGATGATAAATTTGGAAAAGTTGAAGGAGATATAAAAGAATTAAGAGATAATTTTAATTTACTTCAAAAATCAGTTGATGATTATGCTGTCAAAGCAGATACATTTTTTCAAGAATTAGTTATGTTGTCTCATAAAGTTGACCGGCATGAAAAATGGCTTCTCCAAATTGCAGAAAAACTTGGTATTAAATTAGAATACTAAAAATATAAATTTAAAAATAAAATCCCGATTTCTGTCGGGATTTTTTGTTTTAAAGTTATACACAGGATAAAAATTTGCATAAGATGTGCTGGGGGGGGTATTATTAGTTAATAAAATATAAAATAAAGGTCGGAACAAAACAATTAACTTAAAAATAAATTAAATATATAAATTAGTATAAATCTATGACAAAAAAATTTCTAAAAAGAAAAGTAAATAATAAATTAGCTATAGGACTAATCTCTGTGGAGGTTGTAGCTGTCCTTTTAGCTTTCTCTGTTGGGGTTTATCAAGGAATGACCATAAGATCAACATTAGCCGATGCTCTTGTTTATCATTCAGCTGATACAAACCACGATTACGTTATCAGCCCCGCTGAATTAAACAGAGTAAGAGATCTTTCTGGTTCAAAAGGATATCATGTTCAGTCTGGAACAGTAGATGGTTTTGCTGCTGGAGCTGCTGTTTCCTCTAAATTATCGGCTTCTCTAGATGCAGGTAATCCTAATTCAACTTCAATCAATGTAAATTCAGTTTCTGGAATTACAAATGTTCCAATGTTAGTTTTTAATGTTAAGTCAACAAATGGAAATTCTATTTTACAAAACATAAAAATTGCAGCTACTGGAGATGCCTTAGCTGTTGCCAAATTGAAAACAGTCAAATTATATGACGGTTCAACACAATTAGGAGCAGTTGCCCCTTCTGGCAATGTAATTTCTTTTAAAGACCTTTCAATCAGCGTATTAAAAGATGCTACAAAATCTTTAACAATAAAAGCTGACTTTTTAGGTGGAGTGACTAATGGAACAAAGATAAGATTAACAATAACTCCAACAACAGGAATTACTTATCAGGGAACAGGTTCAACGACTGCTTACGCTACAGGTTCAGTAATTAATGGAAACTATATGTCTTTATATAGTGATATAAATGTTTCATTAAGCTTTTCCTCAGCTACCTCTGCATATACATACAATTCAACAACGCCAGCAAAGAGTTATGCCACAGGAGTAATTACTTTTAATGCAAAACCAAGCGGTGGCACTTTAACTTTGCCAACTTCAGACAATATTATTGTTCAAGTTTGCAACAGCAATGCGAGTTGTACATCAACAGGAGTATCTAAAAGTATTACAGTCAGTCCAAATCAAAATATTTTAGATGGCAATACAGCAACAATAACCGTTAATGCTTCTTATACTCCTCCTACTCATGGTTATTATTATTTTAAGATTACTAAAATTGATTCTAATGTAGGAGGTATGCTAATTTCACAAACTTCTGGGTTAGATAATTATAGAACTCCTGCGGTAAACGCTCAATAATTACAAAAAAACAGTCCCGAGCTTGTCGAAGGACTGTTTTTTGTTTTAGCGATTAGTAGGTTAAGCCCATTTTTTCTCGGACTTCTTTCATTGTGGTTTCGGCAATTGTTTTGGCTCTTATGGCGCCTTTGTTTAGAATATCTTTTACGTAGACGTCTCTTGTTTCTAGTTCTTTTTCTTTTTTTCTAAATGGTTCCAAATAGTTTATCACAACTTGAGCTAAAGATTTTTTAAATTCAGCATAACTTTTTTTCTCAAATTCTTTTTGTATATCTTCAATTGTTCTATTGGTTAGAAGAGAATAAATTGTTAAAAGATTTGATATGCCCGGTTTTTTTGTGACGTTGTAAATAATATCTTTTCCAGAATCAGTGGTGGCCGACATTATTTTTTTTGTAATTTGTTCTGGCGAATCAAAAAGTGAAATGCATGATTTTGGGTCATCCGATTTTGACATTTTTCTTTTAGGATCTTGCAAGCTCATTATTTTTGCTCCTGTTTTTGGTAAAATTGTTTCTGGTTCTGGAAAAGTCTGGCCAAATTTTTGATTAAATTTTCTGGCAATTGTGCGAGCCAATTCTACGTGCTGATCTTGGTCTTTTCCAACTGGCACAGCTTTTGCTTTATAAAGTAAAATGTCAGCTGCCATCAAAACAGGATAATTAAATAATCCGGCGTTAATATAATCTTTATGCTGTTTTGATTTTTCTTTAAATTGAGTCATTCTGGAAAGCTCACCCATTGGGGTAATTGTGCCCAAAAGCCAAGCCAATTCAGCATGCTCTTTTACGTCTGACTGCACAAAAATAACTGATTTATCTGGATTTATTCCAGCAGCCAAATAAATTGCTGTGGCTTCCAAAATGTTTTTTTGCATTTCTTTAGGATTATATGGAGTTGTCATTGCATGCAAATCAACAATACAAAAAACACATTCATTTGTTTCTTGCAAATCAATCCATTGCTTTATAGCTCCCAAATAATTCCCCAAATGTAATCCGCCCGTAGGCCTAATCCCTGAAAATATACGCATTATATTTATTATTTTAATTATTTAATATTACTATACTTCGATTACAACGGGCAATATCATTGGTCTTCTTGAAGTTTTTGAGTTTAAGAAGTCACCGACTTTATTTCTTATTTCATCTTTTACGTAAGTCCAGTTTACTGGGCCACCGTGGCCAGCGGACTTGTCTACTATTTCTATAACTTTTTTTCTAGTTTGTGATAACAGGTCTTTTGATTCTCTTAAATAAACGAATCCGCGAGAAATAATGTCGGGACTGCCTTTAACTTGGCCTGTGCGCTTGTCTATTACTGTTACAATAACAAACATTCCATCTTCTGCCAACATTTGTCTATCGCGCAAAACAATTTCTCCAACATCTCCAACTCCAAGTCCGTCAACAAAAACATAGCTTGATGGAGCTTTTTCTTTTAATATTTCTGGTTCGTGATTTGTAGAAAATCTTATAATTGTCCCATTATCTGGCACAAAAATTCTGTCTTTGCGAAATCCAATTCCTTGCGCAACTTTAGATGCTTCTTTTAAAAAATAATGGTTGGCATAAACTGGCACAAAATAATCTGGACTGACTTCTTTTAGCATTTGTTGTATGCCGGCAATGTTACTGTGTCCTGAAATGTGAACATCTATAATATCTGAATGGTAAACATTATCTGATTGCCTATACAAATTATCTTTTAATCTTTGGACAGTCCTTTCATTTCCTGGAACAACCGAAGACGAAAAGATAACTGTGTCTTCTTTTTTAATTTTAATAAAGCGGTGGTTGCCGGCAACAATTCTTGAAAGGGCCGACATTTCTTCTCCTTGTCCTCCTGTGCAAATTATAATAACTTTATTGTCAGGATATGTATGAGCTTTATCTGTTGAAATTATTATTCCTTTTGGAATTTTAATATAACCTAATTTTTGAGCCAGTTCTATATTCAATTTCATTGAAAATCCATCGAGAGCAACTTTTTTGTTATTTTTTGCCGCAAATTCTAATATTTGTCTTATTCTTTGAATCTGTGAAGAAAAAGTTGTGATAATTACTCTGCCTGGAGCTTTTGTTATTAACATATACAAATTATTCAACATAGTTTCTTCAGTTACTGGTTCTTCAGAATTTGTGGCTCCCAAAGATTCTAGCATCAAAACAGTTGGTCTTTTTAAATTTGCCAAATTAGAATAATCTATTGGTTTTCCGCTTACAGGATGTCTTTCAATTGTCCAATCTCCTGGATGTATTACCGTGGCGGCTGGAGTTTCCAAAATAACTCCCATAGCATCCATAACGCTGTGGTCAATTGCAAAAAACTTTAATGTAAAAGCTCCTAAATTAATTTTTTCATTAACATCTTTTATGTAAAGAGTTTTTAAATTTTTTGAACTATTTCTATTTAAATCTTCAACTCTGTGTTTTACCATTTCCAAAGTTAAAGGTCTGCCAATTATTTGCGGGTTGCCCAATTTTTTAAGCAATATCGCGGCAGCTCCAATGTGGTCTAAGTGGCCGTGAGAAAATATAACACCTCGAATATTTTTTTCTTTTCCTTTTAAATATTCAACATTTGGAATTACATAATCAATTCCTGGCATATCTTCTTCTGGAAATTGCATGCCCATATCTAAAATAACAATATCATTGCCATATTCAAAGACGGTCATGTTTCTTCCAACTTCTTCGCATCCTCCTAGAGGAATTATTCTTAAGTTTTGTTCGTTTCTGATTGCCATGTGTCTTTTGGGCACAGTTAGCATATTTTTAGAGTTCTCAGAGGGAACTCTTTGATTTTTTTCTATCATAAGTTTTATTTTTTTAATTATTTATTCTTGCGAAAAAATTGAGGAGATCATTTTTTCGCTTTTTGTGCGGGTAGGAGGATTTGCACCTCCACAGGA
>Ga0224525_1000400_pt1 | contig 20179 bp, 24 predicted proteins | sample CFST100metaG_FD_179874 | JGI IMG/M metagenome (GOLD analysis project Ga0224525, IMG submission 179874) | Peat soil microbial communities from Stordalen Mire, Sweden - C.F.S.T100 | ecosystem: Environmental > Terrestrial > Soil > Wetlands > Peat | place: Sweden: Norrbotten County, Stordalen Mire...
ATTTACCTCTGTGTCTTTATTGCTATCGTTTGTTTCTCCTTGATTAGGATTTTGAATGAGGTCTTCGTGTTGATTGTTCTTTTCTTCCATCGGTTATGGTTTCTTCAACTTCAAAAATCTACTATTTTTGATTGGTTTTGTCCCATCAAAAAACCTGCCACCGGAATTTCAGGACAAAATGGCAGCATCAGATACGTTGGATATCCGCGCCGAGATTTCTCAGGCGGAGGTCGATTTCCTGATATCCCCGGTCGATCTGTTCTATATTGTCAATGATGCTTGTGCCTTCAGCTGAAAGGGCGGCGATGAGCAAGGCCACACCGGCGCGGATGTCGGGTGAGGACATGCGGAGGCCACGCAAGGGGTATTGCCGGTCGAGCCCTATCACTGTGGCCCGGTGAGGATCGCAAAGGATAATCTTAGCACCCATGTCGATAAGTTTGTCGACAAAGAAAAGACGGCTTTCAAACATTTTCTGGTGGATCAGGACACTGCCTCGTGCCTGGGTTGCCACAACCAGCACGATGCTGATCAGGTCGGGTGTAAAACCCGGCCAGGGTGCATCGGAAATGGTCATAATGGAGCCGTCCATAAATGTTTCCAGTTCGTAAACGTCTTTTTGGGGAACGAAAATGTCATCGCCCTGGCGGATGATATCGATACCCAACCTGCGGAACACATCCGGAATCAGCCCCAGTTGCTGGTAATTCACATTTTTAATGGTAATTGCCGAACGCGTCATGGCAGCAAGGCCAATAAAACTGCCCACCTCGATCATGTCGGATAGCAGAGTGTGTTCACAACCGGAGAGGCTGGTGACTCCTTCTATGATCAGCAGGTTAGATCCGATTCCCTGTATCTTCGCACCCATTCTTGAAAGCATCGTACAAAGCTGGAAAAGGTAGGGCTCACAGGCGGCATTGAAAATGGTAGTCGATCCATGTGCAAGAACGGCAGCCATGACAATATTGGCTGTACCGGTAACCGAAGCTTCATCCAACAGCATATAGTTGCCTTTCAGCTCTTTTGCGGTTACAGTGAACAGCTGATTTGTATAGTTGTAAGTGAACTCAGCACCCAGTTTCTGGAGGCCGAAAAAATGCGTATCCAGGCGACGGCGTCCGATCTTGTCACCTCCGGGTGCATAAACGATGCCCTGGCCGAAACGTGCAAGCAGGGGCCCGAGGATCATGATGGATCCGCGAAGGGCGCCGACTTTTTCCTTGAAATCAGTTGTGTTAAGGTAGTCAAGGTCAATGTCTGCTGCTTCAAACGTGTAAGAAGAACTGCCGGAAGGCGTGACATTAACGCCCAGGGCTTTCAGCAATTCGATCAGTTTTACGACATCCCTGATCGCAGGAACATTATGAATGGTGACCTTGTCTTTGGTTAGAAGGCAGGCGCAGATGACCTGTAAAGCTTCATTTTTGGCTCCCTGGGGAAGGATTTCTCCCTTTAGCTGTTTTCCACCTGTAATCCTGAAAGAATTCATTGTGGTTTTTTTCTACCCCTCTGATTGTTGTTGCCCGTATTTTTCTGCCGGAATGGTTTACGTGGTTTGTTGCGTGCAAGAAGATCGCTCGTTGTGGTAAGCTTGATGTCTTCGTTCAGCTTAAGTTGCCCTTTAGACAATATTTTCAGATGTTCTTCGATCAGGTCATCCGAAACCGAATCGCGGTTCCAATTCAGGTAAGATTTCTTAAGATGGATCGCGATGGTCTTTACCAGTGCATCCTTTTCAGGCCCATCAGGGTATGCCGTTGCCTTTTCAATAATCATGGCAATGTTCTTCCCGTAATGTTTGAATTCAATTTCTTTGTCATGATAAGAGATCCTTTCAGGCTTTGTGCTGATGTTGAGGGGAGGAGGGGGAGGATATGGAGCGTCAACATCAATTTTAAAATCGGAGATGATATAAAGATGGTCCCAGAGTTTGTGTTTGTAATCCACTGAATCCTTTGCCTGGGGATGCATCTGGGCCATGACATTGATGATGATTTTGGCTGCTTTAAGGCGTTGTTCCCTGTCTTCGATCGTACAGGCATACTGGATCATCTCCTGGATGTTCCGGCCATACTCAGGTATGATCAGGGGTTTACGGGTGGTGTTGTATTCCATATTCATTGACTTTTTGCAAAGATAAGGATAAAAGTCAAATAGCGAAATAGCGAAGTGCGAAATGGCGAAATGAAGAGGTAAGCGGACAAGCGGACGGACGGACTGGATGGGTTATACAATTTTCAGGCGGGCAAAACGAAGCAGGAGCTGTTTTTGGCCGATACCGGGAAAGAAGACGGTTGCTTTTGTATTGGGGCCTGTACCTTCCAGGTTGATCACTTTCCCTTTCCCAAAACGTTCGTGTTCCACTTCCATACCAACCTGGATATCATCGCCAGTTGTGCTCATAGGTGCCGGCCCTGATGGCAGATGGTTCAGTTTGTGGAAATTTTTCAGGTTTACCGGTTTTTGTTTAACGGGATCTTTCCCGGCAAGGATGCCTGAGAAATTATCCTCAGAAAGAAAACTTGCCTGCCGTCCCATCGGTTTCTGCGGAGTGTCGATGTGTTTTTCCGGAATTTCCTGAAGGAAACGGCTGGGTTCGTTGGATGTCAGGTTTCCCCACCGGTAACGGTTTTCAGCGTAACTTACCGTCAGTTTCTGCTGTGCCCGCGTAATCGCAACATAAAACAACCTCCTTTCTTCTTCCAGGTCGGCCCTGGACGACACTGATTGGATTGATGGAAAAAGATTCTCCTCCATGCCGACCACATATACAAACGGGAATTCCAACCCCTTGGCTGCATGGATGGTCATCAGGGTCACCCTGTCCTGGTTTTCGCTGTCACTGGTATCCTGGTCTGTCAGTAGGGCGATGTCTTGCATGAAGCGGTCGAGGGTTCTTGGTTCATTGTCGTCAGGCAATTGAGGAACAAGTTCATCAGATGTTAAACCGGCAATCGGTAAGGGTTCAATGGCCGGGGTAACTTTCTTTTCCGTAAACTCTTTGATTGCGTTTAAGAGTTCTTCTATGTTTTCAAACCTGCTTACTCCTTCAGGGGTTTTGTCTTCGTACATCTCTTTCAATAACCCACTTGAAGTGGCAATATGTTTTGCCAGGTCAAAAGCGGGTTTTGTTCTCAGCAGCACGGAAAAACTGCGGATCATGGTAATGAAAGATGTCAATTTAGCTGAGGTGCCTTCGGTAAGGTGAACAGGATAGGAGGCAGGATCTTCCAGGATTTCATAAATGCTCTTTTGATATTTATCCGAAGCTACGATCAGCTTTTCTACCGTTGTTTTTCCGATCCCCCGGACAGGATAATTGATGACCCTGAGCAGCGCATCTTCATCTTTCGGATTGACGACCAGCCGGAAATAAGCCAGCAGGTCTTTGATTTCCTTGCGCTGATAGAATGATAGGCCTCCATAGATTCGGCATGGGATATTCATTCTTCGCAGGGCATCTTCCAGTGATCTTGACTGGGCATTGGTTCGGTAAAGGATGGCAAAGGCCGTATTGGAAAGCTGGTTGTTCATCTTGTTTTCAAAGATGGACTGGGCAACCAGGTTACTTTCTTCCCAATCGGTTGAAGAACGGATGAGGGTGATCTTTGACCCTTCCTCATTATCGGTCCAGATTTCCTTGAAGATCTGCTGCTTGTTGTTGAGGATCAGGCTGTTTGCAGCAGCCACGATGGTTTTTGTGGAACGGTAGTTTTGTTCAAGCTTGAATATTTTCAGATCGGGGTAATCGCTTTTAAAATTGAGAATATTCTGGATGTTGGCGCCACGGAAAGCATAGATGCTCTGGGCATCATCACCCACCACACAAATGTTTTCATTGTTGGCTGCCAGTGTCTTTATGATAAGGTATTGTGCATAATTTGTATCCTGGTATTCATCCACGAGGATATAATGAAATTTCTGTTGATACTTATAAAGCACATCCGGAAAATCGCGCAACAGGATATTCATGTTGAACAGGAGATCGTCGAAATCCATGGCAGATGCCCTGACCAGACGCGACTGGTATTGGATGTATAGTTGCCCGGTAAAAGGCTTTCCGGATCTGACGTCATATTCTCTCAGTTCGGGGGATTCATTGTATTCAAGTGCAGTGATCAGGCTGGTTTTCGCAGCGGAGATGCGATTAAGGATATACCCGGGGGCATATACCTTGTCATCCAGGTTATTGTCCTTGATCAGGGAACGCAATACCCTTTTGGAATCCTCAGTATCATAAATGGTAAAATTTGACGGGTATCCTAGTCGATGGCCGTCGATGCGCAGGACCCTTGCAAAAATGGAATGAAATGTTCCCATCCAGACATTCTTTGCATCGGAGCTGCCTACCAGTTCAATGATCCGGTTCTTCATTTCCCGTGCAGCCTTGTTGGTAAAGGTGAGTGCGAGGATGTTGAATGAATCCACGCCCAGATTCAAAAGATGAGCCACCCTGTATGTCAGCACACGCGTCTTCCCTGAACCTGCCCCGGCGATCACCAATGAGGGTCCGGTAGTACCTTCAACAGCCTTCCGCTGTTCTTCATTCAGGTCTTTCAGAATATCTATCACGACATGTTTTAACAGGCGCCAAAAATACGATTTAGGGGGATTGAAATGTTAATTGTGGATAAGTTAATTATCTAGATTGAGACTTATTGGCAATTTGTTTGTTGATGTGTCGCCTTAAACGTTATCATTTTTTTGAGAAAAAATTTAACCCCAAAGACGCAGAGACGCGAAGAAGAACAAATTTATCCAACCTGTTGTTTCATCTCTGTGTTACTCTGTGAATTCTCGTTGAACCTCTGTGTAATTCCAATTCGGGAGAAAATTTATTCTACAGAGTTCCACTGAGAAAAAATGAGATTCACTGAGGATTTTTTTTGCGTCTTTGCGTCGTAGCGATAAAATTCCTTTATGTTTGTATAATAATAGCACTTTTTCATGAAAATTCCTGTTTTTCAGCTGATCAATCTCGGCATCATCCTGGTTGTCCTGGTTTTCCTTGTCAGGTATGTATGGGATCTCTTTTTCGGAAAAGGGTATTCGCCCACGGAGTGGGAACATGCGAGGAAATCGGGTCAGGTAAGCAGAAAGCTATTACAACTTGAAAAGAACTATCCAGATAAGGTCAGGTTTTTCAACTGGTGGTTCCAGGTTGAACGGCTGAAGATAGATGGCGTTCCCGGCGGTTTTGCTGAGCTGGGTGTCTATAAAGGAGACAGCGCCCGTATCCTGCATCACATGGATCCCGGGCGGAAATTTCATCTTTTCGATACCTTTACCGGCTTTTCATCGCATGACCTGGCACATGAAACAGGTGAGGCAGCTACTTATACACCTGACCGGTTTTCGGACACCCATATTACAGAGGTGCTCAGAAAAATATCCGGAAATGAGAACATTCTCCTGCATCCCGGTTATTTTCCGGCGACAGCAGAACAGGTCCGCAATGAGGTCTTTGCACTTGTTAACCTTGATGCCGATTTATATCAGCCTACAAGGGCTGCACTGGATTTTTTCTATCCAAGGCTTTCGCCTGGCGGTATCATCTTCATTCATGATTATAATTATAAATGGGAAGGAATAAAAAAGTCTGTGGATGAATTTGTGTGTACTATCCCTGAAAACCTGGTAAGAGTGCCTGATCTGGAGGGAACTTGTATGATTATCAGGAATAAATAGTGAGAGGTGAATGGGTAGTTGTAAAAAGTGCTTTACATGAAGGTAATCATTAACAAAGGTGACTAGTTATAATAAACATGGAAACGAAAAGAAAATATAAAATCTACTAAAACTCACACTTCGTCTGGCAGCCAAACGTTAATAGTCATGCAAAGGCAGCAGTGCAAACACGAAACTTATATTCATTTATGATACGAAAAAAGAAAATGAAGATAGCAATATTTTTAGGAGCAGGAGCTTCAGCAGCAGAAGGTGCTCCAATTCAATCTACCTTATTCAAGGATTATTTTAAGTTAGTTAAAAATCGTGGTGGACATTATTCGCCAGAACATGAAAGAGAATTAGCTACTTTCTTTCAATTAATGTTTGACATTGATGTAGACAACGTTAACCTTGATAGTGCTGTATTTCCAACTTTTGAAGAAGCTCTTGGTATTCTTGATTTAGCTGACTTAAAAAATGAAGCGTTTAAAGATTTTCCAAACATAAATTTTGCTTCCAACAGCGGACGTATAAAATTTTTAAGATTATACCTTGTGTTTTTAATGGCTGACATTATTAATGATAGTTTACGAAAAAGTAAAGACATACATAGGAAACTCATAAATATACTTGATGGCTTAAATCAAATTGACAACACAGTTTTCGTAACGACAAACTATGATATTCTTTGTGACAATGCTCTGCTTGACCTTTATCCAGGAAAGAAAGTTGACTACGGAGTGGATTTCGTTAATTACAAAGAGGGTTCATTTGTGCGACCAGACCTTGATAGTATAAAATTCTTCAAACTTCACGGTTCATTGAATTGGTTGTATTGTCCGACATGTAACAACCTTCGTATTACTCCATACGAGAAAGGAGTTTACAATCTTATGGTTGACCCTTCAAAATCATTTTGCAAAACTTGTGAAACAGTTTATTCGCCAATCATAGTTCCACCGACATTTTACAAAGACCTTTCAAAAGTTTTTCTAAATCAAGTTTGGAATAAAACAGAGAATGAATTACTTGATGTAGAGCATTTAATTTTTTGTGGCTATTCATTTCCTGATGCAGACATTCACATCAAATATTTAATCAAAAGAATTCAGAAAAACAGACGAAACCCTTACAAATTAAAATTCACAGTCATCAATAACCACCCAGGGAAAAAGGCGGATGTAAAAGCGGAAGAAGAAAATAGATATATTAGATTTCTTGGGAGACAAATTGATTATACTGACTACTCGTTTGAAGATTTTGCAAATGACCCAACACTTGTGATAAAATGAAACGACATATTTTCGTGGACAGAGAAATACGAATTACTAACATCATTAATGGTTGTATTAAAGAATACTTTTAACATTTCATCCTGTATAAATAATATTAAAAATGAAAGCACGCATTGTACATGTTAAAGACTCTGATATTTTGACTGATTGCCAAGAGGTTTTAAAAGAGATTATTGAGAAGAACCCTGATGGAAAATACGAAATACCCAGGGATTTGATTTTGGATTATCTACCTCAAAAAGTCGTGGATAATTTTTTAGATACCCTTAGTGATTTAACGCCAGAAGAGATTAACTATGTCTTAGGAGAAATTAAAAACGGGAACGTTACTATTATTTGTGATGGTGATGATGACGATTAGGATCAAATATTATATACTTACCAATAAATTCTAATTCGCTCCGAAGCATTATTTTAATAGTTACAATCACTTTGCCTTCGTATAAGGAAAGATTTTTACAAATAAAACTATTCAAATTTTAATTCTAATGGAATATTATAAGTTTCACTTGCTTCAGTTAATAAGAATTTAAATATTGATTTTCTCCTTTCTTCTTCGATGGGTTGGTTTAACTTGTTTCCAATAGATTTCATGACAAGGATTGTTTCTGCAATATATAGTTCCAAATCTGGAGGTAAAAGACGACCATATTTCTGAAAATGAATATTTAATCTGATTGGAAGACGGCTAAGGCAGGATTGCACCCATTCCTCCCCTATATAATCTGGTACAAGAATTGACATATCATAATCAAAATCTATTTCAGGAAGGTGAAATTGCAGTTTAGAAATTTTAGAGCTTTTTGGAATAGTCAAATCAACATCAAAGAAAAGTCTTCTTGGGAAACGTTCTATAAGTTCTATTTCAAATGAAAAATCACTTGTCACATATTTTTTTATCCTAGATTTTGTTTGAGATGTTGTACGAAAATAAAGTAAACTTTTTTGAAATTCTTTATCAAAGCCAAATATAGATATAGCGGATATTATTTCTCTTTTTTCATTCTCAGAATTAGTTATCAAATATGCCATTGCCATGTCATCTGCAGCATCAGCTAACTTTTTTAAATGTAATCGAGCCATCCCACGATTACTATACATCTGAAACAGACTAAAAGTTTTGGGGACAAGAGTTTTATTATTAATATCTTCATAATACTCGATAGCTGTTGTCATCATTTTTTCAGATTCTTCGAAATTTCCATTTTCAAAATCAATTCCAGAAATATTCACAGCGGAATCAATGGCAGATATGATCCCAAGATCTAAACGGACAATTTCTGTTTTGTTAATTGTTTTCAATTCGTCAAGAACAATTGACATAGATTCAGTATAATCTTTTTTAGCCAAATCATTCTTCCCCAATTCACAATAAGCATAAGCCCTATTTGAGAATGCAGCACTTGTTTTCTTAATTCTAATAGATTCAGAAAAATCATTAATTGCACGCTCAAAGTCTCCATGTTTTATCGAATTAATGCCATTATTAAAGTAAATGTCTGACATACTTATTTTGAATTTGTCTGTATAATAATCTGATAAATTATGTTTGCAAGTTAAAAAATATTTTCAAAACATTTCACTTTTTAGTACTAGATTAAAGAAAATGGTTTGAACGATAAATTCTGAATTTTATAGTATTGGTAGGATATATTACTCAATTCACATGCGAATCTTTGACTTATATGAACAAATAGTTAGATAAAAATATCAGATATAAAATAATTTATCTACCTTTACGTAGGTCATCAGTTAAAAATGAAGATAAGCATAAATAACCACGAAAACGAATAGCAAATATAAAATCCAGGAAACTACGCACAACCAAAATATTTAACCATGGGAAAGGAAACTGACTATAAAACTCGAATTTTAAAGGATATCCAAAATACTGGATTTCCCAAAGAATTGGAGATTCAATCAATACTAATACAACATGGATGGCGCGCAGAAAATAATGAAACTTATTTAGATAAGGATTTGGAAAAAGGAAGGGAGATTGATGTTATTGGATATAAAATATTACATGATAAAAAATTAAGTCTATCCTTTCATCTTATAATAGAATCAAAACAATGTTTAAAAAGACCGTGGATTATATTTCTTACAAATGAAGAATTTAAATATATAAGCCCTGGTTGGAGTTTGTTACACTTTAGTGAAAATATTACACACGAACAATTGGACCCCTCCGATATTAATGACACATTTAATCATTTTGATGGGAATAATATTGGAACTGCATTTCATGAAGCTTTTAAAACTCAAAACGAACCATCGCAAATTTATGAAAGTTTAATAACCTCTTGTAAGGCAGCAGTTTATCAACGTGATCTTAATTCATGGGAGCCTGAAAATCCTGATAAATATGATCCAAACAAAGAAATTTACCTTGATTTCTTTATCCCAATAGTAGTTTTTGAAGGTGATTTATTTAAAGCAATGTTAGACAATAAGGGAGAAATTATATTACAAGAAACACAAAGTGTTCCAATAAAATTAAACTATTCATCAAAAAAATACGAGGAGAGTACTTTTTATCCTAGAATTGTTAAAATGGAAGGCCTTACTGATTACTTATCAGAACTAAAAGACAAACAGGAAAAATTATTTAAAAAAATATTAAAGAATTTAAGTAGCCTTTAAAAGCCGGCAATAAGCAATGTGGGGTATGGGGTTAAGACAGAAAAGAGATCATTGTACTTTTGCCACTTTTTATTAAACCTAATGTTATACCTAAAGACAGATTGAAATGCCCATCCGAAAAAACTCCGATGACTACTTGACGAACTTCACTAACGAGTACAGGATCACTATGGATTAACCATCCCCAAAGAGGGGATTAAAAAATCGTAAATCATTCAAACATAAATACATTTACTTTAGAGGTCTATCGCGGTCCTCCTGAATCCTGGAGAGCCATTCTTTTAAATTATTTTCCCAGAAGTCAAGTTAGCTTAAGTCTGGTACTGAATATTTACTGCGCAAAGATGAAGGTTGTATTGATTCCTGTTTTTTTGATTGAAAGTTCTCAGCTGTCCATTTTATAAATTCCGTTACTTGGCGGAAAGGAACATCGATTATACCAGTGTTTACTAATAAATTCAAATAATAGCCAATTTGGGGAATAGTAAGATTGAACCTTTTTATCATAATTGGAACCTGGTTATGAGGTACTGACTCTTTATTCAAAGTCTGCTTAAGGAGATCATATATCAGATCAAAACGATTAACAGTATCAGCGATGACCTCAAGTATCGGATTATATATCTTCCGCTTTGTTTGATAAATAACTCGAATATTCCTTGTGTCGTTAACCACATCATGACCGCTCATTATAAAATAATTGATTATTAATTTGGTCAATTAAAAATAAGTTGTACTTTTGCACCCTCGAAAAAGCGATAGCGTTTTTTTGAAGGGATCATAAAGGAAATACTAGGGAACCTGATAAATTAAGACACTAATAGGTTTCGACCGGGCAGCGCCAAAAATGTCCGGATACCCATTCTGGCGGTTTGTCTTAGGATTTTTATCCTTCCTTGAATTTCTTTGCTTACATCCCCACAACAATAGTAATAACGTGAATTTGGAAAATATTCTCTGAAATGTCTTTCGGATTCAATTAATTTATACCTTTGCACTCCCTAAAAAATGGGGGTTTTGTCAAATATAATTAGTAAATTATGCCTACAATTCAACAATTGGTTCGTAAAGGAAGAACGAAGCTGACGGATAAGAGTAAGTCGCCGGCATTGGATTCCTGTCCGCAGCGCCGGGGTGTTTGCGTGAGGGTATATACCACCACGCCGAAAAAACCGAATTCTGCCATGCGAAAAGTTGCCAGGGTTCGTCTGACCAATGGAAAAGAAGTCAATGCATACATTCCCGGTGAAGGTCACAACCTACAGGAACACTCGATCGTGATGATCCGTGGGGGCAGGGTGAAGGACCTCCCCGGTGTCAGGTACCATATCATCCGCGGTGCACTGGATACTTCGGGTGTGGAAGGCAGAAAGCAGAGAAGATCAAAATACGGAGCAAAAAGGCCGAAAGAAAAGAAAGCTTAATTGAATTCAATGCAGGGGCGATCAGGGGGATAGCCCTTCCGCATATAAACGAATAAAAAGGATACCATAATATATGAGAAAAGCGAAGCCCAAGAAAAGAGCAATACTTCCAGATCCCAAATACGGAGATACTCTGGTCACAAAGTTTGTGAACAATCTCATGGAACAGGGAAAGAAAAACATTTCCTATGATGTTTTCTATGAGGCGATCGATATTGTTTCGGAAAAGACAAAAGAAAACGGTCTTGACGTCTGGAAGAAGGCATTGGCAAATGTTACTCCATCGGTGGAAGTCAGAAGCCGCCGTATTGGTGGAGCTACTTTTCAGATCCCTTCAGAGATCCGACCGGGCAGAAAGATGTCTATCGGGATGAAAGCGCTTGTTTCGTTTTCCAGGAAACGACACGAAAAGAGCATGGGGCAGAAGCTTGCCGCTGAAATCGTGGCCGCATACAAGGAAGAAGGCGCTGCATTCAAACGGAAAGAAGATACACACAGGATGGCAGAAGCCAACAAGGCATTCTCTCATTTCAGATTTTAACAACAAACTAAAGAAGCAGGATACAATAAAAGTAATGTCAGGAAATTTAACAAATATTCGCAACATCGGCATTATGGCGCATATCGACGCGGGTAAGACCACGACGACAGAGCGTATATTGTATTATACCGGCATCAATTATAAGTTGGGAGAAGTTCATGACGGAACTGCCACCATGGACTGGATGGTTCAGGAGCAGGAACGGGGCATCACCATCACCTCCGCTGCCACTACCGTTTTCTGGGACTTCCACAATCAAAAATACCGCATTAATATTATCGATACACCCGGGCATGTTGATTTCACCATTGAAGTAGAGCGCTCCCTGAGAGTCCTTGATGGTGCCATCGCGATTTTTTGCGCCGTAGGTGGTGTTGAACCGCAAAGTGAAACCGTCTGGAAACAGGCAAACAAATATAACGTCCCCCGCATCAGTTTCATTAATAAAATGGATCGTACGGGGGCTGATTTTTTCAGGGTAGTTACCCAGATCAAGGAAAAGCTTGGCGCCAACCCAATCCCGATCCAGATCCCGATAGGAGCAGAGGAAGGATTTACCGGTGTTGTCGACCTGGTTTCAAACAAAGCGTTTGTTTGGGAAGATGATACCCTTGGTAAACAATATCATGAAGTTTCCATACCTGAAGATCTTAAAGAAACCGTTAAAAAATACCGCACAAAGCTGATCGAAGGAACTGCTGAAGAAAGCGATCATATGCTGGAGAAATATCTTGAAAATCCTGATTCCATCAGTGAAGATGATATCATCGCTGCCCTTCGCAAGGCAACCCTCGAAAACCGGATCTCTCCGGTGATCTGCGGAGCTGCCTTTAAAAATAAGGGTATACAACTGCTGATCGACGCCATTGTTAAATATCTTCCTTCTCCCCTTGACAGGGCTGCCATAACCGGTATTAACCCGTTTACCGATAAAGAAGAAATACGCAAACCTGATCCGGCCGAACCCTTTACCGCTATCGCATTTAAAATCGCCACGGACCCGTTTATGGGCAGGATCGCCTATTTCAGGGTTTATTCCGGAACGCTGGATGCCGGCAGTACAATTTTGAATGCCAACACCGATAAAAAGGAAAGAATCATGCGGCTGATGCTGATGCATGCCAACAAGCAAAATCCTATCAAACGAATCGAAGCCGGCGAAATCGGAGCTGCAGTAGGACTGAAAAATATTCATACCGGCGATACCTTGTGCGATGTAAAACATCCCATCATTCTTGAAATCATGGCATTCCCTGAACCCGTTATCAACATGGCCATAGAACCCAGAGCCCAGGATGATATTGAAAAGCTGATGTCAGCGCTGGCAAAGCTGGAAGAAGAAGATCCTACATTTAAAGTAAAGATCGATAGTGAAACCGGACAAACTTTGATCAGCGGGATGGGTGAACTTCACCTTGATATCATCTGCGATCGCCTGAAACGTGAATTCAATATTGAATGTAACCGCGGGAATCCTCAGGTTGCTTATAAAGAAGCGATCCTTAACACCATACTTCATCACGAAGTATACAAGAAACAAACCGGAGGCCACGGCAAGTTCGCTGATCTTGTCATTGAAATCTCCCCAGCCGATAAAGGTGTAAAAGGACTTCAATTTATCAATGATATCAGGGGCGGAAATATTCCGAAGGAATTCATTCCGTCAATTGAAAAGGGACTTAAGTCAGCGATGATGAATGGCCCTATCATTGGATATCCGATGGAAAGCATCAAGGTACGCCTGATCGATGGTTCTTTTCACAGCGTAGATTCCGATGCGCTGGCATTCCAGATCGCTGCCGGGATCGCATTCCGGGAAGCCTGCAAAAAAGCCAGGGCAACCTTGCTGGAACCGATCATGCGTTTCGAGATCGTTACCCCCAGCGAATACATGGGTGATGTTACCGGTGACCTGAACAAACGCCGGGGACAGGTTGAAGAAGTTCAATCACGCATTACCGATCAGGTCATCCATGGGAAAGTTCCCCTGTCAGAGATGTTCGGATATGTAACAGCCCTGCGCAGTGTCTCTTCCGGTAGGGCAACCTGTATGCTGGAATTCTCGCATTTTGGTGCAATCCCACAGGAAATCATGAATGATGTTTTATATAAAATAAGGGGATACGTTCCCTCATATTAATAAGAAGACAATTCTTGTAAAGACGCCAGCAGGCGTTTCAACAAAAACAAAAAAAGTGAGCCAAAGAATCAGAATTAAATTGAAGTCATACGATTACAGCCTGGTTGATAAATCAGCCGAAAAAATCGTGAAGACTGTAAAAGCCACCGGCGCTGTTGTGAGTGGACCTATTCCATTGCCGACCGATAAAAAAATCTTTACGGTTCTGAGGTCGACCTTTGTGAACAAGAAATCACGTGATCAGTTCCAGCTTTGTTCTTACAAGCGGCTACTGGATATATACAGCACCACATCAAAGACCATTGATGCTTTGATGAAGCTCGAACTTCCGAGTGGTGTTGAGGTTGAAATCAAGGTTTGATCGTTTCTTTTCATTAAACTGAAAAAAATTAAAAAATGTCTGGATTAATAGGAAAAAAAATCGGGATGACCAGCATATATGATGCAAATGGAAAGAATCTTCCATGCACAGTCATAGAAGCAGGTCCTTGTGTTGTAACCCAAGTCCGAACAAAGGATAAAGAAGGTTATGACTCCATTCAGCTTGCTTACGAAGATAAAAAAGAGAAGCATACCACCAGTGCGCTGAAAGGACATTTTGCAAAGGCTGGAATCAGCCCGAAAAAAATTGTCGCTGAGTTCACGCGTTTTGAAGTTGACCACTCGAAGGTATTCGGTGATATTATCAAAGTAGATATTTTCGAAGAAGGAGAATACATTGATGTTGTCGGGATCTCAAAAGGGAAAGGATTTCAGGGAGTGGTGAAGCGGCATCATTTTCATGGTGTGGGTGAAGCCACGCATGGCCAGCACAACCGACTGAGAGCTCCCGGATCGGTTGGTGCTTCTTCCTGGCCTTCAAGGGTTTTTCCCGGATTAAGGATGGCTGGAAGGATGGGTGGTGACCGCGTGAAGGTAATTAATCTTCAGATTTTGAAGATCATTTTAGATAAGAATTTGGTTCTGGTCAAAGGAGCAATACCGGGATCCAATGGTTCATATGTAATTATTGAGAGATGGAAGTAGTAGTTTATAACGTATCAGGAGCACAGACCGACCGCAAGATCAAACTGGACGATACCATATTTGGTATTGAGCCGAACGATCATGCCATTTACTTAGATGTAAAACAGTTTATGGCGAACAGGCGGCAGGGAACCCACAGCTCGAAAGAAAAATCGCAGCTTACAGGGAGCACCCGGAAGCTGAAGAAGCAAAAAGGAACAGGCGGAGCCCGTGCCGGAAGTATAAAAAGCCCATTGTTAAAGGGTGGTGCAAGGGTTTTTGGCCCTCATCCCAGGGATTACGATTTCAAACTCAATAAGAAATTGAAGAAACTCGCACGGAAATCAGCCTTGAGCTATAAGGTTAAAGATGACAGCATCATGGTGGTTGAGGATTTCACATTCGAAACCCCCAAGACCAAAAATTTTACCGAGTTGCTTAAGAATTTTAAAACCGAAGGCAAAAAGATCTTACTGGTGACCAGTAGTGTGGACATGAATGTTCTTCTTTCATCCCGGAACCTGGCAAAGGTAAAGGTGATCCAGGCTTCCGACCTGAATACCTATGAGATCCTGGATGCCGGTCGCCTTCTGCTCACGGAAAGTTCGGTCAAGGAGATCGAAAGTATCCATGCGAATTGATTTAGCAAGAACCCAAATTAAAAAGCATACGCAATGAGTGTTATATTAAAGCCGATCATTACCGAAAAAATGACCCAGATGGGCGAGAAGCTCAACCGGTATGGGTTCAAGGTAGACAAGCGGGCGAACAAACTTCAGATCAAGAAGGCGATCAAAGACATATATGGAGTGGAAGTTGCCGATATTAATACCATGGTTTTTCGTGGAAAGAGCAAGACCCGGTATTCAAAAAGCGGGTTTATCAACGGCAAATCCAACAATTATAAAAAAGCCATTGTTACATTGGCAAAAGGTGAAACAATTGATTTTTACAGCAATATTTAAATAAATGGCGCTTAAGAAATTTAACCCAACAACCCCCGGTCAGCGCTTCAAACTGATCAGCGCGTTCGACGAAATCACAACTTCGACGCCTGAGAAGAGCTTACTGCTTCCTCACAGGAAAAGTGGTGGTAGAAATAACGAAGGAAAAATGACCATGCGGTACCTCGGTGGTGGTCATAAACAGATGTTCAGGATCATCGACTTCAAACGGGATAAGGAAGCTATTCCTGCCGTGGTAAAGACCATCGAGTACGACCCGGGAAGAACTGCCCGGATCGCCCTGGTTTGTTACAATGATGGTGAGAAGCGATACATCATTGCTCCTCACGGACTGAAAGTAGGCCAGACGGTGGTATCCGGAAAAGGAAGTTCCCCTGAAATCGGGAATACGCTTTACCTCAGTGAAATTCCCTTCGGTACGATCATCCACAATGTGGAACTTCGACCGGGACAGGGAGCCAAGCTGGTAAGAAGCGCCGGTTCCTATGCACAGCTGATGTCGAGGGATGGTAAGTTTGCCATCATTAAGATGCCTTCGGGCGAAACCCGTATGATCCTCCAGGCCTGCAAGGCTACGATCGGGATGGTTTCGAATCAGGACCACCAACTTGAATCCTCCGGAAAGGCCGGAAGAAGCAGGTGGCTCGGAAGAAGACCCCGTACCCGCGGTGTTGCTATGAACCCTGTTGACCATCCCATGGGGGGTGGTGAAGGAAGGGCTTCCGGCGGACATCCAAGGTCAAGGAAAGGTACTCCGGCTAAGGGTTATAAGACCCGCAGCAAGAAGAAGAGTACCAACAAGTACATCGTCGAAAAAAGGAAAAAATAATTATAACAACAACAGAATATGAGCCGATCGCTTAAAAAAGGTCCTTACATCAATTACAAACTGGAAAAGAAAGTCCTGGATGCGGGTGATTCCAAGAAAAAGAGTGTCATTAAAACATGGTCAAGGGGTTCCATGATCTCTCCGGATTTTGTAGGACAAACCATTGCAGTTTACAACGGCAATAAATTCATCCCGGTCTATGTTACAGAAAACATGGTTGGACACAAGCTGGGAGAATTCGCCCCAACCCGTATTTTCAGGGGACATGCCGGAAACAAGGATAAAGGTAAGAAATAAGAATAATTTCAAGATATCATGGGCGTAAAAAGTAAAAACAGAGCGGAGATGCGTAAAGAGGAGAAAAAGACTCTTTATTATGCAAAGTTGAATAACTGTCCCACCTCGCCGCGTAAAATGAGGCTGATTGCGGATATGATCAGGGGAAAGAAAGTGGAGCTGGCATTGGTGATGCTGAAGAATTCACCTCAGGTTTCGAGTGACCGGCTGTATACCCTTTTGAAATCCGCTATTGCAAACTGGCAGGCCAAAAACGAAGGTGTAAGACTGGAAGAAAGCGACCTCTTTGTGAAGGAAATTTCTGTTGACAGCGGCAGGGTACTGAAACGTATCCGTACTGCACCTCAGGGACGTGCACACCGGATCAAGAAGCGTTCCAATCATGTGACACTGGTCATTGACAGCCACAACAAACCTTCTTCAGAAGTTGAAGAAACAACAATAGAAACAAAAGAATAAGATCGAACAGGTACAATAAAATGTTTTGTTAATGGGACAAAAAACAAATCCAATCGCAAACAGGTTAGGGATCATCCGAGGATGGGATTCCAATTGGTATGGTGGAAGAAACTTTGCTACCAAACTCGTCGAAGATGACAAGATCAGGAAATACCTGAATGCCCGTCTATCCAAGGCAGGAATTGCTAAGATCGTTATTGAAAGGACCTTGAAACTTGTTACTGTAACTATTCATACGGCCCGCCCGGGAATCATCATCGGGAAGGGTGGACAGGAGGTGGATAAGCTGAAGGAAGAATTGAAGAAGATCACCAAGAAAGAGATCCAGATCAATATCTCCGAGATCAAGCGTCCCGAACTAGATGCAGTGATCGTTGCCAATACCGTTACGAGCCAGATTGAAGGACGTATCTCTTATCGCAGGGCGATCAAGACTTCCATTGCTTCGGCCATGCGTATCGGTGCCGAAGGAATCAAGATACAGATCTCCGGTCGTTTGGGTGGAGCTGAAATGGCCCGCAGGGAGCAGTATAAGGATGGGAGAATTCCGCTGCATACTTTTCGTGCGGATATTGACTATGCCACGAGCGAGGCTCATACCACTTATGGAAGAATTGGAATTAAAGTATGGATCTGTAAAGGCGAAATTTATGGACGTCCTGACCTGACTCCTGCAGCTGCCAGCACGAAATTGAAACCTTCCTCCGAACATCAACATAAAGGTGGCAGCGGTGGCGGTGACAGAGACAGAGACAGAGACAGAGACAGAAGGAACAAACCAAGACCCAGAAAGTAAAAAAATAAACAGAATACCCTATAACCTAATAATTTTCAGATAATGTTACAGCCTAAGAAGACCAAATACAGGAAGCAGCAGAAAGGAAAGATGAAAGGCAACGCAAAACGCGGCCACCAGCTTGCATTCGGCTCATTTGGGATCAAGACACTGGAGGAAGCCTGGATCACGGGACGCCAGATCGAATCTGCCCGTCAGGCTATCACCCGTTTCATGAAACGTGAAGGCCAGTTGTGGATCCGGATCTTTCCAGATAAACCGGTCACCAAAAAGCCTGCTGAAGTGCGTATGGGGAAAGGAAAAGGTGCACCCGAATACTTCGTTGCCAGGGTCACTCCCGGAAGAATAATGTTCGAAATAGAAGGTGTTTCCCTCGCGATTGCTAAGGAAGCATTGCGCCTGGGAGCACAGAAACTGCCGGTGGCGACAAAAATGGTTACGCGAAAGGATTATACAGAAGAAGCCATTTAATACATAGTAGGACTAACTTAGTATCAATCTTCTTTTTAAAGAAAAATGGAACAAAAAGTAATCAGAGAACTAACGACCGGTGAGATCATCGAGCGTTTGGATGAGGAAAAGAAACAACTGACGAAACTGAAACTGAACCATGCTGTTTCCCCTCTTGAAAATCCCAATAAGATTAAGGTTTATCGCAGGACAATTGCCCGCCTTGAAACAGAATTTAGAAGAAGAATTCTGAATGGTGAAAAAATAACCAAACGGATAATATAATTCACTTTTGAAGAGACTGAGACGAACAGTTTCCAATAAGAAGAAGAAAAAATGGAAAACAGAAAACTTAGAAAGGAAAAGGCCGGCATCGTAGTTAGCAATAAGATGGATAAATCCATTATTGTTGAAGTCGAACGGAAAGTCAAGCATCCGAAATATGGAAAATTCGTGAAAAAGAGTTCCCGTTTCGTGGCACACGATGAAGCGAACGAATGCAGCGAAGGCGATAAAGTTCGAATTGCAGAAACCCGTCCGCTGAGTAAAAACAAATGCTGGAGACTTGTCGAAATAATAGAAAAGGTTAAATAGCCATGATACAACAAGAATCAAGACTAACGGTTGCAGATAACAGTGGCGCAAAGGAAGTCCTTTGCATCAGGGTCCTTGGCGGGACGGGAAAACGTTATGCATCCATCGGCGATAAAATCGTCGTAACGGTAAAAAATGCCATTCCCTCCGGGAACATTAAAAAAGGAACAGTTTCCAAGGCAGTTGTTGTCAGGACCAAAAAAGAGATCCGCCGGAATGACGGTTCGTATATCCGATTCGACGACAATGCAGTGGTACTCCTGAATGCCACCGGCGAAATGATCGGTACCCGTATTTTCGGGCCAGTAGCCAGGGAATTAAGGGAAAAGCAATTCATGAAAATTATTTCATTGGCACCGGAAGTGCTCTAAGTATATATTTTCAATCATGCAAACGAAATTACATATTAAGAAAGGCGACACGGTAATGGTTATTACCGGGAATTCCAAAGGGCAACAAGGAAAAGTGCTGAAGGTGGATATTGCAAAAAACAAAGCCATTGTGGAAGGAATCAATATGGTTTCCAAACATACCAAGCCCAACGCCAAGAGCCCTCATGGTGGTATCTTGAAAAAAGAGGCACTGGTTCATATTTCCAATCTGATGGTCATCGATTCCACCGGGAAACCGACTAGAACCGGAAGAAGAATCGACAGTAAGAAAAACATGTCGGTACGTTATTCTAAAAAATCAGGGGAGGTTATAAAATAATGGCTTACAAACCGAGATTAAGAGAAAAGTATACGAAAGAGGTCGTTCCTGCATTGATGGCTCAGTTCAATTACAAAAGCCCCATGCAGGTTCCCAGGATCATAAAGATCTGTATCAACCAGGGATTGGGTATCGCCATCACGGACAAGAAATTCATGGATGCCGGTATCAACGAAATGACGATGATTGCCGGTCAGAAAGCAGTAGCTACCAAATCCAAGAAGGATATTTCCAATTTCAAACTCAGAAAAGGAATGCCGGTCGGGGTAAGGGTCACCTTGCGTGGTAACGGGATGTATGAGTTTCTCGACCGACTGGTATCTGTTTCTATTCCCCGTATCCGCGATTTCCGTG
>Ga0224525_1000404_pt1 | contig 20038 bp, 16 predicted proteins | sample CFST100metaG_FD_179874 | JGI IMG/M metagenome (GOLD analysis project Ga0224525, IMG submission 179874) | Peat soil microbial communities from Stordalen Mire, Sweden - C.F.S.T100 | ecosystem: Environmental > Terrestrial > Soil > Wetlands > Peat | place: Sweden: Norrbotten County, Stordalen Mire...
GGCAAATAAAAGCCGGTGGAAGGAGTGCCCGAAATGCCAGGCCCGGATCAAGGCCGAAGGGCTTAAAGATGAGAAAGAATTGCAAAGCTATTTCATCAAACGCATCGAAAAGTTCCTGGTCTCTAAGGACCGCAAGCTGATCGGATGGGACGAGATCCTGGAAGGCGGACTGGCACCGGAAGCAACAGTGATGTCGTGGCGCGGACCCGAAGGCGGTATTGCAGCTGCACGCCAAGGCCACGATGTAGTGATGACTCCCGGTTCCTATTGTTATTTCGATCATTACCAGGCCAACCCGAAAACAGAACCTAAAGCCTTCGGCGGATATACTACCCTGAAAAAAGTGTATTCCTATGAACCGGTTCCCGGCGAGCTGACGAAAGAGCAATCAAAATTCATCCTTGGGGCTCAGGGAAATGTTTGGACAGAATACATCCCGGCTCCCGAACATGCTGAATACATGGCAGTACCCCGGATGATAGCACTTGCCGAAGTTGACTGGACGCCGAAAAACCTGAAAAATTGGAATGATTTCAGGACACGGCTGGAACCCGAATTCCGGAGGATGGATCTTCTCCATGTCAACTATTGTAAAGGTTCAGATAAAGTTGAGATCAGCACTTATTTTGACAAAAACAACCATTCGTTAAAATGCCGGTTTGAATCAGAACAATCAGGAACTCCGATCGTTTACACCCTTAATGGAAATGACCCGACTCCAACTTCTCCGGTTTACGATGGGGCTTTTGAGATCAATAAAAACGCTTATATCAAAGCAGGATTGCTTCGCGATGGAAAAGTAATGGAACTCACTGAACGGACGTTAATCTACCACAATGCTGTCGGAAAAAAAATCCGGTACCTGGAACCCTACAGTCACCGGTATACTGGTGGCGGGGATGAAGCATTAGTGGACGGATTGCGAGGAACCGTTGATTTCCACGAGGGAAACTGGCAGGGATTTCTGGGTAATAACCTGGACGTTGTCATCGATCTTGGAAGTATTCAACCGGTAAAAACGGTGTTCATCACTTTCATGCAAAGTACTAAAAGCTGGATCTTCTTTCCCGATTCGGTAACCTTCTCTTTATCGGCCAACGGAAAAAAATTCCATTCCATCAATGAACAATTGAACACTGATCCAAAAAAGACCGACGAGAATGTCATCAAACAATTTTCTCAGACTTTTCCCGGTACGCCTGTCCGTTATGTGCGTGTACGTGCCAAAAATATGGGTATATGTCCGCCCTGGCATGAAGGGAAAGGTGAACCTTGCTGGTTATTTGCAGACGAGATTGCGGTATTCTAGGTTTACACAGTCAGGATATCCTTCTCTTTTCCTTCCAGTATCTTATCAACTTTAACAATATGTTCATCAGTTATTTTCTGAATATCTTCTTCCAGCTTATCCACCTCATCTTCAGGAATTCCGTCTTTTTTAAGTTTCTTTGCAGTTTCATTGGCAATGCGGCGGATGTTACGGATGCTGATTTTTGCATTTTCCGCTTCAGATTTTGCTTTCTTGACCAGTTCCCTGCGCCGCTCTTCTGTCAATGCAGGAACAACGATGCGTAATATCTCGCCTTCATTTTTCGGGTTAAACCCGAGGTTGGCCGCGAGAATGGCTTTTTCGATCAAAACCAGCACACTTTTATCCCAGGGTTGAACAATGATCTGGCGGGCATCCGGTGTACTGACGTTAGCGGTCTGATCGATGGGTGTCATGGTGCCGTAATAATCGATCTTGACACCTTCCAACATCTGCGGACTTGCTTTACCTGCACGGACTCTCTGGAGTTCTTTTTCTAAATGAAGAACCGCATTGTGCATTCCTTCCCTGGTTTCTTCGAGGGTAAATTCTATCTCTTCGTGCATATCTCTTATTCCTTAGCTGATGAACTCACGAGCTGACGAGCTGATGAGCTATTAACTTTATGAACTTTATAATACCAAATTCGTAATTTTTAATTTTTCATTCTTCATTGAACGACCGTTCCAATTTTATCCCCCTTAATAATTTTAAGCAGGTTTCCTTTCACATTCATATTGAATACGAGGATAGGTAGATTGTTTTCACGACAAAGTGTGAATGCTGTCAGATCCATGATCTTCAATCCCTTCTCATATGCTTCATTAAAAGAAAGTGAATCGTATTTTACTGCTTTTGGATCTTTTTCGGGATCTGAAGAGTAAACTCCGTCGACACGGGTACCTTTCAGGATGGCATCGGCTTTGATCTCGAGGGCACGCAAAGCAGAAGCGGTATCCGTTGTAAAATAGGGATTGCCGGTGCCTCCAGCGATGATAACCACAAAACCTTGATCTAAGAATTCGATTGCTTTAGCGCTGCTCATGCGTTCACAAACAGGGTCGATGGCCAATCCTGAGAGCACCTTTGATCGGATTTCCAGTCGCGTAAAAGCATCCTGTAAGGCCATGCTGTTGATCACGGTGGCAAGCATACCCATGTAATCACCCTGAACGCGGTCGGTGCCGCCGGTTGTTCCTAGGAGACCCCGGAAGATATTGCCTCCTCCTATCACAATGGCCACCTGGATCTTTTCATCAACAGCAGTTTTTACTTCTTTTGCATAATCCATCAGCATTTCCGGGTCGAACCCATATTGCTGGTCGCCCTGAAGCGCTTCTCCGCTTAACTTTAACAGGATCCTTTTAAATTTCATATCGTTCAGTATTTGGTCAAATGCTTAGTGCTTAGCTGATGAGCTGATGAGCTTCTTCTTTATGAACTTTATAAACTTTATGACTTTCAACTCGTAATTTTAAATTTTTAATTCTTCATTCTTCATTCTTCATTATTCATTATTCATTATTCATTGACCCACGCCGTGGCAATTTTTGTATTTCTTCCCGCTTCCGCATGGGCAGGGATCGTTTCGTCCTACTTTCTTTTCAACATGAACCGGCTGTGGTTTCGCTTTTTCCTGTGTATTCGAATTGGCTTGTGAAAGCAGGTCCGAGCGTTCTTCCCTTAACCGGCTGCGGTCCATTTTCTTTGGTCGTTGTGCCTCCTGTACATTATCCACCTGGATCGGAACATCTGCCTTGATCAGGAAAGAGATAATTTCCTTGTTCGTACGCTGGACCATTGATTTAAATAATTCAAATGATTCGAACTTATAAATCAGCAAGGGATCTTTCTGTTCATAGGCTGCATTCTGAACCGACTGTTTCAGGTCGTCCATTTCCCGGAGGTGTTCTTTCCACGCATTATCGATCATCATCAGTACAATTCCCTTTTCGATGGATAATGGTACTTCCTTCCCTTTATCTTCAAGAGCTCTGCGGATATTGGTGATGACCTGCACGGTTTTCAAGCCATCGGTAACCGGGATGGCGATATTCTCATATTGAGTTTCATTTTCAAAAACCTGCTTGATAACAGGGAAGGTCTTCTTTGAGATCGCTTCATTCTTTGCTTTGTACTGCTTGTAAACATGTTCGTACAGTCTGTCGGAAAGTTCCGAAGTGCCGAGCGATTGGAAATCATTTTCCCCGAAGGGAGAATCGGTGGCAAATTCACGCAGGAGTTCAATTTGAAAACCTTCAACATCATTTCTTTCCTGGTAATCCAGCACCGTTGTTTCGCAAACATCGTAGATCATATTACTGATATCCACGGCAAGGCGTTCGCCGAATAGGGCATGGTGGCGTTTTTTATAAATAGCATCCCGCTGTATGTTCATGACATCATCGTATTCAAGAAGCCTTTTACGGATGCCGAAGTTGTTTTCCTCAACTTTTCTTTGTGCCCGTTCTATTGATTTTGTGATCATGGAATGCTGGATGACCTCTCCTTCCTGTATTCCCATCCGGTCCATGATCTTGGCAATCCGGTCGGAACCGAACATCCTCATCAGGTCATCTTCGAGGCAGACAAAAAACTGCGAACTTCCCGGGTCGCCCTGGCGTCCTGCACGGCCACGCAACTGCCGGTCGACACGTCGTGACTCATGCCGTTCGGTGCCGATGATGGCAAGTCCTCCTGCCTCCACAACACCTTTACCCAGCTTAATATCGGTTCCACGGCCAGCCATGTTGGTGGCAATGGTAACGGTACCTGCAACACCTGCTTCGAGCACGATCTCGGCTTCCTTCTGGTGCAGCTTTGCATTCAACACATTGTGTTTGATGTTCTGACGCTTGAGCATACGGCTCAGCAATTCGGAAGTTTCTACTGATGTCGTACCCACCAGGGAAGGCCTTCCAATGGAGATCAGGTATTCGATCTCCTTGATGACTGCATTGAACTTTTCACGTTTTGTCTTGTAAACCAAGTCCTGGCGGTCATCGCGTACAACCGGTCTGTTGGTTGGGATAACGACGACATCCAGTTTATAAATGTCCCAAAACTCTCCTGCTTCCGTTTCGGCTGTTCCGGTCATCCCTGCCAGTTTTTTGTACATCCTGAAATAATTCTGCAGGGTAATCGTAGCATAGGTTTGGGTAGCGGCTTCCACCTTCACACTTTCCTTCGCTTCAATTGCCTGGTGAAGGCCTTCTGAATACCTTCTTCCTTCAAGGATACGTCCTGTTTGTTCATCGACAATCTTTATTTTATTGTCCATGATAACGTATTCCACATCCTTCTCAAACAAAGCATATGCTTTAAGAAGCTGGTTTACGGTATGAACCCGCTCCGACTTGATCGAATAATCGATCATCATCTGGTTCTTTTTTTCCAGTTTTTCGGATTCCAGCAGGTCCGAGTGTGCCAGTTCTGCCAGTTCATTTCCGATATCGGGAAGGATATAGAACGTGGGATCATCATACGATTCGGTCAGGAGGTCGATCCCTTTATCGGTTAGCTCAATGGTATTGTTTTTTTCATCGATCACGAAGTACAGTTCATCATCGATGATATGCATGTTCTTGGATTGTTCCTGCATGAAGAAATTCTCCGTTTTCAGGAGGAGTGCCTTTATGCCAGGTTCACTGAGAAATTTGATCAGTGCCTTGTTTTTCGGAAGTCCGCGGTGTGAACGTAGCACCTGTTCGCCCGCTTTCTTCATGCTTTCGTTGTTGTTTTCTTCCTCGCTCAGTGATTTTGCTTCGGAAAGCATTTTTGTCACGAGGTTTTTTTGTGCATTGTATAACTTTACCACGTTGGGTTTCAGCTCCTCAAAAGCCTGGTTTTCCCCTTTCGGCGTGGGGCCCGAAATGATAAGTGGCGTCCTCGCATCATCGATTAGAACCGAGTCAACCTCATCGACGATGGTATAATTGTGAACCCGCTGAACCATTTCCTCGGGGTTGCTGGTCATATTGTCGCGGAGGTAATCAAAGCCGAATTCATTGTTTGTTCCGAAGGTGATATCTGCATTATAGGCATTCCTGCGTGCATCTGAATTCGGTTCATGCTTGTCGATGCAATCCACTTTCAGCCCATGAAACTCATAGAGGACACCCATCCATTCCGAGTCACGTTTTGCAAGGTAATCGTTTACTGTCACGATATGGACCCCTTTTCCCGGAAGGGCATTCAGATAAACCGGAAGTGTCGCCACAAGGGTTTTTCCTTCACCGGTAGCCATTTCAGCGATCTTACCCTGATGAAGCACCACCCCGCCGATCAACTGGACATCATAATGAATCATATCCCAACGAATCATATTTCCACCGGCCAGCCAGCTGGTCTTGTACCTTGCCTTATCCCCCTCGATCACAACATTGGCTTTCACGGCAGCAAAGTCCCGGTCCATCTGGGTAGCAGTGACTTCAACATAGTCATTCTCCACAAATCTCCTCGCCGTATCTTTCATCACGGCAAAGGCTTCAGGAAGGATCTCGTTCAGTACTTCCTGGGTTAGTTCATAACTTTCCTTTTCAAGTTTATCAAGCTGGGAGTAAAGTTTTTCTTTTTCGTCAATCTCGATCTCTTCGGAATTGAGCTGTCCCTTAAGTTCTTCAATCTCTTTTCCCTTATCTGAAAGATGGTCGGCGATCTTTTGTTTAAACTGAACTGTTTTGTCCCTGAGTTCGTCGTTGCTGAGTTTCCTGATTTTGTCGTAAAATTCCAGGCTAGCGTCGACATAGGGCATGATCTCTTTAATATCTCTTTGAGATTTGTTTCCCAGAAATTTTTTAAATAAATCCATCATATCTTAATCGATAAATCAACAAATGCTAAACAAAAGTAAGCAAAATCCCGTGACAAGCCTTTCCAGATATTGAAATTTAAGGGTTCAAAAGTTTCTCCAGCGACGATTCAAGTCCGCTGTCGGGTAGGTCAGCCGGGTATTTCACGATCCTTCCCTGGCTGTCGATCAGCACAAACAATGGAAACGAACGCACATTATAGTCTCGAAGCAATCCGACTTCATCGCCCAGGTGGACAAAGGTCCAGGTAAAATCCTTTTTAAGGTTAAGAAAAAAAAGCATCTTCATGAATTCCTTATCAGCAGAGATACTGACGAAAGCCATGCGGTCGTGGTATTTATCATACAGTGGTTTCAGCAACTCCATTTCGCTTAGGCACGACTGGCAATAGGTAGTCCAAAAGCCAAGCAGGACAGGTTTTCCTTTGAGCTCACTGAGGGAAACTAGTCTCCGGTTCCGGTCCTGGAGGGTGAACCCGGGAGCCGCACTGCCATGCCTGAGCCTTGTCAAATATTTTAACAGATCAACAGCGATCATCTTGTTCTCAGTGAATTTACTGTCCTTTGCTATCATAGCCAGCGTGTTTTGAATGCTCTCTTGCTTGTACAACGGATCGTCATACATTTCCATCAGGCTATTGAGCAACACCAGTTCGCGCAATTGGAGTTTTCGCAGCAGCGTATCAGCCTCCAAGGCTTTCATAAGGGCCGGGTAACTATTGGGTCCATTCAGCATCCCGGAATAATTCAGGAATTTCAGCGGTCGTGATATTGTCGTGATGTATTTCGAAAAGAATTCCCTGAAGAAATCCATATACTCGACATTATCATATAGGATGGGAGAATCGGAGAAATATTTTTTTACCATCGGGGATTTCCCCATCACATTGGCCACCTGTTCGATTGATGCAAGCTTGTATTTTACATAGTCGATGAAATAGGTTTTTTTTATATCCGGGAATTTCCGCACCATCCTGACCCTGAAGGTATCGAGCCGTGCTTTGTCCTTATCCCGGTAGAGATAGTTGAAATTATCCAGTACAAATTTGTTGTATTCGGCATTAAATGCCTGTATCAGGGTATTCAGCTCATCAGGTTTGTTTCCCTGAAGAGTGATCTCCAGGCTCTGCGACTCTTCAAAAGGGTTCAGCTCCAGCATCTCGTTGTAATTCAAAGGGGCAATCGATACGGTATATGACATGCCGGGTTCAATAAACAACTCGCCACGGTGAAAATCAATGTTCAGGAAGGCGGAAAGGGTCTTATCGGTATTCAGGGAAAGGGTAAAAGAAGCTGTCGAATCAACGGTAGACTGTGCGAGCGTTTTCTCCAACCCGGTAATCAGGTCGGAAGAAGTGAATACCTCTATTTTTTTTCCTTCTGCTCCCGGCGCCGTTCCTTTGATCTTCGTGACCTGGGCCCTTGTGAGCATAGGGATTACAATAAAGATGGAAAGAACCAGGATGCCCGTTGAAAAAGGTTTGTTCATTTTAAAATTAAGGAAAGAAATTATGAATAATGAAAATATGAATTATGATCAGGCCATTGTTTTGTGTTTAGTTGTTCAATTCTGTAACTGATGAAATCGGACCTCTGAATTTTATTTCATCAAATTGTTCAAAATGTGCTTTCCCGCAATTAATTTTCATTTTAGCATTTGGTCTTAATTCTTCTTCTTTCCCTTTTGTTTCGGCAACAAAATAGATTTTCTTTTCTCCTTTTTTTACGATCGCCCAATCAGGATTATATGTGCCGATAGGTGTATTTATTTTGAACCAAAAAGGAAGTTTGAAAAAGAACTCAATATCTGTGCTGCTTTCACAATCCTTCGCAAACTGACTTTCTACTCTACTGTCAAGTGGAATGTAGTTTTCATAAATTGTCTTTGAACTATCTTTAACTGTGTGCGTAAAGTTATCAATGTAAATTTCGAAATCGGAATCGTCAAACAATGCCATTTCATAAATCTTGTCCCCGATTTTTTCGTATTTAATTCCATCAATCATCAACTGGTGCAACTCATATTTGATTTTTGAAACGGCATTGTCCATAAACAACTGCGGATTTAGGAATAACTCATTTAGCCGTTTTGATTTTTTCAGTATTTCCAAAATGGTGGTGCGTGTCAATTCTGTTTTACTTTGTATATAAGCAAGCATATCGGGAATTTCAAACCTTATTCCGAATTCGTCATTTGCACTGTCGCTCACTAATTGTCCGGCCACACCTTCATCAGTAATCAAAACTTTTTTCTTGGTCGACCTGATTGTTGGCTTTTTCGTTTCATCCATTTTGCTCACTGCATTTGCAGCAAGCGTAATAAGTTTTTCTGTATCGTAATTGACACTGTATTTTGTTTGAAATCTTATCTTCTCCCAGATCTGTAAAAACTTAGGATCTGCTTCAAATCCTTTTCTATAATTTACTTTCTTTTTGTCATTCTTATTTTTTGTCCTTCCTGAAAAATCAACTCCACAGTCTTCCTGAATTTCTTTTTGCAATGCCTTTGCAAAATCTTCATAGCGTTCATTTGCAACAACGGTAAGTTTGTTGATGTTGTTGTCAAAAATTCTTTGCCCATCCTGATTTACGGACAAGCGTAAGCCCCTGCCAATTTCCTGTCGCTTTTTTATTTCCGATTTAGTTTCGTTCAAAGTGCAAATCTGAAATACATTGGGATTGTCCCATCCTTCACGCAAAGCAGAATGACTGAATATGAAACGAAGCGGAACATTCTCATCAAGCAATTTTTCTTTATCGTGCATTATCAATTTATATGTGTCATCGTCTAATTGCGTTTCTCCTCCTGTGTCTTTTACTCTGCCTTTATTGTCTTGCGAAAAATATCCGTTATGAATGTCATCAATCGAATAAGGAGTTAAACCCTTATAGACTCCTTTGGAAATTTCCTTTTGATAAATTTCTTCAAACCATTGTGCAAACTTTCCTTTGAGCGGTTTTCCGTCGGAATCATACTCACGATAGTTTTTCACTTTGTCAATGAAAAAAAGCGAAAGGACTTTTATTCCTTTGTCTTTGTAATTTTTTTCTTTTTTAAGATGTTCTTCAACTGTTTTGCTAATCATAAAACGCATAACTTCATCGTTCATACCGCCTTGCGTTTCACCTTTCATCAATACAATTCCGTTGCTAAGTTCAATTTGTTTGTTACCAAAATCTATTTCATAAATTTTCAGCCCATCGTATTTTTCATTTTTGTTTGATAACAGGAATAAATCAAGGTTCCGTCCACTTGCCGTAACTGATTTTCTATTTATTCCATCTTTTGTGGCTACATCAATCTTTACTTTTGCTTTAATTACATTTCCGGTTCGTGTGATATTTTCTAATTGAAGATATGGACTATTAAAATCATTTTCACTCACCACAGAATCTACCTCTATCTGTTTCACTAAACCCAAATCATATGCTTTTACCGGATTGAGAGAATAGACCAGATTATAAAGGTTGGTATGCGTTGCAGAATAGCGAAGCGTACAAAGCGGACCTAAATTTTCAATTGCCCGCTTACGGATTTCCGTTTCCATATTCTGAGGTTCGTCCACAATCACAAACGGATTGCAACTTTGAATAAACTCAATAGGTTTTTTCCCGGTTAGTTTATCGTTTGGCTTGTTGATTATGTTTTCATCTTTTGCAAATGAATCAATGTTGATGACCAATACCTGAATGGTATTTGCAGATGCAAAACCTCTCAAACTGGAAACTTTCCTGCTATCATAAACATTAGAAGTTATCGGAACTTTGTCATAAAGATTCTGAAAATGTTCTTCTGTTATTTCAAGATTTTTCATTACGCCTTCACGAATGGCAATCGAAGGAACAACAATTACGAATTTTTTGAAACCATAAAGTTTATTCAGTTCATAAATTGTGCGGAGATAGACATAAGTTTTTCCTGTTCCTGTTTCCATTTCAATAGAAAAATTCCATCCGTTGCTTTTGATTTCATCTTTAGTTGAAACTTTCAGTCCGTTATTTCTCTGAATGTGCTGAATATTTTCTGTCAACTGGTCAAGCTGTGAAAAATCTAATTTGTTTCCGAAACCGTTTTCAGTAAGTAATGCTCCTTGCTGAGTGATTGAAAATTCAAAGTCGCCATTGCTCAACGACTGTCCTTCAAAAATGTCGGTAATGGCTTTTACTGCCTCTAATTGAAATTCCTGCTTACCGTCAAAGTGTAGTTTCATAAAAAGTTATTTGCCTTTTTTCCCTTTCAGTTTCCTTCCATTCTTTAACAACTTTTTATTGTTCGATTCAAGTCGTCTTTTCAGCTTTTGAATGTCTTCTTCCGCAGGAAGAGTTTCGGGTTTTATGCCACGCTCACCCAATAATTTTCTTACACCAAGATTGTTTTTTATATGCTCCTGAGTAATTTTTTGTTCACCTTTCAAATCATCTTTTTCCGTGTTGAAATTGGTGATTTCCGTAGCAAAATCTTTCGCCTTGATTGTTATCGTGGGCAGGAAATCGGCAAGTGGGCGGTTTTTGGGAACATTCAGTTTGCTTTTCATCTTGTCGGTGGAAAATCCTCCGAACAATGCTTTATCTCCTTTACTTCTTATACGGGCAAACCCCTGGTTGTCGACTCCTCTTTCATAAATTATTCCCGATAAAGCTTTTTCGGATAAACTCAGCTTTTCCCGTGCCTGCAATCGTTCCCATTCTTTAATACGCTGTTCAAGAATCTCCTGCCTGCGGGTTTGCACGGCAAAATAATTCATTGCAAAGGCAATCTGTTCCTTTCTGGGGTCTCCGTTTTGTGCTATGAGATAACAAGCGTACCGCGTAAGCATTACATCATCTATCTCTCTCCTGCTCCCGGAGCCGAGATCAACCATTTTGCTAATGTCAACAAAATGGTCAGTGATCTGCTGACCGGCATTGGTGCAGGCAATTTTTGCTTTCTCAATCACTTCTATAAAATTTCTCCATTGCGCATAGCCGAGTAATACCTGCAAATCGCGGGCAAACCAAAATTCAACATCTTCAGTATGTTGAATCACTAATTCAAAATTTGTTCTGAGTTCGTTAATAAGTTCCGATTTCATTTTTTTTATTTTTTCAGAACCATTTTGCTGACATCAGCAAAATGGTTTTTATATCGTTTTAAAATCAATCTCAGCATCCCGCATCTGCAATACAGTATTCGTTTTCAGTTGATCGTTTCCTATAAAAAGTTTATCAAGTGTAATTACTTTTTTTGGCTTGGCGTAAATAATCGTTTCAATCAGTTTCTGATTCATTTCCTCCAAAGCGATAATCAGTTCCCCATCATTTATCGAATAATAGTTGCCTTTCGCTTCCACTTTGTCAGTAAGTAAATACCCTGCTTTGAGGATTAACTCGTAAAGCATATTTTCTTTTTCGCTTCCTTCTCTTACCGGATTTGTAAATGCGTCCAACTGAGCTTTTAAATTTTCTTCCGTTATTTCGTCACCTCTCCAAATTTTGAAGTTGGAAGAAGACAATTTGAAAACTTTGAAGCCATTGTCTGAACCATGATTTGATTGATTATCCTCATTACCCTTATCGGCAAATAAACCTTTCTTTTTTTCTGCTTTTTGTTTTTCGTTTTCAATTTTCTTAATCACTCTGCGAATTCGCTCTTTCGCAATATCAGCAATAGTTTTATATCCTGCTTTATATGCTTCGCTGCTTTCATCACACTTTTCAGGCAACTGCACCAGAATAAACTTTCGGTTGCCTTCATTTTCTTTATTGAGTTCCAAAACGGCTTGAGCTGTTGTACCTGAACCACCAAAAAAATCTAAGTAGATTCCATCTCTATTTAAATCGTCGTTGACAATAAATGATAATAAATATTTAACAAGTGTTATTGGTTTGGGGAAATCAAAAATTCCCTTCTTTCCCAAAACTTCAGCAACCTCTTTAGTCCCTTCTTGATTATATGTGCCAATTTGAATTGATAGGGGTTTACCATTTCTAATTTTGCCAAACTCATCTTTTAAATATTGTTTAACCCTAACACTAAATTTTCCATTAGTTTCATTTATGATAATTTCATTATCCAGATAAGCTTTATCAAACTTTTCCTTTGACCATAACCAACGTGAGCCAGGTTCAGGTTTTATTTCATTTCCATTATGACTAATTGTATATGACAAATTTGTTCTTTCACCTTTGCTACTTGTAGCTAATGGCTGAGTTATATAACCACCTCTTTTATGATATTTTTCGTCTTTATTTTTATACTCATCGATTTGTTCTTCTGTTAATGGAGCTTCAATGTTTTGTAAGGGCCTTTTTGTAAATAATAGGATGTATTCATGCAACTTGGCAAATCCTTTCGTGCCACCACCTGCACCATACCTCTTTTTCCAAACAACTTGCTCAACGAAATTTTCCTCTCCAAAAATTTCATTCATTATCAAACGAAGATTATGAACTTCGTTGTCGTCAATATGAACAAAAATAACTCCATCGTCACGCAATAAATTTTTTGCAAGAAACAAACGGGGATACATCATACTTAACCAGTTGCTGTGGTAGTGTCCGCTATCCTTGCTGTTCTTGCGAAAAAAGCCCTCTTTCATCAAATATCCTTCTTCATCTTTCTCGCCAATTCTTTTCTGGTAGTCCTCTTTGCTTTCTTTAAAACTATCGGGATAAATAAAGCTGTCGCTTCCTGTGTTGTAAGGCGGGTCAATGATGATACACTTTATTTTATTGTAGTACGCTTTCTGCAACACTTTCAGCACTTCCATATTTTCGCCTTCAATAAAGACATTTTCGGTGGTGTCAAAGTTGATGGATTCTTCGGGAACAGGTTTTAATGTGGCAGTTGTGGATTGTTGCAATACCTTAAAAGCGTCCGTCTTGCCTGCCCAATTCAAAACATAGCGTTCATTTCGGAACTCGATGTTTTCTTTCCCAAGCGTTGCCTGAAGTTTCTCCCAGTCAATATTTCCTTCTGAAATGACTTCTGGGAAAAGTTGTTTCAGTTTTTCCAACTGGTCTTGCTTAATGTTTAAAGATTCTCCAGTCATTCTTTCTTTGTTTTTTGTAAATATAAACGTTATATACTATCTCTGCCTTATGCGTTGGGAAAATTTGGATCTTTTGACTTTGCAGTTGATTCGGATATTGGTTCAAAATATTAAAAATTAAATATTACGAACTGGAACCTAACTTTATCAACTTTATAAACTTTACGAACTTTATAAACTTTATAAACTAACCCTTCTGTGGATTTCCCCTGAAATTTTTTCCGGCACGAATTTGCTGACATCACCGCCGTTGCGGAGGATATCCCTGACCACTGATGAACTGAGGGCAGCATATTCCGGTGCACTCAGAAAAAATACCGTTTCGATGACTGGGGAAATGGCTTTGTTCATCAGCCCTATGGTCCGTTCAAACTCAAAATCGGCCGACGTCCTCAAGCCACGCAGGATATACCCTGCATTCATCCTCATGCAAAAATCGACCGTCAGTCCTGAATATTTCACGATCCTTACCTTGGGTTCATCACCAAAGACCAGTTCCAGCCATTTTAACCGGTTTGCCAATGGAAAATACGATTTTTTTTCAGGATTTTCACCTAGGGCTATGATGATTTCATCAAAAACCGGAAGTGCCCTGCGGATGATTGATTCATGGCCCCGGGTTATGGGATCGAAGGAACCAGGGAAAACGGCGATCTTTTTCATCAGAAATATTTTTCTCAGACAAACTTACGGAAAAATAATCGTTCCTTGATCATATCCCCATTACAAGATTCGGGTATGAAAAAAAATCATCCGGGAGTCATACAGATCCGGTGCGGAAATCAGGCCCTGAATTTTCTATTCAAAGGTCACGGAGAACTGGAAAATTTTTGATTTCAGGCTTTGGATGCTGTTTGTGTAGAGGTTGTTTTCTCTTTTAAGCTGGTCGAACAGTCCGTACATCATTTTAAATTCCAATGCCAGTTTGAACCATTCATTGTAGAAATCAAAACCTACCCCGGTTTCAAGGTAAACATCATTCTGGTTAAATTTGACGATCTTCTGGTCGGCATTCCGTTGTTCCCGCTTCTTTGCCTGAGAAGCCAGGTCGAGAGTATATTGGGCGCCTCCCATCAGGTATGCCCTGAAATTATTGTACCGGTCGGATTTGAATTTGACTTCGAGCGGAAAGTTCACATAGGTTGAGGGAACTTTTTTTGTTATGACCATCAGAGATTCACTTTCTTTCCGGTAGGTTTTGATGGTATATACCAGGTCGCGGTCACCGAACGTCAGAGAGGGGATGAAGCGAAGGTCAAAATTATCACCCATCTGCATATTGCCGACGATGCTGATAACAAAACCGGGTGCAGGATTGGATGTGATCGACAATATCTTGGCCGAATCAGGCAATGGCAGAATGTCGGGGATGAAGGTGGAATCGAAATTATGGGTGGTAAGGTCTGCTATCGGACGGATGGTGACGTAACTAAAATCGGCTCCTAGTACGAATCCAAAATGAAACATATCCTGGTCATACATTGGCATGTTCAGTATCCATTGCCTCTGCCCATATCCTTTTTCTGAAAATGAAAAATAACAAAGTAACAGGGAGACGATGATAAGCCGGATGGGTTTCAATCAAGGGGGGTTAGTGAGTTATAGTAACGGATTAAATGAACTTTTATTTTATGGAAAGGATAAGCACATGTAAGGGTAACGCTTATTTTTCACCGGTATAGATGGTTGCCACGCCAAATGTAAGTTCCCATTGCGAAACGTTTTTCATTCCAACCTTTTCCAGGATGTCAAGAAAATCCTTACCCGATGGAAAAGAGGAAACGGATTCGGGTAGGTAGGTATAAGCTTGTTTATTCCTGGAAACCATTTTCCCGATGAAGGGGATCATGTATTTTGAGTAAAAACCGTATAATTGTTTCCAGGGAAAGGAAGCAGGATGTGAAAATTCGAGGATCATCATCACTCCTCCGGTTTTCATGACCCGTTTCATTTCCGAAAGGCCTCTTTCCAGGTCTTCAAAGTTCCTTACGCCAAACGCCACTGTAACGGCATCGAAAACTTCCTCCGGGAAAGGAAGATCTTCGGCATCGCATTCCTGAAATGTGAGCCTGTCCTGCAACCGTTTTTGAGCGGTTTTCTGTCTTGCGATGTTCAGCATTTTTCCAGCTATATCAATCCCGATAACCTGTTCTGTGTCCAGGGCGCTGATGAGCAGCGCAAGATCACCGGTGCCGGTTGCAACATCGAGTATACACCGAGGTTTGTAACGGGAAAGCTGGTTAACGAATTTTCTTCTCCAGCTGAGATCAATGCCGAGCGAAAGGAAATGGTTCAGGAAGTCGTAACGGCCGGAAATGTCGTTAAACATCTTTTGAATCCGTTCTTTTTTATTCATGGGTGTTGCCGGATTACGGATAAAGAAAAAAGGGATCATCATCAAACCGACAATCCCTTAAAAACCAATTAGACCAAATATTATGCTCCGAGCATCAGCCTTTTAAAACTGGTGACGCGCAGGTCCTTATCATTTTCTGCCAGGAACTGACGAACTGTTTTTTTGGTATCCCTTATAAAATCCTGGTTCATCAGTGTATTGTCTTTAAAGAATTTCCCAAGCTTACCGGTTGCTATCTTTTCCAGCATTTCTTCCGGTTTCCCTTCCTGACGCGCCTGTTCCTTTCCGATTTCAACTTCGCGGTCGATAGTTTCCTGGGAAACATCATCCTTGTCAATGGCAATGGGATTCATGGCCGCCACCTGCATGGCTAATTCATGTGCGATCTCAGCCGTGTTCTTGGCATCTTTTTTATTCAGTCCGAGAAGGGTTGCAAGTCTGTTTCCATGATGGTTATAAGAAGAAACGAAAGGAGCTTCCAGAAATTCATAATGAGCAATCCGGATCTTTTCCCCGGTTTTTCCGAGCATCTCATTCAGCTTCTCTTCTACGGTCGTCTCATTCAGCTTCATTGCAGGGATAGCCCCGATTCCGTCAGGACGGTTCCTGATACACAGGTCGAGTAGGTCGTGGGCAAATTTCTTAAAATCGTCGGTCTTGCCTACAAAATCTGTTTCGCAGTTTACCATGATCAGGCCTGCATAGGTATGATCCGTATTGGTTTTCGAGATGACGATGCCTTCATTTGCATCGCGATCGGCTCTTTTTGCAGCGACTTTCTGTCCCTTTTTCCGGAGGTAATCAATGGCTTTATCAAAATCGCCTTCAGTTTCCTGGAGTGCCTTTTTGCAATCCATCATCCCGGCGCCGGACATCTGACGTAATTTATTAACGTCGGCAGCAGTAATGTTTACCATATAGTGTTATGTTTTAAATTTTTTGGGCTCATTAATGGAGGTCGGAAGTCGGAGGTCGGAATTCTGTTTTCTGTCCTCTGACCTCTGAATTCTTACTTTTTACTAGACTTTCCGGCGGGTTTGCTGATTCTCTTACGGGGAGTTTTTGTTTTTTCCTTTTCCTCTTCCGAAATGGTTTTCAACTTAGCAACTTTGGTTTCGACAAAATCTTTCTTAGTGATCTTGATCCCTTCTTCTTCCTCATCCAGATCCAGTGAATCAATGCCGGTCTGCACCCCGAATTCATCTTCTGCACCTTCGGTTCTTCCTTCGCGTTCTTCATCGGCAGCTTTCTTATCCCGGTCGAGTTTACGCTCAAGAAGGCCTTCCTCGATGGCATTCACCATCGATTCTATAATGAGGGAGATAGATTTGGAAGCGTCGTCGTTGGCAGGGATGGCGAAATCCACCTGGCGTGGATCAGAATTTGTATCGACGATGGCAAATGTAGGGATGTTCAATTTCTTTGCTTCGGCAACAGCAATGTGTTCTTTCAGGATATCCACTACGAAAACGGCTGCAGGAAGACGGTTCAGGTCAGCGATACTGCCGAGGTTCTTTTCCAGTTTAGCCCTTTCACGGGTAATGGTCAGACGTTCCTTTTTGGAAAGGTTGTTATAGGAAGGACTGCTCATCAGTTTATCGATGGAAGCCATTTTCCTGACTGCTTTCCGGATGGTGGCGAAGTTGGTGAGCATTCCACCGGGCCAGCGCTCCGTTACGTAAGGCATGTTAACTCTCTTCACTTGCTCGGCAACGATTTCCTTTGCCTGTTTTTTTGTAGCAACGAACAGTATGCGTTTTCCTGATTTCGAGATCTGTTTGAGGGCAGAAGCTGCTTCATCCATCTTGGCCATGGTCTTGTAGAGATCAATGATGTGGATCCCGTTCCGTTCCATGAATATATAAGGGGCCATGCTCGGGTTCCATTTTCTCTTAAGGTGACCGAAGTGAACACCGGCTTCCAATAATGCATCAAAAGTGGTTCTTGACATAATTTCTTTACTATAATTTTAACGTTTGCTAAACTGGAATCTTTTCCTTGCTTTCTTTTGTCCGAATTTTTTCCGCTCGACCATACGGGGATCTCTTCTCATCAATCCTTTTGCTTTCAGAGCAGGCCGGTGTTCTTCGCTGATCTTGCAGAGAGCACGGGAAATGGCGAGACTGAGGGCCTCTGCCTGTCCGGTAATTCCACCTCCATCCAGATTCACCTTAACCTCGTATTTCCCCAGGGTGTTCGTGACGTTGAAGGGCTCAACAACCTGGTATTGCAAAATCACCGTGGGAAAATATTCTTTATAATCGCGATCGTTTACCGTGATTTTTCCTTCACCTTCTTTTAAATAAATCCTCGCGACGGCAGTTTTTCTTCTGCCGAGAGTCATGATAACTTCCATATTATCTGATTGAATTTAGATTGATTACTTTGGGTTGCTGTGCCTGGTGGGGATGTTCCGGACCTGCATAAACATATAGGTTGCGGAATAGTTCAGCGCCGAGGCGATTTTTGGGAAGCATGCCTTTGATGGCCTTCTCTACGACGGCAATCGGCTTTTTGGCCAGGAGTTCCCGGGGTGTTGTGAACCGCTGTCCACCGGGGTAGCCGGTGTGCCGGACATATTCCTTGTCGTCCATCTTTTTACCGGTGAGGATGACTTTTTCGGCATTGATGATGATCACATTATCACCACAGTCAACGTGCGGTGTATAATTGGTTTTCAGCTTGCCCCTGAGCAATCGTGCTGCTTTGGTCGATAATCGTCCAAGTACCTGGTTTTCTGCGTCAATAAGTACCCACTCCTTATTTACCGTTGCAGCGTTGGCACTTATTGTCTTGTAGCTTAACGTATTCATGAATTTCTACTGGTTGCTAAATCATTTTCACTATTCCCATCAAAAAGGGGTGCAAAAATAGAACTAAATTTTTGATTAAACAAATAATCTCAGGAACTTTTAGACAAATGGCAAAATAGCAAAATGGTAAAATGGTAAAAACGTAAATGCATAATGGATATGCTATAATAAAAAGTTTATTTTTATCTCCCGAAAACATTCACCATGAAAAAACTGTTACATCTTCTTCTCTGGACCGGAATCTTTGCTGCCGCGATGGCTTTTCTCGAGAGCGCCGTTGTAGTGTATCTCCGGGCACTTTATTATCCCGAAGGATTTGTTTTCCCATTAAAGATGATGGATCAGCATATCCTGGTCACGGAGATCTTCAGAGAAGCGGCGACCATGGTCATGCTCTTTACAATTGCTGGGATCGCAACCAAAAGCTGGATCAGCCGTTTTGCCGTTTTCATTTATTCCTTTGCCATCTGGGATATCTTTTATTATATCTACCTGGTCTTCCTTCTTGGATGGCCGCCTTCACTCCTCACCTGGGACCTCCTATTTCTGATCCCGGTAACCTGGGCCGGGCCGGTGCTGGCTCCGGTGATCAATTCCCTTACAATGATCCTGCTGGCGGTGATCATCCTTTATTACAGGTTAAAAGATGAAGCCTTCCGACTTTCCTTCTATGAATGGCTCCTGCTGATAACAGGATCCCTGATCGTGATCTTCGCCTATACCCGACCTTATATGGAGTATATGCTCGACCGATATTCCATTTCCGAAATGGTTCATTTCAGGGGAAACACGAAATTGATTGAATATGCCGCCATATTCGTCCCGGTTAATTTCAGCTGGGTTATTTATACACTCGGCCAGATTCTTTTTTTCTGGTCGATTTTTCATATAATGATCAGGATGAAGAGGAATTAGACAGTGAAATGGTGTAATCACATTTTTACTAATTTTGCAGCACTTTACAAATGGTAAAATGGTAAGATGGTAAAATGACAAAATTGTCACTTCATCACTTCATCACTTTACAAACTTTATAAACTTTACAAACTTTTTAACTCTCTGATGTCCATCAACGTAAACGCGATAACTAAAATTTACGGAAAACAGAAAGCCCTCGATGCCGTGTCGTTTGAAATTGCACCGGGTGAAGTTGTAGGGCTGCTTGGGCCGAATGGTGCGGGTAAGAGCACCATCATGAAGATCCTCACCTGTTTCATTCCTCCCACTTCCGGCGATGCCAGTGTCTGCAACTTCGATATCCTCGAACAATCCATCGAAGTAAGGAAAAAAGTTGGTTATCTTCCCGAAAACAATCCCCTTTACCTTGATCTCTATGTAGAGGAATTTCTTTCTTTTATTAATGGGATCCTCCATTCTACTGCCGGCAGCCCGAAGCGGATTGCGGAGATCATTGACTTAACAGGGCTTCAATCAGAAAAACACAAAAAGATCGGGGCTCTGTCAAAAGGCTACCGCCAGCGTGTCGGCCTTGCCCAGGCATTGCTGCATAATCCGGAGGTACTGGTTCTTGACGAACCCACTTCCGGGCTTGATCCCAACCAGTTGCTCGAAATCCGGTCACTGATCAAAACTATCGGCAAGGAAAAAACCGTCATGCTTTCCACGCACATCATGCAGGAGGTGGAAGCCATCTGCGACCGGGCAATCATCATCCACAAAGGGAAGATCGTAGCCGACGATTCCACACAAAATCTTCAG
>Ga0224525_1000406_pt1 | contig 20010 bp, 14 predicted proteins | sample CFST100metaG_FD_179874 | JGI IMG/M metagenome (GOLD analysis project Ga0224525, IMG submission 179874) | Peat soil microbial communities from Stordalen Mire, Sweden - C.F.S.T100 | ecosystem: Environmental > Terrestrial > Soil > Wetlands > Peat | place: Sweden: Norrbotten County, Stordalen Mire...
AATAAATATATAGTATTATAATAGCTGAAGTTATAGCCCATCCTACTTTTTCTGAAATAAGTCCTATAAAAATAAAGGGGGGTGCAATAAATATAGCAACTGGCCACCAACCAAAAAATGCCTTAGCGTGCTTTGCGTATTCATTTTTTAATTCTTCTAGCGTTTCTTCTCTATTTTCTATTTGATATATTGAAGAATAAACCAGCATTGCCCCCATTCGAATCATTGGGTAAAATAAAGTATAACTAGTAATAATTAAACCAAAAGAAATAAAACCCTTAGAATTTACCGGGATAATAGAAATGTAATAATTTAGAAGCCAAAACCAACCACCTAAAAGAGTTACAAAAATGAAAGTCTTAAATTCTAAATTTGATGAAATTGAATCTTTATTTTTAATATCATCACTCATATAATTTTACTTTGCGGGACTAGATAATTTTTCAAACCCACTTATTTTAGAAAAATTAATCTTTTCATCGAGCATTTTTATTATTAACTCCTTTTGTTCGCCCTCTGGCCAAATTGTCACCCTTTGCACTAAATCACTATAGTCTCTTCCGTAATCGCTAGGACTTGGTTTGATGACGGCTATAAAATCTATTAATTTATCTTGAATTTCAAAACTTCTATCACTACTTATGTTACTAAAAATTAAAAATATTATTTTTTCTTTTAACGCATTTTGTAATTTGGGGTAAAGGGTAATAAAATAACTAATTACAGACAAATCGGATAATTGCAGGTGAGTTGTACGTTTATTATAAAAATCTAACATTTCTTGCACGATCTCTCTTTCATCTGTGTCGCTTAAAAATGGCTCTTTTAGCATCTCTGTGCCAAAATTAACATTTTCTATTCTGTCTGATTTGAGGAAATCATAAAATTGTTTTTTTGCTAATTGTCTTAAATTAACATTATCATCTTTAATAATCTTTCCTTTAATATAATTTATTATATCCATTCTTTTTTCTAATTCTAAGCCAAGAGACTTATTAAGAAGCGACTCAATTGTCTTTTCCCTAAATGGAACATCTTTTTGCTTTATTAAGAATGCCAAACCAAAATCTGCTTTATTGTCTATAATATACTGGATTAATAAAGATTTTTGTTCATTAGTAATATTTTCATAAGACAACGAAAGAATATTATCATCTTGAATAGATCTAGTTTTAAAACTATCAAAATGGTCTATTATAAAATCAGCGCTTCTCTTTTTACCCAAATAAAGAAACAATTTACTAAAAACATCTGATGAAGATTGGTTGATGAAATTATTCAAAGACTCTTTTGTCTTGTCTTTTATGGACTGTTCTAACGATAATACTTCAAACCAACGTAATGAAGTAGCAATCAAATACTGAAGGTCATCATTCTGTGCTGATTGATTATAAGCATTTCTTAAATTAATAATAGCTTCATCCTGATCGGCGATTGGTAACTCTTTTATGCTATTTTCAAAAATAGAAAAAAGATTATTTAATTTACCATAAAATTCAATCTTTTCTTTTGTCGTGGTTGTTGTTTCTGAATTCTGAAGAGACATTAATCGATTTATTTGCTGCAAAAGTAAAATTGCTATTTTGTTATTAATAATAAAATCCTTATACAATTTTATTATTGGTTCATAGAGAAATAAGGTATTATTGGTTAGATTTTTTTGAATGATTGTTTGTATGATCTCTAAATCTACAAAGAAATTTTGTTTATCCAAAGTGTCAAACTTTAAAATAATATCATTTCTGTTGTTTAGGTTAATTTTAATCGCTTCTTTAATTTTTAATTGTTGTCTCTTAGTAAAATAATCTAAGTGTTCAATAAATTCGTCAATAAGATTCAAAAGGAATCCTGAATTTTGACTATTTTTTATTTCCTCTGCTGACAGAACTAGAATATAACGATTTAAAATATCGGTTAAGTCATCTTTTTTCAATCTTGATAAAAAATCAAAAATAGCACCTGTTGGTAATTTTAAATAATTATTCCAAACAATATCAAGGGCTATCAGAAATTCCTCAATATAAGCAGTTGTATTGTTTAATGTTTCTTTTAAGTTAAAAAATCCTTGAATTTGAGTTTTAAAAATTAAAAATAAAATATTATCTTGACTTCTATAGTTTTTAAGCAATCTAATAATATATTTTATTAATTTCTCTTTCTCTGTTTCAGATAGAATAATATTTTGAAATTCCTCTACATCACCACTGATAAGAGAACCTCTTATACCCTTTGGGTTGTTCAGAGTTGATTCAATCTGTGAATTTTTAAAATAAATAAATGGCTCAGCATCATCTGTGCTAATTGACCTTGTTAATGTAAGAAATTTTTGCAATTCATTATCACCACCTACATTAATATTCTCTGGCTTATTCCAATTAACTTTAAGTTGTTTATATGCCTCTGAAAATCTTTGCTTAAGTACTAACACTTTTGTAAAATAACCAATATTTTCTCTAGATAAAATTATATCAGCAACCTCTGTTTTTGATGCAACTAATATGGCTGATATTAAATTATTAATAAACTGTATAAATTCTCTTGGATTATTTTTAAATCCCTTTGTTATAACAGAAATAACATCTTCATTTTTAATAATTTTAATTATATCATCACCAGTTTGCTCAATTAGGACATTTAAGTATTCATATAAATCATCCTCAATAAACTCTGGGGTATAAACAACAACGTTAAATAATTTTTTTAAGTACTCCGATTCACTGCTATTAGAAATATCCTTCTCTTCGATCTTGTAAAAAAGTTTCACCTGATTATTTATGGCATCTGCGTCGCAAGGTACTAAAAAAACTACTCTGGGTTTACCAACTTCTAAAAATGTCTTAATTGTAGAGAGAATGTTAAGCGCAATATCACCCTGGACACGGTCAATATTATCAAACACTATCAATATTTTACCTTTTTCCACTAAAGAGATTAGGTCCTTAAAAACATTTTCGAATTGTTCTGGGGTATTTAATCTATCCTCATCTTCGGTTATGGTTCTTATTTCTGTATATGTTTTAGTAGACTCAAAAATTTTACTAGTTATTTTATCAAGAAATTTCTCTGCAAGTGGCTTTAAAAAAAATGTAGACAAAGCTAACAACCATGCCAAAGTATTAATGTATGTAAAAAAATTCTTGATTGTTAATATTGAATTATTTTGTGGATACGCATCCGCAAGAATATAAAATAATGCCAATAATAAAAATGGTATTACTAAAAAAAATATTACTGGCCAAAATTTATTCCAAAAACACTTCTTGTTTGATTCATTATCGCTCGGGATTTCTTTACTAACTGATTGTGACTTACGTCTACCATTATAAAAAGTTGAAAGAATATCTTTGGGAACTTTATAATCATGTTCTTCTAAGAATTTCTTTAATTCAATAAGGAATGTTCTTCTTAAAGAATCTTCTTGGTATTTCCACGCATCAAAAACTAATACCTTTGTATCGTTTTCTATTTTTAAATCCTGGGCTAATTTATTAATAATTGAACTTTTTCCCGTCCCCCATTTTCCAAATAAACCAATTGTATGAGGGCACGAATTAGAAAGAATCATTTCTTTTAATGCCGGGGAGAATGATTTATGATAAAACTCAAAATAGCCAGGCTTATCTGGCAAAGTTGGTTCGTCTTTTATAAAATTAAATTTTTTAATTTCCTGCATACAATATTAAATTATATTGATAATTATTCAATATACTTAAATATTACACCGAAAAATAATAATAACAATCTTGACACATACACTTAAATGTTTCAAATATATTTATATTGAAACTAGGTTTTTTAATTAAATATCAAAACCAATATTGTGTTTAACATTACCATTGATTTTACATTTTTAATTTAAATTATTTTTTTTAATTTTTTACTTTTTAAAATAACGCTATTTAGTAAATAATTTCACCAATTAATAAAATTAAATAATCAGGAATAAAGTTCGAACTTACTTTTTTTAGCTCAGATAATAAAAAAATAAGCTCTTCAGAACCTATTTTTTCGTCTATACTCCCAGTGTCGTATTTATACCCACACTAACGTTCCGTGGCATAGACTTCGAATCTGCCTCTTCAAGGCATATAACAAAAAGAAGGAATAAAATTCCTTCTTTTTGTTATTGCTCGGAGGATGGGATACAATTGGAACTTTTTTTAAATAGTAATTAAATATTATCTTCTTCTTTTTCTGGCTTATATTCAATTTTCAATGGCAAGTCAGTCATCGCATAATGAACAAATTGTTGTCCTAAATCAGTTAATTCATATTTCTCCTCCCTGTCAAAAGCTGATTTCATTTCTCTTGGTGGAGTATACCCTTGCCCACGCTTTGGAGTTTGCTTTCTTAAAAAACTACCATCATATGAAGTTTCTCTGTGTTGACGCACAATTCTTCCTATATTTAGATCGGAAAACAAAAGACGGTACAAATCAGCTTCAGCCGAATCCTCTCTAACAGGTTCTTTCCCAATTTTTTCCCAAAGATCACCTCTTGATATGCCATTAGTATTATAAACAGCAGCAATTACATGAAAATGTAATTCTGAATATTTTTTTAACCAATCAATAAACAATCTAATAACATCATCACTTGCTATAGTTGTTGCGGCTGCATTTGAGAGTATATTTCTAATATATTCCCTTTTTTCTTCACTCTCAGTCCCTGACCATTCTCTAAATGTTTTTTTAAGAAGAGATTTATATTCTTTACTTTCAATTCTTTTTGCAATTTCTTCATCGTGTATATCAAGCCTCATCATTATTTCAATAATTGTTCTTTCTTTTTCTTTTATTTCATCCTCTAACATTTTAAGCCATTGCCGAAAAAACTTATTTGCTTTATCTTGCTCCTTTTCTGACCAAGCTCCGGCAGCAGCTGAAAACAATCCTCCGGCAAAAGGGATTATGCCACCAGCAACTTGCATGGCACCCCTTATTACTTTAGGGGCGCTGCCTTCTATGGGTAAATTTTCATTTTTATCGGTCATATATTAATTAGGCTAAATGTACGTGTATTTGTTTTTCTCTAATCTTTGATGCTTCTGCCAAGGCTTCGGCTATTTCTTGCAAATGTTTATGTATCATCTCATTCGGAATATGCATTGTGTTATAACCATTTTCATGAGAATAATAACCCCTCCCTAAATCAGCCAAAATTTGATGAGGTTCTGTAAGATGTTGAATCCCGTCAATTTCTATATTTAATTTCGCCCTGGGCATCGCAAGATCTATATGCTTATGTCCATCATCTAGTTCTAAATATACCCGAGCCCCTCTATTCTCAAGAGCCTCTTTTAAGTCAATAGCTTCTTTTGTTGGCTGTTTATATTTATTTATTATGTATAACATAAAAAAAACTATATAACTAAACTACTAAGATAATTTTCTATTTCATTTTTATTACCACTAGAAAATAATTTAAATAAAGTTTCGGTGGTTAATATTTTTTTAACAATATCACAAACTATTGAGTTTAGTTCTTCCGGAAAATCAATCATCATGCTATAATCAGAACTACCTTTTTTTAATTTTTGGGCTATTTTATGTTCATCCTTCTTTAATCCGTGTACAAAACCACTTCTAAGGTCATAACCGTTTCTTAAAATATTGAACACTCGACTTCTTTTTTCTTTATTTTTAGAATATAAAAAATAACTTGACCTCAAAGAAACCTTAAAACTTATTTCATTATTATCAGTAGAAAATAGACTCTCTAAAGCGATAAAAAACAAGGTTATTTTTAGACTAAGCCAATGTTCATTTTGAGCATGGTTTAAAAACCTTACCGCATTTAATAACGGAGTATGATTGACGCCATTGTCTATCGGCAATTTTATTAAACTTTTGAATATACTGTTGATAATGCGTAAATCCTTTTTATTATTAATGTATGAATCATTATTAAAGCTAAAATTATCATCATTATCAATAAAATCATATGGCCTATAAAACTTTGTTGGTTTTTTTGCTTTATTATACGACAAGTGGTATACGCATTTACAGTTCTTGTTGGTTGCCATTCTAATCGCTTTTGATAATTCATCAAAATAATGAGATGGCTCAAAGGCAATTTCGTCTTTTCTTGCTGAACCATAATCGTAAAAAACAACCGTTCCGAATGGTCTATAACTTACAAAATGTTCCTGTAAATCTGATTTTACAATTTCTATCGCCTCATTCTCTTTTTTTGAATCAAATATTCCGACTTTTCCATTTCTAATAATTAGAGACTTTCCATTAAACTCATCTAGCAACTTTAAATACTTAAGTATTCCTAAGCCATTCGTTGAAACCCTCTCCATTATATTAAGATGATCAAAATCTTCCAATTGTTCTTTATCTTTTTTCATTGTTTATAAATTCCCTTCGCTAATTTTATTCAAATTTGCATTTGTAATTCCGAGACCAAGACTTCTCATAATTTCGTAGGCGGCTACTCCATCTTTAAGATAATGAGCAACGCCGTTAAAATCTATATAATAAGCCTCTCCCTTAGCTTCCACTTGTAAAAATATCTTTCCACTAGATTTTTTAGCTAAGTTTTTATCTGTTTTAATTTTTTCCAAATTATTGTTTGTTATTCCGACCCCAAAGTTTCTCATAGCATTATAAGCCTTTTCTCCATTCGCCATATAATATCTCTTCCCGTCTTTTGGATTTACATACCAAGCCTCGCCATGAGACTCTACTTGTAATAATATCTTTCCATTTAATCCCTTATTACTAGGGCTACTTTCTATATTATTTTTTTCAGAAAAAATATCATTAACATAGAGAGGAATCATTCCATTGTCTAAATAATAAGAGTTAATCGGATTGGCCGGTTTAATTTGATCCAAATCCGAGTTGGGAATATTCATTGCTATTGATTCTATTAAACTTATTACGCTACCCCCTTTATCACCAATTAATGCACTAAAATCATATAACTTACCAGTTTTAGGATGTATATAGTAAAACCCTCCCATACTAACACCATCGTTTAATACCTCGGAAAGTAAATGTCCCCACACATGTCTTGGTTTATTTAATAAATCTTTCGACAGAATTCCTGTAGAGGCTCCTGAATCGCAAAAAAGTGAATTTAATGCACTAGCATAATATTCATCATAATCAAATCCTCCTCTAATAATATGCCTTGTTTTATCCTTTGGATCAACAAACCAAATTAAATTATTATTTTTTACAAAGTAGCCGGAATATTTTTTAAAAATGCTTTCATTTTGATTTTTAAAACTATCCTTACTTTTATTATAAACATCCAATAAATAACCAGAAATTACGATATCTTTTATATTCCATGGAGCGACAATAGACTGAGAAACGTTTCCTTTATCATCTTGTATTTCTATAATTAAATATTTATTTTCTGTATCGGTAATAGTAAATTCTTCTGGTATATAGTTTATTCCATTGACTACATCTAATGATTTTCCAGACTCCATGGGATTCGCTAGGATATTATAACCATAATAATAAAAATATTTTTTAAATCCATTGGAGCTGATAATATCTTTAGAATTAAAATAATATTGTATTTTACTTTGCTTTAAAATATCATCGTTAATTATTTTATAATTAATATTATACCCTTTCATATCTGGCGGGGTTACATTATCCTGAATATCTGTTAGTGGCTTAGTAATAACTGGATTCTGCGTAATAACTTGCTCTTTATAACTGTTCCCTAAAATACCGGATAACCAATTTTTAATACTATTTATAGATAATATATAACTTAATGAATTCAAAGAACCAGCTACAACCATAGTAGGAACACCAATGAATTCTCCAGCCGAGTTATATGAGGCTCCGCCAGAATTTCCATGTTCAAGCGGTGCTGTGGTTTTAATATAATTATTAGTGCCATCTGATTTACTGCCAAAACCACTAAAATCACCAGTAGTATAAGTAACCGTGCTGCCACCAATGCCCGGATACCCTATTACCTCAATTTTTTCACCAAACTTCAACTTATTTGAATCTGCATTCCATATATTTACAGAGGGGAAAGCTAAACCATTCTTATTTTCTAAATATAGTAAAGCAGAGTCCATATCTTGAGAGGCTGTGGTAAATTTAACTTGTGCTAAATTAGGACTATCTTTTGTTCCAAAATCCGGCTCATCATTAATTGATTTTATAAATCCTATGAAACAGGTATTAATAATACCTCCTTTTTCATCTGTTACGACGTGTTTGTTTGTTAAAATAATTCCTTTGGAATCAATTATTGTCCCAGAACCGCTAAACCAATTACCATAATTATCCGGACAAACAATTTGGACTTCGGAATTAATTTGGTTTTGAGTTACGGCTTGAGAAAAGTTAAACGGAATAAAAATTAGTCCCAACAAAATTAAAATAAATGCTTTTTTCTTCATACTTTTATTACTATATATTATATCTGCAAAATATCACAAAATGCCTGAAAAATCAAAAACATTTATTTTAATAGCACTAGGATTCGAACTAATAATCTCCTTTATTTACGGCTTTTTTCTAATATTTGACTCCAACAAAAAAACTCAGCATAAACTGAGTCTGTTTGATTTTTGGCTAGTTTTACGACAAATATGTCGGTATACAGCACAAAAAATGTGTTGGCTCCCAGGGTCGGATTCGAACCGACGACCAATTGGTTAACAGCCAACTGCGCTACCGCTGCGCTACCTGGGAATATTAAGTTTTGACATGGGGGCCTGACGCTCCCGGCTTCAAAAAACAAAAATGTTTAAGCAACATTTTATGAGACTATTTTAGCAAATATGGAGAATATGTCAAATAGCCTATATTTTCTTTATTTTCCGTCTGTTTATTGATACAATGGGGTTATATTTAAATAAAATAATAATATGCCTAAAAAAAGACTAGTTTTGCTTGCCTTGGTGGCCCTAATTCTTGTTGCCGCTATCTCGTTTTTAATCTACCGCTCTTATAAATCACCTCATATCTCTATTTCTCCAAATCATATCCAAAATGCAACCGGAACTGCCGAAGATTTAAACGAACCAAATATCGGCTTTACTCCCACCTACCAGGAAGCTGCCACCCCTCTTAGCCAAGTTCCGAACTATCAAGCGCTTAAAACTAAATATAGTCTAACTCTCTCGGCGGCCCAAGAAAAATACTTGGACGAAAACCGCTTCTTACTCATTGATTACGATCAAGTTCCCTTCTTTAAATCCGGCTTTAACTTTGATCAATGGCTGCAAGATTCTGATTCTATGGGCGGCGGTTCTATCTTTGATCGCAAACCCGAAGATACTGTTTTAGTTACTCCCGACACCGTTCTCCATACTTATCATAAATATTTTGAACTGACTTTGGAGCAGCTAGAACAACATGAGCTTAGCCAAGCCTTAGACGAATTCCTAACTAGCCTGCATGCTAATTTAGCCAAAGCGGTCAAAGCCAATCCGGGAGAAATAAAAACCCGCTACCAGAACTTGGAAGCACAAATTGTTTTAGGACAAATATTATTGGAAAATAAAAGTGCCGCAAAACCGAGTTATTTTGCTAACCCTGAAGAGGAAGTAAAATATACGACGAATGACGAAACAGTTGATTCTTTAGATAATGCTAATAAATTATTAGAAAAATATTCTGGCGATTTAACTCCGGAATTAATTAGCGCTATTAAATCAGACTTAACGGAAATCTATGCTGCTAAAAATATTGGCGCTTCCCCGTTGTTTACACAATATGACGACCAGCTCAAAACTGATTATACGCAATTCACTCCTCGCAGCCACTACGCCAAGAATTCTACTTTGCGCGCTTATTTCCGGGCGATGATGTATCTCGGCCGCAGCAGTTATCTACTCCATAGCGACCTGGGTTTAGCGGATACTAATTTACTCGTTAAACAAATGGCCGTGAGCTATGGCACAACTACTCCTTTCGCCGCTTGGCAAAGAATTACTAATGTCACTGATTTCTATGCCGGAAAAAGCGATGATTTAACTTATACCGACTGGAAGAATTTTGAGACCAGCGTGCTCGGCGACAAAGTTACTTCCGATGCTGATTTAACTTCTATGGATAACATCGCCAAATTAAAAGCTAATCTTGATCAGCTCAAGAAACCGAAAATATTATCAGATGTCATTGTTGATGAAAATATTGCGAGTCGCGACAAAGCGAGCCTATTAAATCAATCTCTATCTTTCCGTGTCTTCGGACAGAAATTTTCTTTTGACGCTTCAATTTTAAATGACTTAACTGCCGGCCAAGAAAAAACCGAGGTTAAGCTTCCCTCCACGCCTTCCGCTTTATTTGTTCCCGCTGTTTTAGGCGACTTGCAAGCGGAAAAATATGTTAGTGATTTCTTGCAAAAAACTGCTGGATTTAGTTTAGAAGAAGCCACTAGTTTCCTTACCAAATTAGACCAGAAAAAAACCGCGATTGCCGCAGTGACTACCACTGATTGGTATAGTTCTCTTGGCAGTTCTTGGCTCTATGTTCTCGGTGCTTTAACTCATAATTATGGCGTGAACTATCCACTTTATATGCAATCCCGTTCCTTCTTGGACAAGCAAATCCAGACCTTCCTAGGCTCCTACGCCGAACTAAAACATGATACCCTGCTCTATGCTAAACAAAGTTACGCGGAAATGGGCGCTGGCGGCGAAGATCGTCCGATTCCGGCTGTCGTTAAAGGTTTCGTTGAACCGAATTTGGAATTCTGGAATAGATTTAATAAATTAATTGACCAGACGGAATTACTGTTTGAAGATAATAATTTATTTGCGGATCAAAGCGCTAAAGAACGTTTAAGCCAATTCAAAAAAATTGTTACCCTATATACGGGGGTTGCTGAGAAGGAACTACGTAGCCAAACTATCAGTAATGATGATTATGAAGCTTTACGCACGACTAAATTAGCTTTCATGGCCCAGCCGTTCGAAGCGGTTGACCCAACAGAAACTTCCGGGCAGACCGCTTTGATTGCTGATATTCATACCGACATGATTCAAAACCAAATTCTTTACGAAGCAACCGCCAAACCATATTTGATGCTCGCCATTGTCGGCAATGAAAATTCTCCACGTGTCGTCGCCGGTTTAGTTTATAACCACTTTGAATTGACTGATCCGATTGGCACGCGCTTAACCGATGAAAATTGGCGCAATAGAGTTTATAAAGATAACAGTCTTATACCCGCAAAGAATTTTTGGTATGACTCGCTTTTGGTTAAATAAAAAAATCATCATTATTGTCACTGCCGTTCTGGCGCTCTTGGCTATTTTAGCCTTAATCTTTTCTAAAGTTAATTTTGTTGAGTCACGTGAGACTGACAAGACAAATATTAATCCTCCTCTAGACCAACCGGTTAGCGCGCAATATACTGATAGATCTCTTTTCCTCTCGGCGATAAAACAAACCAAAACTGAACCGACTGCAGAAACTATTACTGGTCTGATTGTTCCTCATCATCTGCTTGCTACTGATATTATCGCTAATACTTTTGCTTACGCCTCTAGAGGTAATTATCAAAATATCGTCCTGCTCAGCCCGGATCATTTTGATGCCGGTAAAACTGAGGTTTCCGTAACCGAACGGGATTTTTCAACCGTTTTCGGAACAGTTACCACTGACAAAGAAATCGCCCGCCAATCAAAAGAATTGTCTTTCATTGGTGAAGGCGATTTTTTTTATCGTGAACATGGCTTAGGAGCTCAACTCCCGTTCATTAAATATTATTTCCCTTCAGCCAAAATTATTGCCATTACTTTTAAGCCAACAGTTTCTCAAGACAAACTTGATCAAGTAATCGCAATTTTAGAAAAAAATCTCGCGCCGAATTCTCTAATTATTCAAAGCACTGATTTTTCTCATTATCTTACTCCCACGCAAGCAGCTATAGAAGATACGGAATCAATTAAGGTAATTAACAGCGGAGAGACTGCTGATGTTTTAGACCTTGGCCAGCCGGCCAATCTTGATTCTCGAGCGGCTTTATATGTTCAAGCTAGCCTACAAAAAGATTTCTTTAAGACCAGCCCGGTTATTTTGGAACATAAAAATTCCCAAGACTATACGGCCGAACATGTTACTTCTTCAACTAGTTATTTAGCTGTCGCGTATCAGATTAACAAGCAATTAAACAAACCTGTCACTGCTGTCGCTTCATCCACTTCCCCTGAGCCTTCTGGCAACGCCAATTTTATTTTTGTCGGCGATGTGATGTTGTCGCGCCATATCGGCGAACTCATGGCGAAAAAACAAAATTATGACTTCCCTTATGAAAAAATTAAGGATGATTTAGCCGGCGCTGATTTAGTTTTTGGTAATTTAGAAACACCGGTTTCTGAGAAAGGCGAATCGGCTCATACACTTTATTCTTTTCGTGCTGACCCTCTCGTTTTATCAGGGTTAAAAAACTCCGGTTTTAAAGTCGTGTCAGTCGCAAACAATCATGCTTTTGATTATAAGCTAGGAGCTTTTACTGATACCTTGGCTAATTTAAAAACGGCCGGAATTGCTTATACTGGCGGCGGTAATGACTTTAATGAAGCTCACAGTGGCGCAACCGTAGAGATAAACGGCATTAAGACGACTATTCTTGCTTATACCGATTTATTGCCGAAAAGCGCAGCCGCAACCGACAGCCAGGCCGGTATTGCCTATCTTGATGAAGCGCAGATGATAAAAGATATTAAGATCGCTAAAGCCAAATCGGATTTAGTAATTATGTCTTTTCATTGGGGTCAAGAATATCAAACAAAATCTAATACCCATCAACAGAAAATTGCCGCGGCCGCAGTTAAGGCGGGCGCGGATTTAATTGTTGGCCATCATCCCCATGTCGCTCAAGAAGTTAGTGAAATAGATGGCGTAACGGTCGCATATAGCCTGGGTAATTTTATCTTTGATCAAAATTTTTCAGCCGATACAAAAAATGCTTTGATCCTAAATGTAAAAATTGAAAATAAAAAAATCGTCCAAGTCGAACCAAAAACAATTAAATTCACTAATAGTTTCCAACCTTATTTAGCACAATAAACTTTATCATCAAAAATAAAACCGCATATTCTGCGGTTTTATTTATTTCTATATTTCTATAATTTTAATAATCTCTTAATTTCTCTAATCCCTTAAACTTTCGAATCTTTTCTAGAGCTTTTGATTCAATCTGGCGAATACGTTCACGGGTGACTTCAAATTCTTGTCCAACTTCTTCAAGAGTATGAGCGACGCCATCAACTAAACCGAAACGCATTTCTAAAATCTTTTGTTCACGTGGTGATAGTTGCGCCACAATATCGCGAACATAATCTTTTAAGAGCTGCAAAGCGGCCGCATGATCAGGGGTAACATTTTTTACGTCCTCAATGAAATCTTCCAAGGTTGAATCTTCTTCATCATCACCGATAGTCGTTTCCAAGGAAATTGTATCTTGAGAAATCTTCATGATATATCGGACCTTTTCTAATTCCTCTCCCATTTCCGCGGCGATTTCATCGGCTAACGGTTCACGACCGAGCTCCTGAATCAAATTTCTTTGTACCTGTTGGAATTTATTAATAGTCTCAACCATATGAACCGGAATACGGATGGTACGGGATTGATCGGCGAGAGCGCGAGTAATCGCTTGGCGAATCCACCAAGTCGCGTAAGTTGAAAATTTATAACCTTTGCGATATTCAAATTTTTCTACCGCCCTAAACAAACCGATATTTCCTTCCTGAATTAAATCTAATAAGCTCATCCCTTTCGCGCCGGCAAATTTCTTGGCGATAGAAACAACTAAACGCAAGTTAGCTTCAATAATTCTCTTCTCCGCTTCCTTATCGCCTTTCTCTTTTCTCTTCGCCAGTTCAACTTCTTCTTCACCGGTTAAGAGCGCGACCTTACCGATTTCTTTCAAATACATCTGGATGGAATCGGCGCTTAATTTTGATAAATCAACATTCATTGCATTCTGATGAGCCAACGCTTTGCCAGTTAAAACCGGTTCGTTCGCTTTCTTTTCAGCCATGTCTAAAATTCGGCCGGAATCCTCGGCGATATGAACACCATTTTTTTGCAATTCACCTAAAAAGACATCGAAGTCATAAACATATTCTTCGACTTCCGGAAATAAATATAAAAGTTCGGTCTCAGTAATAAAACCGCGCAAACGCCCCTTATCAATTAATCTCTTCATTGCTTCTTCGGACGGTCCAGCCACTTCTTTGGCTGTTTCTTTGGCATGGTTCACGACTTTCACTAATTTTATCGAGCGCTTAACTTCTTTTTTCTTTCCCTTATTAACATTTTTTTGGCCATGATTTATAGCCTTTTTCACCGTCTTTTTAACCGGTGATTTTTTTGGCGCGCTACTAGCGACGCTTTTTTTAACTTTTTTAGCCGCGCTTTTGGCGCCGCTTTTGTTGGCTGTCTTTTTAGTTGTCTTAAGCACTTTTTTTGCCATATTTATAATTAGGTTTTAGCCTAAATTAATCTTTTTTATCTCGTCGGTCAGATTCTTGAGTTCCGTCATTAAAATATTTAAATCATCCAGGCGTCCTTCCTTTTCCGCTTGAGAGATTGTTTTCTCAAGCTTCTTAATCTTCGCCTGAAAACCATACTTCTTTAACTCAACGATAATTTTAATGATTTCCGATTTCGCTTCGTTCGGATCAAAATCATAGAAATCTTTTTCTCCTAGGAGAATCAACTTGTCCAATAATTTTTCATCAGTGGCATCCTGTTCTTCAAGATATGATCTAAAAGCCGTATAGTCCAAAGAAGCAGTCTTATTATAGTAGATAATCAGACTATTGTAAAACCTCGCGCTTTCTGTGCTACTGAGATATCCCGGTTCTAAATTGCTGACAATATAAGAAATATAATCAGGAAACTTGACCGCCAAAGCCAGTAATAACTCCGATAGCCTGTCTTCACGGGAATGATATTCGGAATGGATCTCTTCTTTTTGCGGAATTCGGCCATTAGCCGCTCCGCTCGGCACCGCTTTCTGTTTATTTTTCCAAGCCATGAATTCTTCACGGGTATCATTTTCGGAGAAATCCAGTTCCTCGCTAATTTTCTTTAACCAATACCCTTGCTCTGTTTGATTTTTAACCAAATCAATCATAATAAACATCTGGTCGCGCACTTTTGTCTTATTGTCCAATTTTTCCAAATCTAAACCCGCGCTAATCTTTTTAAAATAATATTCTAACATCGGCTTGGCGTTTTTCACCGCTTGTTTAAAATCATCCGGGTTATTGCGCAGGCTTTCATCGGGATCTTTGCCTTGAGGAAGCACAATTACTTTTAAATTCAACTCTTGGCCCAAGACTTCTTTTATTCCCCGATCGGCTGCCATTTGGCCGGCATCATCCATATCAAAACATAGAGCGACGTTACTGGTAAATCTTTTAATCAGGGCGACCTGATCGGTCGTGAGCGCCGTCCCCGAAGAGGCGACAACGTTCTCAAAACCGTGCTGGTGGCACGAAATCGCGTCCATCTGACCTTCGACCACAATTACTAAATCTTCCTTTCTAATGGCCGTTTTGGCCTTATTAAGAGCAAATAATACCCGTCTTTTATCATAAACGGTGGTCTGCGGGCTATTGATATATTTACCCATCTTTTCGGTCTTCTCCTTACTTGGATTAATACGCGCCGTAAAGGCAATTAAATTATTATTAACGTTCCAAATCGGGAACATTATCCGATCCCGGAAACGATCATAATAGCCGCGTCCACCCTCTTTTTTAATAATTAAACCGGCTTCCAAGATTTCATCGTCGGTATATTTCTTGCCAATAAGCGGACGGGCTTTTAAAAAATTATATAAAGAATCCCAAGAGTCAGGACTATAGCCCAAGCTCCAATCGCGGATAGTGTTTTCTTTTAAATCACGTTTCAACAAATATTCTTTTGCCTGTTTCCCGGTCGGATTATTTAAAACATGGGCATAATATTTTCCGGCCAGTTCCAGTAAGTCTAAAACTCGATTGCGTTTAGAATAATCTTCTTGATTTTCATATTTCAAAACAACCCCGGCTTTAGGCGCGAGCAAACGAAGAGTTTCCATAAACCCCAGCCCTTCTTTTTCCATCACAAAAGCAAACACATCGCCGCCGCGTCCGCAACCGAAACAGTGCCAGATTTGTTTATCCGGAGAAATAACAAAAGACGGTGTCTTTTCATTATGAAAAGGACAGAGCGCTTGAAAATTGGCGCCGACCGCTTTGACCGGCGTATACTCGCGAATCACTTCGACGATATCCAATTTAGATTTTATTTCTTCTGACTGGGTCATATTTAAATTAAAATCTTAGGCTAAAAAATCCGGCAATAACAAACTTTTTAAACGCTCGATTTCCCTTTCGACAACTTCACCATCATATTCGGCATTATGGCGGGCTTGGCCGGCATATCCCGGACGTTTCTGATCTAAATGGAGATTAAAAGTAACTAAAACATCACCGTTACTGGCCGTCTGCTCAATAAAATAAATATGGAAACGGGGATAAAAATCACGGGTAAAACGACGAGCAAAACTCGCTTCACCATCTTCTCTCTCTGGAATAAACGCATAACCGGCTCGTCTAAGCCAAGTTTCCGGCGCCCCCCCTAACAGTTTTTTGTTCGTGATTAATTTCATTTTTTTCTTTCTTAAATACTACGTAGCGATAAATAAAAAAATTGTAAGTCCCGATTACCATATTAACCATCAATTGCGCCAATAAATACCAAATATGATGGCGGTTAACCAACATGTGCATAAAAAAACCATTCAAATTCAAACCCACAAAAGCATTAAGAATATAGAGTGTAAATTGACCGGCAGCCTTTTCCTGATTAAAGTCGCGGAAAGTCCAAAATTTCTGCAAAGTAAAACTAACAGCAAAAGAAGAAACAAAAGCGACGCTGGTAGCCATGACTATCGGCCAAGAAAAAAGATGATGGAAAATAAATAAAAAAACTAAATCAATCACCCCGGCAGTAAATCCGGCAAAAAAACATTTTACAAGTGTTTTATGTTTTTCACATAAATAATAAGTCTGTGGCAAATGGCCGGCAAAATGGTTGCGAAATTTGAAATATAATTTACTTAATTGAGGCATAAATTGGATTAAATATATTAGGCTACCACTGATAATTACCGAACACCCAGTTAACTAAATTCTTGCTTTCCTTAAAACGATCATTCTTGCCGGCGCTATTTAAAACGACAGAAATTATTTCTCGACCACCAGCATCTTTAAATCGTCCGACAAAACAATAACCGGCTTTATCGGTATATCCGGTTTTGCCGCCGACAACTTGGAAAGAATTTTTTTCAGAATCGAATAATAAATAATCAGTTGATTCAATATCTTTTTTCCGTCCATCCACAGTTGTAAAATGATAGTTTTTACTCTCGGTAGTTTCTGTAATCTCCGGATGAGACAAAGCTTCTTTAGCTAAGAGGGCTACCTCTCTGGCTGTGGAAACATTTTCATCGCTCAGTCCGGTAGCGTCAATAAACTTTGTTTTGGTTAATCTTAAATGAGCAGCTTTATCGTTCATCTTCTGGATAAATTCTTTTTCACTGAGACCACTGGCATGAACAAGCGCCATCGTGGCGCCGTTATCTGAAGCAATCAAGCTGGTTTTAAAAATGTCTCGCAACTTTATTTCTTCCCCGGAAAAAAGATTTAACTTTCCGCCGGCAATTTTATCTGCATCGGTAATCGTATAGGTTGTGTCCCAACCAGGATTATTATCTAAAAATACCAAAGCGGTCATGAGCTTGCTAATACTGGCAATCGGCTGGACTTCATCAGATTTTTTATCAAACAAGAAAACCCGGTCATCGCCTGACAATACGGCACTCTTATCCGCCAAGACATTAATCTCGGGAGCGTTCGGATTAAATTTTATAACTTTTATATTATCATTTACTAGAACGCCGGAATTTGTTCTCATCAATATCAAAGTCAAAATTAGATTTAAAAACCAATGCCACATGTAATTATCAGATTAATTTTCGTCGGCCACTTTTTCTTCAGCCATATTTTCTTCGGCCGCTATTTCCGTAGATATAACCGACTCTTCCAATCGCAATTTAGTATAATCCGGTAGTTCGCCAATATCACTCAAGCCCAGGAAACGAATAAAATCATGGGTGACCGTATAATAATTTTCATCCTTAACTTTGTTATATTTTTCTTCAATTAAACCACGGAGCAAAAGATTGCGGATAATCAAACTGCAATTAACGCCTCGAATTTTTTCTAGTTCCAATTTACCAATCGGTCCGCGATAAGCAATAACCGTTAAAGCTTCCAGACTTGGCTGAGATAATTCCCCGCTAGTTTCATCTTTCAAAAATTCCTGAATCAAGGCGGCATTCTCCGATGCGGTAGTTAACTGATATTGATTATTATTTTTAATCAAACTTAAACCGCGTTCGCCATTTTTATATTCGGCGGCTAAAGATTCTAAGGCTTCTTCAACTTCTTTCGTTTTTGCCTTGGTTAAATCGGCCAATTCCTTAACGGGCATCGGCTTGATGGCAACAAATAAGATTGATTCGATTTGTGACTGTAGAGACATATTTTAATTTTGATTTTTTAACTTTGGATACGATCTTGATTGCGGGAAATATTTATTTCCCCGAATAATTCATCTTGATCAAAGACCAATTCTTTCTGTTTGGCCAGTTCGAGAACTGCTAAGAAACTGACAATGACTTCGGTTTTATTTTCCGCCGCTTCCAATAGCTTGGAAAAATTTACTCTTACTTGATCAAAAATCATTTTCTTAATCTGCAAAATTTTATCATCAATACTGATCTTCGGTTCTAAGCGCGACTCCGGTAATTTTTCTTCCTGCAATTTTTCTAAAGCCGATAATAATTTTAAGAAAACTTCATGCATCAAAGCAGTATTGATTTTAGCGGGCGCGGTAAATACCGGAAGGTTAAACTGCTGGCGGCGATTCTTTAGTAATGGCGGTAAAAATAAGAAATGTTTTTCCGCTACTCTATCTTTTATCTTTTGACTAGCCGCGATGAATTCTTTATACATTCGGAGCTGACGCTCTAAATCATCAACTTCCGCGGCATCTTCCGAGGTATATAAATAAGGTAACAACGCTTTGGATTTAATGAACAATAATTTAGCGGCAATCACTAAAAAGTCAGCCATTTCATCCGGATCGATATCAACTGCCGAACGAATATAATTAACATATTCATCGGCAATTTTTGCCAAAGCAATTTCGGTTATATCCATTTCTTCGCTTTCAATCATGCTGAGTAGCAAACCAAGCGGACCGGAAAATTTTTCAGTCGTAAAATCCATCATAATTATTTAGTGGCTCTTGCTTTAATCGCTTTAATGCTATTAGTGGTAGTAGCTATTTGGTTATTCACATCTAGTTGATTATTGGTATCAGTTTGATCGGTCGGATCAATTGCTTCCGCAACATACAGACTGCCGTCTAAGCATTGGTAGCCGGCTAAATGTTCCTTACTGCCAGCAGTATCCACTCCGACATAAGTCGTTTGGGAATTATCTTGGTCTATTGAGCTAGTTCTAAAAGTCGCACACATTTTAAATTCCTTATCGCCGACTTTTTGATAAACAATCGGCTGTTTAGTTTCCGGATCAATGATATTGCCGGAAACGGGATAATTGCGGCGGAAATTATTTATTTCTTCAAGGTTGGCCGGTAATTTTTTATTTTTATCATAATAGCTATTAACCGTATTTTCAAGATTATAAATATTCTGAACCAGCGCTTCATCAATACGGCGTTCACGAGCCATTTTTGGCGATTCCACGAAGAACCAAGCGGCGACAAAAGCGGCCACGACTAAAGTTAAAGTGGTCAAGAAAAAAATCTTGACGACTTTATCCGGTTTGTCCGGATTGGCTCTTTTCACATCATAAAAATAAAAAGAAAAAGCCGCGCCGGAAATAAGTAAAACGGAAACAGCTTTAAGAATGAAGCGAGAAGTTAATTCTCCGGCTAAAAAATTATCAATTACGCCGACGAAGGAACCAAGAAT
>Ga0224525_1000407_pt1 | contig 19951 bp, 15 predicted proteins | sample CFST100metaG_FD_179874 | JGI IMG/M metagenome (GOLD analysis project Ga0224525, IMG submission 179874) | Peat soil microbial communities from Stordalen Mire, Sweden - C.F.S.T100 | ecosystem: Environmental > Terrestrial > Soil > Wetlands > Peat | place: Sweden: Norrbotten County, Stordalen Mire...
GCTGAATGTGTTCAAGCCGGTGATCATCCGTAATGTGCTCGAATCCGCACGCCTGCTTGGCGAAGTTTGTTTATCGTTTTATGATAACTGTGCAATCGGTATCGAGCCGAACCTTGCTGCCATCCAAAAGAACCTGGAAAATACCCTGATGCTGGTTACGGCGCTGAATCCAAAGATTGGTTATGATAACTCAGCCAAGATCGCCAAAAAAGCGCATAAGGAAAACAAAACCCTGAGGGAAGCAGCGTTGGAACTGGGATTGCTCACCGATGAGGAATTCACAAAACTCGTGGATCCGAAGAAAATGCTGGGAAGATAGTTGGCGAAGTGGCGAATTGGCGAGCTCGCCAGCTACTTATGCATTTCCTGTTCCGCCACCCATGATGCCTCATCCCACATAACATCATCGAGTGTTGCGCTTTTTTTCCGCGCTTTTATTGTGACGGCCCTGAGCCAGTCAGGATGTGTCTTGATCTGGTTGACCCAATATCGAATCCGTTCATTGGCAGGTTCAAGAAAATCGGTGACTTTCCTGAAACTGATTTTCTTTTTTAATCCATAAAGCCTGAAAACATAAGCTTCCCAGGTCAGCTCCCGTCCCCGGAATATTTTCAGGGTGTCTGCTGCGACGATGGAATCAAACAACAACCCGTACCGTTCATGCGGGTCAGCATAATCGTTGCTGAGTGCAATGTAATAGGCATCTGTTCCTTTTAGAAGATCACCTCTTGCTTTATCGATCCAGTAATATTTATGAATACGACTCAGGGTACCGAGCGAATAGACCTTCTTCTGCAACCGCCTGGCAACATAATAATCGATGTTGGCAGCAGGAAACCAGCGGAAGGTCAGGATCGGGGCATCGGCAGGTATCTTGTTCAGGTTAATATCCCGTTCGGCCACCGTCCTGAATTTTTTTCCCAGTTGTTTCCATCCCTGCAGTTGTACGGTAATATCATCTATTCCGTTCCTTTTTAAGGGAAAGATCCCGTATTTGATCTGGAGAACTCCCGTTGTTATCAGGATCAGCTGGAAGAGAAGAGCAATCCAGAGTGGCCAGGGAATCAGTTTCGGGGCATGATCTTTTCCGGCAGGTCCTGAAAGCCATGCAGCCGCCACCAGGATCAATCCCAGATATGCCGGCCCGGTCCAATGGGGCAGCGTGCTGCTGTATAAAGAGAATCCCATGAAAACCAGTGCGAGTGGCAAGCTCATCACGAGCAATAACCGGAGAGCAGACCGTTCAAGGAATTGTTTTCTGCAGATAATGGCAATGAAAGAGAAAAGAATGATGATAAAATTGACCGGGTTACTGTAAAAAAACTGGCCAATAAGTTCTGTTCCAAAATAATCCCATCTTATCCGCATTCCCGTAACCCCAACCCTGGTTTCATGAAAAGTAAAACTGATAAATGAATTCTGGTAATTCCAGATGATCACCGGAGCGAACAATGCAAAAGCAATCAGGAAAGCCAGATAGGTTTCCTTTGCACGGAACCATCTCCGGTTGTAAAAAAGTATATAGAGGAAAACACCCACGACAAGGAATGCCGAATGGTATTTTGACAGCAATGCCAGTCCGACCGTGACCCCAGCGAAAAGAAGTTTTATCCGGCTGCTTTTTGTAAGTTCCTTATCCGGTAAACAATCCACGAGCAGCCAAAGGCTCAAAAGCCAGAATAATACCTGTGGCGTATCGGGCATGATGAAGGTTCCGGCGACAATGAAACAATAAATGGAAGCGGTGAACAGTAGCGCGGCATAGAACCCGGTGAGGGAATCCTTGATCTTACGCCCGATCAGGAAAATCAATCCTGTGTTCAGGGTGCCGAAAACCACGGCACCCAGCCGCAGGAAGAATTCATGATCGAAGTGAAGATTCAGAGTAAACATCTGGATGACCCATCCCACCATGGGAGGATGATCAAAATGGCTCCAGTCTGGAAATTTCGCATAGGTCCAGTAATATACTTCGTCGTTCCCAAGCTCTATGAAACCCGCAACAAAGGCTCTCAGAACAAATGAACAGAGCAGCAAAACAAGGATTGCCTGGTTAATTATTTTATCCTCTTTCATCCGGAATATTCTTTTTTTGCTTTTTGATTTCGCCTGTAAAATGCAAAAATGATCAGGACAATAAGGGACGGAATGGATAGCAGCCGAAGGATCCAGGTTCTCGGATAATCGATCTCTGCCCGAAGTGTATTTACAGGCCGGATTCCGTTATACCGGAAAACCGGGTTCAGGTAGAAGATCGTTCCGCGACCGCCATAGTCGTTGAAGAACATGATTTCCGTGCGGATATAGGTGTCGTCCGGCTGAATCTTGTACCAGGCCGCAGTGGTGAATCGTACCACTTTTTTTGTTTTCCCGTTCTGCCCCTTGAAGACAAACCTGATCGCTTCCTTGCTGGTTTTAATCCACAAGGTATCATTGCGAACCTCCACGGATCTCAGTACCGCGATCCTGCGTGCCCGTTCCGCTTTTAGATCAAAGGTTTCGTCATTCGCCATGTAGATGTCGGCTCCGTAAGCTTTTCCTTCTTTCAGCGCTTTTATAAGATCGGCTGAATGCAGGGAAGGAGAATTGATAAAAGTACAGCAACGCCCGATCTGGTAAGGATTATGGATGTCATGGGCATCATCATCGGCGACGATGAAGGCCGGGTGGCCGGAAGAGAGCGCTGCATCCCATTGCGGTACCGATCGCCAGTTATTATCCAGTACCTCGATGAGATCGTAATTTGAAAGGCGCTTCATATCATCGAGCGAATAGCCTCCTTCCCAGTCGGGATGAGCAATGGCAACGATCTCACTCTGATCGTGAAGAAGGTTCAGAATGTGCTGTTTGTGGTTCCGGTTCTGGAATAGGGAATAATCCAGCCACAGTACTTTTTTCGCGCCGATCAGCAGTTGGTGTTTCTTTCTCAGTCCGAAGCCATGCTCATAAGCCGGGATATAAAACGAAGAATCCCTGTTGAAGGTATTGATGTGCTGGTAATCGGAAATACAGGGAACGTCGTACCCCAGTTTTTTGTAAGTCTTCCAGAACTCTCCCACCGTATTGTTCCGGCCGCTGGTCAATCCACCCCAGGCGTGTACATGAAAATGAAAATTGGCTTTCTTCCAATTGGTACTGTCCATTCCTTCATAGGGATTGTAAATTTTTTCTCCCGAAAAGGGTTGCGGAACCGGGAAATCATAGACAGGTGCCACGAAATAGATCAGCAATTCCAGGGTCAGCAGGCCCAGGAAAACGAAGAGAAGGATTTTTAGAATTTTCTTTATCACAAATAATTAAAGATAATGATACGATCCCTCAAAAGTAAATAATACCGGCAAAGGTAAAATCTTTTACAGGAAAAGAAGAAGCAGGAGCCGGATATTGAGATAAATCACGATACCGCCTACCAGGAGGAGAATAAAGGTGGTTCGTTTTTTATTGACATATTTTCCCATCACTTTTTTTGAAGCGGTAAGATAGACCTGGAAAAGGATGGTGAAGGGCAGCTGAATGCTCAGGATCATCTGCGAGAGGATCAGTCCGTAAAATGGGTCCCGGATAAAAAAGATAATGATCAGCGCAAACAATAGGGATATGATCACGCCCAGCCGTGTGTGGTTGTCGTGGATGTCATAAGGTTCCCCAAAAAATCCCGCAAAGATGCTCCCGCCAGCCATTCCCGAGGTGATGGCTGAGGCTAATCCTGCAAAGAGCAGCGCTACGGCAAAGACAATCGAGGCATGGGTTCCCAGCAAGGGATGCAGGATGGCGGAGGCCTGCTGAAGTTCGGTGATGTGGATACTGTGCTGGAAGAAGGTAGAAGCCGCAAGGATGATGATGGCGCTGTTGATTGCCCAGCCTAGGATCATGGAAAAAAGGGTATCAAAGAGTTCAAAATCCATTTGCCTTTTGATCACCTTTTCGTCTTCCAGGTTCCATTGCCGGCTCTGGATGATCTCGGAATGAAGAAAGAGGTTATGCGGCATAACCACTGCTCCCAATACACTCATGATGATGATGATCGATCCTTCCGGGACAGTAGGTTTTATCCATCCGATTCCTGCACTTGCCCAATTAATGTCTACAAGTGTCAGTTCATAGAGAAAAGAGAGGCCGATGATCGAAACAAAGGCGATGATGAATTTTTCAACCCTTGTATAAGTATTGGTAAGCAGCATGATCATGACAAAGAGGAAAGTGAGAATGGCCCCGGCCGGAATGGGTATGTTGAATAACATGTTCAGCGCCACCGATGCTCCCAGGATCTCCGCGAGGGATGTGGAAACGGAAGCTGCCATTGCCGACGACAACAGCATCCGGGATGCCCATTTTGGAGTATATTTTGTTGATGCTTCCGCAAGGCATAAACCAGTAGCGATCCCCAGATGGGCCACATTGTGCTGCAGGATAATCAGCATGACAGTGGAAAGCGTGACCATCCATAGCAGCGTATAGCCAAAATCGGATCCTGCTGCCAGGTTGGAAGCCCAGTTTCCGGGATCAATAAATCCAACGGTGACCAATAATCCCGGACCGATGTATTTCAGAATATCCAACGCCCCGAATCCCGGTCTGTGTTTATCCCGTAAAAGATTATTCGGAAAATTAAACTTCATTCTCCTTCCTGCTAATTCTGTTTCAAAGATAGGAAATTTCTTTCCGGATGCTGGATGTGTGTGTGTGAGTGTGGGAAAATGCGGACTGCTTTCATACTTCTGACTTTACTATTAACTTTGTTCCATTCTGATTATAATCCTAAACCCGGGCCGGTGAAAATAATGATGAATAACCGTGAAGTTTTGATTTTTTCGGGCGCTACCGTAGCCGATGCCGTAAGGGCATATTCACGGCGATCGGCTAAACTGCTGGAAAACGGGAAATTCAGGGTGTTTGATCAATACGGGAATCAAACGGAAGCCGACGGCGAGCTTACGGAAGGACAAAAACTTTTTCTTAAAAAACGGGAGCATGAAGATGCGTAGTTTAGTATGGATTGCAGGATTGATCGTTCTGCTATCATTCCAGGGCCATTCACAGGGCAAAACAGCAGGCAAACCCACGGAGGTCATCATCCTGCATGTGAACGACATGCATGCCAAGATTGACAATCTCCCGAAACTGGCTTACCTGGCTGACAGCCTGCGAAAAACGCATCTGTATGTATTCCTGGTTTCGGCCGGCGATAATTTTACCGGAAACCCCGTTGTGGATATGGTCGCCGACAAAGGTTATCCTATGATCGACCTGATGAACCGCTGTGGATTTACTGTCAGCGCTTTTGGAAATCATGAATTTGACCTTGGGCAGGAAAACCTGAATAAACGGTTTCAACAGGCAAAATTTCCCTTTATTTGCTGTAATTTCGACGCCACCGGTACAGTTTTAAAACAACCCAAACCCTATCTTGTTCTGAAAGCCGGAAATAAAATCCATATTGCAGTACTGGGCATCATCGAACTCAATGACAAGGGAATTCCCGATACTCATCCCTCAAAGGTGACAGGGATTCGATTTTATAATGGCATCACTAAGGCAAAGGAATATTCGTGGTTAAAGAAAAAATACGGAATCCTGATCGGCCTGACTCACCTGGGAGTAGAGACCGACGTAAAACTGGCCGATTCCATGCCGGAGTTTGATGAGATCATTGGCGGGCATTCGCATACCCTTATCGAAAAACCGATGATGGAAAACGGGGTCATGATCGTGCAGGACGGATCAAACCTGAATTACATAGGAAAAACCACGCTCCGGATTGAAGATGGACGGGTGACGGCACGCAGCGATGAAGTCATACCTATCACTGCTTTGCATAAGGCCGATTCCGCGCTTGTTGAGCTGTGCGGGAAATATAACCGGAATGAAGAATTCAGCAAAGTAGCCGGGATTGCGGAGACTTCATTCAAGGGTTATGATGCACTCGGAAGCCTTATGACGGATGCCCTGACCCATCAGTTGAAAGTCGATTTTGCTTTCCAGAACCGGGGAGGTATCCGTGTTTTCTCTCTTCCACAAGGACCCATCACCATAAAGGATATATACCAGCTTGATCCTTTCGGCAACCTCGTAGTGATTTTCAGGATGAAAGCAGAGGAGATAAAGTCGTTAATAAGTTATGCCTATAACCTTGAAAAAGGAATAGACCTCCAGGTCTCCGGGATGATATATAGCGTTACATCCGACGGACAAGGACATTGCCTCGGTGTGGATCTGTTTGATGATTCCGCGAAATCCCTGGATCCTTCGCGGGAATATACCGTGGCAATGAACAGCTATATCGCTGCAAGTTATCGTTTCAACCATGCCGACCCGGGCACGACGGGATCCGTTACAACCGCTGAGATTCTGATCAATTACCTGAAGGAAGTAAAAAAAGTAAATTATACCGGGGTAAAACGCGCTATGCAAATCGTTAAACCATAGGAAAAAGGATCCTGTCATCTTTATCCTTGTTCCTTTTCACTGAGTTCCAGCCAACGGTCTGATTTCATTCCGATCTCTTTCAGGAGGATGGCGAATCGTTCGGATTTCTCCGATAGTTCTCCGGGATCGAGGACGCCGGAGGAAAGGGCGTTTTCGATTTTTGATTTCTCCTCTTCCAGTTGTGATATCTCTGTTTCCAAGGTCTTTAGTTCTTTTTTTTCTTTAAAGGATAATTTGTTGGGTCCGGGAACTGCGTTACGGGGTTTTTCTTTTTTGGGCTGGGATGCCTGGATCAACCGGTTTTCTTCTTTTTCCTTCCGCTTCCGGTAAGCACTAAACTGGGTGTAGTTTCCCGGAAAATCTTTAATCACCGCATCACCCTGGAACACGAACAGGTGATCCACGATTTCATCAAGAAAATATCGGTCATGGGTAACTATGATTACACATCCTTTGAAAGAAGCAAGGTACTCTTCAAGAATGGCCAGCGTGAAAATATCCAAATCGTTGGTAGGCTCATCCATGATCAGGAAGTTCGGATTCCGCATCAGTACCGTTACCAGGTATAACCGTCGCCGCTCTCCACCGCTCAATTTGCTTACCAGTTGGTAATGCATCGAGTACGGAAAAAGGAAGAAGTTTAAAAAAGCCGCGGCAGAAATAGTATCCCCGTTACTTAAGGTAACCACTTCGGCAATATCCCTTATCACATCAACCACCCGGGATTCTCCGTTAAAAGTGATCCCTTCCTGGCGGTAATACCCGTAAGTGATGGTTTCTCCTTTTTCTATTCTTCCGCCTGAAGGACGGAGCTGGCCGGTGATGATCTCAAGGAAAGTGGATTTCCCCGAACCATTGTTTCCCACAAAACCGATCTTCTCATTCCGCTTGAAAGTATAGAAGAAATCCTTCAGGATCGGCAGATCGCCCCAACTGAAGGAAACCTGCCGCATTTCAAGGATTTTCTTTCCCATCCTTCCTGTCCCTACATCCATATTGATTTTTTCATCACGGATCTTACTGCCGGCAATGGATTTCAGATCATAATAACTGTCGATGCGGGCTTTCGATTTGGTGGTGCGGGCTTTGGGCATCCGGATCATCCATTCCTGTTCTTTCCGAAGGAGGTTCCGGGCCTTTTCAATTTCTTTCGACTGGTTTTCTTTCCGTTCTGCCTGTTTCTCCACGAAATACGAGTAATTTCCCTTGTAACGGAAGATGGCTGCGTTATCCAATTCGAGAATCTCCCCGCATATACGATCCAGGAAATAGCGATCGTGAGTGATCATGAACAGGGTGATGCGCGACCGGGTCAGGTAATCTTCCAGCCATTCAATCATATCGATATCAAGGTGGTTTGTAGGTTCATCCAAAATGAGAAAAACAGGTTCGGTGATCAGGGTCTTTGCCAGGGCAATGCGCTTGCGCTGGCCCCCGGAGAGTTCCTTTATTCTTTGTTCAAGATCGGTGATCTTCAACTCGGAAAGAATCTGCTTTACCCGGGTTTCATAATCCCAGCCATCAACGGCGTCCATCCGCTCCATGGCTTTCTGGATTTCCTTCTTGTCATGGCCCAGGATCGCTTTTTCGTAATCCCGGATCGTCCGGTGAATCTCATTCGATGATTCGTAAACTTCATCAAAAACCGTATTAAACTCGTTCAGTTCCGGGTCCTGCTTCAGATAGCCAATGGAAACATCATTGAAGAATTTGACCGATCCTCCGTCGGAGGGTTCCAACCCTGCAATGATGTTCAGCAAAGTGGATTTCCCGGTTCCGTTCTTTGCTATCAGGGCAACTTTCTGGTGCTGGTTGATTACAAAGGAGATATCCTGGAAAAGGACTTTCTCCCCATATGAACGGGATAAATTTTCGACTTGTAACAACGAGGGCATCGCGTAAGGATCAGGCTTGATTCAATGAAGAATGAAAAATGAAGAATGAAAAAAATTAGATTTCAACCTGGAGACCGATTCCTGCTGCGACAGCTTTTTCATAAACCAGTTTTGCGGTAGCGGCATCCTGTATGGCCAGCCCGTTTGATTTGAAAAGGGTGATTTCCTTATCATTTACCCTTCCCTGTTTCTTTCCGGTTATGATTTCACCCAGTTCGGCATAAAAATGACTCTCAGGGATCTCGCCGGCATTCAATGGGATTATGATATCCCCTGCTTCCTTAAAACAGGCTTCGCGCGAATCCCCTATGAATTTCGAGCGTTTAACGATTGCCGAATCCAGTTCACGTGCAGTTGGTGTATGACTGCCTATGCCATTGATATGAGTGCCTTCCCGGACCTTGTTCCCATCGAATAAGGGAGAAGATGATGAGGTTGCCGTACAGATGATATCCGCCTGGAGCAATTCGCCTGTGGTCTTTGCCTTGATGATTTCCAGGTTAAGTTTTTTACCCATTTCTTCAATAAATGTGTCTGCTGCTGTATCCGAAATATCATAAACAAAGGCTTTTGAAACATTTCGTGCTTCGCAAACTGCCCATAACTGCATTTTCGCCTGAACCCCTGCACCCAGGATCCCAGCCATCTGTTTTTTGTCGTTCCGGGCAAGATACTTCGTTGCCACACCGCTGGCCGCACCGGTCCTGACAGCCGTAAGATAACCTCCATTCATGATGCAGATCACATCCCCGGTAATGGGGTCCTGCAGCAAGACCTTCCCGATGGTGGTCGGCAGGTTATGTTTCATTGGATTGTTTTTATAGACGGTCACCACCTTACAAGCCAATGCTCCCATCTTCTTCAGGTAAGCCGGCATGTAAAGGGAAAGGCCTTCCGGCGGAGTGATACTGATCCTCAGTGGTAGTACAGCCGTACCATCGGAAAGTTCGGCAAATGCCTGCTCAACGGCAGTCATACAATCTTTCATGTCAAGTACCGATGCTACATCGGCTTTGTTCAATATCAATGTCATGCACTTCTTTTTTATGAATGAATAGGGATTAATTTTATTCTTTTTTCGCAATCACGATCGATTGCCATATCTCATCATCCTCGAACATTTTCAGATTCTCACCATGTTCTCCCATCTGACCGTCCCTGCCCATATCGCCCGGATGCATTCCTCCGGAACGACCTTGCCCATGCCCGCCTGGCATTTCTCCCTGTCCTCCTTCCTGCATTCTTTCTCCTTGTTCCTGCCTGGGTTTTTGAGCTCCCTTTATGACAATTCCAACAGCTATAGGGGTTACGGCACGAATATCCGCAGCAAAAACACTGAAAGGAACCCTTGCTTCATAAACCATTACGTTGGTAGAATCCCAGTTAACTGCCGCCATTATACCGTTTTTCCCGGATTTAATGTTCTGGAAACCATTGACCCCACTTTTGAAACCGGATAATTCCATATCCTGCATCTGCAACAGGAACATCAGATGCATCCTTTTCCGGTCACGACGATCTCCCATGTCCATTCTGCCCCCTATGTCTGTTCTGCCCCCGATGGGAAAATGCAAAGTGGCTTCCGCTTTTTTCTTTCCCTTGCTGTTGAAGCGAATCTCAATTCCGCTTCGAAAAATTTTCATCTGCTCAGCGTCATCCGCTATCCTGATACAGAAATAAAATGCACAGGTATCGTTCACTATGGCATAATTCACCTGGGCTTGCTTATTAAAATTAAATAAGGAGTTCTCCCATTCCGAGGAATTTCCATTTACTACAATTCCTTCCTTGTAAAAGAATGGATATTTTTTCCCTTTGTCAGGATGATCAGATGTTCGTGTAAAGCCAAATGTGCTCATCACCGGTAAGGCCATGATCAGAGCGAATAATTTCATCTGCATAAGGCAAGGTTATTAAATAGTCGAGAGGGTAACGTAAACGCAGGACTTTTATGATTTTTTATACAAACAAACCCGTACAAAGATAGGATATTTTCTACCGGAACGATCTGGTTTTATCCACTCTTTCATGAAGGAATATAGTTTCATTTTTGTTCAAAAGTGGCAGGGGATGAGTTGTGTTGTGCCTGAAGGTCGGCGAGTTTTTGTTTGCCATAGGTGAGACGGATTATTAAGATAAACAAAACTGGTATTATGAAAATACCTAATGCAGTGGCTGCGAGCATACCGCCAAGGACAGACCAACCGATAGTCTGACGGGCAATGGCGCCGGCGCCTGTGGCAAACACCAGAGGAGATACTCCAAAAATGAAAGCAAAGGAAGTCATCAATATAGGACGCAGACGCAAACGAACAGCCTCGATGGTGGCTGTGATGATTTCTATTCCTCGGTCGACACGTTCTTTGGCAAATTCAACTATAAGTATAGAGTTTTTGGCAGCAAGACCTATCAGCGTAATGAGACCTATCTGTGCATAAACATTATTTGTCAGGGATGGAGTAAATGTTAGTGCCAATATAGCTCCAAAGGCTGCGAGAGGAACTCCGAGCAGAATAGTGAAGGGCACTGTCCAGCTTTCATATAAGGCAGAAAGGAAAAGAAAGACGAATAGTATTGATAGTATGAAAATATAAGTAGAAGTGTTACCCGCTTTCAGCTCTTCACGGCTCAAGCCCGAGAACTCATACCCATATCCTTTTGGTAGCACCTGCTGCGCAGTTTCCTGTAATGCCTTGAGAGCCTGCCCAGTGCTGTATCCGGCTTTTGCATCACCGACAAATTCAGCCATACGGTAAAGATTATAATGAGAAAGCATAGCTGCACTTTCGTTGACTTTAGAACTCATCACAGAGCCTAATGGCAGCATAGTGCCCTGCTGATTACGGACATAATATTTATCCATATTCACAATGTCATTCCTGTAGAGAGTATCTGCCTGGGCAATTACGTGGAAATTCCTGTTATAGATAGTGAAGTCATTGATATAACTGCTGCCGAGAAATGTCTGAATGGTATTAAAGACTTCAGACAGGCTGACGCCCATCTTTTTACATTTATCACGGTCAATTGTAAGCTGATAGTTGGGAGTGCGTGCATTGAAAAAAGTGATAGCACGGGCAATTTCAGGACGTTTGTTGGCAGCTGCCATGAATGCGTAAACATTTCGTTCAAAAGTTTTTATATCATCATTGCTTTCGCGTTGCTGGAGTTCAAAGGTGAACCCGCCTGTAGCGCCGAGCCCGGGAATAGCAGGAGGAGGTATGACAATAATATTAGCTTCCCTGATGGCAGCGAATTTTGCCTGCATCTGTGCCATTAAAGCAAAAAGATGCTCAGACTTGCTTGTGCGTTCATCCCAGGGTTTTAACTGGCAGAAAACAGTGCCACTGTTGGATTTGGTGGCGCCAGAGACTACATTAAGCCCGCCTATAGCAGAATAATGGCCGATACCTTTAATCTGACTCAGTATATTCATTATTTTCTTCAGCACATCCACAGTACGCGAGGTGGAAGAAGCTTCAGGCAGTTCGAATGTTATATACAAACGTCCTTCATCCTCTAAGGGAATGAAACCGGTGGGTTTATTAATAATCAGGACATAAGCGCCAAAGACAATCATAACCAGCAGTACGACAACATAACGGGAATGTTTAATTGCTATCCGGACATTGTTCGTATATCCTTCTGTTCTCCTGGCGAACCATTTATTAAAATAGAAGAAAAGGTAGTTAAGCCCTTTTGAAGATTTACTGATATGGTGGGGTTTCAGAAATAAAGAACATAAGGCAGGGGTCAGTGACAAGGCAACGAATGCAGATATAAGAACTGAGATGGCAATAGTGATAGCAAATTGCTGATATAACCTGCCGACAATGCCGGGTAAAAAGCCAGCCGGGACAAAGACAGCAGCAAGAACAAGTGCAATGGCAACAACTGGTCCTGATATATCTGCCATAGCCTTGTGGGCAGCTTCTTTTGGCGTGAGATGCTGCTCTTCAATATAACGCCGCACCGCTTCAACCACTATTATCGCATCATCCACAACAATACCTATTGCAAGAACAAAGCCGAAGAGTGTAAGTTTATTAATAGTAAAACCCAGAGGTATGAAAAAAACGAAAGTGCCAACTATTGAAACAGGTATTGCAAGAACCGGAATAATAGTAGAACGCCAGTCCTGCAGAAAGATAAATACTACCAATACTACGAGCGCTAATGCCTCAAGCAGAGTTTTGATAACTTCGGTTATAGACACCTTTACGACTGAAACAGATTCAAAGGGCACACTGTAAGCAACATCGCTTGGAAAAGATTTGCTGAGCCGATCCAAAGCTTTGTAAACACCATTGGCAACATCAAGAGCATTGCTGCCGGGAGTTTGGTATATCATCATGTATGAGGCAGGCCGCTTGTCAACAAATGCCACACCTGAATAGTTGAATTTACCTAACTCGACACGTGCAACATCCTTTAAATAAACTATAGAACCGTCAACAGGATTAGACCTGACGACGATATTATTGAAATCATTTACACTGCTGAGTCTTCCATTGACAATTGTGGTGTATTCAAAAGGTTGACCGGAAGGTTGTGGAGGTGTTCCAATTGATCCGGCAGCCACCTGCACATTTTGTTCCTGAACAGCATTAAGAATGTCAGCAGCTGACAACCCAAGGCTTGCCATCTTATCAGGCTTAAGCCAGATACGCATACTGAAATCATCAGTTCTTGTATATATATCCCCGACACCATTAACCCTCAAAAGAGCATCCCTGACGAATATATTAGTGTAATTATCAAGAAACCGGATGTTATGTGTGCCCTTAGGAGAGAAGATAGCTACATTCAAAAGCCCGCTCGGATTACGCCTGCGAACTGTAACTCCCAGTCTTTTCACTTCATCAGGCAGAATGGGAGTTGCAATATTTACCCGGTTCTGAACTTCAGTAGTGGCAATATCAACATTAGTGCCTATGTCAAAATAGACATTTATTGACGAACTGCCATCGTTAGTGCTATTGCTTTGGAGATAATTCATGCCGGGAACTCCATTAACCTGTAATTCTATGGGTGTAGTGACCGTCTGTTCAACAGTTGTAGCGTCAGCCCCTACATACTGGCATGATATCCGTACTACGGGTGGAGTAATATCGGGATACTGACTGACAGGCAGATTAAGTATTGCCAATGTTCCTACTATGACCAGAACAATTGAAATTACAATTGCAGTGATTGGACGTTTTATAAAGGTATCGGCTATCATGAAATAAGATTCAGGTTTTTTGAAAGAAGGATTCTATTTTGTTTTATCCATAAAAGCCATACTCAGCATAATGCTGATAAATATTATTCCTGCAAAGAAAATAATCATAGCAAATTTGTTCTTTGCATTCGTCCGGCTATACCTGAAAAGCAAATACCCGATCAGCAAATTAAATAATGCCCATAATACATTTGTAAGGGGCGATGATAATCCCTTGCCCGGTGGATCGGCAAAAGGCGTCGGAAAATAATTACCCGAAATCCCGTTCACAAAATGAGGAACTACATTGGCGAAAAATGTTCCTGCAAAAAATGCTGCAATGTAGTGATACCACTTCATCGTCGTGTTCTCAGATATATCTGTGTTTTCCATTTTGTTTTTATCAGTGATTATAGTGCTGACCCCACACTTTTAAAATTTGTTTTTAAAATATTTTTGTCCAATATGTTTTTTCCCCTTGCAACCGGACTCATATTTTCATGCAAATACCAAACAAAGAGGTTCTGCAGCCGACAGAAAAAATAATAAATTTAAAAAATCATTTACCAAAAAATTCCCTTTGTAAAACAGGGACAGTAATTTTACTGCTGGGACCATCGCCTCGTGAAACACAAACGGCTACTTTATTTTCGAGCGCCTCAAAAATTTCGGCTACATCTTTATGCGTAAAGCCGGGACAAAGCAGCACTGAATCAATTTTTTCTTTTTCATAAAGATCTTTGCAAACTTTTATCGCTTCTTCCTGTGTTTTCACAACGTAAGTATAAAGTTTGTATTTACCTGTTTCTATCAGATTATGATGTTTTTCAAAATCCGCATCAGGTGCATGTGCAATAAATACTGCTTTAAAAGCCATATCTACCTCCTTTTTTTATTGTCATTTTGGGATTGGGCGATGGTGACCTCTGAACCATCGTGAAGTTTCTGTATGCCGTCAACAACGATTGTTTCACCACCATTTAGCCCTTTCAGTACGATAACATTTGAAGCAACCCTGGGACCAAGTGAGACCTTTACCTGTTCAACCTGCCCACCGGCAAGGCGGCCATTTTTATCTTTTATTATAAAGACAAAATATTCGCCTAATTGCTCCAGTACTGCCTTAAATGGTATGAGCAGCTGCTGACCTGCATTTACATTCAGAACAAGAACCTTGCAGCTCATGCCTGGTTTAAGCATTCTTTCACGATTAGGAACAGTTATCCTGACCCTGATTGAACCTGTTTGTGGGTCAACGGCTCTGTCAATGACACTTATCTTTCCGATATAGGGATATATAGAATTATCAGGCAAAGTGATCCGGAATGTTGTATCATTATTTGTAATACCTGCCTGCTTTGCCGGCAGGCAGGCATTCTCCAGATTTTGGAAACGGCTGAGCTCGGTTTCGCTTATTTCAAAATCAACTCCCATCGGATCATCTGAAGATACAGTATTAAGAAGTGTCTGTCCCGGAGTTATAAGAGCTCCAAGCTTAACACTGGAAAAACCTATTGTGCCATCAAAAGGTGAATTGATTAAAGAATAATCAAAATCAGTTTTAGCCCGAATTAATACTGAATTCGCAGCATCCACCTGATGTTTGACATTTTTAAGATCTGTCATGGCATTGTCAGAAATCTGTTTTGCAACAGCATCCTGCTTGGCAAGATCAGTGTAACGGTCGGCATCACGCTGAACCTTCTCAAGATTATCTTCAGCAATCTTAACATTCGACTGAGCCTCCTCGTAAGCCGCCTGATATTTACGACGGTCAATTTCGTAGAGTTTCTCTCCCGAACGAACCTCTTTCCCTTCAGTAAAATATATTCCTGTTATATATCCGGTGACCTGCCCGCGCAACTCTACCTCTTTTAATGCCACAATATTTGCAGGATATGAATTGTAGAATATAGCTTGTGTTAAATTGACCTTAGCAACTGTCACGGGAATAGCAGACACTTCCGTCTTTTTATTTGCTGCATTTTCACTGCACGATAGCAAACCTGCGACCAGTGCAAAATATATTATTATGTGAGATGTTTTATACATAGTGTCACAAATTTAAAGTCGGGTATCAGCTATCAGCAAAAAAATCTATTGTCAATTGATTTTTATCTCTCCTAATGCTTTTTCCAAATCCATCTTGTTAGTAAGAACCTGGAAAAGTATATTCAAATAATTTAGTTCTGATGTCCGTAAATCTGTTTCAGAAACTATTACTTCTAGATATGCCTTAATTCCTTTATCATACTGAAGTTTCACGGTGTTAAAGATATCCTTTGCCATGGTGATATTGTTTTTGGCAATTCTCAGCTCATTCAGGTGGCTTATATACCCGGAAAGAGCTAGCGTATATTCACTGTTAATCTCGCTTCTCAGATATGTCATTCCAAGTTGTAGTCGTTGGTATTGAAGCTTTGCCTTGCTAAGATTCTCCAGTCTGTTCATCCCCTGAAACAGTGGAATCGTTAATTTTAATCCGAACAGGGACGTTGGATAGTTCTTATTATATAAATCAGAAAATTTGTTATTCTGGAATTGCGGGTCATAGTCATAAAAAGCGGATAAAGTTGGAATAAATGACCACCTGTAATAGCTAATTTCAGAATTCTGCAGATTCATTGCCGTTTGCAAAAGCTGATATTCAATACGTTTGTTATAATCTAAATTTTTTGTTGTATCAAATAATATTTCATTTTCATATTTTGAAGAATCATAGGAAACAGTTAGTTGCTTTTCAGGAACTACTCCCATAAGTTGTTTTAATAGAGAATATTTAGCTTTTATCGCTTCTTCTGTAGATTTTTTTTGAGCCTGAGCGTTACTGAGGGATATTTCAGTACGCTGATAGTCTATTTTGTCTGTCAGACCATTTTGATAAAGGCTGTAAGCATCTTTATAATTACGCTGCAGCCGAATTATATCTTCATTCAGAACCTTTATCTGCTCTTCTGTCAGTAACACATCGAAAAACGCCTTGGTTACCTCAACATAGGTATTAATCTTTGAATTTTCTGTGTTTTCTGAAGCCTGATTGCGAAGTTCTCTGGAAGTTCTGGCAGCAAAAAATAAATTGTTGCTGTATAAAGTCTGATTCGCAGAAAATATGCCTGCTGATACATAAGTTGCTGTGGAGGGAAAGGAAATTTTTGGTGCGGACGGATTGAGCAGGTTAGGATAATAGGATAAGGGAGCCTGAATATAATCTTGCACATTGGCATCAAATTCCAGTTGGGGATACCAGCCCGACAGAGCTATTCTTATATCTCTTCTCGTAATAGCTTCATCAAGTAATGATTGTTTAATCAAAGATTGGTTTGCCAATGCATAGGTTATGCATTGTGATAAGGTAACTTTGGAAAGAAGTGTATCATGAGCGGTTTGTCCTATTAAAAAATTGGAAATAACAAGTAATAGTATACTTATCAGACTCTTCCTGTATTTCTTAAATCTGTGTTCTTTTCTAAGCATGTTTTAAAAGAAATATCTTATTCCTGAATATACCCTGCTTTAAACTTGAAAGGCACCCTTGCTTCATAAATCATTACGTTGGTAGAATCCCAGTTAACTGCTGCCATTATTCAGAGCGAATAATTTCATCCGCATAAGGTAAGGTTATTAAATAGTCGAGAAGGTAACGTAAACGTAGGACTTTTATGATTTTTTATACAAACAAACCCGTACAAAGATAGAATATTTTTCTAACGGAACGATCTGGTTTTATCCACTTTTTCATGAACGAATATAGTTTTATTTTTTGGGAAATTTTTCAAGGATTTTATTTAAAGAATAATAATATTTTACGTATTTTCGTCGATTATTTTACGTTTATCACGTATTAATGATCATTCCATTATCTAAGTATATTACGTATTCGCATTCCCCCCCCTTTGAAAAGAAAAGGGATTGATCATTTTCCGTTAACATGTTTTCATTCTGAAGAAATTAATGGGTAAAGAATTGAGCTTTTAGAACTACATTAAAAACCATACATGATGCAAAAAAGAAGTCTTACAGTGAAACTGTTTCTTTCTCTCCTTTTCTTTGGCCTTGCAGCCGGCGGTTTTGCGCAGGGAAATGTGAAAAGCGAGGTTACCGCTATCCTTGAATTCCAGCAATATGATCGTGCCATTCACATCATGGCCATGTTGATCCTGGGTTTCGGGTTTCTGATGGTATTTGTAAAAAACTATGGAAGGTCAGCCCTGACAGCGACATTTCTCCTGGTAAGTGTTGCGTTACCCTTATATATTGCCGGAAGCAGCCTGATTCACGGCGATGGCAGCAAGGTAGAGATCCAACGTCTCATCCTTGCAGAGTTTGGGGCAGCCAGTCTGCTGATCGCAGCCGGCGCCTTGCTTGGAAGAATCAAGATGCATCAGTACCTCATCCTGGGATTGCTTTTCATTCCGTGTTATATGCTGAATGAATGGATCATCCTGGATAATGGCCTCGGGTTGTTAAAAAGCGGGTTTGCCGATACGGGTGGATCCATTATCATCCATGCATTCGGCGCTTTGTTTGGAATCGGTGCTGCAATTTCCCTGACACCCACTGAAACCATTGATAAACCAATAACATCCGATGATTCCAGCGACCGGTTCTCGATGATCGGAAGCATGGTACTCTGGATCTTCTGGCCCAGCTTCTGTGCAGCCTTAGTCCCGGCAGAGGCAATTCCTATGACCGTGATCAACGTATTCCTTGCCCTTTGCGGTTCCACCCTGGTCACTTACCTGTTGTCTGTCTGGATCCGTGGAAAAATCAGCATTGCGGATATTGCAAATGCTGCACTTGCAGGTGGTGTTGCGATTGGCGCAACCTGCGATCATGCCAATCACATAACCGCCCTGTTGATCGGCCTTGTTGCCGGAGCCATATCCACAACGGGCTTTGCAGTTCTCCAGGACAAGCAGAAAAAGTTGCTGAAGGCCGTGGATACCTGTGGCGTCACCAATCTTCATGGCTTTCCCGGCCTGTTCGGCGGACTCATCGCTATCCCTGTTGTTTCAGGGTTAAGCGCCGGAGCCCAGTTAACAGGTATTGCCGTGACCATCGTATTATCAATCGGGTTAGGACTGGTTACAGGCAAAGTGATATCATTCTTTGGCCATCGCCAGGTAGTCTATTCCGATGCCGAGGAATTTGCCGATGTAGAAGTTGACTAATCAAATAGCGAAATGGCGAAATGGTGAAGTAGCGAAAGTCACAGAGTCACGAAGCCAAGAAATCACGAATGTGTCAGGAAACACGCGCCAGAGAGATTTTACCAAAAATCGAGTAATGAGTAATGCCGGAAAATGGATGTCCAGCTATGCGGTAATTATTAAATGGTTAAATGGATAAACCTGTTGGCAGGCAGGTTGTTAAAAAGCCCGAACAGCCCGCACAGAGAAGGTGTTGAGCTTATTGAAGTAGTACTGGTTGCCACTGCCGAAGTCCTGGAGTCTCGCGTCGTTAGCATCGTACTCGGAGGAACTCCAATAGAAGCTACTAGCAAAACCGCCAACGACGGCTTTTTGTATGTACAATAAATTTAATTCGTATTTTGAAGGTAGATACCAATCGCCATATCCGCCACCCTGGTAATTGGCACAAATCTGAGCGGCATAGCTTCCTGCACCTTGATTGATAATGATGCGCTCTGTATTAAATCGACCTGCATTAACCTGATCTCTGACAGCGTTTGTTATTGTGTAACTACCATTATACCAATATATCCCTGGGCTTTGGTCGGCAGTGGCTGCAATTAAACCGTGCTGCCCGTTATCATATATATAAAACACAATGCCGCCACCGTAACTTTCGCCGATATAGTGCGTGTTGGTAACCCACGAAGTACCATTATATGTTTCATTCCCGTTTTTGGAGATGTTGTAAATTGTAAGACCGGCTACCGGTTGAGTAATCGCATCGCGTTGCGTTGTGGTCATTCTTGGAGGCAGTAATCCTTTACTCGTGGATTTCACATCCAGCATCGCTGAATTATCAGGCAGGGAATTATCGTTATTGATGCCCATCTGTGCATACAAAACGCTGCTAAAGAGCAGAAGCAAAACGATAAGAATAGATAATTTTTTCATGGTTCAATGTTTTTGGGTGGGTTATAACTGGATGCTGGATGCTGGATTAACTCATTATTAATTATTCATTTTTAATTTTTAATTATTTTAGCAATCTCCGACCGGTCGCCCGATTGCACGTGCACCAAATAAATCCCAACAGGTTTGCCAGCCAGCGAGAACTGAAATTTTGATTCTCCCTTAAAGTCCTTTTGATATAGTTTGCCCCCATTCATAGTGTAAACCGTTACATTTGCCACAGCGGTTGAACCTGCATCAACCAATTCTACGATGACAATGTCGGTCGTGGGGTTGGGATAAACCTTTATGAATTGGTTCTTGACCACCGTTTCAACCCCCAA
>Ga0224525_1000408_pt1 | contig 19951 bp, 16 predicted proteins | sample CFST100metaG_FD_179874 | JGI IMG/M metagenome (GOLD analysis project Ga0224525, IMG submission 179874) | Peat soil microbial communities from Stordalen Mire, Sweden - C.F.S.T100 | ecosystem: Environmental > Terrestrial > Soil > Wetlands > Peat | place: Sweden: Norrbotten County, Stordalen Mire...
GGTTGGTGGCATAGCCACCAACCACCCCCTACCTCATGAATCCTTAGGCCTGTCATTCTGAGCGGAACGAAGTGAAGCGAAGAATCTTCTTTTCATATATTACCCGTTTAAGAATGAAAAACAGTAATCCTGATTTCAGCCACAAATCTTATCAGATTCTTACTCCTAATATGACTACATCATCGACCTGATCTTGAACGCCCTTCCATTTTATAAAAGTGCTTTCAATGATTTCCTTCTGTTCCTTCATTGGCCTTGATGATATTTCAACCAGGAGCTCCCTGAATTTCTTACCCTTGAACTTTTTTCCTTCAGGTCCGCCAAACTGGTCTTCATAACCGTCGGAAAAGAAATAGAACAGATCTCCCTTTTCAATTTTTATTTCGTGATTGGTAAATTCTCTCATTCTTTCATAAATGGCAATAGGCATTTTATCGGCTGCAATCTCTGATAATTGTGTATTCCTTACCATCAACAGAGGATTATAGGCACCGGCATAATTCAGCTTCATTTCAATGAAGTCAATGGAAATTACGACTATGTCCATTCCGTCTTTTGCTTCACCTGAGATTCCCTGCTGCTGAAGAGCTTCAATTACCTTCTCCCTGAGCTTTCCGAGTATAATATCTGGTTTTACAATATGATCTTTATTTACTATTTCATTAAGAAAGGCCACTCCCAGCATGCTCATAAATGCCCCGGGAACTCCATGACCTGTACAGTCTGCTGCTGATATTATAAGCTTGTTCTCAACCTTGCTTACCCAATAAAAATCGCCGCTTACAATATCACGTGGTCTGAAGAAAACAAAGCTTTCCGGAACCAGATCAGTAAAATCCTGACTGGCAGGCAATACTGCATTCTGTATCCTGCTTGCATATCGGATGCTGTCTTCAATCTCATTCTTCTGATATTCAAGAACATCCCTCTGCCTGACAACTTCAGCAGTTCTCTCCTTTACTATTCCTTCAAGTACTATATTTTCCCGTTTTAATCGCGCCGAGTAGATCTTTACTATCAGCCATACAAGAAATAGCAATGCAGCTATATAAAGAATAAATGCAAATACGGATCTGTACCAGGGGGGCAGAATAGTAAAGCTGTATTGAGCCTCATTGCTTACCTGGCCGTAAACATTTCTTGCTTTTACATGGAAAACATAGCTTCCCTCATGCAGGTTGGTATACTCCTGGTAATATTTGTGCTCCCAGTTCTTCCAACCTGGATCAAATCCCTCAAGCCTGCAAGAAAACATCATTTTGTCAGTATGTTCATAGAACGATGCCGAGAAATCGAAGCGCAATGAGTTATCGACAAACTTGATTGCTGGTTTAAACGACTGGGGTTGTTCGGAGACGATTCTGAAACCAGTAGTGTCCGAGACATAGTACCTGCCGGAAAACAGTACTGAATCGGAACGGGTGATTACCACTTTCCTCATCAGAACCGGGAATCCGGCAGAATAATCCCTGGAGTTTATAATTTCATATCGTATAAGACCTTCCGATGTGCCGAACCAGCAAATCCTGTCTGCATCCTGGTATAATGTATTCACCTTACTGGCATCAATAGCCATAAAAGGTTTGCTTACAAGCAGATCATGGTTATTCTTGTCAATATAAGCTATCTTATTACCTGCACAGACCCATGTTCTCGATGGCGTATCAAGAAATGATGAAACTGATTTCCCGATTGAGTCTGTGACAAAGTGAAAGGGGGTGAAATATCCCTTAAACCATTCGGGCTTATTTTTCAGCGAATCAGGCAGTGATTCCCTGACAGTTTTTTCGTTTACAAAACTGTACAATCCTACACTGGATCCGAAAAGAATTTCTCCTTCTCTGTAAAAAGGGAATATTGTACCTGAGGGGAGGCCTTCCGCAATACTGTATCGGTCAATGGCATGGTTATAATTTTTATTGAAGGAAATCCTTATGGTACCCTCATTACGTGTTCCTATCCAGACAACACATGAGTCAGGATTGTTAAAATCTTCTCCAGTTAAAGAGATAATATCGGATAGAACATCCCCGGCCATTTGAGTTTTCCTGAACGATCCGTCTGTTCGATAAACTGCCAGTCCCTTCGAACCCCCTGAAAAAAGAAGTTTCAGACCGGGGGAGTAATAAAGGCTGAATGTGTTTTCATTGCCGAATTTTTCAATTATGTTGCCTTTTATCTTATATGTTCCCTCATCAGTTCCTGCCACCATTATTTCTCCTGCATTAATCAGACACCACACTTGCGACTTAATCTCCGGAACCGGATAAAAGTCTTTACCGTGCGTTCCGGCTTTTGCCTGTACGAAAAGTCCGGCTGAAGTCCCGGCATACAGCAATCCGTTGTACCTGATAATACTGCTCACAGAACCTTCAATGCCTGATTTCTCAGAATAATAAGACAGGGGCGAAATGTATTCGACAGTACTGATCCCATTGTTGAGCGCCAGCCATAAATTCTGATCCCTGTCGGTGATGACCTGCTTGACATCATTATCGGCAATACCTGAAATTTTGTCAATTTTGGCAGAAATATTTCCTTCATGGTCAATAATAATAACACCCCCCGATAATGTGCTGATTGCAATGTTGCCATTTTTTAACCGGATGCCGCCAGTGATCAAAGAATTATCTATCAGATTTTTATCACTGACGGGAAATGGGCGGAACTTAATATCTGCAGCGGGATCGTAAAGCAATATACCCTTTTCCCTGGTGCCAATAAGGATTTTTCTACCGCCTTCATCGAATGGGACCATAAAGAAAATGCCCGTAGATTTGAATATTTCACCTCCCGGAATTAACTTAAACCTCTCGTTTTTAAATTCAGTAAGGCCAATTTCCCTCTGTCTGGCATAAAGGATATCATTGACAACAAATGTGGTATGAAATGAGGTCTCGGAATTCACTACCCTTATTTTCCGGTTTTTGTAAATAAATAGCTTTTCTTCAGCCTGAAAAATGACACCCTGAGAACAGATTTCAATATTCCTGATATTGGAAAAATTTCTGGCGTCACCTTTAAGGGAATCTGAAAGGGAAAAATATTTTAATCCATTAATCCTGTCAGGTGCAAAATATCCGAATTCATTTTGAGAGCCGGCATATATTATTCCGCAAGAATCAGAAGCAAGGGATAATATCCATGCCTCTTTATTTATAGGGCAGGAGTTCCAGGTTCTGCCGTCAAATTCCAGCAGCTTAAAACCGTTTGCGGCATATATCAATCCGCTTTTATCCTGTGTTACGCACCAATTAGTGGGGTTGAATTCCCTTCCGTAATCTTTTGTGGTATAATTTGTTACAGGATAAATAACCTCCTGGGCCAATACTGTCTGCCCAAGAAAGACAGAAATAATAAAAATTTCCGGAAGATATTTCATAGCCCTCAGGATAGCATTAATTTATGGTAACTTAATGTAAAGATATAAAAGTAGATGACTACCCTGAAGCAACAGGAAGATAAATTTCCCTGAGCTACTTGATTTTCAGTTTGAAGGATTTATCAAGCCAGGAAAGAAGATTCTCCTGGTCGATTTTACCGTACTGGTCGCTGATATAACTTTTTACTTCCGCAATTTTTTGTGATGGTGAACGATTCGACATTGATTCAAGAATGACCTTAACCTCTTCTCCAAGTTGCTTCGTATCAGGAAATATGAGGTTGAATTCACTGAGCAACATTGATTCAGATCCGTTTCTGTAAAACAATTTGATTAATGTATTATCAGGGCTTGGGATCGGTTGTCCATCGACAGTATATAATCCTTTTTTGTCAATTATGAGTGTGTCACCCGAATAATCAAGTTTTTTGTTGATCTCTTCACCTTTATATATATACCTGAGGAAGAAAAAATGATCTTTATCCATTGGATAAGCTGCCCTGTCGATTACCAGCTGCTGCCTGTCGAGGATCACATATTTGCCTGAAAAAATATCCGGCAGTTTCTCCGGATTTTCAAAAGCCCCCCGTGTGCTGATGTTGTACATTGCAGGAAGATAGTTCGAGCTGGCGGAAGCAAGGTTGTGATTTTTGCTTGTTATGATAAGCCTCCCTTTCTGGGGATTTATAACCGCTGCACTGGCGTCATCAGTTCTGAAAAGCAGATCCTCCTTTTCGTTGAAAACAGTTCCGGTTTCAAGCGAAACGCCTTTCGTCTTCAAAACTATCGTGCCATTCACCTTAATGACTTTAAAGTTCTCCTGGCCGAAAGAATTAAATGATAAAATCAGAAAAATTAGCAGACACAGGAATATTGATTTCATAGCTCAAAGAATTTGAAATAAGTTATTATTACCCCGAATAAATACAAAAACCATACCTTAAATTCAGGCAGGGATATTTTATAATGCTAAATTATAAAAATTTGTAGGATATTTTCCCTGATTCCTGTATTATACTTATACTTAGCCTTCATAACCCGGGGCTTCGATTACAGGTTAACAATATTTTCTTTTTTAAGAAGTTATATTTATCAACAATAACTATTTTTGCGGGGGCTTTTTAAATAATTTGAAAATCTATAGAAATGAGAAAGATATTTGCAGCTCTTTTTATAACAGCACTTACACTGAACCTGTCGGCTCAGGATAAATTCACTGATTCCCGTGATGGGAATACATACAGAACCATCAAGGCAGGAGGGACTATATGGATGGCGGAGAACCTAAAATTTCAGTTAAAGGGAGAAGCGGTTTATAGCTTTGATAATAATAAAGACAATATTGCCGCCTATGGCTTATTATACGACTGGAAGACAGCACTCAAGGCTTGTCCGGATGGATGGCATCTTCCATCGGACGCCGATTTTCGTTCTCTTATGGATCAGTCTGAAATTAATGACACCAGGGGAAAGCCGGGTTCCGGCCCTGCCACATTCAGGGTGCAGCTTGCAGGGATGCAGGACTTCGAAGGGACATTCTCCGAAATGGATGAAAGTGCATATTATTGGACATCGACGGAATATAGCCAGAACGAAGCTGAATATTTCAGCTATCTGCTGATAAATGACAAGCCCGTGATTGATCTGTCAAGGAAACAGGATATGCCCGATATTCATGGTGCTGAGAAAACCAACAAGTACTCTGTTCGCTGCGTGAAGTAACAGGCATCCGGTTCTGTAAAGAGCATGGATACATTTGCCGACAAGATAATCTCATTCTGCTTAAGTCTCGATGTTAACGGGAGTTTGCCTGGAGGTATCTCTGTAATGAATCCTTTCAGGAGTAATCCCAGGGCGATGGCTATTGTATCTCAATTCTACAGGAAGTTTTACAGCGATAACAAGGAGCGCCGGCTGATACTCGGAATCAATCCCGGCAGGTTTGGAGCAGGGGTCACAGGCATACCATTTACCGACACGGTAAGGCTTAAGGAGAAATGTGGGTTAGTCATCCCGGGACTTAAATCATTTGAAACATCTTCAGTTTTCATCTATGAAATGATTGATAAGTATGGCGGACCGGAAAAATTCTATGGTGATTTCTATATAAGCTCCGTCAGTCCACTCGGGTTTACATCAGTCGGGAAAGGGGGCAAGGAAATCAATTGTAATTACTATGACAGCAAACAGCTGACTGCAGCAATAAAGGATTTTGCAGTATTATCACTTAAAAAACAGCTTGGATTCGGAATAAAAAGGGATGTGTGCTTCTGCCTTGGAACCGGAAAAAACTTTAAGTTCTTATCAGCACTGAATGATGAGCTTCGTATTTTCTCGCGGATCGAACCCCTTGAGCACCCGAGGTTTATTATGCAGTACAGATCAAAGCAGAAAGATTTGTATATTAACAATTATACAGAGAAATTAAAATCTTGTGGTTCCACCGGAAATACCTCTGAATAGAATCTAAATATTATGAAAACCTCACTGGTCAGATTATTTCTTCTTGCTGTTTTCGGAATTGCGATGGCGCATCTCGAAGGAGTGGTCGTCGTTTACCTGCGGAAAGCACTGGAGTTGAATGACTCTGAATCCAATAAAGAATCCATTGATAAATTCCCGAAGCGGTATCTTAATATCGAGATGACAAGAGAAGCTGCAACAATAATCATGCTTGCTGTAATTGCTTGTCTTATAGGAACCACATGGCTTGAAAGAGGTATATTCTTCCTCTGGACATTCGCCTTCTGGGACCTGTTTTATTATGTTTCGCTATACATTTTAATAAAATGGCCCTCATCACTGAAGACCATCGATGTCCTTTTTCTTATTCCTAAACCATGGATTGCACCTGTCTGGTTCCCGGTAGGAGTATCTTCGATTACAATAGTGGGGATTATTATATTATACCTGGTACATGTATTATAGTTGTTGATCAAAGGATAAAGTGGCACAAAGTGATCCTGATCTATATTAAAAGCAATTACATTTAAAGAAAATTTAAAATCGTCTTGGAAGGGACTCTGAAAAGTAATATATCGCTGAAGATCAAAACGATGTTCAGGTCGCTGCAGCACAGGAATTACCGTTTGTTTTTCACCGGGCAAAGCATTTCCCTTATCGGCACATGGATGCAGCGTATTGCACTGCCCTGGCTGGTATATCACATGACAGGCTCGGCATTCCTTCTTGGCCTGGTCGGTTTTGCAGGACAGATACCCACATTTCTTCTTTCCCCGGTAGCAGGAGTGGTAATTGACCGGTTCAGCAGGTACAAGGTTCTTCTCATTACTCAGATCCTTTCGCTGATCCAGGCATCAATCCTTGCAGTACTGGCACTTACAGGAGTAATTCAGATATGGCATATTGTTCTCCTGAGCGTCATTTTTGGATGCATAAACGCCTTTGACACACCTTCTCGGCACTCATTTGTTATTGAAATGGTCGAAAAGAAGGAAACTCTTGGAAATGCCATCGCACTTAATTCACTGATGTTCAACGGAGCCAGACTTATAGGCCCTTCAATTGCCGGAGTGATGCTTGCCACAACAGGAGAGGGTGTCTGCTTCCTGATAAATGCCATCAGCTATATTTTTGTCATAGTATCATTGCTTATGATGAATGTTCCTAAGAGAGAGTTTCCCCGGAAAGAAACCAGAATGTTCAGGGAGCTGAAAGAAGGGTTCGGTTATACATTTGGTTTCTTACCGATTAAGCATATAATAATTCTGCTTGCTGTTGTAAACCTTATGGGTTCCTCTTACCAGGTCCTTATGCCAGTATTTACGAAGGAGATTCTTCATGGTGGTTCTGATATTTTCGGATTTCTGATGGCAGCTGCCGGATTCGGAGCTCTCATTGGGGCAGCATACCTGGCCTCGCGGGAGTCGGTGCTCAGGCTTGGGAGAATAATCCCTACAGCCGCAACAGTTTTTGGAGCCGGACTTGTAGCACTCTCTTTCACAAATATAATTCCTGTTACAATTGGGCTCATGTTCATTATCGGGCTTGGGCTTATGCTCAATTCAGCATCATGCAATACAATTCTTCAGACCATAACTGATGATGACATGCGAGGGCGCGTTATGAGCTTTTACACGATGGCTATAATGGGGACCGCTCCCTTTGGAAGTCTACTGGCAGGATCACTGGCCAGGCTTATAGGCACTCAGTATGCAATTCTCATTGGCGGAGTCTCCTGCATAGCCGCAGCACTTGTTTTTTATAAGAAGCTTCCCCGGCTTAAAACAATAGTGAAACCCATCTACGACAGATTAGCTTTAAACCCTCAGGTTACGGCAGGAATACACATTTCATCACAGCCGGCAGATGAGGCAGCCGACATTTCATGACATTTCAAATTTTCGAAAACGAAAGGGAATTCTATCCATTGCAACCTTTAATACCCATGAGTCTGTCTTTATAAAATAATTATTCTCATGAGCATCGTTTTCAGAAACTTAGAGCAGCGGGACAATAAGGAGATTGCCGAACTTATACGGTCTGTTTTCAGGGAGTTTGGCATAGCCCGGCCGGGAACGGTATATTTTGATCCGACAACAGACGACCTCTTTTCCCTATTCCAGAAACCAGGATCGGTTTACTGGATAGCCGAGGAGAACGGAAAGATTATAGGTGGTTGCGGGATCTTTTCCACGCCAAGCCTTCCTGAAGGATGCTGCGAGCTCGTTAAGTTTTATCTGCTCTCTTCGGCGCGCGGCAAGGGAACCGGACGAAAGCTTCTTGAAATGAGTATTGAATCTGCAAGGGAATTAGGATACAGGCAGGTTTACCTTGAGTCGCTTCCCGAACTTTGCAGGGCTATCGGGTTATACGAAAAAGCAGGTTTCAGGCTAATCGAAGGCCCGATGGGGAGTTCAGGCCATTTCGGATGCGATATCTGGATGCTTAAGGACCTTTAGCATTGGTACAAGCTCCGGAATACCTCGCAGAACAACCACCCCCAGCCCTCGTTATTTATTGTTGCTTATAAACCCTACCCTAAGAAATAATAGGAATCTGATTACTAAATTGATTTTTTTTGGATAATTTCAATTTGATTAATTAATTTCTTTATTTTTATTGAATATAATGATGGCAACTCTTTAGAAATCTTATTATTGAAATTGGAACGGAGGTTGTTATCAAATAAAGCTAATATAGAAGGTCAATCAGAACATCTGCCAGATACATTTTTTACGAACATGTGCCGGAGAAGACTATCGGATGAAAGTTGAAAAGTTTGTAATATTTGCGTCAATGTTTCTTCCTTATTTTATTATGGTTTTGACAGAAAGATCGGATCTGAAAGACATTAATTAAAATTGATGATACAGCTACATTCTTCTAATACAGAGTCCTATAGTATGAGAGCAAATAGTAAATTTCGGGTAAAACGGATATCAGTTTGGCTAATACCTTTCCTTGCCATTTTTCTTATGACTTCATGTAAAAACCTGAAGCAGAATAATTTAATGAAAGCTTCATCAAAAAAATTCATAAATAACGCCACAGATTCAATTTATACAAGGAAATTTGACTTAAAGAAACATAAAGTGTTTACATACACTTCAGGAATGCTAAGGGCGCCAAAATTTAAAAAATCTGAGAATAAAGATACTACTATAATGACCTCCCGGATTGCAATCAAAGGGATAAACGAAGCCGGCGAGATGCTGAAAAAGGAAATAGAATGGAATATAGGTTTTGTTAAGGAAGGAGATCAATTTCGAATGATCAGTTCAGAGTCAAGAGTTGTTAGGGATATATCATTGTGGAGACAAATCCTGAACTCATTTTTAATCACTGTAATATTTTTCTGGGTATTTATGGGGACTACCGGAGGTTTATTTCTGAATATGAAAGGGAAGGAGGTTATTTTAATCCTCATCTTCTCTATAATTATGCTCATCTCCGGGATCTTTCTTTTCGGGTCTTTTATCATCAGCCTTTTAAATGCCTTTTTCTTTCTGTTCCTTCTGGCAGCCTTCTCCGGTTATGCAGCAGCAAATTCAAAAAAATAGCCAGGATGAAGCACAATATTGAACATATAAGAAAAGAGATTAGTGCTTTGCTTTGCGACCATGATATCCCTGAGACATTAAGGGTGAAAAGGATCGAAGACGTGTTGGTCAAGCTTGATGAGGTGCTCGAACAGCAACAAATATATTTTGACTCCATTCAGCATACGGGCAGGCTTCAGAAGGCGATGCTTCCCAAAGAGGAATATCTGAATGGACTGGTTCAGGATCATTTCCTGCTGTACCAGCCAAAAGAAATTATCGGCGGTGATTTTTACTGGATAACTTTCAAAGACAACAAGTTGACGATTGCCATAGCAGATTGTACCGGACATGGCATTCCCGGTGCTTTTATAAGCATCCTCGGAATGAGCCTCCTGAACCAGATTACAAATATCGACAGGATAACTTCTGCAAATAGGATACTGAACAGGCTCCGGTATCACATAGTTACTCTTTTCCATCAGAAAGGAATGATTGAAGAGACAAAGGACGGGATGGACATAGGGATTGTTGTAATCGACAAAAATAAGAACACTCTTGAATTCTCAGGTGCCAACAGATTATTATGGATTGCCAGAAATGATGAAATGATCGAGATTAAGGGCGACAGGATGCCAATTGCAGTCAACAGTTTGCTTGATCCTTTTACGAATACATTCTTCGAGTTCACAAAGTTTGCCAAACCGTTTCTTGAAAAACAGGATGAATTGCATTCCTTCACAAATCATGAGGTCTCCCTGACAAAGGGCGATGTTCTCTATATGTTCTCTGACGGATATGCAGATCAGATAGGACAATCGACAAATAAAAGGTTTATGAGTCACAATCTCAAAGAACTTCTTTTAAAGTATCATAATGAAACGCTTTATACCCAGAAAGATATTCTTAAAAACACATTTGAAAGATGGAAAGGGAACCTGGAACAGATCGATGATGTTCTGGTTTTAGGGCTTAAAATTTGAAATGCTTATAATAATTCTGCAATGCAACAATTGATAATCAGTTCATTCGGTTCTACCGATATTGGGAAACACAGGGAAATTAATGAAGATTATTTTATAGTTGATGACCACAAGTACCTCTATCTTGTAGCTGACGGAATGGGTGGACATAGTGCAGGTGAAGTGGCAAGCCGCATTGCCTGTACGACCTTTTTAGAATTATTCACCCGTGAAACTTCCAATATCGATGAACTCCTGACAGATTGCGTGAAGAAGGTAAATGAAGTTATTCATTCAATGGCGGTTTCAGAAATTAATCTGCAGGGTATGGGAACAACACTGGTTGCCTGTTATTGTACAGATAATATAGCTCATATTTGTCATGCCGGTGATTCAAGAGCATATCTTTACAGGGACAAAGAACTGGTTCAGCTTACCGAAGATCACTCGGCAGTAGCAGTGATGGTCCGGCAGGGTTATATTACCAAGGAAGAAGCTGAGGACCATCCCCTGAAAAACAGGATTACCAAAGCAGTGGGGACCATGCCTGAAATAGACCCTGACTATACCAATTGTCCTCTAAAAAAGGACGATCTGCTATTGTTATGTACTGATGGATTGACTAACATGGTCAAAGAATATGATATAAAAGAAATTCTCGGGCAAGAATCAACTATAGAAGAAAGAGTTAAGATGCTCATTCAGATGGCCAATGATCATGGAGGTCATGATAATATTACTGCTGTTTTGATTAAAGCAACCTGATGAACTAACGGAGATATGAAACTGGAAATAGCTTTTACTGAGGGACCATTTTCCGGGAAGGAGATAAGTATCCGGGAGCCGGGTTTATTTGTGTTTGGCAGATCTGACCAGGCTTACTTTGTTTTCGAGAACGACCTTTCCATCTCACGGTTTCATTTCCTGATTGAGACCAGTCATGATAAAGTAATTATTCGCGACCTGGGCAGCTTAAATAAAACATTTCTGAATGATATTGAACTCGGAGGCAGGTCAAACCAGAAACCAGTGATCACAAATATATCAAATGTTTCTAATCTGGCAGATATTGACCGAAGTGCATTTATAAGAGAAATCGTTTCAGGTGACAGGATCAGGGTAGGTAAATTCTCCTCACTACTTGTCAGGAATATTCTTTATGACCTTGAATGCAGCCAATGTGGCAGACTTATTGAGACAAACGCAAAACCCGGCAATTTAGAAAATACAGGCTTTGTTTGTATTGAGTGTCAAAAGAGTAAAAAATATGATGATAAGATAGGACAGACAACTGCAGAACAAAAAGCAGCTGATTTTATTGAAGAATTGCTGAACAAGATCACAATATTTGAAAAACCGGCTGAACTGCCTGCTTTGCCGGGATATAATATTGAAAAACGTATCGGAGGTGGTGGGAACGGCGATGTTTACCTTGGAAAGTCCATTGAATCGGGAATGCCGGTAGCGGTAAAAGTTATTCGTCCGGAAATAAGTAACAACAGGTCAGCTGTTGAACGGTTTATCGACAGAGATATAAATATTGGCAAACAGCTCTCTCATGAAAACATTGTAAGAACTATTGAATCAAAATTTATCAATGGCATGTATTTTATTGTAATGGAATATGTTGAAGGAACTGATTTATCAAAATACCAGAAAAAAAATGGGCAATTCAAAGCTGAAACTGCCTGCGAAATCATAATTCAGACATTAGGCGGTCTGGAATTTATGCATAATCATAATGTTGTTCATAGAGATATCAAACCTGAAAACATCCTCCTCTGTCAGACAGCAGCCGGGTTAATTCCTAAAATTTCAGATTTCGGCCTTGCAAAAAATCTTATGACATCAAAGATGCTGACAAAATTTTTTGAGACAGCTGGTACTGTTCCATATATGCCGCCTGAACAGATAATGGATTTCAGGAGCGCAACTTTTGTGTCCGATATTTTTTCACTGGGAGCAAGTCTCTATTTCATGTGTACCGACAAATATGTAAGAGATTATCCATGGAATAAGGACCCCATAAACGTGAATCTGGATGAGAAAAGCATAGTTCCGGTTGAGGAGCGCAAAGCTGATATTCCTCCTGCCATTGCCCGGGTAATTAATGCATCGATACAGTATAATCCGGTTAATAGGATAAGAACAGCCGGAGAAATGAAGCAAGCTTTGATAGCGGCTATTAAATGACATTGATAACAGGATAAACAATGGAAAAGAATTCATTTGAACTTGTACATCTTCTTGGAACAGGCAGTTTTGCCCAGACATGGCAAGCCCGTATCATTGATCCCGTTTTAATTGAAGAATGGGGAAGCGAGGATGTGGCCCTGAAGATCCCGATTGACACAAAAAAAATGCTGGTTTTGTTGAAAGAATTGGAAATAAATGGAATACTTAACATTAACCTTTCCGAAAAAGATGGAGAACACATAATTAAATATCTGGGACCTTATTCATTTGAGGGCAAGGTGGTAATGGTTATGAAATATGCGAAAGGAGGCAGCCTGCGTGACCTCATGGGAAAATTATGGAAGAAAAAAATCCTGTCCCCTTCTCAGTGTGTTGAAATTTCAATGGGTATTCTGAAGGGTCTTGAAGTTCTTCACAGGAATATGATTGTACACAGGGATATCAAACCGGAGAATATTCTCATCGACGATAATCTGCCAAAAATTGCTGACTTGGGTATCGGACGTTTGCTCCATTCAAATGAAATGGCCGATTCAATGGTTGGAGCTTTGTATTATATGTCGCCCGAAGTGCTTTTCCGGAAGGAGGGTGCTTCCTTTAATACAGATTTATGGTCGCTGGGGATTACTATGTATGAGATGTTATATGGAAAGTTTCCGTTCAATATAACACATGATATGCCGCAGGGAGAAGTACTTATTCAGATCCGTGAAGCTCCGGTTGAATTTCCCCCAAATGATCAGATTCCCGAGTGCCTAGTATCAATAATTGCAAGATCGCTGGAGAAAGATCCGAAAAAAAGATACCAAACAGCCTCTGAGATGTATGAGGATATGCTAGATTGTGCAGAGAACAGAAAGTTAGCAAATGATGAAATAATTAAAAACGTTCAGCTAAAAGTAAATACATCATATGACATTCATGAGGTAGAGACATTAATCAATAAACTGTTAAAAAAATATCCTGATGACTGGAGGCTTTATTCGGGAATGGCACAGATGTATAATAAGCATAATCTGTGGAAAAAAGCCATTGAAGAATATAAAAATGCCATCAGCAAAGCTGAATCAAATGCAATGTTATACTTTGAAATCGCCATTACTTATGAAAAACTATGTGATACAAACAATGCACTTGAATGTATAAACAAAGCGATTTACATTGGACTTCCACCTGCCATTCAGAAAAAAGCCCAGTCTCTGGCAAAGAACTGGAATACGAACGCACCAACCATACAATTGTGAAGCCATGAATGTCAAGCTTGAAAAAAATAATAAAGATATCAGTGCCGGGCAAGTTGATAATTTGATGAAGAGTTGCCAGGAAGATGTTTTCGACCTGGTTAAAAACATCGGCATTGCCAAACAAAAGTTCGAGGAATCGAAAATTCAAAACGAAGGTGAGACCCGGAAAATATTGCTGGGTTTTCTGAGTATCGCAGATTCTTTTAAGAGCAGATTCGATGAGCTTGAATTAAAGAAGAAAGGGCTGACCGAAGAGACTTTGAGCTGGATATCTAAATTTAATATTACCTACAAAAAGCTGTTGAATACGATCAGGGAATGCGGAATTACTCCTATTGTAGTTGCTCCCGGCGAAATTTATAATGCTGAACTTCATAATGCAATAGAAGTCGAGGAGCACTCCGACAAGAAAGACGGGACTATTCTTCAGGAAATATATCAGGGATACTTTTGGCACGGAAAAGTCCTTCGTCCGAGCGATGTAAAGTTATCCAGAAGCAAGAAACAATAGCTATATTATTATAAACAAAATATTTAATTGAAATGGGTAGAAGAATTGGAATAGATCTTGGCACTACAAATTCCGTGATTGCCGTTGTTGACGTCGGCGGACCAAGAATATTGCATAACAAGGAAGGGGAACCGATGACTCCATCGATCGTAAGTGCCAAGGATGGTGAAATTATAGTTGGGACACCGGCAAAAAGGAGACTGCCTATTGCTCCTCAGGATACCATATACTCTATTAAACGTATCATGGGCAGAGCCTTCACGGACACAGAAGTGGTAAAAACCATGAAAGAAGTATCCTACAAGATTGTTGAGCCTTCCAGGGGCACCAAGGATAAGGCACATGTGATCATGGGAGGAATCGAATATTCTCCTATTGATATTTCTTCCATGATCCTTGCAAAACTTAAAAAAGATGCGGAGTATGTTCTGGGAGAAGAAGTAACACATGCTGTCATTACGGTTCCGGCCTATTTTAATGAGATCCAGAAATTTGCTACCAGGGAGGCGGGCAGAAAGGCAGGGCTTACTGTGATGCGTATATTGGATGAACCTACAGCTGCAGCCATTTATTATTCTATTGAAACCAATGCCGGAGAACCAAAAACCATACTGGTTTATGACCTTGGAGGCGGAACTTTTGATATATCGATCCTTACTGTTGCTGCAGGACTTATTTCACCAATGGGATTGAAGGGAGATATGTGGCTTGGCGGTGACGATTTTGACCAGGTTATTGTTAATCATGTTATTGAAAGGATTAAATCAGAAAAGGGGATCGATCCTACAAAAAATATGAAATTTCTTGCCAAGCTTAAACAGGATGCGCAAAAAGCCAAGGAGGAGCTTGGTGCTTCAAAGTCGGCAGATATTGTAATAGACTATCTGAAAAATGCTGATGGAGAGAATGTCGACTGTGAAATCCAGATCACAAGAGAACAATTCGAACAGCTGATTGATCCCATTATTAAGAAAACACATGACATGATCTCTATGGCGCTTGAGTCCGTCAGCCTTAATGACTCAGATATCGATTTTGTGGTAATGGCCGGCAATTCAACGCTGGTACCTAAGATCCAGAATGATATTGAATTGAGATTTGGGAAAGATAAAGTTAAAAGAATCATTCATCCGAAGCAATGTGTCGCTCTTGGTGCTGCTATTGCTGCCGGACTTGCTGCTGGAATAAGTTGCCCTGTTTGTAATCAGCTTATTACAGACGAAAATGAAACTATCTGCAGCAATTGCAACACATCGCTGGAGGCTGTTGCCCAGAATGAAATAACATGTAATTACTGCGGGAAGAACACTCCTGCCGATCAGAACACCTGCAAGCATTGTAATAAACCACTGGCTGTCATTCCGGAAAGCAGCGTAGCCCCGTATAATTTCGGGATACAAAGCGAAGGTGACAAATTTAATATTTTCATCAGGAAGGGAGATTCCTATCCCACGCCCGCCGATAAGATAGTAATGCAGACATTTTTCACCCGGTTCTTTAATCAAAGGTGCGTTTCGATCCCGGTCTTCGGAGGTGAACATACCGACGTTGCAAGCAATAACGAAAAACAGGGTGAAGCTGTTGCTATTCTTCCATCCAACAGTCCCAAGGATACTCCGATACGGATTAAGCTATGGCTGAATAAAGATGGTATTTTCGACCTTACCGTTCACCTGTCGACCGGTGAAGAGGTTCCGGCTTTCATTCTTAGGGGAGAGGCCGACCAGAGAGCTGTAGAGCTCCTGATAAGTATAGAGCAGAAAGTATTCAGCAAAGGAACGACTCTTGATAAGGAAAAGAAAAAAGGCATTGAAAAATTAATGGATGAGATGTTGAAATGCATCTCCGACAAAAATTACGAGAATGCTGAAAATACGGCCGGCGAGATTCAAAAACTAATCGGCGATGAGAATGATTCGGCGGCAGCCAATATGCTCTCATGGGTCAATTTCATAATGAACCGTTACGGCTGGTTATTAGGCGAAGATATAAACAGATTCATTGAATATAAAACCTCATTTGAAAGTGCAATAAAGCGTAATGACTCAACCCTGATAAAGCAGATTTCGGAAGAATTCAATAAATTCTTCAACAGCCTTATAGTTATCACTGATACTGAGTCAAACCAGCCTATCCCCACTGAACTGGGCACCTTCTTCATCATCGAAAGCATGATCAATCAGCTCCTGCAATTTGATCCGGTGAAAGGGAACAATTTCGCAGGCGAATATGATGTCATACTTGAAGCAATGAAAAGGAATGATATCTCGGTACAGGTCAGAGCTCAGAATTTTATGACTGAACTGATGAAAGAATGTGCCAAAATACCAGGAGATGGCATTGAATGTCCTAAATGTAAAATGATAAATGCCCGTGGAGTTACACTCTGCTCGAATTGCGGTACAAATCTGCTCATAGTTCATAATTGATTAAACCAAAGAATAGTGATACTACCATGAAAGACCCTTTGCATATAGAAAAGAATGCCTATGATATCCTTGAGATACCTGAAACTGCTGATAAGAAGACAATAGAAGCTGGCTATAAAAATGCAGTAATGAGGCAAACCCAGGATGCGGTCCCGGCCAGGAGTACCCTTATCGATCCGACTGACAGAGCATTGGTAGATATGTTTATTTACAGGGATGATTATTTAAGTCTTCTTGGAATATCCGATGCAGAACAAAATCATTTAAGGATCGACAGACCTGCAGTGTTCCGGAAGCTGGACGAACTAAATAAAAAAAACTTCCCTGAAATTGGCCCACAGACTTTCTGCATGGCCGTTCTGTTATACTGGTGGGCAATAAATGAGGAGGAGTATTACTGGAGCATTAAAACCGGCAGCAATACCCGCAAGTCCGTTGCCGGATCTCCGAATATCGAAATTCTGTGGCAGCAAAATATTGCCTATTGGGTAAGCATAATAAATTCAGAGAATGCAGTTCTTGCCTGGCTGAATAATAAAAACTATTACAACACGGTATTCAATGCAGAGAAGGCAAAAGCAATCTGTCAGAAGCTGAAAATTGAAATCTCCAGGATTTTTGACAGGTATATTCAGCATAACCAGGAAGCCGGTGATAAAGACAGAGTGGAAATGTACCGGGCTCTTGAGCTTAGCTACAACACCGACCTTGATACTGCTGCCAGGATCAGGGAGATTGGATTTAAAAAAGAGGTCAACGGCAGGTCTTTTCCCATTTATTGCGGAAAGCTTATGCTTCAGGAAATGGACCAGCTTGGGTTTATCCGCACTCAGCTTGACGTGCTTAAACAAGCCTATGTAAAGGATAACAGGATTATAAAGATCATTGAAAAAGTTGCCATCAGCCTCTCAGAGTACCATTATATTACGCTTATGATCAATAATAAGGACTATGATGGCGCCCTAAGAACAATAGAGGGCCTTTCAATCTTCGAAAGATCAAGGGAGGAAGTTATCAATATCCATGCAACTGCCCTGTTCGAAAAGGGGAAAAACCGAATGGAATCCGACATGACCGAGGAGGCAATTGAATTGTGGAAAGAGGTCCTGAATATAAATAAATTGTCCGACGAATATTCGGAAGAGATTTTAACCATTTCCAAAGCCAAGGCAGCTGACCTTCTTCAAAGAAATCCCGAATCGGCAGTCAGGCTTATCTGTGATTGTCTTGAACTTGCCAAAAACGACCCGGAACTTGAACAGCTGCTGGCCCTTGCTTACAGCAGGCTGGGAATGAGAAAGCTGGGGTTGGCAACGCAGGAATTTGAAAAAGACAAAGATCGTGACAAGATAAAAAAAGCCATTAAATCTGCTGTAGCTGATCTTGAAGAATCTGTGAAGCTGAACCCATCGGATGCAAATACTATCGAAAACCTGAGACTGGCCAGGAGTTATATTGATACATTAGACATTCCAGTTACTCCACCAGTAAATAATACAACAGTAAGTTTGGGGTTTAACGATGAAGGAATCAAATTGCTTAAAGAAGCTGAGGAATATTCAAAAAGCGGATTCTCAGGACTAGCAGTGACCTCAGCAAATAACGCTGTTGATTCATTTAGACAGGCACACCGGCTGAATCCCGCAGATTCAGTAATTGAAAAGAATATCAGTATTGCACTTGACTGGGTGGCTAAATATACAAGGGAAGACAATACAAAACAAAATCGCGGGCAAGCAAAAAAAGGCAGTTTTTCAGTTGCAAATACATTTTTTATTTTGGCTATAATTGCTTTTGCTCTTCTCTGGTTTCTCGATAAAAAAATAGTCTGATATGAAACCGACAACCATAAATTGTCCTTGTGGCTATGGCAATAACCTGGGGCCGGAAAGCAAAACCTGTCCGATCTGTGGCCTTAATCTTGAACCCCTTCACAGGATCCATTCATTACCTGCAGGGTACTTTGAACTGGGAAGAGATTGTTATGAACAAAAGGATTTTATTAAGGCAAGGCAATATTTTTCGACATACCTGTCATTATCCGATGATCCGGTTCCTGAATTGTTTGATTATCTTGGACTTAGCTCCCTTGGTGCAAAGGACTATGAAGCTGCTGTAAAATACCTGAAGACGGCTGTAGAAAAAAATCCTGGTAATCAGGAAACAAATAAGGCGCTGAATGACCTTGAAAGGAATAAGATCATGAAAAGGTGGCAGCAGGGAATCGTGGCAAGCCTCCTGATCATTTTGCCTGTATGCTGCATCGCTTTTATCCTTCTTACCGGAAGGGGGAAGAACGAAATTAAAAGGCTGGAGAATATCATCACTGTCAAAAATGAAATGATCAACAGCAAAAGTGTGCAGGCTCCAAAGTCTGATCTGGCAATCCAGGCAAAGACATCCGCTTCTCTTGTTTACCATGTCAGGCCCGGCGAGACTCTTTCACTTATCTCTTATTCAATTTATGGAACAGATAAGAAATGGGACCTGATATTCAATGCAAACAAAGACAAAATAACCGATCCTGACATACTGGATGCTCAATCATCAATCATAATTCCTCTGGCTGCAGAGAGCCTGCAGCATTAGAATACTGACTGATTTTTCTGCTTAAAGAACATCGGTTTTGGCTTGCCGGGGAATATTAATCATAACAAATAAATATTCAATGAATCAAATATCTGCAGGTGTGAAATATTCATGGATCCTTGCTTCGTCTGAAGCATACCATGGAGGATTCAGTGAAATCGAACCGGAACATTTTTACCTTGGGATACTAAAGCTTTTTGATATTCGGAATGACCTTACCGGTAATTTCGACAATATTTCGCAACCTGAGATAGATGAAATTCAGAAAGAAATTAGTCAACCATTGAATGTGCTTTTAAAGTACATAAAAGATATTACGGTATACCGCCGTACACTCCGTATCATATTAATAAAAGGAGAGCCGAAACAAGGCATGAAGGAAATACACCGTTCACAGATATCAAAATCGGTTTTTGACAAGCTGCAGAATACTATTTTGGCATCAGGTATAATCGATATATCATCTTTGCTGGCAGAACTGATTACCCTTGGCAGATGGCAGATAAGGGAATCATTACTGTCGGGGAATGTCAATATTGAGCAATTGCTTAAGGAGATTCAACTGCAGGGTCAATCAAATCCTCTGCATACATCCGGCGTTCCTGATACTCCGGGATTTGGAAGGAACCTTAATAC
>Ga0224525_1000409_pt1 | contig 19933 bp, 19 predicted proteins | sample CFST100metaG_FD_179874 | JGI IMG/M metagenome (GOLD analysis project Ga0224525, IMG submission 179874) | Peat soil microbial communities from Stordalen Mire, Sweden - C.F.S.T100 | ecosystem: Environmental > Terrestrial > Soil > Wetlands > Peat | place: Sweden: Norrbotten County, Stordalen Mire...
ACCCTCGCCGCGTATTTGTTTTTGCGGCTAGGGCAAATTCAGAATTAGTGTAGGGGAAGTTGATGCGGCAATCGCCGTTTTCCTCAAGAAAACGGCATCTGCGCACTATTTCTGACTGCACAGTATTTCTGAATTTGCTCTCTAGGGTGGGATTCCTCTACACCATCAGGAGAAATGCTCTAGCATTCCGTGCCGTTGCGGATGCTTCTAACCGGCAAAAGTCGGTGACTCGTCGGAAGCCGGCAGGGCCTCATCGGCCCGCGAACCCTTCTCCTCGCGCACAATTTCTCCGTCGCGCATGTACAGAATCCGGCCGGCAATCTGCGCGGCCTCGGGGTTGTGCGTAATCATCAGCGTGGTCTGGCCCAGCTCCCGGTTGGAGCGCTTGAGCATGTGCAGCACCGCGTCGGAAGTCTTGGTGTCCAGGTTGCCTGTGGGCTCGTCGGCCAGCACGATGGCCGGTCGCGTAATCAGCGCCCGCGCAATCGCCACCCGCTGCTGCTCTCCGCCGCTCAACTCGCTTGGCAAGTGCTTCAGCCGCCCGCGAATCGACAGGATGTCGCTCAGGTGGTCCAGATACACCCGGTCCAGAGGCTCCTTGCGCTCGCTCACCGTGTACGCGATCTCGATGTTGCCCATGGCCGTGAGTGTCGGCAGCAGGTTGAACTTTTGGAAGACGAAGCCGATGCGGTGCTTGCGCAACCGCGTGCGCTGGGCGTCCGAGAGCGAGGCAAAATCCACCCCGTCGATCACGATGCGGCCCTCTGTGGCCCGCGTCAGCCCGCCCAGCAGGTAAAACAGCGTGGACTTGCCCGAACCCGAGGGACCCACGATGGCGACAAACTCCCCTGGCTGGATGGCCAGCGAAACCCCATGCACCGCGGTGACCTGGATTTTGCCCGCCGTATAAACCTTGGTCAGGTTTTCGGCAAAGATGATCGGAGAGGACTGTTCAGATTGCACTTTGTCATTGTAAATGGAACACCAATGAGCCGCTTGCAAAATTCAAAGTGGAGTGCGAGTGGCGTTATAGCCGTTTGCGAATTGCTGTAAACCGAAGGCACCCCTTCAAGTGGCTTCTTTCTCAACGGGGTCCCCACGGACAAGCTTTTGTCCGTGGGGTGGAAGAAAAAGCCACCTTCCACTGCTCTCAAAAAGTCTAGGAAGCCTCTGAATAAGTTGATGTTTTGAAGGGTACGGGCTTTACAGGCTGCGGAAAAACTCGATGTTTTGAAAGGGCACGACTTTAGTCGTGCCGTAAGTTCCGTTAAATCAACAGGCCTTTAGGCCCTGCGGGATGTTTTTCGGGCGCTTAGCTTGAAAACAAGCCTTTTTCCGCAGCCTGTTTAGCCCCCGAGGAATGCAAATTTTGAAAAGGCCACTTGTTCAGAGCTTCCCTAGGTAAATTCGCAAACTGCTCTGTTGATCCGGCAACCAAATACTGTCAGGGTGCCCCATCCATTTCCGCGCTTTTTGCGGAAATGGGTGGGAAACGATGTCACTGTTTTCTTGCCGGATCAATAGGGTTTGCAATAGGCTCAGTTGTTTGCAGATCATTTTGCCGCGTCGTCGCACAATAATACTCAGGTGCATTTTTCCCAATCGTCCTGCTTGTGCTGCAAAGGGGTTGCTAACTCCTTATCCTGGACGATTTTGCAGACAACTCCTTTGTTTTGACGATTTTGCAGCGGAATGCTATCTGTAACCCAATGAAAACAAGTATTTTATGCCAAAAATACGGGTGGGGGGGAGGTCGTATGGAACGCCGCTACGCCCTGGGAGCAAGCCATGGCGCCGAAGGGGCAGCGGAACCCGTAATGCCGATTCCCAGGTAATTTTGCCAGCGGCTCCTGGGTGCCCCATATCTTCCGCGTTCTGTGCGGAAGATGTGGGAAAGCACGATGCCAATCTTTTGGGCCGGATCAATCAATTGTGCCGTTTCCAGAATCCAACCGGTCCGGAAGAACTTTCGCCGGTAGCTGGCCGTGGTCAGGCGGCCAAGGCGGTTCTGGAAGCCAAGGCGCGGGAAAGGCTGAGCAGAAACGCGCCGAGGATGGGCAGAGTGGGTCGAACGCGAAGAAGATTAGGCACTCAACTCGCCAGGGCACACCGATTCTGGCTTTGCGCTTGGCACGGCTCGAATCCTTTGGGACGGCTCCAGGGGTTCTCTTGTCCTGCTTATTTTGCATTGGCTTGTCCTGCTGATCTTGTGTTGGGAAGACAGGCCTTTTGACATGGCCCTGCTGAATTGGTAACCTTCATAAGGGCGAGTGTGGCCAATACAGGCAGATTCTTCGCCCTTTCCGCGTCCCCGTCGTCTAGCCCGGCCTAGGACACCGCCCTTTCACGGCGATAACACGGGTTCAAATCCCGTCGGGGACGCCAATTAAATCAGCAACTTAGAAAGAATCGAACCAATTTCCGAGGGTTTGAAAGGGTTCGATAAGAAAAGTTCGATTTCACTCCTCATCTTCCTCCGCCTCTCTCGGTCCCATAATTTGCCGTACTACTCGGCTCTGCGCCGTCCGCTTCACCTCTGTCACGGCCTGCGTGTACACGTCCATTGTCACCTTGAAGTTGGCGTGGCGAAGAAGTTCCTGGATCGTCTTCACGTCCTCTCCGTTTGCCTTCATCAGGGTTCCAAAGGTGTGGCGCAACGTGTGCCAGCCCACCGGCTCAGTGATGCCGATGGCTTTCAGCGCCGGCTTCAGGTACACGCGGTAGAGCGAACTCGGCCAGTACGGTTGTTGGCCCTTGCGATGGGGACTGGCGAAGAGCCAATCCTCCGGCTGGTTATAGGCGCAGCGCAGCCGCCATGCCCATAATGTCTCCGCGATCTCCGCATCCATCGGGATCGGCTTTCGTGATGCCTCTGTCTTGCATCGCTCGATCCGCTGCTTGACCACATCGCGGCTGACACTGATTTCAAGTTTCTCGAAATCGATGTCGGACCACTTGAGGCCGAGCAGTTCTCCAACGCGCAGACCAGTGACCGCTCCTAAAAGCACTGCGGTCTTAGCCGGGTCTGCGAGGTTCGCCAGAAAATCCTTGAGCTGATCAATCGTGAGAACCGTCGGAATTCTGGAACGCTTGGCGCTCTGACGCACGTGCGTGATGGGGTTGGAGGTTGTCCACTCCCACCGTTGTGCGTGACTGTAAAGAGCGCTCATGATGTTCCTGATCTTTGCCTTCGATCCTCTCGACATAGGCAACGATTTCAACCACTCCTCAACGTGGATCGGCTTCACATCCGTCAGCCTGTACGAGCGCCAGCGAGGAAGAATCCATTTGCGCAGATAGCCTGCATACGTTAACTGCGTCGAGAAGGACTTCCGTGTCTCGTCTTCCCCAGCCACACTGCCCAAGGGTCGTGTACCCTGAACAATATCTGGCAATTCATGCTGCCGGTAGTGTTCAACCAGCGTTTCAATGCTGATAGCCTGCAACATCTGTCGCGGGGTTTGTTCGTTGATTTCCAATCGCAGCGCGTCTGCCGCTTTCTGCGCCTCGGCTTCAGTCTTGTACTCACTGACCGAACCAATGACTGCCTTGCGGTAGCATTTGGTGCCGTCGAGTTGTACCTCGTACCAGCGAAAGATCCAAACCGATTCGCCAGACTTGCGCTTCACACGCTGCAAACTTCCTTTCTGATGTCGTGCACGCCTCATAATCTTCTCCTTTCCGGTGGCGAGCACGGTTGGCCTACATCAAGCGTAGTCCAAGCAGGCGTGCGGGGCCAGGAGATTTCATGTTCATAATTTGGCGTTCTCAGCTCGCAAGTTCTTCCCGATCGATCCATTCCTTGATCGTCGATCCACGGAACCTCCACAGCTTGCCAACGTGAATGCCGCGAATCAGGCCGCGCCGTGCATACCGCTGGAGAGTTTTTGGATGAATGCCGATAATGGCCGCCGCCTCCTCGCTGTCGATCAGGCGTTCCGGGACTTCAGAAAGCGGAGGAAGTTTTGGCGGTCTTGAAGACTTCCTGTAGGGGATAGGTAATGGGTCCACAGTCTAGCCTCCTGTTGTTACGTGGAGCGCTCAGAGCTCCAATGCGCTCCTATTGCCAACCGTGCAACACAAGATTGCCGTTTGTCCAATAACTTTTTGGAAGTTGGCTGTAACCATTTGGAATAGATCACAGCGGAGGGCGGCAGAGGCACTGTGCATAGAAATGTTTCAAACCGGCGATATGCCGTCCAGCGAACCAGAATTCGTACCACCAGATTTCAATCTCACCGCGTCGGAAGAGATTCATGGGAATCGTTTCTGTTCTTCTGCCTAATCTCTTCTCGTTTTCTCCTTTCGTGGGGGAGTAATTTGGCCTGTAAAAATCACCTTTCTGTGTAATATTTTCCTACCCAGAGCGTTTAAGCCGGACGGCTCCTCGTTCCGATTGGAGTACGACTCGCCGGTCTAGGACGTCTCTGCCGGAAGGCTGCGCCTGCTCCCATTGGTTCAACTCGTCTGGGATTGTTGGAAGATTTCTTGAGCAGCGTTTGTTTCGAAAGCGCAATGTTGATGGTGCTATGTCTGATGCGTTGGTTACCGGGGCTGCTTATTGCAAAGTACGGATGCTCCCTTTTGCCAACAAGCTGCGCCTAAATCGCGCAGCTTGTTCAATAACTTTTGGAAGTTGGCTATAACCATTTGGAATAGATGCCCCGCGTTTGGCAAGCAAAATGCAATAAGAATAGAAATGAAGAGACGGAAGGTTGAGGAGCGAAGTTAGGAAGCGCGATTTTTTCTCTTCGAAGGTCGTGTTTCAGTCGCTTGGATTGAAGTCGCAAGAACTGACTTGCCTTGAAGAATCATCGAGCTGTGCAAGGAGGTCTATGAGCGATGTTATCCCATCTGAAGATACGCGACCTCGAACTTGTGGTCGCCCTGCACGAGGCAGGCAGCGTCACCGAAGCTGCCAAGCGTGTCGGCATCAGCGAGCCGGCGTTTTGCAAGCGCATACAACTCATCGAACGGCAAATCAATGTACGTCTCTTTGAAAGAGGCCACGATGGCGTGAAGACGACCGACGCCGGATTCGCTTTCATTGCCTATGCCACGGAGATCATCCACGCGTATCACCGCGCCATTCATGAAGCTCAGGAAGCCACACATGGCGAGCGCTCCAGGCTGTGCATCGGCGTTTCGGCGTTCATGCCGCCGGAACTAATCGAGCTTTTGCGCTCAATTGAACTTCCGCTCTACCGTGATCTCGCCATTGAAATTGATACAGAGTATTCCGCCGAGTTGTTGACGCAACTTCAGCGGGGACACATCGATCTTGCTCTCGTCACTTCTCCACCGGAAATCGCGGCTATCACGACGCTCTGTCTTGCAATCAATTCATTTCGGATCGTCTTTCGTGAGGGGCACCCGCTCGCGGCGAAGCAGTCCGTGACGCTTGCTGAGATCGTGAAATATCCATGGGCGTTCTTCAATCGGAGCATCCATCCATATCTGCATGATCTGATTCTTGAACAGGTGGCGAGTGAACAAAAACAGGCAACGATTATCCACCACGTCAGCCATGCAGAACAGGCCGCGGCTCTTTTGACGGATGATGCGTTGGTAGCCTGGCTGACTCCGACGGAAGCGATGCGCGCAGCCGACCATGGGTTTGCCAATCTTCCCTTGCTCGACGAGCATATTCGGCTGGAAACGCATCTGGCGACGCGCGCCGATAACAAGTCACGGCTGGTCAGCGAATATGTGCGGCGTTTCGTAAAGCAAATGAATCTGCATCGTCCACCAGAGCAGTTGTTGTTGCCGATTGCGTGATTATTTCCGGCTTTCTAAAGTACAGAATTGCGCAAGCGCTGGGTCCAGATAATCTGTGCATAATGCCTAAAGCAATGTAAGAAACAGAAGTCGGTTAATAGCCGATGGGTACACTTTGGAGTACGCATGTTATCAATGGAGTAGAGAGGACAACAAAGGCAATTTTGGAGTCCTTTCGGCGCGCAACTGAACCAAGTTTTTCAACCATGCCCGGTTCTCGATACCTGATCGTAGAGGAGCCGGAACATTTTCTTACCATCTCTCGCCAGGAGCTACGATAAGGGCGAGGTCGCGGCCGTCCCCAATTTGTCGCATTCGCGAACTCTGGAACCTGCACCTGTCAGCATTGCTTTCCCTTAGAAATCAGCCCTGCAATCTGTTCGGCGTCACCCCACAGAACCTTGTAGCGCACCTTCGGCATCCGAATGACCTCGTCCCATTCATGCAGACTGAGAATACGGGTATGCGCTCTCAGCACGTGGAAGACTTCGATTCTTGGCCACACGACCCAATCGAAAGTGGAGCCGAAGCTTCTTCCCTGCTCCTGGGCGGCTTTCCGACGTCTGTCACACCATTTCCGAAACTCCGCCTCTCCAGCCACCTTAGATTGCAACCCGATGGCAATGTCCACGTCGCCCAGCCGTTCAATATCGGAGAGCATACTGCCGAAGAGCACGGCGCTATTGACCCGGTAGACGTACTCAGGGTTCGCATTCAACTCATGGAGCCGCTCCAAGAAGCGTTCGAGAGCCAGCTCGGCGGTCTTGCGGAAGACTGGTTTTGCTGCGGAGGCATTGGCAAAGGCATTTCCCCGAGTTGTGATCTCATATGCCGCCTTTTCGCCTAGAGGCAAATACTCTGTGGGCTTGATCAGCCCCAGCGCAGCGAGCTGACAAAGAAAGTCTGCCGCCTTTCGATTACTGGCCCTCAGTGCGTAAGCAGCAGTTTCAGGGACAATGGTGCAAAACCGGCAGCGCCGGAGAAAGGCGCGCACCACGAGCGCCGGATAACCGGCAACGGACTGGTCCTTTGCAATTCGCATCCACTGGTCTTTGGCACCTAAATTATAAAGACAACAGCCACCCCTGGCTGAAGAGGCCTACCGCGATCAGTGGCCTCTTTGCGAGTGCTGTTTGAACGGACAGGCGACATCGGAACTTTTTCCAAAACGGTCGCCCATAATCCCGCTGGGTGATTGCATCAGGTGTTTCTGCCGACAAATACCACCTCGTGCTGGAGCGGAGAAAATGCAAGCCAATTTACTATTCAAACGGTCGCCGGAAGAGGTCAGAAGACTTATTATCAATCACTTAACAATCAGCAGACAGGTCGAAAGTGGATCACAATCCTCTCAGTAACTCCGATAGTGTAGTATCCAGTGCGAGAGCTATCTTGCTGAGGGTGCGCAGCCCCGGTTCTCGTGCGCCACGCTCCAAATCCGAAATATGCACCTCGTGGACGCCAGACTGCTCGGCAAGGTCAATCTGCCGCCAATTCCGGGCGCGGCGCAACTTCCTGATTCGCTCGCCCGTCGCCGCACAGATGTCCTTTGCCATGCGTTCATCATCGGGTTAGCCTTTGCGCTATATTTAGTGCATACGCTCTCTGATGCTCGAAAGGTGGCCAATATGCCGTTGCGCGGAAAGATTGCTTTCGCGTTGCTTGTCTCGATTGCCCTGATCTCGTCCGGTTGTGGCGGAAGTTTGGCCGGTAGCAGCGGCGGGGGCAGTACGCCCGCAATCACGTCTGTTGCGGTGGCCTGTTCACCAGGTTCGATCAATGCGAATCAAACGTCAACCTGCACGCAGACGGTCAGCGGGACTGGAAATTACAGTTCATCTGTCACATGGTCCATCAGCCCCACAAGCATTGGCACAATCAGCAGCGCTGGCGTCTTTACTCCGTCTGGTACGGGGACGGCGACCATCATTGCAACCTCAACGGAGGACTCGTCCAAATCAGGCGACGCGACCGTCACGGTAGCCGCTCAGTCCACAATCACTTCAGTGTCTGTGATCTGCACTCTACCCGCTATCCTGACCACGCAGACATCTACCTGTACGGCAACCGTGCAGGGAACCGGATCGTACAGTTCGGCGGTTACATGGGCCGCATCGGATGGCACCATAACCTCTTCTGGAGTGTTTACTCCGTCAGATCTAGGAACCGCGGTTATCACTGCGACGTCATCACAAGACTCCGCAGAATCTGGGACTAGCTCAATTAGCGTCGTCAACTCGACCACGAGTGGTGTGTGGACGTGGATGAACGGGAGTACCTCAGATGAGGCAGTCGGATTTTATGGCACAGAGGGGGTCGCGTCCCCTTCCAATGTTCCAGATGGCCGGGGTAACGCGGCCACCTGGACGGATAAGAGCGGGAATTTCTGGCTTTTCAGTGGTTATGCGCTTGGAGTTGGCGGCACAGCTACACCAAACGATCTCTGGGAATACAACCCATCTACCAACGAATGGACATTTATAGGGGGAAAGACAGATGCATGTACTCAGACCAGCCCGACGACTTGCGCATACTGGTGGCCTGGTGTCTATGGTACAAAAGGCGTGGCTGGAACGAATAATCTCCCAGGCGGACGGTTTAACTCCGTCAGTTGGACAGACAGCAGCGGCAATTTCTGGCTCTTCGGAGGCAACGGGTATGATTCAACCGGCTCAGGCGGGGGCGGCGATCTCAACGACCTTTGGGAATATAGTCCCTCTACCAATGAATGGACATGGGAGAGCGGAAGCAACATCGCCGGTGCAAGTGGCGTCTACGGGACAATGGGCACGCCTTCTACAAGCAACACGCCGGGAGCCCGCGACGGGTCGGCTAGTTGGGTCGACTCTAGCGGAAATCTCTGGCTATTTGGGGGCAGCGATCTTAACGACCTATGGGAATTCAACCCCACGACCAAGGCCTGGACGTGGGTGAGTGGAGGCAGCTCTGCCGGCGCAAGCGGAGTGTATGGCACGCTGGGAGTTGCTGCCTCGAACAACGTCCCTGGAGCGAGATTTGGTGCTGTGAGCTGGATCGATAAGAACGGCAACCTCTGGCTTTTTGGGGGCACGGGTCTGGTCTCGACGGGGGCCGTCTACCTCAACGACCTATGGGAATATAACCCGACAAGCAAGGAATGGGCCTGGATGAATGGAAGCAGCACGGCAAACGCATCTGCTATCTACGGCACGCTGGGCGTTGCATCGTCCAGCACGACGCCAGGGGCCTATACGCAGCAGGTCGCTAACCCAAGCTGGATTGACTCAAAAGGTGACTTCTGGCTCTTTGACGGCAACTTCTGGGAGTTTAACCCAACAACCGCTCAATGGACCTGGGTCAGTGAGAGCGGTACTGCCGTAGTCTACGGTACGAAAGGCACAGCCTCCGCGAGCAATTGGCCCGGGGGGCGCTCAGGGGCGGCATGTTGGACTGATAGCAGCGGCAATTTCTGGATCTTCGGTAGCGGCTACCGTAATGACCTCTGGCGCTACCAGCCCTAGCCTAGATTGATGCGCATATGCAAGCATAACAACCAGCGAGCACGAACGAGGCAAGAAGATGAGAGCACGATCCTTTCAGTCGATAACAGATATTTTTCTGTTCGTCTTGGAAATCATTGCCATCGGGGCGTTCATCTATTTCGTGGGTGGAATATCCCTGCGAGGCACAATCGTAATCGTGGTTTTGCTTATTCTTGTTTGGCTTCGAACCGAGCAGAACATGGCGAGCATCCGCGAAGTCTATGACCTCAGTTCCCAACCCTACAAAGTGTGGATTAGACCGAATATCGCAGAGATGCTGGTTGACCTCGGTTTAGTAACGGCTGAATGGAAGAGACCTTATCCCGAAGGCGGCCTTCCTTCTTACCCCTGGACACCACTCCATACGCTTTATTCCGGCATCACCGCAGTTGTACTTTCAAGCGAAGCAAGCCCCAAGCTGGTTCATTGGACTGGCCCCAATTGGTACACAAAGAGCATCGAATACTCCCAGTGCCTGGATTTTCTGAAGTTCCCTCATCCGATCTTGAAAGACAAGTTTGGAGATTCAGATTGGTCTCCCGAATTCTTCTTCCACGGAGGACATATTGGAATCCGAGTGCTCAACCACTGGTGGAGCGCCAATAAAGAGAGATTAGAAAAGACGGGTATCGTCAAGAACATCGATGACTCTGACGAATCTGACGGAGGAAGAACGCGAATCACCCTTGCCATCTTGCCCAACGAAGTCTTTTACCCGCTCGATTTTAAAAGGCAGACCGAAAAGGCGAAACAAGAGCTCATCGAGGAGATCAAGAGGGAGCTTCCGCTTGCTGGCTGGAAGGTCGAAGCCCCTTGGAACCCTTGGGAAAAAAGGGAAATCGGCATCGACGGCGAAGCAGACTATGTCAACAAGTATGCAGAAGTTTCGCTCAGGCTTCTAAAATAGGGAGCATTTAACCACGTGGACTATCGAGCGGGGAACAACGGCGCAAGGAGTGAACCAACATGAGGAATTTGTCAGAGGACTTACGGCAAACAATGCAGGCCAAAACTGACGAGGAACTTTATCTCCTCTTGCGCGTTCACTCACAGGATTACACGCCTGAAGCCATAAAGGCCGCCAGTGAAGAGTTCACTCACAGGCAACTGGACGGGCCAACGATGAACCACATTGTGGCGGTTGCTGAGAAGGCGCTAGAAGAGAGGGATGGAAAACATGGAGGGCCGGATCGAAAGCCTGCACGCGGACGATGGAACTGGGTGTGGCCAAACGTAGAAACGCAGAGCGGTGCTGCTTGGGCTACGAAGCAAGCGTTTTGGGCAGCAGTTCTTGTTGCGGTTGTCACGAGCGGGTTCGCGTTGCTAGGAGCAGTTGGTGTCGGTTTTGTTCGGGTCCTGGGATTTGACGCATGGGCACTTGTTGACGGCATCATATTCGGAGCCATCGCTGTTGGCCTTTGGATGCGTTCAAGGTTGGCGGCGTGGGCTGGTCTTGTGCTCTTCGGCGGAGAGCGAGCCGACATGTGGATCTCGGTTGGAGTGAAGAACCCAGTGATCGCTGGCATATTCATTTTGGCATTCATCGGCGGGATTCGTGGTACCTCCGCCTTGCACCGGCTGGAGAGGGCTAAACCCAAACAAGGGGAACATGCCAGTTCATGCTGATGCAGCAATCCGCCAATCGCGTGTGGCTCGCTGGTAAGGATGCGAGGCTCGGCAGAGAACGGGAGTGAGGCAAAGAAGATGAGAGGACGATTCTTTAGACTGTGGGCAGCCTTGGCACTGTTGGTGGCAGCATCGGGAGTATGGGCACAGTCGAGAGATGCAGCCTCAGCCCAAAGCGGAGGCATCGACCCAGCTCTGCTGGCAAAGGCAACCGCGGGCGATGCAGGTGCACAAGAACGTATTGCGGATGCATACGGCAATGGCAAAGGCATCCCCCAAGACTACGCGCAAGCGGCTGTCTGGTATCGCAAAGCTGCAGAACAGGGCAGTGCTAGAGCACGGCTCTTGCTCGGTGACTTATACTTCGATGGCCAAGGAGTGCCTCAAGACTACGTACTGGCCGCTACCTGGTTTCGCAAAGCCGCCGAGCAGGGAGATGCACGTGCGCAATACAGCCTTGGACTTGCGTTTAGCAGTGGCCAAGGAGTACCTCAAGACTACGCACAAGCCGTCGTCTGGTATCGCAAAGCTGCAGAGCAAGGAAATCCTGATGCGCAAAGCCATCTTGCCATTCTGTACGTCAACGGAGAAGGTGTTTCGCAGGATTTCGCACAAGCGGCAATCTGGTTCACCAAGGCTGCTGAGCAGGGCGTCGCCGATGCGCAATACAACCTCGGCACTGCTTATTCACATGGCCAAGGGGTACCACAGGATTACGGGCAGGCAGCGGCTTGGTATCGCAAGGCAGCCGAGCAGGGCGACGCCGATGGACAATTGCAACTCGGCGTTCTGTACTATCACGGGCAAGGTGTGCCTCAAGACTACGCGCAGTCTTCTGCCTGGTTTCGCAAGGCAGCCGAGCAGGGCAACGCTGATGCTGAGGATCAACTTGGTCTGATCTCAGTGAATGGGGAAGGGGTTCCTAAAGACCTCTCAAATGCGGTTCTCTGGTTTCGCAAAGCTGCCGATCAAGGACTTGCAGACGCGCAATACAACCTCGGTGCCGCGTACTCCAATGGCGGAGGCGTTCCCCAAGACTACGCACAGGCCGCTGCCTGGTTTCGCAAAGCCGCCGAGCAGGGTGACGCTGATGCCCAATACTATCTCGGAATGCTTTACGCAGAGGGCCTAGGCGTTCCGCAAGACAACACGCAAGCGATGGCGTTGTGGCGCAAAGCGGCTGTGCAAGGGTTTGCAAGAGCGCAATACAATCTTGGCGTACTCTACGACCAAGGCCAAGGAGTATCTCAAGACTACGCGCAAGCAGCGGCTTGGTATCGCAAAGCTGCCGAGCAAGGTGACGTCAGAGCGCAATACAACCTTGGTGTTCTATTCAATCACGGGCAAGGTGTACTTCAAGACTATGCGCAGGCTGCGGCCTGGTGGCGCAAAGCGGCCGACCAGGGGAACGCAGATGCACAGTTCTATTTGGGTGGGGCCTACGAGCATGGTCGAGGTGTCACTGTTGACTTCGCTCAGGCGGCAGCTTGGTATCTCAAGGCCGCAGAGCAAGGCGATGCCTTTGCACAATACCAGCTCGGATTGCTTTACGAAGAGGGCAATGGCGTACCTCAAAGCCATGCGGATGCCTATTTCTGGCTGGACCTTGCTGCGGCGGGAAAACCAATAGACGCGAGGTTACAGGAAGCAGCGGCAAAAAATCGGGATGTTGCCGCCTCTCACCTTAGCAGTACCGACTTGACACAAACGCAAGAGCGAACGCGAAAATGGTTTGAAGATCACCCCGTCCAGACGAATCCGCAATGACAATTTCATCCGCTTAAGAGAAGGGAGCAGAAAAGCCCATGAAACGATTTGCCGCTTTGCTGGCCTTGCTTTGGATCGTGGTATCTCTGTCTGCCGCTTATGCGGGCACTCCCAGGTATCGAACAAATACACATGCGAGAACCTACAGCGCCGCGCGTCATTCCTCGGCAAGTCGCCCGTACTATGGTGGTGGCAAGCACACGACTTCGCACGGTGGTCAGTATCCCGGTGCGACGAATTCCCATCACAGGAACGGCCATTACAGCAACTGGCGGAGTGGCAACCGCTATGGCGTTCACAAGCCGTCCTGAGCACATGATCCACAAGGGAAGGATTTTTTAATGAATCGCGCACTCGCTTTTGTGCTGCTCACATTCTCTACCATTACGCTCGCTCAATCTCCGCTGCTTAAGAGCGGGTCCGCCGTCTACATCGAACCGATGGGCGGATACGAAACATATCTGGCCGCCGCTATGGTGAAGAAGCATATTCCCTTGGTGGTGGTAGCTGATAAAAATAAGGCGGATTACATCATCACAAGCAGCGTCAGCCATCAAGTTCCAAACCGGCCAGAGGTCGTAGTCAATGATAACAGCGTAAACAAGAATGCAGTGAACAGCACGAATGTCAATAACAGTAACAACGATGCTTGGAACCAAGGATGGGCGTTAGGTAGCCAGAGGGCAGCGGAACGAAGGGCTGCTCATGCTGCCCTCGGATCAACCAGTGTGAGCATTTCCATTGTCGATCCGCGATCTTCGCAGATTGTTTTTGCCTACTCCGCAGGCAAAGCAGGGACCGACCAGTTCCAGAAAACAGCGGAGGCTTGTGCGAAGAGTCTGAAAGAGTTCATTGAAAAGGCCGAGAAGAAAAACAAATGATCTTGCTGAAATGGGGCAGAGGGGATGGAAATGAAAAGAGCGCGATTCTTTTACCTTTGGGCAGCGTTGGCGCTGCTGGTATGTATTGCTAGCAGTCTCTTGGCAATTGGCCAATGTGCAATACGGCCAATCAAGCCCATTCCACCGATTGGCTGCAAGGACGTTACGCCGGAATGTGTTAGTGACAGCAACGGGAAGAGTCATTGGAACTGGATTTGCGTACCAGACAATGCTGGGGCGGATACGAGCAACAAACCCGCGTGGAAGCCCAACGCACAAAAGCTTGCAACTCCAAGTAGAGCGAATGTAAACACCACCCCTCACAACCCCGTAATAACTCCTTTTCAAGAACCTACATCCGCCATTCGAGTGCCGATAGGGGAAATGGGCGCTGGCGAGCAACAGGCGACTGGCTTACTACAGGCTGTTGCAGATGAAATTAAGAGTTGCCCGCCACGACAATTGCCTCCAGGTATTGTTGATCCACTCGCGGCGGAAGGGTTTGAGGATGTATATGGGCCACCGTTGAATGTGGTTTGGAATGTCCAATCTTATCCTTCGATCCGCTCTCGCTATGCCGGGTCCATAGAGTTTAGTGAACCTTCTTATTTTAGGCCGCCACTAGATGATGCCTATTGCAATAAGCCAAAAATAAACAAAGGGGAATGCCGACGTAGATGGTTGATCGGGATGCGGATGTACCAGCAACAAGCAGACCATCCGCGTCAGTTCAGGTATGAATTCGACGTTACCGATCATGGCTTAGAACTTCTGAGAGTTTTTGAGAAAAACAATCGAACGGATGACGATCCGTGGGTTGCCGGAAATATAAATTCGGATGCCTGTGCCAGCAAAGCGATTCAATCAGTATTGAACAATCCTAACAACGCTGCGCAAACCTCTCCGCCGCCAGCGCTCTCCGCTCCCGCTTTACCACTCGCAGCTACTCAGGCTTCGTTGAGTATCGAATCTACCCCCTCCGGCGCAGACATCGAAATAGATGGCGCGTTCGTTGGGAATACGCCATCGACTGTCAATGTCGGACCCGGCAGCCATCAGATAGTCGTCAAGAAGAAAGGCTTCACCGACTGGACCAAGCCCCTCAACGTTACCGGAGGCACGGTTCACCTAAATGCTGAACTGGAGCAGGAACAGCTAAAGCAGTAACGGCGACCAGCAATAGCGAACCTCTGAACGTGCAAGACGCACAATTGAATTCGGCAGTCTAAGTTAAAGTTGGAGACAACAGTGAATCTCAAAGAAGGAACGCGGCGGTTGGCGCTGCTCTTGGGAGTGGTGGGGGCAGTTCTTGGCGGCTTTGCCTCATACCTGGAATTGCAAAGCGTCCTGAATCAGAGGGAGCACCACGTCAAATTTGAATTGTTGGCGAATTCGGATAACGCTCAAAAGGAACGTAAGTGCCGCTTGCTTGGTTATGCCAGCGGATGTTTCCAGATCAAACTTCCGCCGGGAGCTACGTTGGTTGAGCAAGATCAGAAGAAACAAGAGGATTGGTTCGTCAAGAACGCACCAAAGAAGAATGCTGCCCCCTACGCAGCAACAGCGGAACCTTCCGAAACAAATGGTGTTCCAACCAAGTTCAGCGCGGCTGAGATGGAAGATGCTGTGCCGCTTCCTTCCGAAGTGAATGCTGGAGGAATCAAGACTATCAACTGGACAAAGGGATGGGCCTATACGGTTGAATCAATCGAGACGGAAGACGGGCAGACACTTTATCCGACACCGGCACCAAACCGATGGCTCTATCTCGTGGCTGCGATTTGTCCCATCCTTGGATATGCTCTCCCTTGGGGATTGGTTCGGGCCGTGGGGTGGGTAGGAGCCGGATTCTTTACAAGCTCAGAGTAGACCATTCTCGGTGCCCCTCCAATCGCAACATCCAACGTGCGATGTATCCATTCGGACACGGTGTTATTGCTCTTTTTGACGGCCCGGACAATCTTCTTGGCGTTCTTGGCCTTGAAGCGCAGGGGAGACGTTACAATCTTTGGCTTCCCTTTGGCTAGTTTCGAGCAGCCGAGATTGTAGGCTTCGGCTGTGCATTGGCTCTGAACTCCTGAATGTTTTTCGTGTTGCCACTAAAGCAGAAACTTTCGGTGATCGAAATCTCGGAAGTGTATAGGGTCTTTGTGGTTTGCTCTGGCAGTCCTATTAAGCCTTTCCTGAAATGGATTGAAGACCAAAATGCAAGTCGTTTCAAATTTTGCGGTTCTGGAAAAGTTCTGGTAAGTGACCTTCACTGGAATCGGAAGCTCCTTCATGCTTACATCGTTATAGCTGTTCCATTCCTTTATCAACGCGTCCACGAAGAGGGCAGTATTTACTGTACCCCATGTACCGTCAGTCTGCGGATCAAACCGTTCATGGTTATGCGAAGCAATTGCCCCTGCAACATGAGGGAAGCGTATTTCCTGCCCCCGTAAGGAGATTGTTTTGATACGAACATCCAGGGCCTCACGACCGCCCGTGTTCATCAGCAACAGGGCGGTCTTCTTGTAAAGTTGATCCTTTCGCTCGTCCAGAAATTCAACAATGATTGCCGGATCGTCTGTAGATATGGGTTGTTTTGGCTCAACAATTGCGCTCGGCGCACGGGGAGACTCCCCTGGCCGATCAATAAGCTGATCCGGTTCTCCTCTTCGGATAACCCAATATGCGTGAACCAGAATCGAGCAAACCACTGCCGCCAGCAACACGAATGGCGTATCCAGGAACCAGAGCAGCACAGGCTTACAGAAGTCCATAATCACCCCTGTGTGAGCATCCAACCAGTCGTTGATTGCAGCATAAAGTCGGTGCTTTAGAAGCTCACACAATTGGTCGAGGATAAATGCAATTCCGAGGAACACCCAGTATTGCTTTTTCTTTACATCTGTCCATACTTGGCTGAGCCAGCGACGCAAATCGTTCCCCATAATCGCCCAATCCTTTCGCTCGGCACTATCCTGTGTCGAGACATTGTTGTAATACAGTTTCATCGTGCGGAAGCGTCTGGCGACATCCGCTGTATCGGCCTTCGGGTTGCGCGGTACCGCTGGCCCTAAGTCAGGCTGGATGCAAGCCAACAGAATCAGCCAACTCAAACTGAACCGTACAAAATCAAGGCGCGACCATCTCCAAAAGAATCCCGAACTACGTCGCGTTTGAGCGCCCCATCTTCTCCTGATTGCACCTGAGAGTCTTTGCTTGCTTCTGCCTACACACTACGTTATAAAGAAATAAGAGTGATGGCAAGCGATGAAAAGCCATAACCATAACGATGCCATAACGCACCTTGCAATGCCGGAGAGACAGATTCCGGTATTGATCGACTCTGCCCCAGAGAAGGCGGAGGGATTCGTGCCTTCAGTTGTCTGGAGCGAGAAGCCCGTGACCAGTGTTCGACGCTTGCTGCCGTCTTTCGTGGAAGGCTTGGAAAGTCCTCGAAAGCGCAAGGAAATCGAGAAGGAACACGGGGCCATTGATCCGGCGGAGTGGGGCCGGCTCCGAGAAATGCTTGCCTTGAAAGATCGTCTGAATGCCGGAGACTGGTCGCCAGTTATCGCCTTGAACGCAGATGCACTGGCCCCGCTGCCTGCCCTGCTTGATCGATTGAGTCCTGGTGGTTGGTTTCGTGAAGATGAGCCTGGCACTGGAATAATCAAGCTCAGATCGGCTTCCGGGGATGTGCAGGGCAGTCTTGCAATCGAAATTGGTAAGATTAAACGGATTGAACTGGGAAAGCCACCGTCCGCCGCCCCGGTTGCCGGGACATCGGTTCGCAAGACCGCCCTGAGCGCTCATTTGGGCCTAGAACGTGGCCGAAAGAATGTGGCACGGAATCTCGAATTCAATGGCAAGATCGGTGTAGAAGTCAGGACAGCAGCTTTTGCTCTTTCCAAGGCATTCACAGTTGGGTTGAGCAGAACGCGGTTTGTAGTTTGGTGGCACGATGCGACAAAGAGGTTTGTCCCTGGTCTATACTGCCCAGACATTGTAACGGCCTTGTATGCGCTGGCGATGTGGAGCAGCGGCACCGCGGGAGGATGGGCAATCTGTCAGAGGTGCAAAAAGGACTATCCACGAAGCCGCGCCAAGCAACGGTACTGCTCCCACAAATGCCAAGTTGCGGCAGCAATGCAACGTCTCAGAGACAAACGCAAATTGAAAGCTGAATCGAAACCGAAGGTTCCGACCGAAAGCAAAAAGCGCACCGGAAAGAAATAGCTATGTGGGATCGTACAATCGTAGTTGAGTAGCCATTGAGCAATGGACTCGTGTCCGTCTGATTTTCATTCGGAATTGACCGGAAGGGACTGGAGTGGGGAACGAAAGGCTTTTCTATCGAGACATCATCGGGCAAGAGGAAGTTGTTGCTCGGCTGAAAGCATTCACCGGCCTCTTTGCTGACACCGGCGGCACCCCAGGGCATATCCTGCTGGTTGGAGAGGACGGGATGGGCAAAGCGAGTTTTGCCAAGGCCGTGTGCAATGAACGCGATGTCGGTTTTCAAGAGGCTAACGCGGCAACGATGGAGGTTCAAGGTGATCTCACTGCGCTCTTGACGAATCTCAGGCTGAATCAAGTCCTGTTTGTATCTAACATTCACCGTCTCCGAAGCACCCTCAGTGTGAAACTTCGCCAAGTGTTGAGAGAGGGACGGCTGGACATAATTATTGGCATGGGGCCAAAGGCGAGAACGCACGTAATGGACGTTCGCCCTTTCACGCTGATTGGGACTTGCCCACGAAAGTCTGATTGTCCGGCAGAGCTGCTGAATGAGTTCTCACTGACATTGAGCTTGCAACCATATTTAGAACTGGAGTTGCAGTCCCTGGCCCAGAGCATTGCTCACGCCGCCGGACTGACCTTAGAGTCGCGCGCTGGAGAATTGATAGCCAGATCCTGCGATGGACGGCCGGGACATCTTGAGACAATCTTGAAGCGGGTTGCGCGAGCCATCAACAAGACCGCCCTCTCAGAGGAGGATGTGTTGAAAGCGCTCTCGGCATTTGGGGTAAGTGTGAGCCGCGTCCACTCTTCGAAAGGGATTGGAAACCTTCAAAACTTGTCGGGGCAGCAATTTGAAATGCTGATTTCAGGCTTGCTCACCCGGATGGGGTTTCAGGCAGAAATGACAAAGACGACAGGGGACGGAGGAATCGACATCATAGCGGTACTCGATAAACCGATCTTTGGCGGAAGGTACTTATTCCAATGCAAGCGATTTGCTCCGGATAACCTCGTCGGAGCACCAACGGTGCGAGACTTCTATGGGGCGGTTACGGCCGACCGGGCGGTGAAGGGGATATTCATTACGACTTCAGAATTCACAGTGCAAGCGAGGGAATTCGCACGGAAGGTTGGGGTCGAGTTGATTAACTTGGAACAACTTCATAAGCTGCTGCTCGAATATCAACTGATCGAATTGCAGAATGACTAAGACCTATACTATTGGCGTTTTCCGTCCGAAAATAAAGCTCTGAGCTGACAATCCGCCTGCATTTTTATCCGCCACCAACTGCGCCATATCCTGGATCTAACGGCGCGCTGTGCAGCAGCGCGCTCGTGACCGTCGGGCGGGCTAGAAATGGCCTCCCGCGAAAGCGGGAGCGCGAATGAGGGCGGGAAGACGGGCAACGGACAGAAAAAATGCGGAGCCTGTGGTTTCAGGCTCCGCGCAGGCTTCCTGGTTATTGACGATTATGCGGCTACTGCCTTCTTGACGACCTTGGCAGGCGGTTTCGGTGTGGCCCTCTTCGCGGCCTTTGCCTTGTTGTCCTTCGCGGCGAATTCCTGCTTGACCTTGGTCGTGATTGCGGCCACGTCCACCTTGTAGTAGTCGGCGGCCTCGCGGAGCACCTTGCCGGAGTCGTTCGGCGAGTGCGCCGTTTGCAGAATGGCCACTTCAACCAAAAGGCGTCCGAGTGTGCCTTCGTCTGACTTGCGAAGAAAGGACGCAAGCAACTTGGCCGGGGCGTCGGCGGCGCTGGCTGGCTTGCCGAGATTGTGCTGGCGTAGCACGATGGCCAGACGGCGCTCGTCCAAAACAGCGGCGAGACGCTCGACCACAAACAACAGGTCACGCTTCATCAGGCGGACGGGGACCGCATCGCCGATAGCCTTCAATACGCGCAATCCCGTAGTCTGCGCAATCGCCTCCTCGCGGCGGCGCTTCTCCTGTTCGGCCTTGATGACTGCATCGGCGGTCGTCCGCTGCTTGCGGGCGTGATGAATGGGGCAATCTGGATTCGAGCAGATGCGCCTCAACTCGCCCTCCTGGATGCTGACATGACCGAGATAGGTCGCCAGATGCGGCAACAGACGCTGCACGTCCTTTCCCTCGCGATACCAACTCAC
>Ga0224525_1000410_pt1 | contig 19914 bp, 10 predicted proteins | sample CFST100metaG_FD_179874 | JGI IMG/M metagenome (GOLD analysis project Ga0224525, IMG submission 179874) | Peat soil microbial communities from Stordalen Mire, Sweden - C.F.S.T100 | ecosystem: Environmental > Terrestrial > Soil > Wetlands > Peat | place: Sweden: Norrbotten County, Stordalen Mire...
CGGGTGAAACGGTATAGGTCACGTTGCCGTTGGCGCTGGAACTCTGGCGGCCGTTTCCATCGCGCAAGGTCGCGGTGATCAGGAACACGTCGGCTCCGTTCGCGTGCAAGGGCCCTGTTGTATCGCTTAAAAGCTGGATCGTCGCGGGAGTGACGGGTCTCGGATAATCCGGGTCCGCGCCGGTCCAATATTTCCTGAACATGTAAAATATGGTTTTGGGCACGGTGAACCGGTCAACGACCCCTTCGTTTCCGTTTGCATTGCCAAGGGAATTGTAATCTTTAAAGCACCAGAAATGTCCGCCCGAAAGCTGGCCCGTGGTATTCATGGTATAAGACATTTTCTGCCATTCAAAGTAGGCGCTGCCTGCCAGGTTATCGGTCGTTGTATCAAGATCGATGGTGCTTCCACGATATGAGGCGTAATAAAAGCCGGAGCGGCTCTCGGTGCCTACCCAGCGATAGTTCCCGGTCGTGCCTGTCTCTGTATAGTTCAAACCTTCGACATCCGGGACCGTACACGCTTTGTTGGAGACGCCAAGGTCCGCCATTGCGGTAAACCGCGTTGGGTCAAGACTGTGCGCCGTGTTGTTCATCACCGTAATCGTGGTCGTAAAGTCTGCGCCGTTCTGCGGCTCATTGTACAGTCCCCATAAGTAAATGGAGGGGTGGTTTCTTCCCGACGAAACCATTTCTCCTACGCAACTGTCCATTCTTGTCCATGCAGCGGCGGAAGGATTGTGTCCGTATCCCCAGCTTGGCTGCTCGACATAGACCAGCATTCCCAATCGGTCGCATGCGTCGTAAAACGCCCGGGCGCGTGGGTAGTGCGAGCACCGGATACTGTTGCAGCCCAGATTTTTCAACACTTTGATTTCCTGCCAGAACCGGGTATCGGGCACTGCGTTTTCCATCCATCCCTGAAACTGATGGACGCACATGCCCCGTATCTGCAACCGCGAACCGTTGAGACTAAAAAAGCCGCTGGGGCCGGCCGGCCAGGTGATAAACTTGAAACCGCAGGGCTCCACGACGCTGTCCACCACGACCCCGCCCACAGTTACCAGCGTCTGCACTGAGTACATGTATGGGCTTGACGGCGACCATAGACGCGGATTGGTAATTGCGTCGGTTATTATATCGAAGGTGTCCGTTTTATTTGGCGGGACCGACATGGTGGAGGACTTGGCGGCCACACTCGTATGCGCGGCGTCAAAAAGCGTGATGGCGACCGTTACGTTTTTCGCGGCCGACGCCTCGTTTCTGACCGGGGTGACCGCATGGACCAGCGCGCTTGCCGCCGAAACATTGTCCGTCCGAATGTGCTGGTTGTAAATCGGGATGTACACGCTGTCCTTCGCGTAGAGCCATACGGAACGGTACAATCCGGAGTAAAGAAGAAAGTCGGGGGTCGTGGTACCCGGAGGGATGTCAGCATTGGCGACATTGTTAAGCATGACAGCGACCACGTTGTTGGACCCGCGTATGACGTTATTTGTTATATCATGATAAAAGGGCGTATAACCGCTGTTGATGTGGGTGCCGACCAGGGTCCCGTTTATATACACCGTCGCAACCTGCATCGCGCCCTCAAACTCGATAAACAGTTTTTTAGCGCTTGCGGGAACGCCGAATGTTTTCCGATACCAGCAGTTACCCTTGTAATAATTTTTTTCAGCGGCCCAATCGGCCGTACCGTTGACGACGACCGGGGCCGAGTCGTAGGAGCAGGAATGCGGCACGACGATGGTCGACCATCCGCTCCCCGAGTCGTTATAATTGGTCGCCGATGGCGTCCCCGTTGGGTCCCCTTTATAAAAATGCCAGTTCATGTTCATGTTTGCCTTGCGTTTGAGCGGGTCCGGGACCGACGGCTGGAAAATCAGGGCGTGGACGGAAAACGTAAAGCAAACACACAAAAAAAGCGGCAATACAAACAACCGGGTTACCTTAAAAAACATATATTCCTCCTTTTAAAAAGTTACAAGTGACATCAGCGGCATTTTCATTAAGGTTGCTATTGAATAGTTAGACGGCCGGAGTAATTCTGTTTTCCGCATCGCATAGTAATGCAATAAACCCCCGGACCCGCCTTTGAACGGTCGAGGTCAACGGCGATCTCCTGGTTTTTTCCGGTCGCCGTTCCATTATTTTCGTAGGCAACCAGACGACCTTTTAAATCATAAACCGAGACAGAGATTTGTTCTGCGCCGTGTGCGGCTTCAGCCGGAATGAAAAAGGTTTTTCGTGCCTTCACCATGGGGCACTTGACGGTAAACGAGATGCCCCGCGCCGTACCGGATTGCATCGCGGGAGAAATACTGGAGGGGATACCGATATCGGCGTCGAATTTTGCACCGTCGAAGGGAACAACGATAATTTTGCTGCCATGAGTATCGTTCCCCTTATCGCCGCCTTTATCGACGTCGATGGCGGCAAAGGTAAAAGCGACGACATGGCCGTTTTCCTCATAGGTGTTTGCGCGCTCCATTTTATACCACCGGTTCGAGGTCAGCGTAGTCCCATCAGTAAAGCGCACGAAATCAATGGCCGAGGCGTAGGCCGCTCCCGTATACTTCCAGTTGTTAATGCCGTCGGGGGACGTCAGGTGCAGCGCCTTGCGGTTGCAATAATCATCCACCACGACGTGATACTGGCCCCCGCTGTACCACAGGTTCGGGTCTTCCCGGCAGCTTCCATAACCGGGGACGTTCATCGGGAAAATGTCGTCGGTCATGACCTTGTAGGTCCCGTTTATGCCGTTGTCGCTGATCCCCACGAAACCGCCCAGCGGAACGATCATGAATTTTCCGTCCGGGCGTTCCAGAATGCTCATATTGTCGGTCAACCGTCTGGTGGTATGCCCGTTATTGTCCCACTTTATATTGCCTTGATAAACCCATGGCCCGTCGAGGGAATTGGAAAGAAAAAGAGCGCCGGGTCGAGTGTCGCTGACCAGGATGCCGTAACGGCCGTCTTTCAGCGCGATTGCGGTTACATTGTGCCCTTTTCCGCCTTCATTATCGGGGTAGCAAATACCCTTGTCGATATAGGGTCCAAGAAGGTTATCGCTGACCGCGTGTATGGCCACCGAACCGTAATATCCCTGATGGCCGCCGCTTTGGTCCCAACGGCTGCAGAACAAATGGTATTTACCTTCCGGTCCCTTGATGATCTTCCCATCCCAATATGCGTAATCAGTCAATGTTTTTTTCCCGTCCGTACTGGTTTTCCCTTCAAGACCGTTGCTCGGATCACGGGGAAGGACCGCCTTATCGCCCCATACGTCCGACGTCATTTTGCCGACAATCGGAGTGGGTACGAAATAATCCACCAAATCCTTGGCTATGACCGACGACATGGCGCCGATAAAAAGCATCCCGTCAAACAACCGAAGTACCCTTTGCCGGCTATTCGCTCGATGGCACGACGGAGTATGCATTGTTTGGCTCCTTTCAACCCGCCCGATGGCGAATAGAGTTTCCAACTGGAATAGTGTACTATCACAGGCGCCTTTATTCATTGTCTTGATTCGTTCCAGGCGCCTTTGTTTTCAAGCGTCCCACCGTTATTTAAAAATCACCAATTTGTCATCCTGACGCTGGTTCATATAGCATAGTTTAATCCGACTCCGATGCGGGCGCAACAGTTTTAATGAAATAGGCGGTATGAGGCGACTCAAACGAGAAAAGCGCAATTGTTCCCTGCGCGCCTGTTGCGCGGCAACGCCGCGTTGTAGCTTTACTATTGAGCCTATAATTTCCCGGCATGGTCGAGCTTGATGACGAACATGGAATTGGACAACCCGAATTGTTTTTCCAGATCGACGTTATTTCCGCCCACCGGCAACCGTGCAACGAGTTTGCCCGAGCAGGTATAAACCGATATCATGCGCCTCGCTTCGGCGGAAACGCCGGGAAGCGTGAATGATTTACCGGCCATGACCATCATGGTCGTTCCCGCGGATGATGCGAGCGTTCTGCCCGTCCTCCGTATATCCGGAACAACGGGAACAATGCCATCGGGATAGGTCATATTGGGTTTCGGCGGCTCAGCCATACCCTCGCCCAGGAAATAATCCACGAATTTCGACTGGATATAACCCCTTTCGATCATGGCGTTTCGATACTGAGGATTGTGTAACAGGGTATAGATCCGGTGTTCCGTTGGAATGGTCGTCGTATAGATCCTCATCGCCGTATTGCCGGTTTGTTCTATCAGCAACTCCTCGCGCCAGTCGCCGAACATATCGCAGATAAGAGGGGTCATGTAGCCGCTGCCTGTGACATGGCCGGCAAGCGTCACGCCGCTAAAGCCGCCGCTAGGCATGCCCGGATAAGACCATTTTGATACTGAGGTCGCGTTGGCTTGCTCGCTCAACAAATCGCCGTCCCACCAGATGCGATAGCCAACACTCGGCGAGCCGGACCCTATTGCCGAACCGGTCAGGTTCGCATTGTTGAACACCCCATCGCTCGTCCAGCATTCGTATCCTTTTTGGGCCGGGTCGACGTCTCCGACATCCCCGCGGCTCATATCGCGTCCGCCAGGGCCAAACTTTCGAAGTACCTCGCCGGTCTTGGCGTCATAATAGTACCAATCATAAGTACAAAACTGTCCAATACCGAAACCTTCCAGGCCGGGACGGCTGGGATCCATGTCGGTGATGTGCCACCGGTCGCCGTGGAGAATGCTCTGGGATTTCTGATTCCAGAGGACCTTGCCGTCCTTATCCCTGCAATATCCGCCGTTGACAAATTCATCGATGCCGTCGCCATTAACGTCGAGACATCTGATCTGATGGTTGTTGGGATAGTCTGATATCGGGTCATCCAGGGCTTTCCATCGCAGCGACAATGAACAGCTTTTGCTGCAATCAAATGCCATGTCGGCCATGGCCTGCGTCCCGCCCCATTTTCCTTTAAACATAAGGGTCGGGTGCACGCCGTCAAAATAGGCGATTCCAAAATGGCCGGTTGGATTCCCCATAGTGGGATGATCATTGGGCACCGCGCAGCGCTTGCCTTTTTCCGCGCCTGTTACTCCATCGACCGCGACAATGAACGCATCAGTTGGATTTGTCGACGCGTTCAGTACTTTATTATCTCCGAAGATGGTACCATTGCCCGCTTTAACTATTAATTCGGCTTTTCCGTCACAATCAATATCATAAACGGCCCAATTGTCGGAATGTCCGAAAGAGATACAGGCCGCACCGGGCCGGGAATCGCTCGTTGGCATGCTGTTGGGACCCATATCGATCCGCCACAGGTGTCTGCCGTCTCTGTGGTAGGCATCGAGATACTGGGACACATTTATCGCCTGGTTGTCCACGACATATTCGTATTCGCCATCCCCGTCGAGATCGCCGACCTGGCCAAACTTGATATTCTTGCCGGGTGCGGCCATAAGCGGGATTTCAAGGTAATTGCTTTGCAGTACCATCGCCGGTTTGATAGCATCCGACCCCTCGATGCCCCCGGTCATGACTTTGAGTGTATAGTCGCCGGTCCCGCTGCTGTTGTCCACATAATTGGTTGAGGTGGTTATGGGCGTGGCGTTGAGTTTCGTCCCACCCTTGTACACATTAAAGGCGATATCGGAACCCTGTTCCGGGCCGAATAACCGCCACGATAAGTATTTGGTCGCGCTGCCCGCGTTGGCCACTACAAGGCTGCGGCCGAGTTTTTCCATGATCCGCGGCCCGGCGGAATAGGCGGACAGCGAGACGATGCAAAGGGCCAGGACTGCATTGAAAAAAAGACTTCTGTACTTCATGCCAAACCTCCATTTGTGTTGTGGACATTCACTCCGAAACTATTTACTATCGACCTTTACAATAAATATGCCTTTCGCGGTTTCACGGTTAATGAACACGGGAATACAAGTAGCCTTGACAAGTATTTTTTGCAGTAATTTCCCGGAAACATCATAGACGGCAATGGTATTTTCCCTTCCGCGAAATTCCCGGGGGATCATGAATTTTCCACCTGTGATTTTATAGGTTCCTTCCTTGAAATTCGCGTTCATCGATTGCGGTCTCACATAATTAACTGCGGAGGTCAAGCCTCTTTCGACACAGGTAATGGTCACGCTTGCGCCCGTCAATCCCGGAGAGCTGGCGGTCACCGTGACAGTTCCCGCCGTATAACACCTCATGGACATCTTTGCCATGCCATATTGCATGCACCGTGTGTCCGGGGAAGTGGCGTTGTTGAAAGTCATCGAAGGGCCGGTGGGAAAAAGTCCGCTGCCCGTGGCGGCAAGCGTTATCGCTGGATTATTATTGACAGGCGTGCCGTTTGCCGACGCCACTTGGGCGATAAGCTCGACATCTTCCAAGCCGTCGTTTCCTATAACGAGAGTGTCTGCGGTCAAAATTATTTTCGCCGCCGTACCAGCGGTAGGCAACGTAGAGGCAATCCCCTTGGTTTCCTGCCGGTATTGATACCATTCCGGACCGGGAATCTTGTAATAATCGCACAAGCCGTTCTGTCCGTGGGTATTATTCAAACATGTACCGTAGCCGAAGCCTACCCATCGGACTTTTCCGGATCGCCATGCGTAAACCGCGGGACCGTTATGGTCGTAGTACTCGGTAACGATACTGGGCCAACCCGGATCTTGATATTCTTTTTTTGTCGCCCCGTCCCCGTTATATCCCGCCATGCTTGCACACGTGTCAAATCGCTCCCGCTGGGATCCGCCCGCGGATGAAATCCTTGAAGAATCGAGCGATTCGGCAAGTCTCGACAGTGCATGGTAAAAAATCTTGGCGCTGTCCAATATCGGGCCGGATCCGGTCCCGGATGGCGCGTTATAATACTCTCCCGTAAAGAATGTTTCATTCCCCATGCTCCATACGATGATGCTTGGGTGGTTCCTTCTTTCGCGAATGAATTCCGTCAGTTGTTGTTTCAAGTTGTCTTGAAACGGCTTCCAATCCTGGCTTCTGGTTGGATAGGCGCTTTGCTGCCAATTGGGTAGTTCGGTCAATTTGAATATCGTTCCCCAGAAATCATTTTCAGGCATGGCCATCATTCCCAGCTTGTCACACGCATCGTCCCAGGCAACGGCATGGGGGTTATGGCATTCCCTGATCATATCGAAGCCGGCCTGCTTCATGAGCGAAACGTCCCTTCGAAAACCGGCGTTAGTCTGTGCCTGCCCCCACCCCGCGCGATCGTCGTGGGCGTTTATCCCATTGATATAGCGATGCACGCCATTCAGGAAAAACCCCTGGTGCGCGGTCCACTGCACCGACCTGATTCCGAGCGGACTCTCGTAATTGTCCACGGCGCCGCTTCCGTCCGACACCGTTGTCAATACCTTGTACATGTAGGGTGTTTCCGGAGACCATAAATGCGGATTGGCGATGCTCGGACTGAGCTGCGCAAACTCATAGATAGCCCCCGCGTTTATCGACTGCGTGCTTTCCATGGACGTTACCGTGGTATTGGTCGCGTCGACAATGGTGGTCGTGACCTTACAGATGGCGGCCGCCGCGCCGTCATTTTTTATTTCCGTTTTAACCTTGACCGTTGCTTGAGTCGAGGTCGCCTGAGGCGTGGTGACGAATGTGCCGTACCACGTTACATGGAGCGGATTGGTAACGACCAGGTACACGTTCCTGTGGATGCCCCCTAAAAAACACCAGTCACCCGCGCGCGGGGCGATTTGCGGGTCCCATGTGCTGTTTAGCCGTATGGCAATGACATTATCGCCCGCGGTTACGGCGTTGGTTATATCGAAATAAAACCCCGTGTATCCGCCCCTATGCTCTCCCGCCAGGGTCCCATTGACATATACTTGCGCAACCTGAAAGGCGGCTTCGAATTCCAGAAAAATCCTTTTTGATGTTTTCCAGTCCGAAAGCACGTTGAAATGCTTTCGGTACCAGCCGATTCCCGCATACCAGAATACCCCCGCGGCCGAAGCGAAATAAGGCGTGTCGAACACATGCGGCAAATTCACCTTGTTCCAGGCCGCGTCGTTAAAACCTATCGCTTGCGCGCCGGTCACGTCGGCTTTAGAGAAAGTCCAGTTGGCATTCAAGGAGATTTTCATTCGCTGGGCCCCGAAACAAACGGAAGCCTGAGCGCTCAATATGATGATTATTAATTCCATCAACACTATCTTGCTAAGAACACCTTTTCTCATTGGAGGCCTCTCTATCTATTAGATTTTACTAAAAGGGTTACCTATGGTTTTTCTTTTGCGTCAACCGTGTTAATTCGCAGCAGATATAATCCGTTCGACAAACCAAAATCTTTTTGAAGATTGACAATATTATTCTTGACAACGGCTTTAATCAGAAGCTTTCCCGCGCAGTCATAGACCGTTACACGTTTTAACATGCCGCTCATTTGGACGGGCAAGGCCATCGGACGGTTGCCGAAAATTCTCATGGAAGCATTCATTGATTTTTGTGAAGAGACATAAACCACATCGGGAGAAACCATGGTGCCGTCATAATACCTGATGTTCGGTTTCGCCTCAGGAAGGGTCATGCCGGGGCCGATGTAAATGCCCGGTTCCGGCGGCTGGTTATACACGACATTCTCCGAGGCAACGCTCATCCGGTAGCTCGGATCATGCATCAGCGTATAAAGACGATTGGTGGTCGGCGTTGTCGTGGTATAGATCCGAAGCGCCGAATTATCGTTCGTCCTGTAGATCACTTCTTCACGCCAGTCGCCGAAAATGTCCGCGGTGAGGCACGGCGTCGATTTTGTGCCGTTGTTCGAGGTGCAGCCGGATGCAGTGAGCAGATTTCCTCCGCCGTATTTCGTGATCGAGTTGCTGTTTTCAGTGGCACGGTTAAGACTGCCGTCCCACCACATGGTAAAATTATCGGATGAAGGCGAGTTTCCCGCTTTATTATGGGAAACGTCCCAAAGCCCGCCCACGGTCGACCACATCTGCCAGCCTTTAAGACCGGCGACAAGCGGTCCGCAGCAACCGCGTCCGTTGTCGCCCGTACCGGGGTCCGACCATATAATAGCCCCGGTTTTGGCGTCCCGGAAACTCGCGTCTATTCCGCCGTTGCCGGCCGGAGATTCATGTACCTGCCATACTTCCAGTCCGGGCCTGTCGGGATCCATGTCAGCAAGATGAAGGGCGTCACCATGTCCTAATCTAGTGGTGTACAATCCCTGGCCGTCATGGTCTATGGTACAAGAACCATAGACGATTTCATCGAACCCGTCGCCGTCCACGTCGCCTTCACGGATGCTATGACAGCCCTGACCGCCATAGGTACCATTAGCTTTCCCGTCTTTTCCGGCGCCGCTGACATTTGAGTCGAATAGCCACCGCTGGATGAGCTTGCCGTTTCGATAGTCCAGCGCCCAGAGCGCCGTTCGCGCGTAGTAACCGCGGCACATGACCGCGCTTGGTTGCACTCCGTCAAGATAAGCGATGCAGGCCAGATATCGTTCGCTCCGGTTGCAGTAGAGGTCTCCCCAGGAAGAGACCGTACCCAGGGGCGGTTGATAATCAATCGTCGTGTCCGCCGCGCCGGTCTGGCCGTTGAAAACGGTCAGGTATTCCGGACCGCTCATAATGCGGCCGACGAGATCGGCAACCATGGTCCCGTCGGACAGCGTGCGACTGCCCGTGCCGTCTTTTGTTGTAGTATAACCATCTTTAGCGCGCCAATCCACGTTTGCATCGCCGATGATTTTCCCTTTGCCGTCAATGGCGCCGTCGGCGGTTTTGCACACGACTTCGGCCTTGCCGTCTCCGTCAAGGTCATAGACCATGAATTGCGTATAGTGGGCGCCTGATCTGATGTTTTTGCCTAAATCAATGCGCCAAAGGCGTGTTCCATTCAGCTTGTACGCGTCCAGAATCGTATTTCCCGTATACCCCGAAAATGCGTTGTCTTTGGAGTTCGACGGGTCCCATTTGAGCACTATTTCATAATCCCCGTCTCCATCAAGATCGCCGATGCTGCAATCATTGGCTGCATAAGTATATGCCTCACCAGCGGGAGTTTTTCCTCCCGGAGGGACTTGCAAGGAAATCGAAAGATAATTCTGGTCGAGGACGCGGGCTGCTTCCGAGGCAGCCCCTTCGACGCCAATGGTAATGGGCTTGACGGTATAGGCGCCGGTCCCAGCGCCGTTGTCCTGGTAGCAGGTCGCATCGGTGATTGGCGTTGAGTTGAGTTTCGTCGACCCTTTGTAAACGTTAAACCCGAATGTATTGTCCTGAGGGTCGGTGCCGAACAACCGCCAGCTCAGATAATATCCGCTACCGGACTTGACGGCAATGAGTCCTCGGTCGAGTTTTTCCATGTAGCGCGCGGTGCTCTGGGCGCTTGTCATGCTTGTGACCATGAGAATAGTTCCGATCGCAATCGTAAAGCTTGAAACAGACCAAAACTTTCTACCCATAGTGTACCCCCTGTCTTTTAAACGTTTAAGGTATGCTGAACCGCTTCGATATACATTCTTATTTGGCCCTTTTACGCCATTACCGGAGCCGAAGCAGAGCGGTTTTGCGATATGAAAATTTCTCACCCGCCGCCATCTCACACGCATATAGGCCTGCCGGGCAACTTCTTCCTTGTTTGTCAATCCCGTTGAACTTGACTTCATAGACACCCGCGCCGGCGGCGCCGTTGAACAACGTGGCGACAAGCCGTCCCTGCATGTCAAACATCCGCAAACGAACGTTCTCCGTGGAAATGCCGGGAACCCTGAAAGAAATTTTTATCGGAAGCCCTGAAACGCCATCGCCGACGATCGACAGACCGAAGCCGTTCCGGACAGGCGCGTTATCAGGCCTTGACAAATTATTCACGGCAAAGATTATGGGCGGCGCGTTGGTCCTGAACGGCGATGCGGGCAGGGCGGCAGGCGTGCCTTTGTTGTATAACGACGCCTTTGGATTCGCGGCCCAGCAATACCGGGCTTGTTTAGGGCTGGTCACCGTGGTACTCGATACCAGCACGGTCGTGTCCTGGTCGATTGTCGCGGTTGCGGTGGAAAACGTCGTACCGTCCGAGGAAATCTCAAACGGCGCGGTTGAGCCCGTGGCGGTGGCGGAGTTTAATTGCAGCCCGCCGTCGGTATGCTTGAAATACAGGCGAAGGGAACTGCCTTGAACAACCATCCGGTCATAAATAGGCCCCGAATAGGTGACATTCTGTTTATACGTAATGCCGAGAGCGGCAAGGCCCAATCGAAGTCCGACGTCCTGTTTATCACTGGGGTGAACGTAGGTCGGAATGCCGATATCGATGGCCACCGCCAGACCGGTGTTCGCAAGCATCTCCGAGGCCTGCAATTGAGCTTCGCGTATCGGCATATAGCCGCCGCCGGAGTTATAGTTGGCTAGTTGCGTAATAAGAAACGTGAGGTTTTGTCCGAACAGCTTGCGCCATGAGTTGATTAAAAGCACTTGCAGTTTCCGATAGGTGGTATCGGATCCCCACGTTACCGATTCGCCCTGATACCAGATCGCTCCGCGTATCGCAAACGGAATGAGCGGATTGATCTGTCCGTTAAAGCAGATATAGGGATCGTGCGTATTGCTGTAGGTAGGACTTCCGTTTTCATACGAAGTCACCTGTGAAGAAAACCCGTTGGCCACGAGGTCGGCGCGGGAGATCCATGTTTGAATGCACGTGGCGCCGAATGAAGCGTGTATGAGGCCGACCGGGACCGTGCTGCCTAATCCCTTGAATATTTCTCGGCCGAAAAAATACGCGGCCGCGGAATAAACCGGGACATTGGTGGGATTGCATACCAGCCAGCTTGTTTTGACCGTCGTCTGAGGGCTTTTATTGGGTGCCCAGGGAACATTGCACGAACGGATGAGCGGGTAATTGGCGGCCGCGATTTCAGCCGCCGCATTGGCCAGTACGCATCCGGAAAAAGTGCATTGCACTCTCATGTCCATATTGGACTGGCCCGAGCATAACCAGACTTCACCGATATACACGTCGGTAATAGTGATCGTATTGGTGCCGGCAATGGTCAGCGTATACGGGCCGCCCGCGGTCATGCTGGGCAGCTGAGCCGACCAGGCGCCGTTCGCGCCGGTCGTGGCGGTCGCCTGTTGCCCGTTGATGCTCACGGTGACTTTCTCGTTGGCCGCGCCCGTTCCCCAGACAGGCACCGGCATCTCCCGCTGCAGCACCATCCCGTTGCTGAACAGGCTTTGAACGGCCACGTTCGCGAAAGCCGTCCCAACACATACTTGCAGGGCAATCGCCAGAAACATCATCCACAATCGTTTTGCTTTATACATTATCTCGTCTCCTTTTAAGTTAAAAATCAGCGGTTGCTTTATTCCATCACCACTTTTCTCATGATTCCGCCCAGTCCTTCAACCTTCAGCCGGACGATGTAGGTTCCCGCGGGCGCCTGGCGCGCAGACCAATGCGCGGTATACGTACCGGCTTTCATCCTGCCGTCAAGCAGCACGGCCACGCGGGCGCCCTTGACGTCGAATATCTGCATGCTTGCCGATACGAGATCGCTTTCCCCCTGCGGAACGGAATAGGTGATGACCATGCCATTTCGGAGTGATTTGGAAACGCTCAGGCCCGCCTTCTGCGCGGCTTTTCCCATGCGCCCCGGAAAGGCGGCCGTGGAAGCATAGGTGCCGGTTATGAAAATCGAATGCATCGTCGTAAGAGTGATGGGTATGCGGGTGATGTCGGTCCCTCCCGCTGTCACGTGCGTAAACTGCGGGGCCGATGTCAGCCCCGTATGCGGGTCCCATTGCTGCGGCGTGAAATTGCCCCGCAACCGCGCATAGGTACTGATGGTCGAGGTGGTATTATTGCCGAAGAAATAGATGTCCAGACTGTCGTTCATGACCTTGTGGATGTAGCGCAGGCCCCCGGTCTCCGGCTCGAACGCCACGTCGTACACCGGCACCGCGTTGTCAAGCGCCGAAAGCAGGTTGGCTTGAGTAGCGGTCCCCAGGAAAATGGCGCTCCCGCCGCTTGCGTTTTTCAGGGCCTGCCCTGTCACCGGGAACATGGCATGAACGGTATTGACCACCGAATCGTCGTCCCCGAATTCCGCCGACTTCGACGGCAGCAGCCCGGTGGCGATCACCCGGCCGCCGGCCTTGTAAAAGTCCCGTATCTTCTGTAAATTACTCCAGTTGATTGTTTGACACGCCGGAATGATTATCACCTTGAATTGCTCATGATTAATGACATTGTTGAGCTTCAGGGTCGAGCCGGAAATGCTGCATCTTTCGTCCAGGGCTTCAGGGTGTATCCAGGTATAATCGCGGGTTATCTGCGATGAAAGAATTTCCCCGACAGTCGTATAGTCGGCATAGGGAATGGGCGTGTCGCGCGAATAGCCGGTCGAACTGCCGAAATAATACGTTCCCTGAAGCGAGGCGATAGGATACAGCATCGCGATGTCGGCGACATGCCGCTGTCTGGGCTGCTCCAGCATCACGCCGCACCTGCCCATCCATTCCATGTAAGCAAGCGCGGGAACGAAAAAGGTATGTTGCCGCTGGATGCCGTCGGCCAGTTGCTCTATGGCTTTTACATAGTCCTGGCCATACTCGATGCCTGTCAGTGTTTTGTCCCAGTTATATGCCGTGGAGCTGAAGAATTTATAGAATAAATGCGTATAGGTGTAGCCGATATCATCCAGGGTGGGAATGGATTGATACCTGAAGACTTTCATGACGTCTCCCGTGGAGCCGACGGGACAGGTCCAGTCTTCGTTGTCCTGATGTCCCGTTTCCCGTATCCCGTGAAGGGAATCCCAGTCGTTGATTTGTTTCGGGAAGCCCCGGGAATACAGTTCCGCCCTGAACCCGAACAAATAATTCCGCGCTGCCTGGGTGTTGGGGCCGATGTTGTACCATAATGCAGGATAATAGGGTGTCGGGCTGAACCCCCACTTTTCTTTGAATTTTTGATTGTAGAGCGGAGTCCAGGGCCGGCCGTTTCCCTGTTCCAGGCTTGGCTCGTCATACCAGGTGGATATAACGGTGTTCCCGAAATATTCGGGCATGCTGTCATAATAGGGTTGATATGCCATTTGTATGAAATAGTTGACAGAAATGGAATCCATGTAGTCGACTATCACGTTGCCGTCCTTTAAACATTCGAACACGATTATGTCCCACCTTCCCGATGGAACGTTCCAGGAAACGGCGGTCCCCTTCACCGAATCGGTCAGATCGACCAGCTTCTCGGGCTTGTCCGTCGTGTCCAGCGCGACGACGGCCATGAGCTTCGTCGTGCCGCTGTTCTGGACCGTTGTGGAAAAGGTCGTGGGCCCGGTCACCCAGTTGTCGGTCTTGTCCAGCCGCTTGATCGTGTTGTTGGGATATTTGACCGCCAGAAGCGGGCGGGAGGGATCGGCAGGACAAATTCCTCCATGACCGGCGTTCCCGTTTCCCGCGCTTCCACTGGGAAATCCGGCCTCATCATAAAACATATAATAGCCGCCCAGTTGCTTGATGCCGGCCAACGCCTGGTGCAGTTGATGGAAGAACGCCGGAGTATGATAATTCGAACATACTTCACATTGACATACCGCGCCGAATTTGTCCGTAGTCAATAACGAAGTCGCGTTGGAGAAATTGTTGAATGCAAAGGGCCAATAGATCGCTGGCGGATTGGCAAAATCGCTTTGCATATCGGCATAGCCTACGTCACCGGAAAACACGATTAAACCCGAACACGCAAGGGCCATGTTCGATAAAAATACTCTTCGTTTTGCCATGATTTTTCTCCCGTCTTTATTGACCGATGACTTTATATTTTATAGTTTAACAGCCCTTTATATTACGGCATGTCCACTACTTTTACTATGTAAACACCATTGCCGACACCCAGGTCTTTCCTGATATCAACGTTGCTTTTCCCAATATTTTTCTTTCCCGCCAGTTTGCCGGAAAGGTCGTACCGCCGGCATGACGATCCTCTAAAAAATCTTTTAGCAATACTTTAAAATCGGAATAGGTATAAATTGATTTCATGGGTTTTCCTAACATGATAATATAACAAATATATTTAATAAAATGTTAGATTTTATACTAAACTTATTAAAATGCACTTAACAACCATTATATCAATAAGTTATAAATAAAACAATAAACAATTAAATCGGCAAATAATTAAAAATATACACAATATTACTAAACCATATGGAATGAAAGAGGGTGGACGTTATGATAACCTGGGACGGCGCCCCAGGTTATCATATTCCGGTATTCGAGACAGGATAAATAGTTCAGGAGAGGAAATTTGAGTTTGACGCGAACCTTATTGAATGGTAATACGATCGGCGTAATTCCATTGACCGTATCGAAAAGTGATGCAATAAACTCCCGCACTGACCGATCGATCAAGATCGCAGCGGATCTCACGGTCCTCGCCGCCGACCGGACCTTTATGCAGGCGGCTAACTAAGCGGCCCTTAATATCATAGAGCGTAATAGTGATAACCGAGCCGCCCGCCGAGGTTGACGGAACAAAGAAGGTTTTCTTCGCCGCCGCCGTGGGACCTTTCAGGTAAATCGATAGCGCGCGCGAATCGCCGAGCCGAGCTTCGTTTGACAGATTTGGAGTTCCGCCGTCGAAACCGATTCCGTCGAATGGAATAACGATAACCTTGGTGCCATGGGTATCGTTTCCCAAATCTTTCGACTTGTCAACGTCGATGACCGCGAGAGTAAAATGCGTGACATGACCGTTTTCGATAAGCACGCCGAGACGCTCCATTTTATACCAATGGTTTACCGTCCCGTCCGTATAGCGCACAAAATCCTTTGTCGGATCGTACGCCAATCCCATTAATTTCCAGTTCTTGATGCCGTCGGGTGACGTCATGTGATACGCCTTGCGGTCGTTGTACCAATTGACCACCATGTGATATTGGCCCCCGCTATACCAGAAACACGGATCTTCCCTCGCGTTATTTGAAAGACCGGCTACATTCTGATAAACGCTTGGGCCCTGGACCTTATAAGGTCCCATTATGCCGGTGGTGCTCAGCATCATTGCGCCGAACCGCGTTGCCATCAGGTAGCTGCCGTCCGCGCGGATGACAAGACTGAGGTTCTTCGTGGTTCCCGAAGCGTCGAACCCATTTGCATCAACCTGTATCGTGCCTTGATAGGTCCATGGTCCATCTAGGGAACTTGAAACAAACACATCGCCGGGCCGTGTGTCGCTTACGATAATAGCGTAACGGCCGTCCGGCATAACGGTTGCCGTCACATTGTGCCCTTTTCCACTTTGATTATCGGGGTAACAAATACCCTTGTCAACATACGGCCCGGTCGGTTTATCGCTGACCGCATGCACAGCCGCTGATTTCCCCCATCCGCTCATGCCCTTGCTTTGATCCCAGCGGCTGGCGAACATATGGTATTTACCGTCCGGCCCTTTGATGATTTTCCCATCCCAATACTGCCACTGTTTCATGGTCGTATCCTCGAGGCCGTTATGTATGTCGCGAGGACCGACGGCGGCCGCGCCCCACGCGGTCGACGACAATTTATCATATATAGGCGTCGGCTGGAAATAATCTATTAAGGTTTTTACGGCGGCCGCGGATGCGGCGGAAATAAGGAACAGTATGGCAAGCATGAAAATAGACGTTTGCATTGGACTGATTAAAATATGAAATTGTTTTTGCATTGTATCTCCTTGTAAAGTACAGTGATTTAATACACACCCGGCATTCTTTGGGCTAACCTCGCGCCCTCTGGGCTCCGCAGGGGGAGAAAAGCGCCCCTAGCCCCCGCAGGGGGAATGAGTGGGTAAAATTGATTCTAAAATCTCCCCCTGGGAGCTCAGGGGGCGTTGGTTATCGAACACCTAAACGTCCGTAAAAATTCCGGCTCCCGTATCGTACGGAAATGCAATAAACACCCGGAACCACCCGTGAGCCGTTAAAATCAAGGCTGACCTCCTGGTTTTTACCAATCGTCGTTCCCTTATATTCATAAGCTGCCAATCGACCCTTCAAATCATAGAGCGCCACGGAGAGTCGCGCGCTGCCGCTCGCGGCTTCATCAGGAATAAAAACGGTCCCTCGCGCCGCCGACCCCCGGACATTTACAGAAAGCGATATGCCCCGCGCAAGTGCGGGCCCCACTCCGTTTGCACGGTTAGACGCGACGCCGTCGAAGGCCGCCCCGTCGAAGGGAATGACGATGACCTTGCTGCCGTGCGTATCGTTTCCCAATTCCTGTGATTTGTCAACGTCGATAACCGCCAGGGTAAAATGGGTGACGTGGCCGTTTTCAATGAGCACGCCGGGACGCTCCATTTTATTCCAATGATTTACGGTCCCGTCCGTATAGCGCACGAAGTTCGTGGTCGGATCATACGCCAATCCCATATTTTTCCAGTTCTTAATACCATCAGGCGATGTCAGGTGAAGCGCCTTGCGCTCGCTAAACCAGTTGGCCACGATATGATATTGGCCCCCGCTATACCAGATCACCGGATCCTCCGAATCGTTTGAAAAACCCGGAACATTCGTCGGATAAACGGCGGGGCCCTGTACCTTGTAGGGTCCCATTATACCGTTGGTGCTGAGCATGATGACGCCATGCGTGGATACCATCACGTAGCTGCCGTCCGGGCGAATGACGAGGCTCAGATTTTGCGCCTTTGGAGCGCTGAACCCGTTTGCGTCGATTTGCACCGAACCTTTATAGGTCCACGGCCCGTCAAGGGAATTGGAAGTAAAGACGTCGCCGGGCCTTGTGGTGCTCACGAGAACCGCATACGTACCGTCCGGAAGTTCGATCGCCGTTACGTTGTGTCCTTTCCCGCCTTCATTATCAGGCCAACACATTCCCTTATCGACGTAGGGGCCGGTGGGTTTATCGCTTACCGCATGCATGGCCACCGAGCCGCCCCAGCCGCTATGTCCCTTACTTTGATCCCAGCGGCTGGCGAACATATGGTATTTGCCGTCCGGTCCCTTGATGATTTTCCCATCCCAATAACACCATTGTTTAATAGTCGTATCTTCAAGACCATTATGAATGTCGCGAGGGCCGACCGCGGCCGCGCCCCACGCGGTCGTTGACAATTTGTCATAAATGGGCGCGGGCTGGAAATAATCGATCAAGGTCTTTACAGCGGCGGCCGACGCGGCGGTCAAAGGGACTATGACCGCAAACAAGGCGAGTAACGTTCGCACGAAATTGAATCGTTTGCGCATTTTATTTTTCCTATTGAACATTCAAACGGCCTGAAAAAATTCTTTCCCCATATCGCACGGTAATGCAATACACTCCAGGACTCACTTTTGACCGATCGAAATTATAGACGATCTCCTGGTTTTTTCCGGTCGCTGCACCAGTATACTCATGGGCAACCGGACGCCCCTTTATATCGTAAACCGCCACTGAGAGTCGTTTTGCGCCACTCGCGGCGTCAGCCGGAATGAAAAAGGTTTTCCTTGTTGCCATCGCCGCGCTTTTTACGGTAAACGATATACTTCTCGTATCAACGGGCTGGACTCCGTTTTCTATGTTTGAAGTAACGCCGTCAAAGGCCGCGCCATTGAACGGAACAACGATCACTTTGCTGCCGTTTTGGTCGTTTCCCAATTCTTGTGATTTGGGAACATCGACAACCGCGAAGGTAAAATGCGTGACATGGCCGTTTTCAATGAGCACGCCGGGCCGCTCCATATTGTACCAGTGGTTTACGGTTCCGTCGGTATAACGTACGAAATTCGCGGTCGGATCGTACGCCAATCCCATGTTCTTCCAGTTCGTGATACCATCGGCCGATGCCAAATGGAGAGCCTTGCGGGCGGAAAACCAATTGGCCACTATATGATATTGGCCCCCGCTAAACCAGATTACCGGATCTTCATTGGAGCCGTCATACGCCTGCGGGAAAACGCTGTTTCCTTGTACTTTGTAAGGTCCCGTCAGGCCGCTCGTGCTGATCATGATCATGCCGTGCTTGGATACCATAAGGAAACTGCCGTCCGGACGCTCAAGAAAACTCAGGTTCTTCGCCGCCGGTACGCTGAACCCATTCGCGTCGATTTTTACGGAACCTTGATAGGCCCATGGCCCGTCAAGGGACTTGGAAGTAAAGATATCGCCGGGTCGAGTGTCGCTGACAAGAACAGCATACGAACCGTCGAGGAGTTCGAGAGCCGTCACATTATGTCCTTTTCCGTTTGAATTATCAGGCCAGCAAAGACCCTTGTCGACATAGGGCCCGGTGGGTTTGTCGCTTACCGCATGCACGGCCTTCGAGCCGCTCCATCCGCTATGGCCGCTGCTTTGAGCCCAGCGGCTTGCGAACATATGGTATTTGCCGTCGGGTCCCTTGATGATTTTCCCGTCCCAATAACACCACTCCTTAATAGTCGTGTCTTCAAGGCCGTTATGAATGTCGCGGGGGCCAACGGAGGCCGCGCCCCACGCGGTCGATGACAATTTATCATAGATGGGCGTAGGCAGGAAATAATCAATCAAGGTCTTTACGGCGGCGGCCGACGAGGCGGGAATAAAAAACAGTACGGCAAGCGTTAAAATAAACGTTTGCATTGGGACCTTTTGAACATGGAATTGTTTTTGCATTGTATTCCTCCTATGGTTTTTATTGAACATTTAAACGATCCGATACCTTCAGATTACCGTAGCATACGGTAATGCAATAAACTCCCCGCCCCGCCTTTGACCCGTGGAGGTCAAGGGTGATCTCCTGTTTTTTTCCGGTCGCCGTTACTTTAAATTCCTGGGCAATCAAACGACCCTTCAAATCATACAGCGCAACCGAGAGTCTCACAGCCTCGCTTGCCGCTTCAGCCGGTAAATAAACGGTCCCTTTCGCCGCCGCTCCGGGAACCTTTACGGTAAACGTTATTCTCCTTGTATCAATGGGACCGACTCCATTTTCAAGGTTTGAAGTAACGCCGTCGAAGGC
>Ga0224525_1000411_pt1 | contig 19855 bp, 24 predicted proteins | sample CFST100metaG_FD_179874 | JGI IMG/M metagenome (GOLD analysis project Ga0224525, IMG submission 179874) | Peat soil microbial communities from Stordalen Mire, Sweden - C.F.S.T100 | ecosystem: Environmental > Terrestrial > Soil > Wetlands > Peat | place: Sweden: Norrbotten County, Stordalen Mire...
AAATATCATTAAAATTAAGGGGCTTGTAAGGTTGTTTCGGATATTCTTTGTATTGCTTTCTCTTTTGGGTTCCCTCTTCATGTTCTATTCCCTGAAATAGTTCAAAGGATAACATAAACCCCCGGAGAATACGGATAGAACCAGCGGAATAATTCTTTTTAGTGTTACCGACGTTTGCAAGCCTTTTGCCGGACTTTGCCTCTTCAATGAATCTCTTTATATACTGGTTTAAAGTCTCATTGCTGGGGGTTTCTTTATGGTAAAATTTATCAATTAAAGTCTGAAGCCATTCTTTGGTTACCGGAGTTTCCAAGTCATTCCATTCCCTTAAAATATGCTTCCTTAATTGAGTTAGATTGTCCTCAATGACATTTGCCTGATCTTCTGTTAAATCTTCAGTAAATAAAATCCGCTGTTTTAGTTTCTGGCTATCTTCATTCCAGTAATCAGGATATATCTTTTCGGGTGTCTTAATCCTGAAATCAATTTTAGTGCCGTCAATGAATCGGAGCCAAACGGTTGCCAGTTTATGAATTTCTGTCCTGGTGTAAAATTTAATTGTTGCCATGTCGCTGTTTTTAGTTATATACAAATATAATACATTTGTGCGATATTTGTACCGACGGATCGTTTATTTCATTTTACTTGCTTTGTTTTATAAATATTGTGAATTACGGTCAAATGGCTATTATAGTAAGGGAGACCGTATAAATCAGGAGAAAGGAAATAATAAAAAAGACGTACCGTCCGCACCGCCCCTTAAGCCTCTTGAGCCCCTTGATTATCAAGGGGCTTTTTACTTCCTGCCACAGGATCTCCCACTATTAGCGATTCGCAATATTATTGTAACGGTCAACTCATGACCTCGCTTATGAAGTTTGTGTAATATTCATTTGCGTTTTGACACAACTCTCTTTAAGTATTTATCATCTCATTTAAAAAATATGTGAATGATGTAACTTTTCTAAAAAGTTTTGTAACGTTCCCCATTATTAATCTAGTCACCTTTGGCCCTTATCTATATAAATCAAAGAAAAATGGGAAAGATATCTATCATTATTAAACCAATTGCCACATTGGCAATTGTTGCAACAATTGCAATTTTCGCAAGTTGCACGAATCAAAGCGGAAAAGTTACAATAAGCCAGCCAGGCATCGATTCACTACGCAATCAAATTAAAGAACTCACTAAAGGCAATGAAATGATTGCAAAGAATCTTATAACATTTGACACACTTGACTACACTGTCTTCACGAATCAACAATGGACAAGACTACATGAAAGCCATTCCAATGACGTTAAAGTAAACTGGCCTGATGGACATTTTACAACTGGCATTGAACGACACATTGCCGATTTGAAAGCCATGTTTGTTTATGCCCCAAATACCAGCATTAAGCAACATCCTATTCGCTTTGGTTCGAACAATATGACATGCGTTATAGGTGTTATGACCGGAACTTTTACCGTCCCTATGCCAATAGGCAACGGGAAATTCCTTAAACCGACAGGCAAGTCATTTAAACTTCCAATGTGTACCGTTGGTATCTGGAAAGATGGTGTGATGATTGAGGAGTACCTTTTCTGGGATAACCAATCATACATGAATCAAATTGGATTAGGCAAATAATAATTGAACAATTAATAAAAATAAAAATGGAAACAATTCCTGGAACTTCAAAAACAAAATGGTCGATAGACCAGGCACATACCGAAATTGCCTTCAAAGTACGGCATTTAATGATTGCACATGTTAAAGGGACATTCAAAACATTTGATGCAAGCATTTATACAAATGCTAAAGACTTTACAACAGCCGAAATTGATCTTTGGATAGATCCTTCCTCAATAAACACCGGTGATGCAAAACGTGATGAGCATTTAAAAAGCGCTGATTTTTTTGATACACAAAACCATAAACAAATAACATTCACATCCAGCACAATGGGTAAGCCAGATTCTGATGGTAATAGTGAATTGTGGGGAGAATTGACAATGATAGGTATTACTAAAAATGTAAAATTAAATGTAGAATTCGGAGGGATTGCAAAAGATCCCTGGGGAAATGAAAAATCCGGATTTACAGTTACCGGTAAAATCAATAGAAGCGAATGGGGCCTCGTTTGGAATGCAACCCTTGAAACCGGAGGTTTAATGGTAAGTGATGAGGTAACAATTTCATGTGAAGTAGAACTTATCAATTCGGGTGAGAATGACTTAAAAATGCAATTGGATCCAACTAACGCCAAAAAAACTATTGACTGATTTGTGAATGGTGTAAATTAATTTTAATCACAAATGCTTCGGAAATAAAAATAGCAATTATCACTGCGGATAATTAAAGAAACCAAGACAATGAACCTGATAAACTGGACGTACGTTTTGGACGATTCAGCATTGCTGGAAAATCATATGATGCCATCATATCCGATGGGATTGAATGTCCTACTGGCGCGTGTCGGGGGCGTTGTCTATGCTGTTTCAGGCATGTGCGCGCATATGGCATGCCCGCTGTTCACAGGAAAGCTGGAGGGCTATAATATTACTTGTCCATGCCACGACTGGCGGTTCGATATTCGGACTGGCAAATTCCTTGATGCGCCTGAACTTGGCCTTGTGATTTATTCCACAAAATCCGAAGATGGTAAATTGTTCATCAACCTCAAATGAAAAGACAGATACAAGACTCTTATAAATTACAGACAACTAAACTGAGGAAATAGTCATGAAAAAAATTATTGTATATACTCTTTCAACCTGCCCTTGGTGCAGAAAGACGAAGAATTTTTTTAACGAGCACAGAATTCCATACACTTATATCGACTATGATCTGGCTGACGAACCGACTCAAAGAAGGATTTCACAAGAGGTTGATGCTGCGGGTGCAAGCGGCTTTCCGTATGTCAGGATCGACGATGAAGTCATCGTAGGTTACCAACCTGAACGTTATTCTAAAGCCCTTGGAATATGAGCCAGTTCGTCGTTAATATTGAATCAAGAAAGAAATCCTTGCATTATTTCTTCGAAAAAGTGGTGGGGCCATTAGGCTTCAAATTTACGCCCGACGAGGAAATGATGAATTTTCTGCTCGAACAGGAGGTGATACTGGAAGGCAGGCACGGAGTCCCTTTCTGTCCCTGCCAGCCATTGAGGAATGACCGTAAGCGTGACATGCAGATTGTGTGTCCATGCATTCCTTTCCACCGGAAACATTTCGATGATATTAAACGCTGTTGGTGCGGGCTATTCGTGCATAAAGATGTTCTTGATCCGGATAAACTACCGCAACTGCCCCCAAAGGAGGTGAACAATGAGTGAAAGGTTTATCAGGGCGATACGTACCGATGAAATTGCTCCCGGTGGAATGAAAGCTGTGGAACTTGACGGAAACGAGATCGTTATCTGCAACTCCAGCAAAAAATACTATGCCATACAGAGACGCTGCGGCCATATGAATGCTCCTCTTGAGATGGGTACACTTGATGGTATATATCTTACCTGCCCCATGCACTGTGCCCAATTCGACATTATTAACGGTGAAGCCCTCTCCGGACCTATTCCATCGGATATCGGTCATGAGATTCTACCGCCGTTTCTTGGCGAATACCTGCATAATATTGAAATGCTGATGAAGCATGTTCGTACAGAATCCATCCGCACTTATGAGACAAAACTTGATGATGGTTGGGTTCAGATCAGGCTATAATTTATGCTGAGACTGCATACGCCGGTTAATATGACCACATTCCGCCAGGATATCTTAATAAAAGCTTTTAATATTATCAATCAATTTAAACTCGATAGGAATACTGAAAGCCGTCGAAATAGACTCGCCCCGATCCAGTAAATCATCGTCGTCGTTTTCGATATACCATTTAATGACGAGCTCTTTCGATTGCTGCCTGACTTGTGAAAGCCTTCTGAGAATAGAAGTAAGAATTATTGTATTAAAGCTATTCAGATATTCCAATGCAATGATGACCTCAGTCGATTTAACAGGATTTAGAAGGTAAACATCAATCCAATTGGTTATCTGTTCAGGAACCGTTCTCAGGTTTTCATCTATTGCCCGTCCAGTTATCTTAATAACTCCAGCAGGATTAAGAAGAACGTCAGGACTCTTGTCAGTAGGTAAAATATGAACTTCTTCGATTTCCATTTCTTAAATATATTAATGATTTTACCCTGTTTAAATAAAATATCACAATATCATTTAATATATCAAATTTCATAAATATACTTCAATTAAACAAACTATTGATCAGTTATAAACAGGCGGGAATATTTTGTTGTATGAAGGAATGCTAATATTCGTCATTTCCCGGTTATATAAACCACTTTTTCTCTGCTGCTTAATTATTGTATGGTTTTTTCTTTTTCCGGTCTCTTATTTTTAAAACTTTTTATTATGCCGAGTATCAGAAAAGCTATACAGATCCCTGTAATGACGCCGATAGTTAAAGATAATATAATCAGTGAAACTGGGTTGACTGCGTAAAAGAGCAACGCTGTCAGTATTAAACATATAATTACAGCCAGGAAGGATGCAACAATTATTAAAGTTTTATTCTTCATCTTTTTGGAAGGTATTACCGAAGAGGGGCTGGTTATTGCAAAGATTAATTACAGACCTGTTATATCAGGCTTAATTAAGCAATTCAATAAAGACCGGGAGTAATTTTAATCGAAACAATAGTCTGTTTAAGAAGATGGTTCTGACTCGGTATCAACTTCAAGATCAAGCTCATGCTCAAGCTCATGTTTTTCTTCATCTTTGGAGATTCGTTTTGCTATTGCCTTGTTGAATTCCTCAGCCTGTACATCCCTTTTAAGAGAGTACTTTTCCCTGCGATTGACAGCAGCTATTAAATTCTCTTCTTTTATAAGCGGAATAGTTATCTCATCTTTCATAATACAATGATTTAAATTAATCGTACTAAGCATTCCTGATCTGTTGTACAAAAAACCTGCATCAGAAGGGTTTCAATTGATATTCTTTTAAGCCCTGATGTTTATTGGTTTTAGTGCACAAAGATACAAATAAGTACGGTACGAAATACAATTGCCTTATTTGTTGGTTTCCGGATGAATATAAATTACATCTTCCTTCATTTTAACCACCTTCTCCTTCTCTATGTGATTTGCAATCAACACGCCGATGGCAATGATGATCGCAAGGACAAGAAAGATCAGGAAAGGCGGACTTTTTATCAATTCCAGAAGGAATGAATTCTTTTTCATGAAAGCAGGATATTGAATGAAACACGTTGGCAGGTATAAATTTATTAAACAAGATCATACAAAGCAAATATTTTATATGTCTTTTATTACCAGAACCTTCAGTGAATTAACCCGCTTTTACTGCCAGTCTGAAGAAGCTGAAGTTTACTCCGCCGTAATTGCGATGCTCAAAAAAGAGATTATGACCTCCGAAGCTCATGTCCCTCGGATGCTCAAGAATAAAAATTCCGTCCTCCTTAATTATACCTGAGCCGGCAATAAGGTCCGGTATCTCCTTAAGCCATGACAGCTCATAGGGGGGATCGGCAAAAACGATATCATACTTTGCGCTGCACGTTTTCAGGTATGCCTTAACATCAATATGAATTGCCTTTATGTTGCTGAATTCCAGCTCTCTGATGGTCTTCCTGATCCCTGCAATGTGCTTAATGTCTTTCTCTACAAGATGAATCTCCTTTGCTCCCCGGGATGCAAATTCATAGCTTATACACCCGGTTCCGGAAAAAAGATCAAGCACTGTAATGTCTTCAAAATCAACCCTGTTGCTCAGGATGTTGAAGAGTCCCTCCCGTGCAAAATCGGTGGTAGGCCTTGCCCTGAGGCCTGATGGTGGAGTGATTCGCCTTCCCCTGTATTTTCCTCCGATTATTCGCAACTGGTTACACTGAAAAGGTTAATATACTTGTGAAGACCGATATCGTTGAATACGTAGCTGAAGGTGAAATTCCCTGACGGCTCAATGAATTTCAGGTTTCGTATATATAAGGCAAAATTTGAATAAAGGTCATCGAATTTCTCAGTTGTACCTGTGAAATGAATCGTTTCTTCGTTGCTTATTCCCTTGCTTTTAAAGAGATTCAAGACATAATATAGGATATCCGTTATATTCCTGAATCTAAATGTGTTGCTGAAGGTCAGAGTGCCTCGGTCAAAAATAAAAATATTGAAATACTCTCTTTCGACATGAAGGTGGATATAATGCCCGGAGCTGCTTTTGCTTTTATGGGCAATCTGTGCAAGAAGAGGTTTTGTATGATGGAAGGGGTGAATGGCCGGAAAGAACCTTTCCCGGAGGTCAAGAAATGGTTTGATGACAGAGAAAACGATAAAGGCATCAGGATCAGCGATCTTGTTTGAAAGTATCACATCGTTTTCATCTTTTATCAGGTTGAAGCTGAAGTACTCATCCTTCTTTGCAGGATCGAAAAGCGGTGCCGGAACAAGCGTGAATTTAGGTGAAGGGAAAACCATATTCACCTTTTTGTATTTCTTCAGAAGAAAATCGTCCTTGCTGATGATGTCGGCGACCTGATCTGCTGTAAAGTACATATTTTCATCAGGTTCCGATGAGCGAAGCAAGATATATTTATTCCTGATAGTATCAAGCAGCGTGAAGGCAAAGCCGTCCTGGCTCAACTGCATCGACAGGTCGTAATTCTCTGTTGAGTTTATGTCAAGAGTCTCATCAAATAGTTCCAGGAACGGCATTCAATAAATATTATTTATGAACAAATATATAGAATATGTTTCAAAGTCTCACTTGTTAAATTCATCCTTTGTGACCCTTTGTGATTACCTTTGTGTCCTTTGCGGTTCAACTTACTTCGTAACCACAAGGAGCACGAATTATGCGGGAAACGATTATTTATAATAACCTCTGTAAAAACCTTGGCAACACGCCTACTGATGACCAGTCGGCAGCTCTGAAAAAGCTGGCGTCCTATATATGCGACAACAATAACGACACGATATTCCTTCTTACCGGGTATGCTGGTACCGGCAAGACCAGCGTGATCAGCTCGGTGGAGAAGACACTTGATCTTCTACGCATGAAATCGGTTCTGATGGCACCTACGGGTCGTGCTGCAAAAGTACTGGCCAGCTATGCCGGCAAACCGGCCTTCACGATCCACAAGAAGATATACAGGCAGAAATCGTCAAAAGACGGTTTTGGAAGCTTCATGCTCGACAGGAATATCAGCAAAGATACCTGGTTCATTGTCGATGAAGCTTCCATGATATCCAATACTTCCAATGAAAGTTCTCTTTTCGGCACCGGCAAGCTGCTCGATGACCTTGTCGAATACGTTTACTCAGGCAGGGAGTGCAAGCTTATCCTCGTTGGCGACAGTGCCCAGCTTCCTCCGGTCGGTTCAGCTCTTAGCCCGGCACTTGATCCATCTGCTCTCGGGGAATTTGGCTTCGGACTTATCACCTCGGAGTTGAAGCAGGTGGTAAGGCAAAGCGAGACATCCGGAGTGCTGATGAATGCAACCGGTGTAAGGCTTCAGATTGAGGAGAACAACCTTCTTCATCCATCAATTAATTGTGACGATTACAAGGACGTCGTAAAGCTCGGAGGCAATGAGCTGATCGACGAGCTCTCGGTGTCATACGGCTCCTGCGGGCTTGAGGGCACCATAATTGTCGTTAATTCAAACAAGCAGGCCAATCGCTATAACCAGGGAATCCGTAACCGTATATTCTTCAGGGAAGAGGAGATCAGCACCGGGGATATAGTGATGATAGTGAAGAATAATTACTCTCTGCTGGAAGAGGATGAGAATGGGCCGGGATTCATCGCCAATGGCGACATTGCAGAGATCAGGAAGATCAGGAAATTCGAGGAACGATATGGATTCAAGTTTGCCGATATGACTCTCTATTTTCCGGATTACGACTTCGAGGTCGAATCGAAGGTAATGATTGATGTTCTTCATCTCGATACTCCATCTTTACCCGTAGAAAAGAACAAGGAACTCTTTCAGAGTGTACTTGCTGATTATCAGCATATTAAATCGAGGAGAAAACAGTTTGAAGCTGTAAAAAACGACAAGTGGTTCAATGCACTCCAGATAAAATTTGCTTATGCCGTTACATGTCATAAAGCTCAGGGAGGCCAATGGGAGAGGGTCTTTATCGATCAGGGTATGTTCAACCGCAACGAGATATCGGTCGACTATCTAAGATGGTTTTACACCGCATTAACGCGTGCTACCGATAAGGTCTATCTTGTTAATTTCAATGAAGAATGGTTTAGTCCACGGCAACCGGTGACCGGTAACCGGTAACCGGTTTCAGTCACCAATTATTTTTACCAATACCCGTTTCCTCCGTTTCCCGTCAAACTCCCCGTAGAATATCTGTTCCCAGGGACCGAAATCGAGTCTCCCGTTCGTAACGGCAACCACAACCTCGCGACCCATTAAGGTTCTCTTGATATGGGCATCGGCATTATCCTCGAAGCCATTATGCTTATACTGTGAATAAGGCTTTTCGGGAGCCAGCTTCTCAAGCCATGCTTCGAAGTCGTGGTGAAGGCCGGCTTCATCATCATTTATAAATACGCTGGCCGAAATGTGCATCGCATTTACAAGTACTAAACCTTCAGCTATTCCGCTTTCAGAAAGGCACTTCTCAACCTGGCTGGTTATATTTACGAATGCTCTCCGGGTTGGTATCTCAAACCAGAGTTCTTTACGATAGGATTTCATAACTGATTATCTTAAGTTCTAAAGTATATAGTTTTGACGCTTCGCTGTCTTATCCGCCATCCGGCGGACTGTCTTTTAGTCCTGACGCTTTGCTGTCGACTCCAAAAGACAGGGCGTAGCCCGTTAAGACTTTAAGACTCAAAGACACTCCTGCAGAGCAGGAGTTAAAGACAATCATGCAAGTTTCAAATCATTAATGATTCCGTCAATTCTCTGATCAAGTATCTTTTCAGTCTCTTCGAATTTATCAGCAGAGCTTAGTTTTGCATTTACGCTGAAGTAAAATTTGATTTTCGGTTCCGTTCCCGAAGGCCTGACAGATATTTTGGATCCGTCCTCAAGAAAAAATTGCAGGACATCAGACTGAATGAGGTCGATCTTTGTTTCCTTACCGGTAATGCAGTCAGTCGAAATAAGTGAATCGTAGTCGTTAATCTTCACTACTTTACTATTATTGATATTTTCCGGCGGGTTATTCCTGTAAGCCATCATCATAGCCTTGATCTCGCTATGACCCTCCAGTCCCTTGCGGACAATATTTATCAGCTTTTCCCTGAAAAAGCCATATTTGGTATAAATATCGATAAGCACTTCGTAAATCGATTTGCCCCTGCTTTTTGCCCATGCGGATATTTCGGCCATGAGTGAACATGAGGCTACCGAATCCTTGTCCCGCACGTAATCTCCGGGCAGGAATCCATAGCTTTCCTCACCGCCTCCGATATATTTCTTTTTTCCTTCGAGTTCTCTTATGAGTTCGGCGAAGAATTTGAAGCCGGTTAGAACGTTGTAACATTCCACATTATGCTTCTCTGCTATTCTGTCCATGAGATCTGTAGAAACGATTGTCTTGATAATGTATTCGTTGCCCTTGTACAACTTTTTCTCCTTATACTGTGAGAGGATATAATAAATTAGTAGCACACAGGTCTGGTTACCATTCAGGAGAACAAACTCACCTTTTTTATTTCTGCAGGCTATTCCGAGCCTGTCGGCATCGGGGTCGGAAGCCATAACAAGCTCTGCCCCTGTCGCGATCGCCTTTTCAATTGCCATCTTCAGAGCTCCGGGCTCTTCAGGATTAGGCGATTTTACCGTTGGGAAGTTTCCGTCAATCTTATCCTGTTCAGGTACATGGATTATATTCCTGAATCCGAATAACTTAAGGGCAGGAGGGATCAGCATTATTCCTGTACCGTGAATCGGAGTGTAAACTATCCCAATATCGCTGTGCTTTTTAATTATTTCAGGGTTCAGGCTCATCTTAAGGACCTCTGCCAGGAAGAGGTCGTCTGTTTCTTTTCCTATTATTTTGATCTCGTCCTTATTGCCGTTGAACTTTATTTCGCTGACGGATTTAATTTTCCTTACCTCGGCAGTAATCCCTTCATCATGGGGGGCAACAACCTGTCCGCCATCGTTCCAGTACGCTTTGTAGCCGTTATATTCCGGCGGGTTGTGCGAAGCAGTTATCACAACCCCGCTCTGGCATTTATAATGCCTTATGGCAAATGACAATTCGGGTGTTGGCCTGAGCGACTCGAAGAGGTAGACTTTAAAGCCATTGGCGGAGAAAATATTCGCAGTTGTTTCGGCAAAGTACCTGCTGTTGTTCCTGCAATCGTGAGCTATTGCGACACTAATTCCCTTGTTACCGCATTGTTTGATAATATAGTTTGAGAGTCCCTGGGTAGCCATGCCGAGGGTATATATGTTCATCCTGTTTGTTCCGGCTCCCATGATGCCTCTCAGTCCGCCTGTCCCGAATTCGAGATCCTGGTAAAAGGCATCGATAAGTTTCTTTTCATCATTTTCAAGCATATCTGCAACTTCTTTCCGGGTCTCCTCGTTGAAGTCGCTTCCAAGCCACTGGCTGGCTCTCTTTCTGATTTCGTCGGTTGTCAACATATTGAAATAGATAAATTTATTCTTTGTTTTACAAAACCCCCTTTCCCGTTTCCTCCAAGGGGGAAAGCTAAGATAGCTCACTCCCCCGTAGGGGAGGGTTGAAGTGGGGGTTATTTATTATTGTAACTGTTTTATGCATTTTTTCAAACTGCTTCTCCAGTGTGGGATTTCCAGATTATAGGTTTCCTTTATTTTGGTATTATCGAGCACAGAGTATGATGGTCTCCTGACCTCAGTATAGTAATCTTTTGTGAGAACCGGGATAATCCTGCAGTCAAGTCCGGCTTCCTTTACAATCTCTGTCGCAAAATCATACCTGCTGCAGACACCTTCATTTGAATAATGATAAATGCCGGCATGAAGGGCAAGCTTATTCCTTATAACACCTGAAATGACCGTCATTATTGCATTTGCGAGATCGGCGGCATAGGTCGGGGTTCCGGTCTGGTCGAACACGACTTTTAACGAGCTGTTTCCCTTTCCCTTTGAAATTATGGTTTTGACAAAATTTTCACCAAATGAAGAATAGAGCCATGAAGTTCTTATTACCATTGATCCGAAGTGAAGAAGAGCGGCTCTTTCTCCTTCGAGCTTTGATTTTCCATAAACGTTGAGCGGATTAGGCACAGAGCCTTCATTATAAGGAACATTTGAATTGCCGTCAAAGACATAATCTGACGAAATATGAATCAGTCTGCAGGCTTTGCCGCTTAATGCATCTGTAATGTTTTTAACTGCAATACTGTTGATCAGCATTGCCTTCTCCTGTTCCTTTTCAGCCTTGTCGACAAGGTTATAGGCAGCGCAGTTTATTATCCATCCCGGATCGGCGTTATTAATGAATTTTTCAGTCTGCGCTTTATCAGTGATATCAAGTGTGTCGATATCAGTAAAGATAAACTGGTAGCCGTAATAGTTTTTTGCTGCTTCTTTAAGCTCATTGCCGAGTTGTCCGTTTGCGCCTGTCACAAGTATTACAGCCATAATCTCAGAAATTATTTTCTGCCTTCCTGAAGGAAGGGTTTTTCAAATCTTTTTCACTTATCACCGGTGTGGTTCCGCCTGTCGGCCATATAATTTTAAGCTCCGGATCGTTAAGGGATATTCCTCTCTCCGACAATTTGTTGTACACGTTATCTACTTTGTACTGGATTATTGCGATGTCGCTCAGAACAGAAAAGCCATGCGCGAAACCTCCAGGAATGAACAGCTGCGACTTGCCATCGGAGTCGAGTTCTATGCCGTACCATTTCCCAAAGGTAGGGGAGCTCCTTCGCATATCGAGCGCTACATCATAAATCTTTCCCTCTACCACCCTTACGAGCTTTGCCTGCTGATGCGGACTGAGCTGGTAGTGAAGTCCGCGGATCACTCCTTTTGATGACTTCGATTCATTATCCTGGACGGGGATAAAGTTAATCCCGACTTTTTGAAAATCATCGTGGTTGAAGCTCTCAAAGAAATAACCTCTGTTATCGGTATGAACCAAAGGCTTGATGACGATCAGATCTTTAAAACCTGTTTCAATAATTTCCATTCTTCTGCACTATTTTAATCCTCCAAAGACGCTTATCTCATCAGAAGCAATCCTCAGGAGGTACTTTCCGTACTGGCTGTTTTTGAATGGTTGAGCCAATGCGATAAGCTGTTCTTTTGTAATAAACCCTCTTTTTAATGCTATCTCTTCAATGCATGAAGCCTTGAGACCCTGTCTCTGCTCGAGGGTCGCAATAAAGTTAGAAGCCTGCAGAAGACTTTCATAGGTTCCGGTATCGAGCCAGGCCATTCCTCTTCCCATCAGCTTAACCTCCAGCGTTCCCTCTTTGAGATATAGCCTGTTCAGGTCAGTTATCTCAAGCTCGCCGCGTTCTGAAGGATTCAATGATTTTGCCTTTTTAACAACGCTGTTGTCATAAAAGTAGAGGCCTGTCACAGCATAATTCGATCCTGGCTGTGAAGGCTTTTCCTCTATGCTGATGGCTTTGCGGTTATTGTCGAACTCAACGACTCCATATCTTTCAGGATCGGTTACATAATAACCGAACACGCATGCTCCTTTGCTGATCTTTGCAGTCTCCAGAAGCACATCTCCGAATCCGTGGCCATAAAAAATATTGTCGCCGAGTATCATGCATACGGTATCATTTCCTATGAATTTATCGCCAAGGATGAAAGCCTGAGCGAGGCCATCGGGCGATGGCTGCTCTATGTAGCTGAAAGATAGTCCGAGAGATTTGCCGTCACCCAGAAGGTTTCGGAATCCGGGCAAGTCGCGGGGGGTGGAGATGATGAGTATCTCACGTATACCTGCAAGCATAAGTGTCGATAAAGGGTAATAGATCATCGGCTTGTCGTACACCGGCAGCATCTGTTTTGAGATCGAGCTGGTTATTGGATAAAGCCTTGTTCCTGAACCTCCTGCGAGAATTATTCCTTTCATTTGTACTATTTTTAACCCACCCCTCACCCCTCCCTGGAGGGGATCATCTTGGAGCAAACCTTAAACTTTTGTCTTGTGACTTTTATCTTTTGTCTTTCTTTTACCGGTGCCGGTCATAGTTTATCTTCTTCCTATCCCATAATATTTAAACCCCATCTTCTTAATCGAAGCCGGGTCATATATGTTCCTGCCGTCAAAAATTGCCTTCTCTTTCATCAGGGAAGCCATCTTCCTGAAATCGGGCAGGTGAAATTCAGACCATTCAGTCATCAGGACCATTGCATCAGCTGCTTCCAGAGCCTCATAAGGATCCGAAGAGTAAACAATTTTGTTTCCCAGGACTCTTTTAGTCTCTTCCATGGCTGCGGGGTCATAAGCCTTCACCTTTGCGCCGGCCTTAAGCAAATTTCCAATCAGGTTAATGGATGATGATTCCCTGATGTCGTCTGTCTTCGGTTTAAATGACAATCCCCACACTCCGATAGTCCTGTTTTTGAAATTATTCCTGAAATGAACAGCCATCTTGTTAAAAATGATGTTCTTCTGATATTCATTGGCTTTTTCTACAGCTTTTACCACATTCAGCTCATATCCATGGTCATTGGCAGTTCGGATAATTGCCTTAACATCTTTTGGAAAGCAAGAGCCTCCATACCCAGTTCCGGGATAGAGGAATTTACTGCCAATCCTTGAGTCGCTGCCAATTCCCTTTCTGACATGGTTGACGTCGGCTCCCAGGATATCGCATAGGTTCGCTATTTCGTTGATGAAGCTGATCCTGGTGGCGAGCATTGCATTTGCAGCGTATTTGGTTATTTCTGCTGATGCAATGTCCATGAAAAGTATCGGGTGATTATTAAGCACAAAAGGATTGTAGAGGCGTCTCATAATCTCACCGGCTTTTTCGCTGTCGATACCAATAACAATCCTTTCAGGTTTAAGGAAGTCTTCAACTGCAGCCCCTTCTTTGAGAAACTCGGGGTTGCTGGCCATATCGAAGTTAATCTTTGATTTGCGTTCATCAAGCTCTTTACGGACAGCCTTCCTGATCTTTTCCGAAGTTCCGACAGGAACGGTGCTTTTTGTCACAATGACTATATATGATGTGATCACAGAACCTATCTCCCTTGCCACATCAAGTACATGCTTAAGGTCGGCGCTGCCATCTTCTCCCGGAGGTGTTCCGACAGCAATAAATATTACCTCGGCCCCTTTGATCCCATCCTTTAGCGACGAAGTGAAAAACAGCCTGTTCTTCTCAACATTGAACCTGATCATGCCTTCAAGACCTGGTTCATAAATGGGAACAGAACCTTCATTCAGCTGCGTGATTTTAGATTTGTTATTATCGATACACGTCACAGTGACACCACTTTCAGCAAAACAGGTCCCTGTTACCAGTCCTACATAACCTGTTCCCACAACGGCAATTTTCATATAAAACTGACTGTTTTAGTTCTTTATATATGCAAAGATAATAGAACATGTGAATTATCACCCCCTCATCCCCCCTAAAGGGGGGCTGGCTCATTTTAATAGATTGAAATACAGCATAATAAATCTGTCTAAACCCCCCTTTAGGGGGGTAGGGGGGCAAAGTGTTGAAAATCTTCCATTTATTGTGATGTTTTGTAAAAATAATCCTATCTTTGCGAACCATTTTTTTCAAAATAATGTCTAACTTATTAATTATTAGTTCTTTTAAATTACGATTATGACTGAAAGCAAAAAGAAAACAACCGCTAAAGAGGTTGTTAAAAAAAACGACGATCTTGTAAAACCTGTTAAAAAAGCAAAGGTTAAAGAGACAAAAGAGAAACTTATTGAGGAAGCTTTCGAAGTTGAAGAAGCTCCTGACATTGAAGAAAAAGAAACAGAAGCTCCTGACAATGAAGAAAAAGAAACAGAAGCTCCTGTTATTGAAGAAAAAGAAATAGAAGTAGAAGTTCCTGCAGTCAGCGAGGCTCCTGAAGCCGAAGTAGCTGAAGAAAAGAAAGAAAAAAAGCCCAGGAAAGCAAAGTCTGAACATGAAAATGAGCGTCCTGCTCACATTGCCAACGAGGATTTTGACTGGGACAGTTTCGAAAAGGATGAGCATAAAGACTCACCAAAGCACAAGGAATATGAAGCAATGTACGACGATACTCTCTCAACTGTTGCGGTTGACGAGGTTGTTCATGGTACAGTTATCCAGATGACTCCCCGCGAAGTTGTAATCAACATCGGCTATAAATCGGAAGGCGTCGTAAGCTTGAACGAATTCCGCTATAACCCGAACCTGAAAGTTGGCGATACCGTTGAGGTATATGTCGAAAGCCAGGAGGACAAGAAAGGCCAGCTTCTCCTTTCACATAAAAAAGCACGCGCAATCAATTCATGGGACAGGGTTAATGCATCGCTTGAGAAAGACGAGATCATAACCGGTTACATCAAGTGCCGTACGAAAGGCGGTATGATCGTTGATGTATTCGGCATCGAAGCTTTTCTTCCCGGTTCACAGATCGACGTCAAGCCGATCCGCGATTACGACGTATTTGTAGGCAAGACAATGGAATTCAAGGTTGTAAAGATCAACCAGGAATTCAAGAACGTTGTTGTATCTCATAAAGCTCTTATCGAAGCTGAACTTGAACAGCAGAAGAAAGAGATCATTGCCAAGCTCGAAAAAGGACAGGTTCTTGAAGGAACCGTTAAAAATATTACATCATACGGAGTATTTATTGACCTCGGCGGTGTCGACGGTCTTATTCATATTACAGACCTTTCATGGGGCAGGGTCAACCACCCCGAAGAGATCGTTCAACTCGACCAGAAGCTCAATGTTGTTATCCTTGACTTTGATGATGAGAAGAAAAGGATCGCACTTGGCCTCAAGCAGCTTACACCTCATCCATGGGATTCAGTCAATCCTGACCTCAAAATAGGCGATAAGGTAAAAGGCAAAGTTGTCGTCATGGCCGATTACGGAGCATTCGTTGAAATAGCCACGGGCGTCGAAGGTCTGATCCATGTATCTGAAATGTCATGGTCACAGCATCTGCGCAGTGCACAGGAATTTATGAAAGTTGGTGACGAGGTTGAAGCTGTTGTGCTTACGCTCGACAGGGCCGAAAGGAAAATGTCTCTCGGCATCAAGCAACTCAAGCCGGATCCATGGCAGAATATCGACGAAAAATATACCGTTGGCTCAAAACATATGGCTAAAGTCAGGAACTTTACCAACTTCGGCGTATTCGTTGAGATTGAAGAAGGCGTTGACGGACTGATCCATATTTCGGACCTTTCGTGGACCAAGAAGATCAAGCATCCGGCAGAATTTACTGCAATAGACGCTGAAATTGAAGTTGTTGTCCTTGAAATCGACAAGGAAAACAGAAGACTGAGCCTCGGTCACAAGCAACTCGAAGAAAATCCATGGGACGTATTTGAAGGAGTCTTCACCATTGATTCCGTGCACGAAGGAACCGTTATGGAAGTTTTCGACAAGGGGGCAGTAATTGCCCTTCCTTACGGAGTTGAAGGCTTTGCTACACCAAAACACATGGTGAAAGAAGACGGTACAATGGCAAAAGTTGATGAAAAACTAATGTTCAAGGTTATTGAATTCAATAAATCGGCTAAGAAAATTATCGTTTCTCATAGCAGGGTTTTCGAAGATGAAAAGAAATCAACTGAAGCACCGGTTAAGAAGACAGAGGGTGAAACACCCAAGAAATCAACAAGAAAGCCTAAGTCAAACGCTGAAAAAACGACACTTGGCGATATTACCCAGCTGGCTGCTTTGAAAGAAGAAATGGAAGAAAAACAGAATAAAGCATCCAAGAAAGAGAAATAATCACTAAATTAGGGCTATCAAATTTTAATATTATGGATTTCAATATTGAAAGCCGGAATAACAGTACAGTGATTCAGATCCAGTCTGAGAAGCTTGATACGCATATTGCTCCTGCTCTGAAATCTGAACTTGTACTGGTTTCAGGAAAAGGTGAGAAGAATATCATCCTTGACCTTGAAAAATGTCAGTACTGCGACTCTTCGGGTCTTAGTGCCATCCTGGTAGCCAACAGACTTTGTAAAAATGCCGGTGGTACATTTGTGCTTTGCGGCCTGAATGAAGCCGTCGAACGTCTTATCACTATTTCTCAGCTCGATACTGTCCTGACAATTACTGCGACAATAGCCGACGCTGAAAAGATGATATCCTGAGACCGAAGCATTGCAGGATGCCGATGAAAGTAACAGTACTTGGCAGCAGCTCTGCATTGCCGACATCAGAAAGATACCCTTCCGCTCATGTGCTCAACGCGCATGAGCGGTTGTTTTTAATAGACTGCGGAGAGGGAACCCAGATGCAGCTCCGCAGGAACAGGATCCGGTTCGGAAAAATAAACCACATTTTCATCAGCCACCTCCATGGCGACCATGTTTTCGGTCTCTATGGACTTTTATCAACATTCAGCCTCATGGGCAGAGTGGCTCCTGTTTACCTTTATGCTCCTGAAAGCTTCCAGGGAATGTTTGCATCGCACCTGGCTGATTTCGATATACACCTGAATTACGAAATTGTTTTCATTCCTCTTTCAGGAAAAGACCCGGTTAATATCCTTGATGATAAATACATCACTGTAACCTCATTCCCGCTTCAACACAGGGTGCCGGCTTTCGGTTTTCTTTTTGCGGAAAAGCCGCTCGACCGGAATATTATTAAGGAATCAATCGAAAGGTACGAGATCCCTACAGTCAGAATTCCCGCAATAAAAAAGGGCGAGGATTTCGTTACAATGGACGGGGTTCTGATAAAAAATGATGATCTCACAGTTCCCGGACCGGCGCCTCTTTCCTATGCCTATTGCAGCGATACGAAGTATTTTAAACGGCTTTCCTCTTTTGTAAAGGGAGTTGACCTGCTTTACCACGAAGCCACTTTCGACATGTCCCTTGAAGATCTGGCAAAAACCACCGGCCATTCGACGACTATTGATGCTGCAAAAGTTGCCTCTGAAGCCGGAGTAGGCAGCCTGATGATAGGACATTTTTCGGCCAGGTACAAGGATGTCATGCCTCTTGTAGAAGAGGCAAAGAAGATATTTCCAATGACATTCCCGGCTATTGACGGATATTCTTACGAAGTAGGCAGCCACGCTGATTCTTAATTAAGAATTTCTATCTTTGACCTCTTTCTGAATTTAATTAAAGCAGAGTGCAGGATAAAATATTGATACTTGATTTCGGTTCTCAATATACTCAGCTGATAGCCAGGAGGATAAGGGAGCTAAATGCTTATTGTGAGATCTATCCATTTAACCATTTCCCGGTTCCCGACAACAGTGTTAAAGGGGTTATCCTGTCAGGAAGCCCCTCCTCGGTGCGCGATAAAAATGCTCCGGTTCCCCAGCTCGGGAAAATCAAGGGTCATATTCCGCTTCTCGGCGTATGTTACGGTGCTCAATATCTTGTCCAGGGATTCGGGGGCGAAGTGATGCCATCGGGCACACGTGAATATGGCAGGGCGAACCTTATAAAAATAGATAAAAGCGACCCGCTTTTTAAAGATATAACTCCCGGTACCCAGATATGGATGTCGCATGGTGATACAATAACCAGATTACCTGAAAATTACGAGATTACGGGCTCAACCGCCGATGTGAAAGCCGGAGCATTCCATATTAAGGGAGAAGAGACCTGGGGCATCCAGTTTCATCCTGAAGTATACCATACCACTGAAGGGAAACAGATGCTCAGCAACTTCGTTGGAGATATCTGCAGATGCTCAATGGACTGGACCCCTATTTCGTTTGTTGAATCGACGGTTGCCGGTCTGAAGGAAAAGCTGGGTAACGACAAAGTGATCCTTGGCCTTTCCGGAGGAGTCGATTCATCAGTGGCAGCCACTCTTCTTCACAGGGCGATCGGCAAAAACCTTACTTGCATCTTTGTCGATAACGGCCTGCTCCGAAAGAATGAATTTTCAAAAGTGATGGATTCTTATCTGGGACTGGGATTAAATGTGGTTGGAGTCGATGCAGGAGACAAGTTTCTTGATAAGCTTGAAGGAGTGAGCGACCCGGAGAAAAAGAGAAAAATCATAGGCAAGGTTTTTATTGAAGTTTTTGAGGAAGAAGCACGTAAGGTGAAGGATGTGAAATGGCTTGCCCAGGGGACCATTTACCCTGATGTTATTGAATCAGTTTCGGTGAATGGTCCGTCGGCAACTATCAAATCGCATCATAATGTAGGAGGACTTCCCGACAAGATGCACCTAAAGGTTATAGAGCCTCTCAGGCTGCTCTTCAAAGATGAAGTGAGAAGAGTCGGTGCCACACTCGCCCTGCCCGATTTTATTCTGAAAAGGCATCCTTTCCCGGGACCCGGGCTTGCTATCAGGTTGCTGGGAAAGATAACAAGGGAGAAGCTGGACATGCTTAAAGAGGCTGACGAGATATTTATTGAAGGACTGAAGAAGCACGGACTCTACGACAAGGTATGGCAAGCTCTTGTCGTACTTCTTCCGGTTCAGTCGGTAGGAGTGATGGGCGACGAGAGGACTTATGAAAACACAGTTGTTCTTCGGGCAGTAAATTCCACTGACGGTATGACTGCCGACTGGTCGCAGCTGCCTCATGAATTTCTTGGAATGATCTCAAACGAGATAATAAATAAGGTAAAAGGAATCAACAGGGTGGTATATGATATAAGCTCAAAGCCACCATCCACTATTGAGTGGGAATAGAACGAACAAAAGGATGTAAAACCCGTTTATAATGAATGGGA
>Ga0224525_1000412_pt1 | contig 19830 bp, 15 predicted proteins | sample CFST100metaG_FD_179874 | JGI IMG/M metagenome (GOLD analysis project Ga0224525, IMG submission 179874) | Peat soil microbial communities from Stordalen Mire, Sweden - C.F.S.T100 | ecosystem: Environmental > Terrestrial > Soil > Wetlands > Peat | place: Sweden: Norrbotten County, Stordalen Mire...
GCCATCATCATTGCAGGAGCAGCGGCACTGACGCCGAATTTTTCCTCAAGCACCTTAACAAGTTCTGAAAGTTCGAGAACGCTGAGCTCTTCAATTTGCTTTACCAGTGTTTTGAATTTTTCAGGAACTACTACTTCCTCTTTTGTTTCTTCTGACATAATATTTTCTTAGATTAATTTAATTGACTTATAAAACTATATTTGAAATGACGTTATTTTTTCTCTTCCGCAATGGCATTCAAGACATTCATCAGGCTTCGGACATTGCCCGCAAGCACATTGACGAATCCTGAAACCGGAGCGTTGATCGTGTAAACGAGCTGGGCTCTGAGTTGGTCTTTGCCCGGCAGCGATGCGATCTGCTTCATTGATTCAGCATCTATGACTTCGAAATTCATCACTCCTCCCAAAATCTTCACTTTGTCGTTTGTCTTTCCAAACTCTTTGGCGATCCTGGCCGGTGCGACTTCATCTTCATATCCGACAGCGACCGCAATCGGTCCTTCCGGTGAAAAATTATCCGTTCCTTCCACTTTAGCACTTTCCAATCCCTTTTTGATCAAAGTCTTTTTGGCAACCGTGTAATCAATGCCTTCCGCGCGGAACTTCCTGCGCAAAATCAGATTATCTTTCACGGTCAGGCCCTGAAAACCGATGAACACCATAGATTTCGATTTCGCGAATCTATCGCTCAGGTCTTGGAGAACTGCTTTCTTTTTCTCCCTTGTGATCATGTTATTCTGCTTAATTTATAAGATTTACATACAAAAAAATCGCTCAAATCCTAAGACGGCGACAAATAAAAAACTAATGCTTTTTATCCTCGACAGGACTTACCTTTTTGCCTGTTGTCTAGGGATTTATCATTCACATAGCCATTTTACACGAAATATAAAGTTTGTCAAATAACGCTGAGAAAGGCGCAATTGACGCGCCTTCCAAAGTTTTTAGTTCTTGCCTATTTGGCTGGGTTCTTTGCACAAGAAATCTTTAAATCATAAATCAGAGGGTCCTTGGTTGTCGCGTTTTTGTCTTCGCCTGTTATGGTATATTCATAGAGACAGACGGATTCACCGTTAGAGAAACCTTGCTGCCCGCCTTTAGTTCCGTCAGCACCATTACCGACAGATTGTTTAAAGCCTGCCTTTTCAAAGAAACTACCTTCGTCGCTCAAGCCTAGGTTTGTTGTGTTAATGGCTGTAACACTTTTTCCCTGAAGTGTGCCTAAAACATCGCCATTATCATCGCGCCATTCGAAAGAAGCATCCTGCTGTTTTGAAAATTTCGCCTCAGGATAGGTCTGAATTAACTTAGCTAAAATTGCAAATTCATCTACGGAAGCCTTTGCATCGTTTTCTGCTGTATTTGCATCAGCGGGGTTTTTTACATTACTTTTAATTGCGCTCGTATCTGCTTGTTCGTTACTATTTTGTGTGGGTGAAGCTGCCGGGGCTGGTTTATTATTTACTGCAAAATATAGAACAGCACCTGCCAATACAATGACCACAACAGACGATGCTACAATCAGTGATTTCTTTTGATCCATCTTTTTCAAAATAAAATAATTAAAATATAATTTAAGTGTATATTCACAAGCGAATAAAAGCAATAGTAAATTTTTGAAAAGTTTAAACCTTGTTTAATTCTACTACAATCTTTCTCGCAAACTCTTCCGAAGCTTCCCTATCTCTTCCGGTTATGATATTATCCGATTTTTCGATTGTATTTTGTGAAACTGCACATCCGCCTTGCGTTAAAGCTTTCGGTCCGGTCTTGTCGAGCGTGCTTGACCAAACGGTGGCGGTTTTATCTTTCAAAATCCCCGCTTTTGCCAGAATTACCGGCGCGATGCAGATTGCTCCGACTGTCTTTTTGGCATTATAAAATTCTTGCGCAATTCTGTGCGCTTCTTTGTTCTCGAAATATTCCTGCGCTCCGTCTCCGCCAACAAAAATTACCACATCGAAATCTTCAGTTTTGACGTTTTTTATATTAAGAGTGGCCTCCGCTTCTCCGCCCATCACGCCCAAAATCATTCCGGTCTTGGAACTGGCGGTTGTGATTTCCGCACCTGCCTTTTGAAATATTTCATAAGGAACGAAATATTCTTCATCGCGAAAATCGCGGCTGGCGATGATCATCAGGATTTTTTTATTTTCCAATTTTTTGTCGGACATATATAAAAAATGTGAATTATGTAAGTTGATTCAGATTCCCCTCTTGAGAGGGGTGGCGCAAGATAGCGTCAGCTATCTGTGTGCGGGGTGTGTTAAAGACTGTCGATGTATAATAAATGTAACGTTCCCTACACACCCCTCGCCATATCATAGCTCCGCTATGATATGAGCTCTTACCCCTCTCAAGAGGGGAATTAAACACACCATGCATCAGAATTAGTTACTCAAATACTTCGCCTTGTTCTGCAGATGTTCCGCATAGGTTTTACTGAAGTAAGTATTTTTTTCTCCGTCTTGGGTTGTAAGAAAATACAAGTAATCTGTTTTCTCTGGATAGATTGCAGCCTTTATAGCTTCGATTCCGGGATTGCAGATCGGTTCCGGCGGCAGGTCTTTGTATTTATAAGTATTAAAAGGAGAATCGACAGCAAGATCGTCACCCGTCGGCATCGCGCGTCCCGCTTTGGTGACATAATTCACAGTCGCATCAGATTGCAGCGGCTGCCCGATTTCCAAACGGTTATAAAATATTCCCGCTATCGTCGGCATTTCTTCTTTGTTGCCCGCTTCTTTTTCGACAATACTCGCCAGAATCAGAACATCATAAACGCTTTTTCCCTGCCTTTTGATTTCCATTCGCATCGATGGCGTCAGCTTCTTGTCAAAATTATCAAGCATTTTCGCCGTTACATCTTCCAGTGCTGAGCCTTTGAAAAAATTGTAAGTATCGGGAAAAAGATAGCCCTGCAAACCGGATGTGGCCGGCTTGTCGGCAAGAAAATCGTATTTTGAAAAATCGATACTGACATCATCAAAACTTTCATCTCCTGAGATTGCATCCGCTTTTTTCAGTGCATCAAAAATTTCAGAGTTGGAAAATCCCTCGGTTACAATCACTCGTGTCTCATTGGACTTAAGCCCAATTTCGCCTCCCGTAAAAATTTTCACAATCTGTGCAATGGTCATTGAAGGTGAGATTTCATAAGTTCCCGCTTTTAGTCTGCTGCCGAGATTATTCTGCCAAAGATAGATTCTGAAAAAATCACTTCCTGTGATAAGCTTATCTTTTTCAAGCTGGCCTGAAATTTCTTTCACGCTTTGCCCTTGTTTGATTTCAAAAGCAACCGCTTGAGTGTTGCTAGCATCTACCGGACGGTCTATATTTCTCCTGATGCCTATATAAGAAAAAATTATGACTGCGCAAAGAAGAAAAACAAGAACTGCTATCGCAAGAAATTTTCTTTTCATAATTTTTTTCTGTTAAAGTTATAAGATCCATATGCTTACAATTTTTACACGCCTAACTCATATCCGCCAGACCATATCTCAAAATAATACCATATTTTTGTCATTCCGAGAAGCGCATTTGGCCCTCTTTCGCCATAGCTTCAGCGGAGGCGAAGCGACGAGGAATCCCTATCATACATTTTAACTATGCAATATGGATAAGACTTACTGTAATGAAGGGATTCTTCGGATTACCTCAGAATGACAAGATGCGGCGTTATCTAAAATCATATTCAAATACATAAACCTAAGTTCACTCTTTCACAAGCGGGACAAAAACAAATCCCGGATATTCTTTCTCCGAAAAATTATTTTTGTCTTTTTTCTTAAGAATAAAAATGCTTTCCCGTATAGGAATAACCATTATTCCTCCGATTTTCAATTGTTTTTTGAACGCTTTCGGAACTTCCCTCTCCGAAGACGCTGCCGCAATGATCTTATCAAAAAATTCATCTTTTTTATAAGCGATATTCGCATCTCCCGGTATGAATTCGATATTCTTGAACCCGTATTTTTCACAGTTCTTTTTTCCAGAATCAAAAAGTTCCGGGATTCTTTCGATCGCAACCACCAACCCCTTTTCTCCGACAATGCGGGCAAGCAGTGCTGTCTGCCAGCCTGAACCGAAACCTACGTCTAGGATTTTTTCTCCTTGCTGCGGTTGTAATAATTCCAACATAAAAGCCACGACTTCGGGCTGAGAGATCGTCTGCCCGAAGCCGATCGGGAGCGGCCTGTTTTCATAAGCATATTCTTTGAGGTACAAAGGAACAAAATCGGCACGATCAATAGTCGCAAAAGCATCTATTATATTCAAATCTTTCAAACAGCCCCGCTCAATCAACTTTTGAATGAGCTGTTTCATATTTTTATGCTATAGAGCTTATTTCGAGAATGTATTTTTGCTCTAATCGCCAAACAGAATCCTCGTATTACTTCCCTCGTCTTCTCTCACGGGAAACATAATCCAGAATAGATTCCTGCAAATCTTCATTAGTAAAATCAGGCCACAGCTTTTCCGAGAAAAACAACTGAGAATCAGCAACATCCCACATCATGAATCCCCCACTGTTGTGCGGCTCGCCTCCGGTCCGAAGCAGCATATCGACTTCCGGCAGGTCCTTGGTCAGGAGCTGTTCTTTGAAAAGCTTGCCATCAATCACCAGATCGGGATTTTTTTTCTTGAGTTCAACGATATTTTTCGTGGCATCCAGAATTTCATCCGTTCCGCTATAAGCTATGAAAAAGTTAAAGAAATACTTGTCATAATCCTTCGTTCTGTCTATCGCTTTCTCCATAGAAGCTTTCACATCCTCCGGAAGCATATCTCTCCAAGATCCGAACACGTTGATTTTTACTTTATTTCCGTGCACCTTTTCACTTTCCGCCAGTTTCGCGAATTCTTCCTTGAATATCTTGAACAAGTGAGCAACCTCTTCTTTCGGCCTCTTTTCTATATTATCTCTGGAAGAACCCCAAAATGAAAAATAAGGGATCTTGAAATCCAAAACAACCTCCAATAAACTTTCCAGGCTCTCGCTTCCTTTTTTATGCCCCACCCAAGCAGCAAGGGTCTTTTTCCTCGCCCATCTGCGGTTTCCATCCGGAATTATCGCTATGTGTCTTGGCAAATTATCTGTTTTTTCCATTATTTTTGTCCTATTCATTAAAAATTTTGAAAACAAAAATACATCCTCCATCACTTCCTATAATAATATAATAACAATTTTTAGGCAAATAAAAAATTGCCTAAAAATTGAAATTATCCTATCAAACTCATAAACTTTATTCTTGTCATAAAACCATCATTTTTTGTCATTTCATGTGGATGTCTTGAACGGTACATATACGTCATTCTGAACGGAGGTAATCTCCTCGCTATGCAAGGATAAACTCCGTGAAGAATCCCGATACCATACACAATAAACAGTTATATAAGGTTTTATGAATTATAGTAACGGGATCCTTCGGAGTACCTCAGGATGACAGATATAAGAGGGCTTATTACAGGAAAGTGTTTATTCAGGCCTTACCTCAAAATAACACCTATTCGCATTTTTTACATCGTTTAAATATTGATTGCAAAAAATCGTCGCTTTTTCCGGTGGCAACAAGGCCGGTTGATACGCATTGATATCATAAGGAAATAAATAAAATCTCGTGCCGTCTTTTGAAAAAACAGTTCCCACGCCAAGGCCGTTATTTGCATTTTTGTTCGTCTGATCGGAAACGAGATCACCGAGTGAATAAAATATAACTTTATTTTTATATATTTCCAGCGGTTGGATGGCATAAGGACCATAACCTATTACCAAATCCGCACCGCTGTCGATCAAGGAATGAGCGATGTCTTTCTGTGCGCTAGAAAGATTATTGTCAGACTCGTTGTCCCAACGGATATTTGCCACCAAATAATCGTTTGTCTCTCTCAGCTTTTTGATCAGATCGTAATATTGCTTCAGATTGCCGGAATGGTTTGTCGCATTGATTCCGACAAAAGCAATCTTGCTGCCGTCCGCTTCTTTTTCGGTATAGCTATTTTCAACAGGTGAAGTGCCAAAAGAATCAATCCTGTTTTTTGATAGATAATTTTTCGTATCGACAATCCCCTCCTCGCCACAGTCGTTCATATGATCATCAGCCAGGTTGATCATATTTATTCCACTTTTGGAAATGAGGCTGGCAATGTTCGAATTGAAACTGCGAGCTTTTCCCGCACAATCTTTGCTGTCGGTTATAGTCCCGGCCAGATCGGCTAAAATGAAATCGACTCCCCGCAAAAAATTGCCTTCTCTTCCCTTGATTTTCTCAAACGGATTTATTTTTTCAAACTGTCCGGCATTCTGTTCCAGCAAAATATTTCCGAAATTCAGAATAGAAATTTTCTTATTCTCCTGAACGCCGCCTTTGGTGAAATGAGCGAAAAGATAGCTCGTAACGTCATCGGAATATTCTCTATGTGTAAGCTCGGCCGAATCGGTGTTTTTATAGGCCATTTTTTGTGCGCCCCTGAATTCCAAAAATCTCAAAAGCGCATAGATCGAAGGAGGGCTGTCGATCTCGCTGCTGAGAACTCCGTCATAATCGAAATTTTCTATATTCGATACGCTTTTCTCGTCATGAAAATTCGCCGATGTCTCATCCAGATGGTGTGAGAAATCGACACTGGAAATAACAACCGCATCACCCGGCAAGATTTTGTTTAGGTTTTCTGCCAGCACCTCCACTCTTTCTCTCTTCGTGTTCCGCTTTACAATAATCGGAATTATTTTCGCATCGGGAATATAATATTTTATAAAACTCACCAGAGCCGAGATGGAATGTTCCTGTGCGAAAGGAGTTTCGTCATTGGACAACACTTTACTGTCCAGCAATCCGTCAATATATTTTTCTTCCGGATAAACCGTGCCCCATGGAGTTTGATAAGGATATTTGGAAATCAAAATATCCCCTTTGCCGATGTTGAAATGATTCGGGCCGATAATGACGATGGTTTTGGGATTTTGCGCCTTGAATGCCGAAAAAAACCGGGCAATTTCGTCGGCCGCAAGCAAGTGGTGAGAAACTATTCCGCCGTATATTTTTCCTTCGCTGGGGTCATCAAAATCGCTCGCGGAATTTTTTTCGATATCGCCATACGATTCTTTTTTCATGCTATAAGCCAAATGAAAATCAGCTGACTGATTTTCATTTGGCTTTAGCGATTCATTTTTATTTTCTTTTATGGTTGTTGGACGACATAAAAGCATTCCGGCAGCAAAAAATACCATCACTAAAACCAGTAGGACTAAAAGATTTTTCTTCATTTTAAATTGGGATTATCTTTTTGTCTATAAATATTTATTAGCTATATGCAGTCCCACGATTCTTGAGTATATGAGGATGGTAAATTTTGTCCTATATATGCCAAATTAACTCAATCCGTTATATGATAGTTTTTCAGATATACCACCTCACCCTACCCTCTCCTGGAAGGAGAGGGGAAATTCAAATACTCTCAGCGGAAGACTATGGTATGAATTTATTTAATTTGGTATTATTTCAGCAACGCTCCTCCCCACTCTACAGCCGTAAAGCCGTTTCTTTGGGGCATACTCGGAAGAGTTTCCTCCGGGATATTTATGTAATTATCGAGTCCTTTCGCGGTCATCATCACCCTGATAAAAACTTTCGGTTTTATCGGACTGAACTGTACTGAAGCCAAAGCACCGAATTCGCTTTGACTCAAGAAAGAAATTTTATAGTATGGTTTTTCACTCAGCCTCGAAAGCCAATACTCCTTGAAGTCGCTCTTTTCTTTGTCATTGAGGCCGAGTTTTGTCAGCTTATCATCGAAGAAAGAAGATAGATTTTCTTTCTTCACCACCCATCCGTCTTTCGCCTGTGGATAATTCAATCCGATTCCTTCCCATAGGAGTGAATCGTAATTTTTCCCCGTGCCCAAGTCTTTTATCTGTCCAGCCGGCGAAGCCTCCACCTTCCAGCCGCCGTTGTATGCAGGATCGGTATATGTCAAACCGCCGTTGACATCAAGCTTGATATCTAAATCTGTCTTGCTATTCGGGTAAAGATAAATCACCGGCTTGCACATTTCCGCATTTGTCTCAAATTTGGTATTTGTAAACTGAATCCATCTTCCAAGCGGATCTTGCCAGAAAATATACGGGTTAAGACTTATGAATTCATCATAGCTGTATTTGCTTTTGTCAGATGACTGTCCCGAATCATCAGTGATATAAGCCCTTGTGTTTTTATCGTTGTATAGATCTTTCAGTTTCTGATCATTGGAATTTTTCAAGCGATAAATATTATCTCCGTTAGACGTCTTTCCGATAACTTCAAGATCATTCAAGCTCACTCCTTTTGCCTCTGTAAAATACGTGCAAACACCGCCGCAAGCCATGCGTATATAATCATACTCTTCGATATTTTTCCCGCCTTTACTAAATATGAAATTCGGGACTTTACTCTCGCCGTTTATGAAAGGAAGATCAAGATCATAACTGACAACCATATGATCGGGAAGCTCGGCAACAGCGCACCCTTCATCCGTCTGATAAATATCTCCAAGATTTTTATCAGAAAACAACTTTTTCTCCGTTGTAACTTCTGAAAAAAGATAGTTTATGAAACTGTGCTTTTCTAAATTATAAGCAGTTCCCAGAAAAGCTATCGTATCCGGAATGTCTGAGACTCCGGCAATCGGAACTTCATTCGATGTTCCATCGGTATTTACGTTGCGAGTATACACCTTTCTATCTGTACCATCATCATTTTTTTCGATTATGTAATGATTGATATCAGTACCCGGACCATCCGTGGTCAATTGCAAATATAAAGATTTTCCTTTATAAGCAGGATCATCGTTCGTTATCTTGCCAACCAGAAAACATCGCGCTTCCTGACCCATCATCGGATCAACAGTGCAATTATCTTTAACCTCAACCAGCTGCTTTTCCCAATCAACGATAATCTTGTTCAATTTTATTTGCTCTGCTTGATCCGTTTGTTGAGGTTGGTCGCCGGCATTTTGATCATTTGATGGCTCAGCATTCGGTTGTGTCTGCTGCTGATTCTGAGAACTTATCAGCTGCTGATATTTTTTCTCCGCCTGGTCCGTCTGTTTCTTCTGTAAAATGAAAGCGGCGGAAGCGATGACAAATAATATTGTCATAAATAATGAAAAACCGACGACTGCCCATATTTTCATTTTGTGCCTTTTGATGATTCGTTTGCTATCGAACTTTCTAAAATCCCGCTTCTTTTCTTCCATTTTATTTTTGTTATATTATATTAACTTTAGACCAATTTTATTATACAATAATCGGTAAAATTTAGGAAGAAAAATATTTTGATCAGGTGGTTGTATAAAAATAAAATTATGACTTACGCGATTGACTAACGCCTGTCAAATTATACCATTTAAAATAAAGCTTACATTTTGTCATTCTGAGCTTGCCCGCTTCGCCGATAGCTACAGCGTGGCGAGTCGAGAAATCCCTCTTATACGATAGAACTATATTATATGGGTAAGACTTAATGTAATGAAGGGATTCTTCGGATTACCTCAGAATGACAAAATGTAGGAATCATTGCGGGAAAGAAAGTCCATCTGTTCAAATACGTAAATCCTAAAAAAACCATATTCTCATATGATTTTTTTCGCTGTGGGCAGGGAGGGATTTGCCCATCCGGGCATAAACTTCTCATCCCTCTACAAAAATGCGGTATTAAGCATAAAATAAAAAATCATACTATAAATAGCATAATTTTCATTGTGGGCAGGGAGGGATTCGAACCCCCGAAGGCGAAAGCCAACTGGTTTACAGCCAGTCCCGTTTGACCGCTCCGGAACCTACCCGAGATACCTATCCAATATAGTATAACAAAAAGGATTTGTAAAGCATTTTTTGCCTAAAATTCTATTTAGAGCATGACCTTCTTATTCTGGAAGAAATTACATTCACTTTCTTCATAATTTCATAAATATCGGCATTTTTCATCTTCCGGTCTTTCATTACCACTTTTCCGTTTACTATACTGGTCTTCACATCAGATGCGCAAGCGCAATAAACTATATGGGAATAATAGTTGTAAAGCGGAACGAGATGCGGTTGGCTGGAGTCGAGGATGATGATGTCGGCGTTTTTCCCGATTTCCAAACTTCCCAGTTCTTTTTCCCTTCCCAGAGCTTTTGCTCCTTCGATAGTTGCCATCCGGAGAGTTTCCTTCGCTGAAAACTCACCCGCATCCAAACTGGAAACTTTTGCGAGCAGTGCGGCGCTTTTCATTTCACGAAACATATCGACCGTATTGTTGCTTGCAGATCCGTCAGTTCCCAGACTGACCGTTATATTACTTTTTATAAATTTTATTACAGGTGCGATGCCCGAACCCAACTTCATATTGCTCTGCGGACAATGAGAGATTTTCACTTTGCGGATTTTCAGGATCTTAAGATCGTTTTTGCTCACCCAGACGCAGTGGGCCGCCAAAGTGTTTTCGTCCAATACGCCGATCGAGTCCAGATATTCCACCGGGGTCATTTTTTTGTTCGCGACAAAATCGGAAAATTCTTTTTTCGTTTCCGCCAGATGTATGATATATGGAAGGTCATTTTCTTTTGCAAAGGCTTTGGCTTTCCTGAGAACATTTTCAGTACAGGTGTAGGGGCTGTGAGGTTCCATGCCCACGGAAATCAGCTGTGACTTTTTGAATTTTTTCATAAGCTTCAGAGTGAGGTCTTTTTTTCTTTCCCAAGCTTCTTCATCTTTTTCCAGAGCGACAATCCCCTCACCGATGATGGCGCGCACCCCGATTTTTTCCGCAGCGCTCCCTACCTCTTCCTCGAAAAAATACATGTCGCAAAAGGTCGTTGTGCCTGACAGAACCATTTCCGCGCAAGAAAGAAGGCTTCCCCAATATACGGAGTTTTTGTCTATAAATCTGTCTTCCAGCGGAAAAATGAATTTCTCGAGCCAATCTCCGAGCACCACGTCATCAGCAACTCCGCGAAAGATGCTCATGGCCGCGTGCGTATGAGTGTTTATGAGTCCCGGCATCACGATTCCATTTTTTGCGTCGATATTTTCTTTGGCAGAAAATCTTTCTCTTATCCGCGAAGTATGTCCGACTTCCACTATTCTCCCATCTCTCACTGCAATCGCGCCATTTTCAATAATCTCATCGCAATCATTGAGCGTGAGAATATTTCCTCCATATAAGATTAAATCAACTTTTTCTTTGTTCATTTTTTTCATATCTCTAAAACAACATCAATCGCTCCTTCTCCACCTTCATTATATTTGGCGTTGAAATATTCGTAATTTCCCCGGTCCAAAATTCCTTTCACGTAAGAATTCAAGATCCCATTTCCATTCTCAGAATGCAGTCCCTTTCCTGTTATAATCCTGATTTTTTATATCCCAGAGACTTCGCTTCTTCAAGAAAACCGCAGACCTCTCTTCGGGCTTCATCTTTCGTCATCTTATGCAGATCGATTTCCGCTTCCGGTTGTCGGGAATATTTGTTCATCTTGTCCAATCAAGAATATTAAGTCTTAATCTGTTCATGAATTATTTTCTGTCTTCATCCAATCCCAGTTCTTCCAACAACTCTTCCAAAATTTCTCCTGAGAGAATCTTATAGTGTCCTTCCGGCATGCTTTCCAGTTTTATATTCATGATCCTGATGCGGTTGAGATCGACGACGACAAAACCTAGAGCAAGGCACATCCGGCGGATCTGCCGATTCTTGCCCTCGGTGAGAATTATGGAAAAAGAATAATCATCAATCTGTCGGATTTCGCATTTTTTGGTAATGAACCCTCCTTCCAAAGTAATGCCTTGGCGGAGCTGTTTGAGGTCGTTCTCCTTGAGCGGGTGGTCTACTTCGACTTCATATTCTTTCTCGTGATAATTGTGCGGATTTAGTAATTTATCGGTAATTCGGCCGTCATTGGAAAGCAGGATGAGTCCGCGCGATTCCTTATCAAGGCGTCCCACGGGAAAAACTTTGTAGTTCAATTTCAGGACATCGGCGATTTCCTTTTCTCCTTCTTGCGGACAATTCGTAACGATGCCGGCAGGCTTATTATACGCGATATAAACCAGCTCTTTGAGCGTTCCTTCCACGTTGACTTCATCGCTTTCATTGACCATTTCCCCCAGCGACGCCTTTTTGCCGTTTATAGTCACTTTCCCTTCTTCGATCAGTTTGTCCGCTTCCCGCCGGCTGCAGATTTCCTTGTCAGCGAGATATTTGTTGATTCTTATCGGAAAATTCATTTATTTTTATGTTAGCTTGAATTAGAACTTTATTAATTACAGGATATACTATACGAGAACTCCTGTCTATTTTTTTGTCCCGCAAGGATCCTTGAATACCGATAATTTTATAAAAACAACAAGCTATGATTAAAATTGATTTTGTATTCAGTTATAAGTTATTTGTTATAAGTTGCCTTGAACCACTCCACCGTTTTCTTGATTCCCCTGTCTATATCATATTCCGGCAGCCAGATGAGTTCCTTTTTCGCACGGTTGCAACTGAGACAGCTCCTTTGCTGCTCACCCGGCTTGGCATCAGCGTGCATGCGAGGCATATCCGTTTTCATATGATTGGCAATCTTATCAAAAATCTGATTCACGCTGGTTTCCACTCCCGTTCCGATATTGAACTTATCCGATTTTGTTTTCTTCCGGGCCGACACAAAAGCTCTCGCCACATCTTTGACATAAACATAATCCCGAGTCTGATTGCCGTCCCCATTTATGATCGGCTGCCATCCCCTCAGCATCTTATCGATAAAAATAGCAACCACGCCCGCTTCTCCGCGGCTGTTCTGGCGCGGTCCGTAGACATTCGACAGGCGCAGAATGGCATAGTTGAGATTTTTGATTTTTTCATAAAAGAACAAGCTTTTTTCGATGGAAAGTTTATTGATGCCATAAGGCGAAAGCGGCTTCTCATAATATTCCTCAGTAGTCGGAATCTTTTTCGCTTCTCCGTATATCGCGCCGCCGGTGGATGCGAAGATTATTTTCTTCACATTATTCTTCACCGAATTTTCAAGCACATTCAATGAGCCAAGTATATTGACTTTCGCATCCGATATCGGATCTTTCACCGATTTACGGACATCTATTTGCGCCGCCAGATGAAAAACGAAATCCGGTTTTTCTTTCTTGAAAATTTTTGAGATTTTCATATTCCGGATGTCTATCCTGTACAGTTTTGCTTTCGGATTTATGTTCTCTTTTTTCCCGGTGGAAAGGTTGTCGATAATGACAACTTCGTTTCCTTTTTTGATAAGGAGGTCGGCGATATGCGAGCCAATGAATCCGGCCCCTCCGGTTATGATTGATTTTGACATGGTTTTGTTTTAAGTTGATTAAATCTATTAAAATCAATATTTTTTATATTCATAATCGGAATCATCATTTCTGGCATTCTGAACTTGTGCGAAGAATTCCGTAACTGTACAGGATAAACGTTATATAAAGTTATGTGGTATATGGCAACGGGATCCTTCGGGGTACCTCAGGATGACAGGCAAGAGAAAGGTTCTTATAAAATGAGTCTTTGCAAAACCCAAAGAATGAATTAATATATAGATAACAGCTCTGATAGATTGTTCTGCATAAAAACTGAAATTTTTAGCAGATAACAATATATATGAAAATTGATCAAAATATGTTTAAGGAATTATTTTTTCATTTTCAGCGCGACAGTCTCTTTCGTAATTCCGTGTATCTCATGCTTGCCACCGCAGTGATGGCAGGTTTTGGTTTTTTCTTCTGGCTGGTGAGCGCCCGGATATTTTCCACTGAAGATATCGGAATCGCGACTACGCTCATTTCGGTGACGAATATGATTGCGGTTCTCAGTCTCATCGGCTTCGATTCGGCGTTCGTCCGATTTCTTCCGAATTCCGACAAAAAGAACGATCAACTCAATACCGGTTTCTTTCTGGTAAGTTTGGCAGCTTTTATCATAGGGCTGTTTTTTGTGATGTTCATTCCTCTCATCTCTCCACAGATCGGTTTTGTGCGCGAAAGTCCGGCTATCATTTTCGCTTTTATTTCTTTCTGTATGATATCGGCACTGAATATGCTGATCGAATCGGCTTTCCTTGCTGCCCGGCGCACGAAGTTCATCTTCATCATAGATACGATTTTCAGTATCATTAAAATGACTCTGCCGCTTGCTTTCATCGGTTGGGGCGCTCTCGGAGTGCTGTCCGCCGCTGCCGTGGCCCAATCGGTCGGATTCCTGTTGGGACTTGGCACAATGATCAAAAAGCTGGATTATCGCCCCCGTTTCGTCGTCAGCAAAAACATCCTTGATCTTGTGAAAAAATATTGTTTCGTGAATTATATCGCCGCGGTCCTCAATCTGCTGCCTGTCGCTCTCTTGCCTATTATCATTCTTAATCATCTCGGAGCGCAGCAGGCGGCATATTATTACATAATAATGATGATAGCAAATCTGCTTTATGTGATTCCGCAGGCTACCGCAAAATCTTTATTCGCGGAGAGTTCGCACGATGAAGATGCCATTTTTGAAAACCTTGGAAAGTCAATCAAAATCATCGGCATGCTTCTTCTTCCCGGAATCGTTATTTTTATGGCGCTTGGCGGAAAAATCCTTCAATTTTTCGGTAAGAATTATTCCAGTGATGGCACGGATTTCATGTATCTTGCGGCAATGGCAGGAATTCCGATAGCTATATATTACATCTTCACCTCTCTCTTCCGAATCAGGAAAGATCTGTCGGCGCTTATCCTGACAGATATCGTTTATGCCGGTGCGACCATGGGACTTGCATATGCGCTGATTCCTATGGGACTTACCGGCGTAGGCTTGGCGTGGATAGCGGGAAGTTCGATATCCGGAATAGTCGGTTATCTTTTTATGATCCGTGAAAAAAGATGCGGATCCATACGGATCGGATACGATGCATAGCCGCAAAAGCATGGGATCGTCTATCTGTATATCCGCGCACCGCTATTGCTGTAGATCAGGTCTTTATTCTCATCGAGAAAATCGACAGGATAGGTGTATGTGATCAGGTCTCCATCATAGAAAACCGTAGTCTGATCTTTATTTATATTCGTAAATCCCAGATACACGTAAGAATCTCTTCGAATAATTCCTGGATGGATGTCGTTCTGGAGATTGATATTGGCAATTGATTGTGCCTTGGAAAACGCATAGCGATCGCTTTGCGCCTCTGACTGATATTCTTTGCCCGTGTCATGGATCTTATTCGCAAGCCATTCTATGCCGGCGATTTCGGAGCCGTGCAGATAATATATGTCATAATAAGTTCCGTCATTATCGAGATGAAGCTGCGGACCGTATCCTCCGAGCAGATATGTAAAAACACCGGTCGAGGAAAGGAAAAAAGTTATCGCGATCATACTTGGAAAGATAATCCGAATAGATCTTTTGAAAAAACTTACTATCGCGAAACTGCCGATGACGACAAATATGCCGAGGAAAAACATTGCCTGCTGGAATGCACGCAGGAGGCCATATTCTATGGACAGCATCGGCAAGACGACCTGTGAAAGCACCAGGATCAGACTGCCGACCGCAAGCAATACAAACTCCGTGTCTATGGGTTTTCGCAAAAATTTTCTGCTCCATAGCGCAAAGATAAAACCCACAACGATCAAAATCTGCAAAACTTTGGCCGAGCCTTGCCGGAATATATAATTCAGAGAAACAACATCGACTCCTTCAGAGTCAAGCGCCTGGCCGAGCGCCGTAAGAGGCAAGGTCTTATCGGCAATGATTTTCATGGGATATTTTTTGTAAGCCGCTTCTTCATAGTACGTTCCTTCCGGAGCGTTTCTGCGTGTTTCTGAAATGATTTCTTTATCGTACTCTTCGAACTTGGCGCCGGGATCAAACTTTTGCCAGGCAAAAAGGCTGTAAAGTACATCTCCGGACTTGGTATTTTCTCTGGTATTATCTTGCATAACTTCGATCGTTTCCAAGACAACTCGCATGATACTGTTGGATGAGGTATCGGTGAGAATGCTGCTCCAAAAGAAGCTTGCAAGTATCAAGACAAGAACCATACTAAAAGTTATTCGATTGTTATGCGGATGCGGGGCTAAGTTGAACGTGCTGATGCCTGAATCACGAAGCATTCCTTTTTCGCGAAAAAATCCGCCCAATATCCATACAATCTGTCGCGCACATATGAAAAAAATAAGTATCGCAATAACAGCATAAGTCGTGGAATAGTGGGAAATAACTATGCCCAATCCGAACATCACGAACAGGAATCTTTTTTTACAAAGTGCTAAGTCCGGATCGAATATCACATAAGACATGAGTGCCAGGAATAAAAAAGCGATTTCTTGCCGATTCAGCATGGGCATGTCGCTGAAAAAAGTCGGAAAAGAAATGAAATAAAGAACGGAAAGAAAAGCCGTAATATTATTCGCATATCTTTTGACGGTTATATAAATGATGCCGGGAACGACGGCAAAAATGATCTGAAAAAATATCTTATAAACATAAGGGTCGGGGAAATCCAGAAGTTTGCAAAAGATGGTCGGCAGGATCGTGATGCTCATGCAGGCATTGTATGCTTCTTTGAGATTTTGTATATTCCAGATACCGCTGTTTTTCGTAATTTCAAAAACCCGATATTCGCGCTGTATGTCATGTCCAGTCGTATACCAGCCTCGGAGCGAAGTCATGAAAAGCAGCGACAGCGATATGAAAAAGAGCGCTATGGGAATGACATTCGGTCCAATGTTTTTGCCATGATAGATAAGAACCGCACAATAGGCCCCTATCGCAATCAGCATCATTAGCGTGATGACGCCATCGCCTCCATTATTCAGCCTTATCGCGCCGAGCACGCTCATCGCGACAAAAATAATCGGGAAAAAAGCGAAGGTGCTGTCGCGTCGAGATTCAAAAAGTAAAAATTTTTGCCTAAGGACCACTTTGAAATCTTTTCCGCTTTTCCATGCTATTGCCAAAAGCAGAAATATCAGATCAGAGAATATTAAAAGGAGCATTCCTTTATCAAGCGGAGTTCTCACTCCCGCAAAAGGCATGAGAGTGTTTGCCAAGAGCCCGATTCCCATAAGTTCCAAGAGGCTAATTCCGATCGCGAGAGCGACATATCCCCAGAATTCTTTTACCACTACCCCCGTTATCATAAGTGTTAATAATCCCGGCAGGATGATAAGGGCCGCGAAGCCTACGACATTGAGGACTTGAAAATTATTCCTGCCGATGATCGAAAGCACCGCAAAAGAAAACCACCAGATCGTGATGCCGAGTAAGATTTTTCTTCGATTTAGGATCAGCTTTTTCATCGCGGTATTTTTTTATAAATAGTTTCCAGCCGGCTGGAAAATTTTCCCCAAGAATATTCTCCGGCCTTTTTTCTGCTTTTTCGAGAAAGCTCTTTCAGGCGGCGAGGATTTTTCCAAAGGCTTTCAATGGCACTGCTGAAATTTTCGACAAAAGGTTCTTTTATCAAGATGCCGACGTCGGAAAGCATTTCGCGCACTCCGATCACATTTGTCCCTATGATCGGAAGTCCGCTTGCCATAGCTTCGAGCGCCACCAAAACCGTTCCCCCTTCTTTATCCGAAGATATGAGCAGAGCATCATGATTGCGATGATATTCCTGCATCTCCGAATCATTCTTATTTCCTTCAAAGAAAACGTTTTTCAGTCTCAGCCTGTCTGTCAGCGCCTCCAAATCGGCGCGCTGCTCCCCGTCGCCTACGATCGTAAGTTCTGCGGGAACCGATATTTTCGCCATCGCCTCAATGAGCCGGTCAACACGTTTTTGCACAGTGAGACGTCCCACAAAAAGCAGCCGGAATTTTTCATTCGGCAGCGAATAGATCTTGTCGGAAAAAAAATCATTACTGACCCCATTGGGAACGACCTCTATGTTTTCTTCTTTGACATCGAACTTGCTCCGTATGAGTTCCGCCTGGGCTTGCGAACATACAACAACCTTGTCCGCAGATTTCAAAATAGTTTTCCAGAATAATCGTTTATAAAAAAGGAAAAGCGGACCCAGCCTGCCGGAAGGTTCGACGTCGAGGTGAAAATGCACGACATATGGAATTTTCCGCAGTCCGGATGCGAGCCAAACGACTTCTGGATAATAAGCCTGAGCGAGATGAAGATGTATGATGCTATTCTTCGGCAATCGCAGAAGATGCCAAAAGAGTGCCGGTGCCAGCGGAGTATGGGCAAACTCAAAACTTTTCATGAACTTGATCGACGGATTGGCTGCTGTCCGGAAATCATGCCGACCGATTCCCCTGTCGGAAGCGAAGACGCAAACCGGATATTCTTTCTTGGCAAGCTCTTCCGAGGCCATTTTCGCAACGCGCTCGATGCCGCCGATGTGGGGCGGATAATATGCGGCTACTTGCGCTATGGTCGGCTTCCTTTCCAGAAGCTTCTCAAAAAGTTTCTGGTATTTTTTTATCTGTATGCTCCAATCGACTTGTTTGGCCGAAAAAGCTCCGTTTTCAGCCAAACGCACTGCGAAAGCGCGGTCTGTGAGAATGCGCTCAATCGCTTCAGATAATGCCTTCTGATCTTTCGGCCGCACCAAGAGCCCGTTATTTTCATGATCGATTATCTGCGGAGTGCCGCCGATCTCAGTCCCTATCACAGGCCGGCCCGAAGCCATTGCTTCTATCAGGGCGATGCTGGATTGTTCCGCTTTCGAAACAGAAGGCAGCACTACAACCGACGATCTTTGATATGCACTTATCAGTTCTTTGCCTGTTTGAGTTTCGCACATGGTTACCGAATCGCCGATTCCCAGTTTGTCCGCCCGCATCTTATAATATTGGACCGCATCTCCCCCGCCGACGATTTCCAATTTTGCGTCCGGGATTTTTTTTATCACCAAGACCATGGCTTGCAAAAGCTGCTCAATCCCTTTCCAGCTCGAATTCTGCTCGACGCGCCCCACGAAGGTAACAATCTTCGAATCGACCGGCAGAGGCGTCGGCACATATTGCTCGGTATCCACTCCCGGCCTTATGAATCGGAGCTTATGCACAAAAGTTTTACCCCATTCGCTTTGAATAAAATTTTGCGAGACCCCCACAACCACATCGGCGGCATTAAAAAGTGAACGCAAAAATATCCACTCGTATATAATGATCAAGATATCGATAGGCCATTTTCCCTTTAGCATGCTTCCGGAGTGATATGTGAGAACCAGCGGCGTATCCTTGGTAAGCGCCGCCGCTATGTCCGCCATATACGGTACCGGCGCATGCGCATGGATGATATCCGGTTTTTCCGCAGAGATGATCTTTTTGATCCATCGATGCCAGGAAAAATTTATCGGGGTATTCGAAACTTTCTTCCATATAGGCAAGCGATGGATGCGCATGCCATCTATCATGTCTTGCCGATATTCTTTAGACTCGTGATTGCTGGTTATGACACTCACCTCGTATTCCCCGCTTTGGTGCAAACGTTTAGCGACGTTATAAGCATAGTTCTCCAGCCCTCCGATTTTCGGATAAAAATATGGCGAGACGACGGTAATGCGCGTGGGATGATCCATATTTTTCCCAAGTGCTTGCCCGAGGATATGATCATACTGTTTGAGCCTCCTTTGCCAGCCAAACTCTTTGCAAGCTTTTTTTCGTCCCGCCGCGGAAAAGGAAGCGCAGAGGTCTGGATTTTCAAACAGTTCCTTTATTTTTTGTGCGAGCAATAACGAGTTTTTCGGAGAAATCAAAAATCCCGTTTTTTCATTCTCAACCATTGCGGGAATACCGCCGACAGTGGTGCTTACCACCGGCAGCTCGCAAGCCATCGCTTCAAGAAGGACTGTGGGG
>Ga0224525_1000414_pt1 | contig 19770 bp, 13 predicted proteins | sample CFST100metaG_FD_179874 | JGI IMG/M metagenome (GOLD analysis project Ga0224525, IMG submission 179874) | Peat soil microbial communities from Stordalen Mire, Sweden - C.F.S.T100 | ecosystem: Environmental > Terrestrial > Soil > Wetlands > Peat | place: Sweden: Norrbotten County, Stordalen Mire...
CGATACTAGCTTTCAAGCCATGATCTATATTGCCGCCGCCGTCATTCGCTCAAGATGAACGTCAACAGGCCCTAGGCTCTGACAGCTTAAAGTTGTACCACCCCTGGGTGCCCCACATCTCGATTTTGAGATGTGGGAAACCACGAGCTCAAGGTACTTCTTCATCCTGTCAGCGACCTATTAACAGGAGTGATGATCTATAGTGCTATTTTGTAAGGCGAAATGGTCTTGAGCACCAGTCCAGGATGCTGATTGACTCTTAACTTCAATCGACCCGCAGTTGCCTCCATCTTCCTTAATTTGGCTAATTCATGCTCCCAGTTTTCTATGATTGGTAATATTTGCACACTGGATGGCACGATCCAGATCTGCAATCAGGTCTTCCTCGTCTTCAATCCCGACAGATAACCGCAGTAGGTCCGCGGGTAGATTGCGCTCTGCACGCACTTCCGGCGGGACGCTGGCATGAGACATCTTTCCGGGTAGGCAAATCGATGAGTTGACGCTGCCGAAACTGACCATGATATGAAAGAACTCCGCGTTCTCGGCAATGGCCTTCGAAACTTCAACCGAACCAGTCGTAAAGCTCAGCACCGATCCAGGTCCACGCGCCTGGGAGCGCTGCAGTTCATAGTCGCAGTTATTACTTAGTCCTGGATAGTAAACGTGCGTGATTTCTTTCCGGCTGGTAAGAAACTGCGCAATCGCCTGCGCGCTCCGTTGCTGGCAATCCTGACGAAGCTTCAGTGTCTTTGTGCCGCGCAGCAGCAAAAAACAATCGAACGGCCCCAGCGCGCTGCCTTCCGCATTCTGCACAAAATAGATCTGCCCGGCCAGCGCCTCGTCCTTCACGACGATCACTCCGGCCGTTACATCATGGTGACCGCACAAAAACTTAGTTGCCGAGTGCAGAACGATATCTGCGCCCAGATCGAGCGGGTTTTGTAAGTACGGCGACATCGCGCTGTTATCCACGCACAGCAGTGCTTTGTGCGCATGAGCCAGTGCGGCCATGCGACGCAAATCGATTACGCGTAGCAGCGGGTTGGTGGGCGACTCGATATAAACCAACTTGGTCTGCGCAGTGATCTGTTGCTCGAACAAATCCGGAGCCTGTGCATCGGCATAGCGCACGCAAATGCCGTTGCGATCAATTACTTTTGAGAACAACCGCCAAGTGCCGCCATATAAGTCGTTATCAGCAAGAATTTCGTCACCGCTGCGCAGAAGTTTTGTCACCGTGGCAATCGCAGCCATGCCACTGGAAAAGCAGAATCCGCGTGTTCCGTTTTCCAGCGTCGCCAGATGTTTTTCGAGCACCGAGCGCGTGGGGTTGCCACTGCGCGAATAGTCATACTCTCCAAACGAATCGGTGTGTTCCTGCTCGAAGGTTGCGGTCTGATAGATCGGCGTGGAGATTGGGCGGAAGGGATCTCCCGGCGCCGCATCAAAACTGACGAGCCGGCTAGCGAATTTCATGGCACTCCTCTTTGGTCGAGGTTCCACAACCGGCAGCGGCAAAAGCCTGTTCAAGGTCGGCGATGATGTCCTCGGGAGCTTCAAGCCCCACCGACAGGCGGACAAGGCTGTCGGTAATTCCAAGTCGACAGCGAAGCGCTGGATCTACATCGGCATGAGTCGTCGAAGACGGATGAGTAATCAAAGTCTCCAGTCCACCCAAGCTTTCGGCGCACGAACAGAGTTTTACGCTGTTCAGTGCTTTGACCGTCGCATCGTATCCAGCCTTTAGCTCAAAAGCTACCATTCCGCCGCCAGCACACTGCTGCTTTTCGGCCAGTGTCTTCTGCGGGAACGAGTCCAATCCTGGATAGTACACATGCTTGACTGCCGGACGTTGTTCCAGCCATCGCGCAATCGCCGCCGCGCCTTCGCAGTGCAGCCGAAGGCGAACCGGCAGTGTCTTCATCCCTTGCAGTGTGAGCCACGCCTCAAAGGGCGCCTGCATGGTGCCGATCGTTTTGCGGATCAAGCGAAGACGCTCCAGCAACTTCTCGTCGCGAGTGGCAATCGACCCTCCGACGGTTGAGTTATGGCCGTCAATATATTTTGTCGTCGATAGCACGGTGATATCCGCGCCAAGCTCCAACGGCTTTTGCAGGATCGGAGTTAGAAAGGTGTTATCGACTGCGAGCAGAATCGAATGCTGCTTTGTAATCCTCGCCACCGCTTCAATGTCCGTCAGCTTCAACGTCGGATTGCCTGGTGTCTCAATAAAGACGATGCGGGTCGCAGGCGTAATCGCGGCTTCTATGTTGGTGGCAACGGAAGTATCGACAAATGATGCGGTGATGCCAAGATTGTCGAACACCTCGCGGAACAGTCGCATGGTTCCGCCATAAACCACATCGGAAATGACCACATGGTCGCCGGTTTTCAGCACCGAGAGGAACAGCGTGGTGATCGCTGCCATGCCTGTGCGAAAGCAAACCGTCGGAGGCGTTCTTTCCAGAGCCCCAAGGGCCTTTTCCAGCGCATCAACGGTGGGATTGGAAACCCGCGAATAACTGAAGCCCTTATCGACACCGACAGCGTCATGAACAAAGGTGCTGGTCTGATAGAGTGGGAACAAAATTGAACTGGCGAGACAGTCCAGCGTTCGTCCGCCATGAATTGCAACAGTAGCATCCTGCAGGCTGCATGTGCTCAACACAATCTCCTATATAACTGGTCAAAATGCCCTTAGAAACAACTTAGCCGCCAGGGAAACCCCAGGCGGCGACCAGATAAGGAGATTGAGACGTGGCTCAAACTTCCGAAGCTGGCCTGCGACCGCCTGGGGTACGCATAGCCATAAGCATTCGAGAAGTAAGCAGCATCGTCATTTGAGAATAGTCCTACCTTGTTTGTAGTTGATATTTGGAGCGCCGGGCGGGAATTGAACCCGCGTATACAGGTTTTGCAGACCTGCGCGTTAACCACTTCGCCACCGGCGCTTGAAAGACAATTGACAATGCGCCATAAAGACAGGCCATTGGAATTTGTCCGCTGAAAATCAAAAACCCACCGCGCCATTCGGCGGGTGGGTCACCAGGATTCAAGATTCCTGATTCGGAATCTACCCCTGAGTACACGCCCGCGCGGCGCTGCCTAAGCAGCAGCACATACACATACACATCGCGGGAGTGAACAATTTGGTCATCGAGTCCTTTTGAGGTGAGCGCCTGCAATCAGCGATTCACCAACACTTGCAGATTAAATGCAAATCTGACGCGTGTCAAGCGACTTGCAAAACGAGCGAAGCTCTGTATACTTTTGATTAGCGATGACCGAGTTCGGAATCCAATCCGCGCCATACAGCAACGGCAACAAAATGTCGTCGCGCTTCTATTGTTGTCGATAAATATCCATACAAAATCCCCTTCCCTCTCATTCATTTTCCTAACAAAGACTACGCATATCAGGGCGTGATTTTATCCAGCTAGCATTGGATTTTCACATCCTCATTCGTTGTTACAGCGCTTGTCTTTATGCTCCGAAGGAACGTCCCATGATCGCGCAATTACTGAAACTTAATTCTCTCTACCGCGTTGTTTGCGCAATGCAAACGGCGCACCCGCCCTGTTGTTGATGCATGAATCCGCGCATTTGAATTCAAAACAAATTGCGCCTTCCCTTTAGTTCACGTAGGCCAAATACATTTCCTTTGCAATGAATGCGCATGAAGGTAGCACATCTGCACAACTTTTGGAGGATTTATGGCAATTTTGCATCGGTTCAGCCAGGCGACAAAAGCCTGGATTGCGGCATTTGCGACAATCTATGTTCTTGTATTTGCCGCGGCATCCGTTGAAGGGCAGGTCGCGGGCGGCGCCATCGTTGGCACGGTTCATGACCAGACAAATGCGTTGATTGCTCACGCAAGAGTTTCCACACAGAACCAGGAAACCGGCGTCATTCTCCAGACGGAGACCAGTACCGACGGTTTGTTTACCATTCCCAATCTTCAGCCTGCCATCTATAACGTAAAAGTTTCCGTACCAGGTTTTCGTGATTCCGAACTCGATGGAGTCATTGTTGCCGTCGGAGAGCAGAAGGTTATTAACTTCAAGCTGGCCGTGGCCTCATCAACTCAAACCATCCAAGTTGGCGCCTCGGCCGCACAGGTTGAATTGGCTAGCGCTGGAGTGCAGCAGCAAGTGGACCAGAGTACCCTGGAGCAATTGCCGCTGAATGGGCGCGATTGGACGCAACTGGCCGCCCTGCAACCGGGCGTCAATACTGTGCGCAGTCAAGCTTCAGTCGGTTCCAACGGATCCAGCGATGCCACCAAAGTGACGCGCGGATTTGGTACGCAGCTTAGCGTCTCGGGAACGCGATCCGCACAGAACAATTACCGGCAGGACGGCATTAGCTTCAATGACTACACCAACGATGCGCCAGGGAATGTGCTTGGCGCGCAGCTTGGCGTCGATGCCATTCAGGAGTTTTCCGTGCTGACGACAAACTACTCTGCCGAGTATGGAAAGACCTCTGGCGGCGTAATCAACTCCGTAACGCGCTCGGGAAGCAACGCGCTGCACGGCAGTGCCTATGAGTTTGCGCGCAATGCCACGCTGGACGCGCGAAATTACTTTGACGGAACGAACAAGCCGCCCTTCAGCCGCAATCAGTTCGGCGGCACGCTCGGCGGTCCTATTCGGCACAACAAGAGCTTCTTCTTCGGTAATTATGAGGGACTTCGCCAGGCGCTGACCGTAACTCAGATAAGTTCCGTTCCTTCGGATAATGCGCGAAAGGGAATTCTTTCAACAGGCACTATCACCGTGGATGCCAACATTACTCCGGTTCTTGCCTTCTATCATTCTCCCAACGCCGGCCTCGACAGCACCGGCGACATCGGATACTATTCCGTGGCAACAAAGCAAAATGGTACCGAAGATTTTTATCTGACCAAGCTCGATCATCTCTTCTCAGAACAGGACCGCATCACTGGCACGTTCCTGCTGGACAAAAGCGACCTTTCGCAGCCCGATCAGCTCAACAATATCCTTTTTCATCATAAGTTGAAAAGACCGTTTGTTGCCATCGAAGAAACGCATACGTTCAGCCCTACACTGATCAACTCCTTGCGCTTTGGCTTTAATCGAAACTATGCCGATCTGACAGCCGATGACGCCATCAACGTTTTGGCAAACGACACCTCGCTAGGATCGGTCCCCGATCGTCCTGCCGCCAAAATTACCGTGCCGGGATTGGCCACTTTTTCCGGTGGCGCGGGAGCCTTTGCCAATTTTACCTTCGGCTGGAATTCCTTCCAGGTCTACGACGATGCCTTCCTGATCCACGGCAAGCATGCACTGCGCGCTGGTTTCGCTCTGGAAAGAATGCAGTCCAACAACCTTTTCCACTTTTCAGAGAACGGCGGCTTCAGCTTTGATTCTCTCACCGATTTCCTCACCAATCAGCCGCATAGATTTTCGGCCACACTGGCCAGTACAGCTACGACGCGCGGGCTTCGCGAGACGCTGCTCGCCGGATACATTCAGGACGACTGGCATGCAATTCCTCGCCTGACCATCAATCTTGGCCTTCGTTATGAGTTCACCACTGTGCCGACAGAGGTCAATGGCAAGATCGCGACGCTTCTCACCCCCACGTCGACAACGGCGCATGTTGGAGATCCATATTTCTCCAATCCGACGCTCAAGAACTTTGAACCTCGTATCGGTTTCGCATACGATCTCTTCGGCAATGGAAAGACAGCCCTACGAGGAGGGTACGGCATCTTCGACGTTCTTCCTCTGCCTTATCAGTTCCTGCGTCTTGCCTCTGCGGGAGCTCCATATAACATTACGCTTGCAGCATCTGGGCTACCCCAGGGCGCATTTCCTCATACTGCTTATGATCTGGCTCTTGCAAACTATGATCCGACGACGCTGGCCGGCGAGCGAACCGTATGGGTTGAGCAAAAGCCGCCGCGCAGCTATGTCCAGCAGTGGCATCTGCAGATTCAGCGCGAATTAACTGCCAGCACAACGCTGACCGTGGGGTATGTCGGGTCACGTGGCATTCATCTTCCCTACGCCACCGACGACATCAATATTGTGATGCCGACCAAGGTGAATGGAAGTTATTATTGGCCGACATCCTCCAGCGCAACGTTGCTGAATCCCGCTGTGGGACAGTTGGATGCGCTCACCTATAACGCAAACTCCCATTATCACGGCCTGCAAGCTGGCGTGCGTGTAATTCCTACTCACGGACTACGCCTGCAAGGTTCGTACACATGGCAGAAGTCCATCGATGACGGCTCTTCGACTTTGGCGGGAGATCAGTACCTTAACTCCGCTTCCTCCGTTCCACTCTGGTTTGATTCGGCCACGCGCCGCGGTCTTTCCGATTTCAACCTGGGGCAGAATGGCGTCGTCAGCGCCGTATGGTCCATTCCAAACACCAAACAGATTGCGCCACCAGCGCGCTGGCTGCTCAATAATTGGGAGCTGGGCGGCATCTTCCAGGCTTCCACCGGCGCGCCGTTTTCGGTATTCCTGGGCGGTGATCCTCTAGGACTAGGAAGCACCGATCCCTGGGCCTATCCGGATCGCATTCATAACTCCTCTTGCACATCGACCGTGAATCCAGGCAATGCCCTGCACTACATTAAGACCGGTTGCTTTGAATTTCCTTCCGATAGCAAGCGTCTTGGAAACTCCGGGCGCAATACGCTTACGGGGCCTGGCTATACAACGCTGGATGGATCGCTCTACAAGAACGTTCCTTTGGGTCGCGCCAGCGAGCGTTTCAATGCGCAGTTCCGCGCCGAGCTGTTCAACGTTTTGAATCACGCGAACTTTGCTCCGCCGCTCGACAATGACTATGTCTTCAACAAGGACGGAAGCCCCATTGGCGATGCGGGAAAGATCACGTCAACGCAAGGCTCCTCGCGGCAGATTCAGTTCGGGCTCAAAGTCCAATTCTGATCCGGTGCGGGCCGAGGGCATCTATGCTGATTCGGCCCGCATTGCGAACTGACTACAACGCATCAAATTCAAAAGGAGGAAACACAATGCGTACTTTATTTCGCCGTTCAACAGCCTGGATGATTTTGGCATTGGCTGTTCTTTCGATTTTTCCCGCCGCCGCTGCTCATGCTCAGGCAACCATTGGGGCTGGAGATGGAAAAAACGCCGTCTTTGTAGACTTCTATAAGGTGCCGCCCGGCAAACAGGACGAATGGCTTGCGCTATACAGGAAGTTTCACTATCCAATCATGCAGTACCAGAAGGCGCACGGACAGGTGATCAGCGAAACGGTTTATACGCGCGCCATCCATCAAGTGAGCCCCTCATGGGATTTCGCGGTTGTGATTGTTACGCCGCCAGCGGAGAAAAGACCTAAGGCGGAATTCAACAGAAGCCAGCTTATCCGTCATCTATTTCCGAATATCGAGGAATATGTGAAAGGCGAAAAGGCACGCTGGTCCTTGACGGTCGAGCACTGGGATGAAAGCTGGACGGAAGTGGATATCGACAATCATCCATCGCTATACGAACCATTTTAAGCCTACCGATCACAATAGAATGCGGCAGGCATAAGTCTGTCGCATTCGGAATTGGATACAGTGTGAAGAATAGATCCTACCTTGCGCTAACACTGGTTCTGCTCAGCGGCATTGCGTTCTCCAGCGTGGCGTATGCGCATGAAGTTACGCTCTTTCCTGTACAGGATGCGGATTCGTAACGCGTGATCGCGCGTTACGGAGACCCTGGGCAATACGAAAACATTTACAGTATCCGCCTACTGTCTCTCGACGTGACTTCTCCGCAGGGGACCGCTCTTCCGCTTGCGGTTTTGGCAATTTGCATGTGATCTTGTATGGAAGTCTTTGTCCTTTGGAAATATTCGATTCTTTTCTTTCACCAGCCCTCCGATATGTGCTATCTTCTGTCTATGCAGTATTCCTTTATTCCGGCACAGATGCCCATGACCGCGATGGCCATGTGTTGTTATGTGCGCGGGCGAGGAAGCTGCGGAAGTCTGACGATGTAACGTCAATTCATACAGTTTCTATCACGGCCCGCGATCTCACCATCGCGGGCCGTTTTGTATTTGGAGAGAGAACCTGCTGTGGCAGGTTAGGGGAGAAAAAAATGGCAGACCGTTCCTATGCCGTACTACGCAGTCCGAGCAGCAACGCTGTGCGCCTAAGCTGGAGTCCACAAAGCAGCGGAGAGATGTTTTGCGGCATCTGCATGCGCGGTCTGGTCACGACGGAAATCGGGCGGGTCTGCCCAACTTGCCAGAGTCGTGTCGCACAGGTTTTTGAGGTTGTGAATGGCGGTCAGCCGAGCAGCTATCACATTAAAAAGCGCAACCTGACTGCCCATCAGTCGGCAGGCGAACCTTTTGCGAAAGTTGTATCTTTATAAAGGTTCGTCTGTTGCCACAGCCGGAGCGGGCCACCCCCTACTCCGGCTTGTTTTTTGAGGCAAAAGCAACGACTGCGGAACAAATGCAACGTCGGACGCTTAGGCGGCCATGCACATTTTGTTCATCATGTTGCAGGATTCGGCGCAACGCTTGCACATTTCCGCGCAACGCATCATCATCTCGTCCTGTTTCATCTTCATGCACATATTGCAGCACATCATGCACATCTCGGCACACATCATGCACATTTTTGCGCACATTACCGAGCCGCGCATCATGCAGCCCATCGTCATCTGGCACATGGCGGCGCAATCCTGGAGCATGCAGGCCATCTCTGGCGTCATGCCTTCCATCTTGCCGCACTTCATCATCATTTCCATGCACATCGACATGCACATTCCGCAGTCGTCCATACATCGACACATCGAACTCATGTCCATTTTCATCATGTCCATTGGGTTATCTCTTTTCATTAGTGGATTTCAGCCCTTAGGCTGGACGGAATTGCTTCCGTCACAGAGATCATGCCGTAATTGGCGCCAAATAACAAGACTTAATTTGTCACCCGAAGTAAAACATCCGGATTTTCATAGAAAACCTCCTTACGCACCACTACAAATTGCTATCTGGTCCGTCCATTCCTATGTAGCACTTCAACTATCCGAGGCTAATTATGAGTATTGATCGCAAGAAAGCATTCAGCACCCGTTCGATCCACACCGGCGAACCGGCAGATCCCTCCACACAAGCTGTAGAACCTTCCCTGGTGCTTTCCACCAACTTTGTCTTCAATCCTGACGACGCAGGCTTCTCTGCCGAAACACTGAACGACAAGACCCCCAATGTCTATGCCCGCTGGTCAACTCCTACCGTCCGGGCGCTTGAAGTGAAACTCGCCGACCTGGAAGACGGTGAAGACGCACTCTGTTTCGCCAGCGGCATGGGCGCTATATCTGCTCTTATCTTGGGCACACTGCATGGCGGCGACCATCTGGTGCTGAGCGATGTATGCTACGCCGGAGTGGCGGAGCTGGCGCGCAACACGCTACCGGGCTTCGGGATCGAAGTAACAACCGCAAACTTTTCCGACTTGGAGGCAGTTGCTGCCGCGGTTCGACCTAACACAAGATTACTGTGGGCGGAATCCCCATGCAATCCGATTCTGCGCCTCACAGAAATTGCCGCAGTTGCCAGAATTGCGCATGCGGCGGGTGCGCAGCTTGCCGTGGATTCCACCATGGCCACGCCGGTTGCCACCAAACCCTTGGCACTCGGCGCCGACTTGGTCGTGCATTCCCTGACTAAGTATCTCAACGGGCATGGAGATGCGCTGGGAGGCGTTGTGATTGGCCGCAAGGAGGCTCTGAGTAAACTCAGGCAGGGTGCCCTGGTTCACTTTGGCGGCGCGCTGAGTCCATTCAACGCATGGCTGATCCGGCGTGGCCTGCACACACTTGAACTGCGCATGAGAGTACACGAGGAGAATGCCCGCCGCGTGGCTAACTATCTCGAATCGCACCCGGCAATCAAACGCGTAATCTACCCAGGGCTTCCCTCGCACCCGCAGTACGCGCTGGCGCAACGTCAGATGAGCAATGCCTCGGGCATGTTGACATTCCAGACCAAGGAAGATGGCACGGAAGTGGCGCGCCGCCTCTATCGAAAACTGCAGGTCTTTACTTACGCAGTCTCACTCGGTAAGCAACGCAGCCTGCTTTTCTATATTCCCACGAAAGACATTCTGGAAAGTTCATTTTCATTGAAAGGCACGGCGCTCAAAAGCTACCTGGATTTTGCCGGTGATGGAATCTTTCGTGTCTCCATTGGGCTGGAAGCCTCAGAGGATCTTTGCTTCGACCTGGATCAGGCGCTGAAACAAGAATAGCAATAATTTTCTTTGGACTAAATATGCAGCTTGGCAATTCACTGCTAGGCTGCATATCAGAGATCTCTACTATGCAATCGTGCTGGCGCGCACCACGGTAGTAAAAGTTCTTTCCAGCAACGAAAGTGCGCCACGATAGCCTACATACGATCGAGAAAGAACAACTTCGTCTGTGCTTGGATGCCCGATTTCCACCAAGGCGGCATTCAGTTCCTTGGCGATCTCACCCTCCCACGTGGTGCCAAAGACAATGGGAACCGCATCTGTGAAATCCGTCTGCCGTATCTTTTGCTGTATGCAATAGCCGTCTTCTTCGAAATCGACCTCTGCCGATATATCTGCAGAAAGATTTTTGAATTCAGCACGAATGGCATCACGAAATTCCTCGGGGGTGTTGTCCGTGATGACTTGTCGCCCTGGCAGAATGCCTAGCTGGTTCACAAGAAACTTGGTGATTGCAAGATTGTACGCGCTTTCACTCACCACGACCGAAACTGAAGGAAGTCGATACTGGCAGGTGTATCCGGCATAAAAGGTGCTGAAATCCCGGAGATAGCTGTAGTACGTTTCCTCCTCTTCTTCGATAAACTTCTCGACACGCTGCTTGTCGATCCCAGCGAAGCTAGCCACCTCTCTCAGAAAAGCGCTACTCTGCCTGGCGCCAATGGGGATAACCGGAACATGAAGGAACGGCTGGCCATATTTATTTTCCAAATGCCGTGCAGTAGTCAACCCGAGCCAGGGCGAGAGCACCAGATTGAATTGCGCCTTGGGAATCTCTTTCCACTCTGCAACGCCCTTTGACTGTGGTCCGAAAAGTATGTTTACTTTCAGACCAATGCCTTGGAGAATGCGCTTGATCTCCGCAAGATCGCCCCGCCAGAAAGTGTTTTGAAAGGGCAGCAACGACCAGACATTGACCGTTCCATCCTCACGAGACCCATCATAGCTCCCCACAAACTGGTCGATGATTGCGCGTGTAACCAGTTCATGGCCGGTAAAGTTATTTCCCTTGAATCCGCCGGTTTCAGCAAAAACAATAGGAATGCCTCGCGCACGATATTTGGTTACCACGCTTTCCACATCATCGCCGACAAGTTCCGAAATGCATCCAGTCAAAACCACATATAAATCGGAATCCATAATCTTAAAAGTTGAATCAAGTAATTCGTCCAAACGCGGTAGTCCACCGAATATCACCTCATTTTCAGTAATATTGGTGCTCGGAACGTAGAATTCCCCTCCTTGATAGCCATTAATCCCTGCGATACTTTGAAACTGCTTGCTGGCGCATCCGGGACCGCAGTGGGTAATTGGCGTGGCATGTGGAATGGCCAACACGCTGGTCAACGCACCCAAAGAGCATGCGTAGCGCAATTGCTCGATGGTGTTCGACTTCTCCGGCTTTTCTTCAGCGAGAATGGGAAACTTATTACTGATAGACTGGATCGGCATTGGCGCTCCCTTCTTCGGCTGCGATTTGCTTGGTCAGCGCATAAGGATCAGTTTGATCCAGCCACCATTGCTTATATGGGAAACTGGAGTGTGAAGCAATGTCATCGAGAAAGACTTTTTTGGGCAAAACGCGGAGAATAGCCCGTCCAATGGTCAGCAACCCTTCGTAGCCAAGACCATCATTCGAGTAGAAAATTGGGACCGTAGGAATTCCAAGGCGAGATGTCAGCAAGGCCATGTTGCCGCCATGCCTGGAAAGAGTGAAGTCCGGCTTGGAACGTTGCAGCGCCGCATAGGCCTGAAATTGCTGGTCATTGCTGACGGTGTAGTTTGGAATGTCGCCGTATGTGTTAACCACATAAGCAAGCATATCCATGCGTGGATCGTTGCTGTCGTATGTCGGATCGTGATGGAAGGAATAGGCGCCATCCACCTCAATGCCAAGTTCACGCAGGTTAGCCATCAATCCATGCGCAAAGGCTGCGCCGGCAGCGACAAAGCCCTTTTTACCTGACAACGACTTGCGTAACTTCTTCAAAGGAGCATCAAGCTTGGCGTGTTCACTAGCAATGACCGCTTCAACGCGATCCTCACGATGAGTAACTCGTGCGATCTCGCGCAACCAGTCATCGGTAGCCTGAATACCGTAGGGCAGCGTGGCCTTGATTTCGGGCACACCATACTCTCGTTCCAGGCCCGCCGCCAAATAAGAAAGCACAGAGCACATGGTAACGGTTGCCGAAGCCTCCGACAGAAGAGCCAGCTTGTCCAACGTATTTCCGCCCATCACAAGGTTGATGCGCAATCCAAGCTGGCTGAGCAAGGGTGTAAAAACATCCGGGCCGCCGAGGTGGATAACGTTGATCAAATCTTCCTGCCTCTTGCCAGGTTTTCTGTTGACCAATTGGCGCAAAATGCCATGTTCCATGACATCCCATCCGGTGCTCCAATGCTTAGCGCGGAATCCCTCGCAAAAGAGAGGAATCACCTTGACTCCCAGTTCCTTTTCGAGGCGCACGGCTACGCCATCCACGTCATCGCCGATGATTCCTGTGGCGCATGAGGTTGCAATGAATATAACCTTTGGATGATGACGATTCCAAGCATCGCGAATTGATTGTTCCAGTTTGGCCACGCCGCCAAAAACCATGTCATCCTCGGACAGGTTGGTGCAGAGCGAATGTGGATCCTCGACTTCCCAACCGCGCTGCACTGATAAGTCACGGTAATTACGGCAAGTAAAAGCATGGCTGGAAGCGCATCCTATCGGTGAATGCTGGATCAACACCGCTCCCTGGACAAGCGTTGCGTTGGTGGCAGCAATGCACTCGGCGCACATAGACGCCTGCGTAAATGGACTATTCTGCTCGCAGAGATGCTTCCCTTTGCGTCCGCAATCAACCTTCGTTCCATACGTGAAAGCTGAGTCTTGCACCAACTGTGCGGCACTACCATCCCAACGGATAATAGTTCCGAGACGCTGCTCACGGTTTTCGACGACAGATGACTTCAGATTAATTGACATTTGCAACCTCCGCAGTTTCAGCTTGCTTGGAGAGGAGGGTTCGTTCGCTTTCGATAAGTTGCGATGCCCATCCTGACGACCAAGCGCGCAGTTCGCTCGGGCTGAGCGGCGACGGAACCTTCGACTCGGTATGTGCTGCGATGCGTTTGGCAAGCCGACGATAGATGCTGGCTTGCTCCGAATCTGGAGCAGCCTCAATGGTTGTTTTTCCCTGAAGCTCAGACTGCGTGACGGTGAGAGATCGCGGAATATATTCCATAATCTGCGTCTTGGTTCTGCTCACAAAGTCGTCGAGAATCTGCCGATGGAACGGAGTGTTGATTGAGTTGGCAATCACCCCTCCGAGCAGAGCGCCTCCGGAGTTTGAGTAGTTCTGAATCCCGCGAAAAAGGTTGTTAGCCGCATAGATTGCCATAAAGTCGGCCGAGGAGACGGTAAACACGTGGTCGGCAATGCCCTCGCGAATGGGCACTGCAAAGCCGCCGCAGACGACATCACCGAGTACGTCAAAGATCACATAATCAAGATCCAGTTCTTCGAAGATTCCCTGTTGTTTGAGTAATTGCACGGCCGAGATAATACCGCGCCCAGCGCATCCAACGCCAGGCTGTGGGCCACCAGCCTCAACGCAGTAGACCCCGCCAAATCCGCGAAATACCGCTTGATGGGCGTCCACCCTGCGATTCTCGCGCAACAGATCAAGTACCGAAGGGATGTATTCTCCATCGCGCAGCGTATTGGTTGAGTCGCTCTTTGGGTCGCATCCAAATTGCATTACCTTGTAACCGGCCTCCACAAGCGCCGCGCTGATGTTCGATGTGGTGGTCGACTTCCCGATGCCGCCCTTTCCATAAATTGCGATCTGCTTCGCGATCTTTTTGCTCATAGGTCTTGTGATCCTCTTGAACGTTCACGGCTTGGCCGATGTGGTTGAAGAATGCAGGCAAGTATACTTACCCGTGTGAGAATGTCGCAGTGGCGGAGATACTTTCGCCATAGAGCTGATCAGAAAACTCACTCACTCCTGGAATGCCGCACGCATCCGCGCGGCATCGATTGCAGTGGTTGAAAACTGTCAGATATTTCGCTGCATCGCGTCTGGCCTGCTCCAATTGCACAAGGCTTGGGGCTGGCAGAAGTGCGAACTCGTGCTGCGGTATCAAAGAGATTACATTAATCAGAGAAGCTCCTGAGGTAGCTATTGCTCGCGCCACGTCACCAACATGGTGATCGTTAATTCCTGGAACCAGCACTGTGTTGATCTTTACGACCGCCCCCAGATCCACTGCCCGGCGTATCCCCTGCTGCTGGTTTGCAATCAGGCGGTCGGCAGCCTCTTCACCGAATAACCGCCGTCCTTCGTAGAAGATCGATGGGCAAATCTTTACCAGCACGGTTGGATCGACGGCATTGACAGTAACCGTAATGGTGCGAACTCCTGCCGCAACCAGCCGCTCCACCTTTTGCAGCAGTAACAATCCATTTGTAGAAACACAGTTGAGCAGCTTGGGATAGGCCGCATGCACCAGCTCAAAGGTGCGTATGGCATGATCCGTAAGCAGCGTATCCCCCGGTCCCGCAATGCCAACCACATTGATCGAAGGGCACAACTTCAAAGCTCGTCCTACAACTTCTACGGCCTCTTCAGGCGTCAAGACCAGTCTTGATACTCCAGGACGACGATCATCCTGATTGTGCGTATCGCGCTTGCAAAACCGGCAGGTGATATTACATCCCGGGCTAACCGGCAGATGCAGGCGGCCACTCCGGGCGTGCCCATCCGCCGTAACGCTGAAGCATGGATGTTGTCCCTCTAACTCTGGGAACAAAGCAACTGAGCTTGCTTCTCGCATCTTGTGGCTCGGGCACATTGAAGCGCATCCGGCGTTCTCTCCGCCATTGAGCACACAAAGTGGCAAATCATCCGAAGCTGGATTCCTTAGTTCCTTGCTCCTGATTGTTATGACTTTAGCCACTTGAACTGATCCTCTCCAGGCACGACAAGCTCCGCCAAACGTCCACTTGCTTTCAGCCGCCGCAGGGCTGAATCAATAAAGTCAGGAATCACGAAGGTCTGTATGCCTTGATTCGACAACTGTTGCACTGCGCCTTGGCCGATTCGCGCAACAACGACTGCGCTGCAATCCGTCAACAGCGCAACTGTTCTTTGTAGCGGCTCCTCGGCATGTCCAATTTCTTCATCTCCGGTCACAGTTCCGCAAGGAGGCTGATTCTTGCGGATGTCAATCAAACGGCATCCTTCTTCTTCCACCGCATAAATCAGAAACTGCGTTGCTCGTCCGAAATGTTGATTGACTACAACGCCGTCTTCGCTGGCAACCGCGACATTCATTACAATTCTTTCCTCTGGCAGAGCGTCAACTGCTCCATGCTCACGCGACTACGCCGCTTGTTTGACCGGATGATGTATTCGCGCAAAAGAAAAGCCCCACTCAAAGGAGTGGGGCTTTATCTCGTGTGCTTACAGCGATTTTACGAATCACGGCAAACAACAAGCACCACTCACGCGTAGGTGCGTATTGCAACAACACGCAACGAAAACCGACGAAGTGGGGCGATTGCTCATGTTGTATTGCAATATACAGAATCTATCCCGCAGTGTCAAAGTTTGCGGAATTTGCGTTTGAAGAGCATACGCGATCGTGAACTGAGAAGGTTCTTGCATATTGTTGTTATGGATATGCTGATGACGCAAAACCGCCGTTCTGGAGTCTTACGTTTGCTGCACATTTTCAACAACACTCCAAAATTGCTTGACAATCAACCGATCTCGTTTTACATTCACATCCATGTACTTATACTTTATTTCAGCTTGTTGTCCGGACACCCCAATCTCCTGGTGGACGGTAGACGTGTGACAATCACATGATCTGAAAATGTGATCTGATAAAGATCTGTTTTCATGAGGCCCGCCGCCAGCATCTCTGGTAGCGGGCCTTTTGCTTTATGTGGCCTGCACTCCCGTTGAATACGGGGCAGGCCTTTTTTCTGCTATCAAAAGCTAGAGTGTCAACGCCATAAGCATTCGGTAGGGTATTTCACTTTCGCGCCATAGGCGAATCAACCGAAAAAGGGAAAATCAGATGAGTATAGGCATTCGGGTCAAGCCCATCCTTGTGACTGCAATTATGCAGTCCTTTCTTCTGCTGGCGGTGACGCTTTCTGCACAGACATTTCGAGGCAGCATCGGCGGTTCGGTCCTGGATCCAACTGGAGCAAGGATCATCAACCAGCGGGTAGACGCCAACAATCAATCCACAGAAATCAGCTATTCAACAAAAACATCCAGTACGGGCCAGTACAATTTTCAGGATCTTCCGTTGGGAAGCTACACGGTGACGACCACGGTTGCGGGCTTCAAACCGGTTTCCGTCAAGGATGTCACAGTAACAGCGGGAAATGTATACAACCTTGACATAAAGCTAACCCAAGCAACGGGAGATTCGACAACCATCGAGGTATCCGCCAATGCGCTGGTTCTGGATACTCAGACAGACGTGCATACCACAACCATTTCGGCCGAAAGTATCGAGGATACCCCAGTGGCTGGCAGGAGCTTTCTGGCCTTTGCCGCATTGGCGCCTGGATACGCGGGCGAAGCGAATAATTCATACACAGGCTCCGTCAATGGCACCCGTGTGGAACAAGTTAATTACCAGATCAACGGTACAGATAACAACGATCCATTCCGCAACCAGACCGCGGCAAATCAAAACGGAGTCGCCGGAATTCCAGGAGTCCTTTTTCCCATCGACGCCATTGATGAAGTCTCTTTTCAGACGTCCGCTGTTGCTGAAACAGGCCGTAACCCCGGCGGCACATTTAACCTGATTACAAAATCTGGTACTAACACGCTGCACGGCAGCGCGTTCTATTTCAACCGCAACGAAGCTTTGGCCTCGGCTTCTCCCTTCCTTCCTTCGGGACAGGATAAGCCCGCCAACCGCAGCACAAACTGGGGCGGATCTGTTGGTGGTCCCATCGTACAAGACCGCACCTTCTACTTCCTCTCCTACGAAAAGCAGACATTCACTGTCGGCCCAGGAGAAGCAGGGACCGAACCTGGCACCGGTTACCAGAGCGCGGCAGAAGCATTGCTTGAAAAGTACAATGTATCAAAAAGTGCGGCTGCCACCTGGGCACTTGACAACCTGTGGCCGCAAAGCGCGCTCACTGCGGCTTCGTCTGCTTCAACCGCCAACTACTTCAGTCCAGACAGCGAATACGGATACAGCCACAATCTTGTCGCGAAAATTGATCAGAGGTTGAGTGACAAGCACAATCTATCGACAAGCTGGTACATCGGCGAAGGACCGCAGGTCGCACCGATCGGAACGATGCTCAAGTACTACTACGTTGTTGCCCCCTTGCACGTGCAGAATTACTCGGTTGTCCTGAACAGTGCCTTGACTCCAAGGCTTACCAACCAGGTCCAGCTCGGCGCAGACGCTTTCAACCAGACCTTCCGTGACTACAAACACGATGAAAATGTTCAGCCCTATTTCAATACAGGGTCACCGTTTACTGGATCACCTACGATTTCGATTGGCAATTTTGATTCCATCGGCCTCGTCGGTCCGACGGGACGCGTTTCAGTCACAGGACACGTTACAGATGCTCTCTCCTGGACCTACGGTAACCATCAGTTGCGAGTTGGCGGCGAATTCCGCAAGGTTCAATGCAATGAGTTTTATTACAACAATGCGCTTGGAACGATTGTCTACAACGGCAAAAGCGGCCCATGGGCTGGGGTCGAGCCGGATACCAACATTGCGGCTCTCGCCGATTTTCTTGCCGGCTATTCGTCCTATTCATCAATTTCATACGGCGATGCCGCGCGCTATCTATATGTGAACTCTGGATCAGGCTTTGCCCAGGACATCTGGCGCGTTACGCCCAAGCTGACAATCAGTTATGGTTTGCGCTACGACTATACGACGCCTGTGCATAATGGCGATAAGAACATTTCATCATTTGTGCCGTCGCGGGGAGGCGTGGTTTATCAGGGAGTTGGCATCAGTTCGCTCTACCCCGGTGACCACACCAACTTCGGACCGCGGATCGGCCTTACTTATCAGCCATCCGAGCACACAGGCATAGTGATTCGAGGCGGCTTTGGAATTTATTACGACACGCCGGCCTTTGACAATTTTGCGCAGAGCAGGTCGCCCAATAACGGCGCGGGCGGAATTCAAGGCAATCCTGGAGGCGCCGACCCTGTGAACGCCTATGTTCAGGGAGCAACAACCATCGTTACCGGCCAATCCATCTTTGCGAATGCAATCCTGAACAAATCCACTGCGCTGTTTACCGTGAGCCAGAAGTACAAGACTCCACAGGATTACACCTTCGATCTGCAGATCGAGAAGAGCCTGGGGGATAAGGCCCTTGTACAAATTGGTTATGTCGGGCTGGAGGGGCGGCATTTGGTCGATGAGACTGACATCAATCGCGCAGCGCTAAATTCGAGCGGCACGGTCGTCAATTCTACGCGCCCCTACTATGCCACTTTCCCGCAGTATACGGTGATCAACCAGTTGGGCACCGATTCTACCTCGAACTACAACTCGCTGCAAGCCGTGGTTAGAGCCGCAGGCTGGCGCGGGCTGTCCGGACAAGCCGCCTACACGTGGTCGCATAATCTTGACAACTCCAGTACGACCGCCCAGACGAAGGATTGGGCACAGGACAGCCTGAATCTAAAGGGAAACTATGGAAACGCGGATAGCGATCAACGGCAGACGCTAGTTACTGCGATTTCGTACTTAGTTCCAGATTTTATTAGCGGTCCTAGCTGGCTTAGTCGTGGATGGTCTCTGAATAATTCACTGAGCTTCCACTCCGGCAACCCATTCTCGGTCAAGGTGGGAAGCTCGGATACGACCGGGACCGGCGACTATACTCAGCTTGCCAATATCACAGGCAATCCGTACAAAAGTGGGTCGCGCAAAATAAGTAACGGCTCTGCGCAATGGTTGAACACAAGCGCCTTTAGCATTCCAACGGCGGGGACATGGGGCAACCAGCGCCGGAATCAACTGAAAGGACCGGGATATTCGGACGTCGATCTTTCCATCTTCAAGAACACGAAGATTGACGGACGGGTTAACTCACAATTCAGAGTCGAAATTCTGAATCTTTTTGACCGTGCAAACTTTGGTGCGCCCTCGGCTACTTACTCAGCCGCCGAGAATGGCTTCGGCGTTGTTTCGTCCACGATCGGGGCAAGTGACGATGCTCCGGGAATCGGATCGGGCGAACCCTTCAATGTTCAGTTGGGGGTAAGGCTGAGTTTCTAACTGCAATGAAGCTACAAGTCTACGTTTTTATATACTCAGCGCCGGTGCCAAATCATATCGGCGTCGGCGCTGGGCATAAGGGGACGAAAGGAAATGCGAATGCCTGAAACTTCTGGAGCTACTGATCAATTGCGCCCCGAGCTCAACGTTTGGCATGCCACAGCCATCGTCATTGGCTCCATCCTCGGCAGCGG
>Ga0224525_1000415_pt1 | contig 19747 bp, 13 predicted proteins | sample CFST100metaG_FD_179874 | JGI IMG/M metagenome (GOLD analysis project Ga0224525, IMG submission 179874) | Peat soil microbial communities from Stordalen Mire, Sweden - C.F.S.T100 | ecosystem: Environmental > Terrestrial > Soil > Wetlands > Peat | place: Sweden: Norrbotten County, Stordalen Mire...
CCCAAAAATCGTAATGTTTCCTTCATGACCGGTTCCTCTCCGCTTGTGGCTCTGAGCTGTGCTTCTTTCCTGAATCACAGCCTAACCCACGATCAGCGCACTGGACCGGTCACTCCATGATGACTAACGCCACTCGCACTCCACTTTGAATTTTGCCGGATGCCCCACATCTGGCGCGATGAAACTGCGCCAGATATGGGGCACCCAGCACCCAGAGTTGCAAAACCAGATCGCTATTTGGCTCGCGCGCTGAGTTTTGCGAGCGCCTGCTTTAGGGCTTCCAGTTTCTGCCCAGCCTCGCCAAGTTTGCCCGCCGCCGTCAGGCGCTGGTAATCGTCAAAGTCACGACCTGCCTCGGCAATCAGCGCATTCACGTCCTGCTTCGGCGAAACGGCGGTGGCTGGCGCGCCCGGCGGAGCAGCCTGCGTGCGTGGCGCTTCGGTTGCGCTCAGTGACGAGGTCCCGCTGCCAAACAGAGACGAGAGCGCCGACTCGAAGGTTGGCCCGTAGGCGAGCTGATCCTGCAAGGCCAGCACCACCAGACGCAGTTCCGGCATGGGACTCTGGTTGGCCTGCAAATAAATCGGCTCGGCGTAGAGCAGCGCGCGACCCGACGGAATCACCAGCAGCGCTCCGCGGCGCACATGCGAACCCTGCTGATTCCACAAACTCAACTGGCCGGATAGCTGCGCGTTCTGATCAATGCGCGCCTCGATCTGGATTGGCCCATCGACCAGACGGGTCTTGGGAAAATCGTAGACAATCGATGTGCCGTAGTGCTCGCCGTCGCTGCGCCCGGCAATCCACCCGATCAGGTTCGGCCGGTTGAGGGGCGTAAAGGGCAGAATCTCAACGTACTCGACGCCGCTTTCGCCCGGCAGCTTCATCAGCACAAAGTTCGGCTCCATGGGCTGCGCCTGCTGCGCTCCGCCCTCGCCCAGGCCAACTTCCGACGCGACCGTCCACTGATCTTCCTTGTTATAAAAGACCTCGGGATTGGTCATGTGATAGAGGCCGTAGACTTCGGCTTGCAGCTTGAGCAATAACTCGGGATAACGCACATGCCGGCGCAAGCCGGAAGGCATGGCCGATGCGTCCTTGAAGAGGCTGGGGAAGAGGCCGCGATAGGCCGCCAGAATCGGGTCCTGATTGTCAAAGACGTAAAACGTCGTGGAGCCGTCGTATGCATCAACCACCACTTTGACGCTGTTGCGCATGTAATTGACGGACTGGCCGTTGGCACTGTAGTGCGTCGAGTAGGGATAACTGTCCGACTGGGTAAACGCATCGAGGACCCAACTGAGACGGCCATCGTCGCCCAGCACGATATACGGGTCCTGATCGAAGGTGAGGAAGGGCGCAAGGGCCGCGACGCGCTCACGCACGGTGCGCCGCATCAGCAGGCGGCTCTGCGCATTCACATCGTCGCTGAAAGGAAGCTTGGCCAGATCGCCGCGGTCAAGGGCAATCAGCGCGCGGCGCAGAAATCCGCCTAACTCGATGCCGCCCTTGCCCTGGTAGGAAGTTAGATTATTGGTGTCGCCCTGCGGGTAGTTGAACTCCTGCTGGCGCGTCTTCACGTAGACATCGGTATTGGTCTGCTCGCCAAAATAAATTTCGGGCCGCGTCACTTTGAGGCTGGGCGACGTGCTCTGTACCGGCATGTTACTCAGCAACAGCGTGGGCAGGCCCTCAGCCGTAAAGCCATTCACCGGATTCATGGTGATGCCGTAGCCATGCGTGTAAATCAGTTTCTCGTTGATCCAGTTACGGCTGCTTTCAGGGAGTTTCTCCACGTCCAACTCGCGCGCGGCCAGCATGACCTGACGCATTGAGCCATCAATCTGGTAACGGTCGATGTCAATGTCGGGAAAGTCATAGTAAGTGCGAATCTCCTGAATCTGGCGCAGCGTATCCTGCAACGCGTGCCAATCCCAGAGGCGGATATTCTGCAATGTGGGCTGATTGTTGGCTGGATCCGTGGCATCAACGGTGGTTTCGGCGGGAAACTCGCGCTTCTCAAAGCGATCCAAGCCATAAGCCTGACGCGTCATCTCGATGTTATGAAGAATGTAAGGCTGCTCACGCACCAGTTCATTGGGCTTGACCAGGAAGCTCGAAACATACCAGCCCACCAGCGCGACCGCGACATAACAGGCGAAAGCCGGAGCGACGGCAGCCAACAGCCAACGGCCGCGCGGCGCAACAACGCCGCCGACAGCGGCAATGACCGCGCCCAGCACCAGCGCCACGGAGACCACAAGCAACCCCGTAATCGTCACATGCGCATCGGTGTAGGTGACGCCGTCGAAGATCGTATGGTGCGCGAAGAGTTGCTCGAAGCGGCTGACATAGACGCGCATCGCAACGACGAGCAGGAGAAACGAAACAGAGATCGAGAGACTGCGCCAGGGTAAGCCGGCAAGAGCGCCACGGCTGCCTTTGAGCGCTCTGGCTCCGCCGGCAACCAGGAGAAACAGCACGGCAATCACGCAGACGATCACGCTGAGCGTCAGCAGCCAGCCGAGTATCAGTTGCCAAGCCGGCAGGGTGAAGAGATAGAAATTCAGCGGCCGGCCAAAGATTGGATCGGCCACGCTGCCCGTGGACCTCGGCGCGAACCACCAGAGAGCCAGGGTTTGCCAGTGCGCGGCCATGGCTCCAGCGGCAAACAGGGCAAGCAGCAGCGAACCGCCCAGCGACAGAATGCGCAGCACAGGCTGAAGCGAGAGATTGACCTCGCGGCCGGCGAAGTAGATTGTGTGGGCGTGGGGCAGATCGTCGCGATGGGCACGCTTAAGGGCGGAAAACGCGCCATACAAAATAATGAATGTAAGCAGAAAAAAGCCCGCGAAGATGCCCCACTCAAGGCCGCGGGACTTCCAGAAGACATCGCCGTAGCCGAGCGAATTGAACCACAGCAGGTCAACCCAGTAGGAAAGCACGGTCCGTCCGCCGAGGAGGATTACGGCAAGAACGGCGATGATAAAAGCCAAATTGCGGTGGCCGCGGCGCTGCGGCTGTGTCAGTTCCGGCCAATCGATGGTATCGGGCAACTCTCTACCCCCACACTTTCCACTTCTATGTCTTTGGAGTTCCTGAAAACATTAAGCGCATGAAACGCAGAACCGTTGCGATTCCAGACCCCACGGTTCCGCCGGTCTCATCAACTCAACTTTAATCCTCTTCAATGGCTTTGGCTGCCGGATAAGAAGCGGGTTCCAAGAAAAGAGTCTTATCCCCGTCTTCTGGCCACTTCATCATAGATGGCCGCATACTGCCGCGCGGGCTTTTCCCAGCTATAGTTTTGCGCCATGCCGTTGAGCATCAGCTTTTTCCAGCCGGTCTTATCATCAAATGCCTTCAGGGCCCGCGTGATGGCCGCCAGAAAAGCCTCGGCGCTGAAGCCCTGGAACTTGAAACCGGTACCAGTTCCCTGCCCCGGATTCCACTCTTCGATGGTGTCGTCCAAACCGCCGGTGGCGCGCACCACGGGCGCCGTGCCGTACTTGAGCGAATAAATCTGGTTCAGGCCGCAGGGTTCATAGCGCGAAGGCATCAGGAAAATGTCGGAACCGGCTTCGATCCGGTGGGACAGCCGTTCGTCGTAACCGATGCGCACGGCCACGTTCGCCTTGTTCCAGAAGGCCCAATCGCGGAAAAACTTCTCATAGGCCGGTTCGCCCGAACCGAGCGCCACCACGGCCACATTCATTTCCGACAACTTGCCCGCTATCTGCTCCAACAAATCGAAACCCTTCTGAACGGCAAAACGCGAAACGATGCCGAGAACCGCCGTCGAGGCGGGCAGATGCTCCAAGCCGAACTCTTGCAGCAGATCGGCGCGGCACTGCGCTTTACCGCTCAGGTCCTGGGGCGAGTAGCGCGCCGCCAGACTGGAGTCCGTGGCTGGGTCCCATCGCCCATAATCGACGCCGTTCAGAATGCCGCGCAGGTCGGCCGCGCGACCACGCAGCACGCCGTCCAGCCGCTCGCCGAACTCCGGCGTCTGAATTTCCTCGGCATATTTGCGGCTCACCGTGGTCAAAATATCGGAGAAGACCAGCCCGCCCTTGAGGAAGTTGAAGGCGTCGTACTGCTCCAGCTTGTCCATGGTGAAAACCTCCCAGGGAAAGAGCAGCCGCTCGGTGGTAACAGGCGGAAACGCGCCCTGATAGGCGGCGTTGTGAATGGTCAGGGCCACCCCGGCGCGGCCCAGCAGCGGGTCCGCGCTGTAGACGGTGCGCAGGTAAACGGGAATCAGCGCCGCCTGCCAGTCATGCACATGAAAGACCTGCGGCACACCCAACTGCTTGGTTGCCTCCAGCACCGCGCGGCAATAGAGAGCGAAGCGCTCGGCGTTATCCGGGTAGTCGACGCCGTGAACGCCATATAGCCCTTGCCGGTCAAAGATCTCCGGGCAATCGACAAAGTAATACTGCACGCCGTGCCGCTTGCCGCCGTCCACAATGCCCGCGAAGCGGTTGTAGTACTGGAAAGGGATGGTGAGGGAGCGCACGGCATAGCGCAGCCCGCCCTTCATCTGCCGCTTCACGCCGGAGTAGAACGGCAGGTAGACCGTGACCTGATGGCCGAGCCGCGCCAACTGCGGCGGCAGCGCGCCCACCACGTCGGCCAGCCCGCCGGTCTTGGCAAAAGGAACGCACTCGGAGGCGGCAAAGACAATGTGCATGGCTGTTCCTACTTTATTCCTGATCGGCCCACGGGCGCGTCCAAAGGGCCAGTCTACTACGCGCTTGCATGGCCACGCCGCCCGCTTCGTCTACCATCAAGAAAGCAGATGCCCGTCAAGCCCAAACTCGGCCAGAATTTTCTTGAAGATGACGAAGCCATCCGGCGCATCGCGGACTCGATTGGCGATCTGACCGGTCGCACAGTAGTCGAGATAGGGCCTGGAGGCGGCGCCATTACCGGCACCCTGGCCGAGCGCGCCGCCCACGTACTGGCCGTCGAACTGGACCACGATCTGGCCATCCGGCTGCGCGTGCGCTTCGCCGAGGAGCGCGTGTCGGTGATCGAAGAGGACGTGCTGCAATACGACTTTGCGGCAGCCTCGGCGGAGGCGGGCGAACGGCTGCTGGTGGTTGGCAATCTGCCCTACAACATTACTTCGCCGATTCTGCTGAAGCTGGCCGCGAGCCACGCCTCTCTGGACCGCGCCGTGCTGATGGTGCAGCGAGAAGTGGCCGACCGGGTCACCTCCCAGCCCGGTTCGCGGGACTACGGGCTGCTCTCCGTCACGGTGCAAATGCACGGGCCGGCGCAACGGCTGTTTACGCTGCCGCCCGAGGCATTTTCGCCACCGCCCGACGTGCATTCGACCGTCTTCCGCTGGCGGTTTGCGCCGCGCTTTGAGGAATTGGGCGTAGAGGAGACGGCATTTTTGCACTTTGTGCGCCAATGCTTTGCGCAGAAGCGCAAAACGCTGGCCAACAACCTGCGCGCCGCCGGAATTCCGCCCGCGGATGTAGCCGAAGCGCTCAGCCAGGCCGCAATCGATTCGCGCGCTCGCGCTGAAGTGGTGCCCATCGAAGGCCTCGCGGCTCTCTGGCGCGCAATCGAGGCAAAGCGGTAGAGCATTTTCGGAAATTGTGCAGACTGAATTTTTGTCAGTATCCCACTCATTCCGCAGAAAAACGCGGAATGGATGGGGCACGGAAATCCATAGCAAAAGGTAAAGCGCTCTAGGTCTCTGACCGGATGAAGAAGTTTCGTTGAGTTCGTGGTTTCCCACATCTCAAAATCGAGATGTGGGGCACCCAGCGATGGTACAAAATCAAACGGTCAGAGACCTAGCCTTGCCGCGCCAGCGACTCCGCAGTGTGAATATGGCAGATGGCGACGGCCAGGGCGTCGGCGGCATCCTCGGATTTGGGCGGCTCGGCCAGTTCCAGCAGCCGCGCCACCATGAACTGCACTTGCTCCTTTTTCGCCATTCCGTAGCCCACCACGCTGGACTTGATCTTGAGCGGCGCGTATTCGGCCACCGGCAACCGCTGCGTGGCCGCGGCCAGCAGCGCCACGCCCCGCACCTGTCCCAGCTTCAAGGCCGACTTGGCGTTGACGGAGTAAAAAACCTCCTCGATGGCCACCGCGTCCGGCTTCCAGAGTTCCAACTGAGCGGTCAGTTCGCGGTAAACCTCTTCCAGACGCACCGGCAACGTCTTGGCCTTGGCCAGCCGTATGGCTCCCATCGCCTTCATCACCAGCCTTGACTGCCGCCCCGAGTCGTCCGACTCAACCACGCCGTAGCCGGTCACTTGCGTTCCGCAATCGATGCCAAAAACCCGCATGGGCCTGAGTGTAACGCAAGCGCGCAGTTTTAGAGCATTTTCCGAAAAGGTGTAGACCGAAAATTCAGTGGTATCCCACCCATTTCCTCAAAAAACGCGGAAATGGATGGGGCACCAGAGTCTACGGCAAAAGAGAAAATGTTCTAGGTTCCAAAGGCAAGCTGCCTTGGCTTTCCAGCTCTGGAAAACTCTATTTCAAATTTCGGATTCTCGACCTATCAAAATGAGCGGCGATAGAATTGAGACGTTTCGATAACTTGACCGCGAGGCGCAAGAATATCTTTCAAAGAGGCGGATCATGAGTTTCTTTCATGGCATGAGGTCACAAATTCTGGTTGCAATTGTTTTTCTTTTGGGGGGCGCATTCAGCTTCGGACAACCAGCAGAGGCCGTGAGCATTCAGCTTTATGCAATGGATTGCGGGCATTTTGATTTTCCGGATATGGGCGTCTTTTCCGACACCGGCGAGTACGATCATCAACCGGGCAGCATGGCGGACCCATGCTTTTTGATTCATCATCCGAGGGGCTGGCTGCTCTGGGACACCGGATTTTCTGATACATTTCCCGGCCGTCCAAGCGGAGCCGCATCGACGGGAACCGTCATGTATCGCAGCCAGCCACTGATCTCCGAGTTGAAAACGCTACATCTTTCGCCCGCCGAGATTGCATACGTCGGCTTTTCCCATTTGCACTGCGATCACTCGGGAAACGCCAATCTGTTTCTCTCGTCCACATGGCTGCTGCAAAGGAAGGAATTCGCTTTCGCCACCGCCAAACCGACTCCTTTTGGCGTCGATCCTGGAACCTTCTCCAACTACCAGAAGGCGAAGTTGCATTTGCTTGATGGCGACTACGATGTTTTTGGCGACGGAACCGTGCGCATCCTGGCGGCTCCGGGCCACACTCCAGGTCATCAGGTTCTATTGGTTAAACTGCGGCAGAAAGGCTTCGTCATTCTCTCCGGCGATGCCTTCCAGCTTCAGCAAAACAGACGCGAACGGCTTGTCCCCGCCTACAACAGCAGCCGTGCGGAGACGCTGGCGTCCATGGACCGCATCGAGAAACTGGCCAAGAACCTGCACGCGACCGTGATTGTGCAGCATTCCGTGGAAGACTCGGCGCTGCTGCCCGCATTTCCTGAAGCGTGGCAATAAAAGCCGGGGCGGCGCTTACCAGCTATGCAGCCACCCATTCTCATGCCCGATATGCACCGGCACGGAGAACAGTTCGCTCAAATGCGGCTCGGTTAAAAGCTCTTCGCGCGGGCCGTCGGCCTCAATGCGCCCGGCGCGCATCAGGATTACCCGCTTGATCTCCGGCGGAATATCCTCCAAGTGATGCGTCACGAGCACCAGCCCAGTGCCCTCGGCGGCGAGCTTGCGCATTGTCTCGCGGAGCCCATGCTGCGCGGCCAAGTCAAGAGCGTTCGAGGGCTCATCGAGCAGCAGTTGCCGCGGCCGGTGCACCAGCGCCCGCGCAATCATGATGCGTCGCTTTTCGCCGGCCGACATCTCGCCCACCCGCTGGCGGCCCAGGTGCCGCGCATCCAGCCGATCCAAAGCCTCCACCGCGCGCTCGCGCATCTCGCCGGTGACATGAAGATTCGGCCACAGGGTCGAAGCCGAAAAGAATCCCGCGATCACCGCATCCAGGCCGGTGGTGACGGCGGTCCGCGCGCCCGGCAGCTCTCCCATCAAGCCTGCCGCCACCACGCCAAAATGCTGGCGCAGCTCCGTCAGGTCCCAGCGCTCGCGGCCAAAGATGCGCACCCGCATTCCCGGCTGGACAATGGGGTAAAGCTGGCAGGTCATGGCCAGAATCAGCGTGGATTTGCCGCAGCCATTGGGCCCCAGAATCACCACGTGCTCTCCGGCGCGAACCGTTAGATTCACATTGTGCAGCACCACGCGGTCGCCGCGCGCCACGCTCACATGGCGCAGATCGAGAAACACATTCTGATCGGGAATCCCCACCTCTTCACTTTGGCTTTCTGTCATTCCACTCCTTCTCATACCTGATAGATTAAAAGATTGGGTTCAATCACCAAAATGTCCAACACATCACAACTCGTTATTCCTCGCGGTTTTCGCTTTGGCGCGGCCAAGGCTGGACTCAAGCAGAGCGGGCACACTGACTTTGCCCTGATCGTGGCCGATGCGCCCGCCAGCGCCGCAGCCGTTTTCACCTCCAACCGCGTTCAAGCCGCACCGCTCATCGTCGACAAAAAACATTTGCAGATGACCGGCGGCAAGGTGCGCGCCGTGGCCGTCAACGCGGGCAACGCCAACTGCGCCGTGGGCCAGGCCGGCTTGGATGCCGCGCGCGCCACTTGCGAGGCCATTGCGCAGCTCATCGGCTGCCAGCCGGCAGAGGTCTTTCCCTCCTCGACCGGCATCATCGGCGTCCCGCTGCCAGCGGGAAAACTAATTGCGGTTCTTCCCGGAATGGCGGCGAATCTGGGCGCGGGATTTGAGCGCTTTGAAGAGGCCGCGCAGGCCATCCTCACCACGGACAGGGTGGAGAAGACCGCCTTCGCCCGGCTTCAGGTCGCCGGTTCAGACGGCGCGCCGCACGAAGTCCGCATTGCCGCCCTCTGCAAGGGTTCGGGAATGATCCATCCCCAACTGGTGCCGCACGCCACCATGCTGGTCTACATTCTGACGGACGCGGCGGTCGAGCCGGCGGTGCTGGACGGCTACCTGCAACAGTCCATCGAGGTCAGCTTCAACCGCATCTCCGTCGACGGCGACACCTCAACGAACGACACCGTGCTGCTGCTGGCCTCGGGCGCGAGCGGCGTGGCCATCGGGCCGGAAAACGCCCCCTTCGCCGCCGCCCTGACCCAGGTCTGCACCTCGCTGGCGCGCCAGATTGTGGCCGACGGCGAAGGCGTCTCGCACGTTGTCGAATTGCACATCAATGGTGCGGCCACGGATGCGGAGGCGCTCAAAATTGCCAAGGCGATTGCGCACTCGCCGCTGGTAAAAACCGCCTGGGCCGGCAGCGATCCCAACTGGGGCCGGATTGTGGCGGCCATTGGCTACTCCGGCGCACAGATCGATCCGGAATGCATCGACATCCGCTACGGCGCGCTGCCCGTCTGCCAGGATGGCGGCCGCGCGGCGGAGTTTGACGAGGCGGCGGCTCACGCCTATGTGGCGCAGCCGGAGTTCGCCATCAGCATCGAGCTTCACCAGGGAGATGGCGCTTGCGTCTTCTGGACCACGGACCTGACCCACGAGTACATCCACATCAACGCGGACTACTCGACCTAGGGAAACTCTGAACAAGTGGCCTATTCAAAATCCGCATTCCCTCGGGGGCTAAACAGGCTGCGGAAAAAGGCCAGAATTTGGTCAGGACTAGAGAAAAGCATCCCGCAGGGGCTAAAGCCCATGTTGATTTCAGGCAACTTACGGCACGACTGAAGTCGTGCCCTTTCAAAACATTGGGTTTTTCCGCAACCTGTAAAGCCCGTATCCTTCAAAACATCAACTTATTCAGAAATTCCCTTAGCAGCGCTTCCTTGGGGAACGCTGATTGATTTCCCAATTCAAAAATTCGCCGTTAATTCCCGCTCATTCTTGCATTCAACCGGAGCAAGCGAATGATAGAGTTAGGGGTATGAATTTGAGCAAGCATAAGTTTGTGGCTGCTGTTGTTCAGTGCGCGACGCTGATGGCTGGACTATTTCTCTGGATGGCCGGCCCGCTTGCGGCCCAACAGCCGGGAGCGCCCCAAGCCGCCGCGCCAGCGGGCGCTTCAGGCCACGTCAGCGATGGCGCGGCGGCGGCCTGCCAGCCCGCGCAACTTGGCTCCCCCTTCATTCCTGTCGATAGCTGGATCTATCCGGCCGTGCTGCGGCTCTACTCGCTCGGTTTTGTGGACGATGTTTTCCTTGGAATGCGCCCGTGGACGCGCTCGAGCGTGAGCCACATGATCGAACAGGCAGGCGCGCGCATTGAAGAGGTGGATGCCGGAGCGGCCGCCGGCGAAGCCCAGGGAATCTACGACGCGCTGCTGCACGAACTGCGCTCCGACGCCGAGGGTCCCTGCCGGACGCACCAGGGCAGCTTCCGCGTCGAATCGGTTTACTCCGTCGCGCGCGGCATCAGCGGCACGCCCCTGCGCGACAGCTTTCACCTGGGTTCGACCATCGTCAACGATTATGGCCGCCCCTACGAAAACGGTTTGAACAACTATACCGGCGCCAGCGGCTACGCCATCGCCGGTCGGTTCACGATTTATGCGCGCGGCGAATTTGAGGCCGCGCCCTCAGCCAGCGGCTACTCCCAGGCGCTCGGCAAGGCGCTCTCCACGGTTGACGCCACAACCTTTCTGAATGCCTCCACCGGACTTCCGTATCACCAAGCCACCATCCCGATGGGACCGATTGACACGGCCACGGACGGACGAGTGATGGAGGCTTTCGTCTCCGCCCATGTGCTCAACCACGAAATCTCCTTTGGCAAGCAGGACGACTGGCTGGGACCGGGGCTGGGTGGCGGCATGGCCTACTCCAACAACGCCGAAAACATCTACTCCTTCCGCATCGACCGCGTCGAGCCGCTCCGCATTCCACTGCTCTCCCGGCTCATCGGCCCCTTCCGCTACGATTTTCTGATCGGTTCGCTCCGGGGACACAACTACATGCCCAACCCGGCGTATGCCGCCAACCCCTCGTCCAGTCTGGCGAACGTGATCAATCCCGGCGATCCTTGGACGCACCTTGAGAAAATCAGCTTCCGCCCCACGAAGAATCTTGAACTGGGCTTTGAACGCACCGTGATCTGGGGCGGCGAAGGACACGGACCGATCACCATTCACACCTTCCTGAAGAGTTTTACCAGCATGTCCTCGCCCGGCGGCAACACCAAAAACGGCCGGAACGATCCCGGCGCGCGTTTTGGCGCTTTCGACTTCTCCTACCGTCTGCCCTTTGTCCGCAAATGGCTGACACTCTACACGGACTCGGAAGTCCACGACGATGTTTCCCCCATCGACGCGCCGCGGCGCGCCGCCTACCGGCCGGGTCTCTATCTTTCCCACCTGCCCGGCATTCCCCGGCTGGACCTGCGCGCGGAAGCCGCTTCGACGGACCCCTCCGCCTCTAACGGCGCACGCCAGTACGGCCATTTCATGTACTGGGAAGGCATCCAGAAACAGGGCTACACCAACAACGGACAGCTCTTCGGCGACTGGATCGGGCGCGAGGACAAAGGCGGTCAGGCTTGGATTACCTATCATCTGAGCGGCAACGAATGGCTTCAGGTGAGCTACCGCAATCAGAAAGCCGTCAAGGACTTCATCCCCGGCTCCGTCACGCAGAAGATTTCTGGCTCGATCAATCTAATTCCCGGCGGCACCACGCTGAACGACTTCAACTTCCAGGCGGTCAAGCGCATCGGCAGGAGCTTCGAGATCAACGGCAACTTCACGCTGGAACACTGGAAGGCGCCCATCTATCTTCCCGGCCAGCAAACGGTAACCGCCACCACGATCCGGCTCACATGGTTTCCGGAGCGCAAGGTGAGCTTTTAGTACTACATTTGTGCTTATTTCAGATCACCCAAATATCCGGGCCTAAAGGCCCCGTTGATTTTGAGTCACTTGCGGCACGACTAAAGTCGTGCCCTGACACAAAGCAGCCTTTTGATACACTTTCTGCGAGTTATTCCGCAGCCTGTGAAGCCCCCTGCTCCCTCCGGAATCGCCGATCTATAACTGTAGTGTTAGGCCGCAAGGAAGCCGGAAATCGCCTTGGCGATCAGGCTCTGAGCCGAACGTCGGGGCATGTGCGTTTGGCCCGCAATGCTGGCCGTGCGGACATCCGGCAGGATTTTCATCAGAGCCGCCACGGCGAAGCGGAATGGACGTTCCGGACTTTCCGTTCCCAGAAGCAGCAAGGTCGGGCAGGTGAGCGCGGCGCAGGCATCCACATCTCTCGGCAGAGCATCCATTGCCCGCAGTTCGCGCGCCCAAGAGGGCACCTCGGAGACCAACTGGGGCCATGATTTGGACGAACGCATCCTCTGGACGTGCGCGCCGGGAAACTGCACAAAATGCCGCAGTCCAATCTCCAAGGCATCGTCCATCCGGCCCTCGTCAACGGCGCGGCAGTAGGGCTGGAAACTTTCACCCGCGATGGGAGCGCCAATCGGCAGTGGAGGCTCATACAAGACCAGCTTGCGCACCGGAGCGCGCATCGCGGCTCCCATGGCGCAAATCGCTCCATAAGAATGGCCTACCAAGCTGGCGCCGCCGCCCGCGGCGGAAAGCACCGCCATCACATCGTCAAATTCGCGATCAATGGAATAGGCTGTAGCTCCGGACTCGCTGTGCCCATGGCCGCGGCGATCCATGAGAAAGCTCGTAAACTGGCGGGAGAGGCAAGACGCCACGTCCAGCCAATCGTATCCCTTGGACAGGCTGCCATGCACAAATACAATGGCTGGCCCCTGCCCGAAGCGTCTGAAGCCGATGCGGGTTCCATCCAACGAGCGAGCATACTCCTGAACAGCCTCGGACCACATCAATTTATGACTAGCAGTTTTCAATTCAGTTTGGTTTATCAAAGGCTATTATCTCGCTCGCCGTCAGATAGAGGCAAATCTGCGGCACACGGCTACAGGGCAAACGCATCTAAAATTCTTGGCAATGGATCGATGAAATAGGCGCAGCCGTTGCTTCTGTTTGTTTTTTCGGAGGGAGCAGTGGCCTTCAGGCCACTGAGAAACAGTCGAAAAAAACGAGGGGCTTCAGCCACGGGCCTTTTGCTAACAGCCAAAACAGTGCCCGCGCCTGAAGGCGGCCTCAATTTGCGCCCCAGATTCAGTGGCCTGAAGGCCACTGCTCCCTCCGAATGCCGCGCCGACATCGAATCGCAATCCAAAAGTGCCCCAGCGGCAAAATTGAAATTATGATGCGTTTGCCCTGCACACGGCTATTTCGCTCCCATGGCTATTTCGCTCTTGGATGCGTCCGGTCATAGACCACCTCCAACTGCGTGGTGGTCAACTGTGTGTAGCGCTGCGTGGTGGAGAGGCGCTCATGGCCCAGCAGTTCCTGAATGGCGCGCAGGTCGGCGCCTTCCTCCAGCAGGTGTGTGCCGAAGGCGTGACGCAGGGTGTGCGGATGCACGTCGGCGGAAAGGCCGCGCGAAACGGCGATGCGCTTGACGATGCGGCCGACGCTGCGCGTGGTCAGCCGCGCCTCGCCGCCGGGCTTGTCCAGGCCGCGCAGTTGCAGATTGAGCAGAAGCGCCGGAGTGGCCGTGCGCTTTTCGCCACCGTATGCCGCCAGCCGCGCCGCGCGCTCGGCAAGATAGTTTCGGAGCGCCTCGGCCGCCGCGTCGCCCAACGGAACATAGCGCTGCTTGTGCCCCTTGCCGCGGATCAGAATCACTTCATTGACCCACTGAATGTCGTCGAGATTCAGTCCGGTCAGCTCCGCGTTGCGAATGCCGCATCCGTAGAGCAGTTCCAAAATTGCCGTGTCGCGCGCCGGCCAACTGGCGTCGCCCTTGCCCCCTGAATCGACCACGCGGTTCATCTGCTCGATGGAGGGCACACGCGGCAAGTGACGGGGCAGCTTGGGCGTGGCCACCAGCGAGGCCGCATTCTGCTCGACAAGCCCCGTGCGCGCCAGCCACTTGAACCAACTGCGAATGGAGGCCAGCGCCCGCGCCACGGAAGCCTTCGCCAAGCCGCGATCATAGAGCGTGCCCAGGTAGGCGCGGATGTGCGTGTGCTCGATGCGCTCCACGCTTTGATCGGCTCCGTAGCGCCCGGCAATCCAGGCGGCAAAGTTGCGCAATTCGCGCTGATAGGCGCGGAGGGTGTGCTCCGAAGCGCCGCGCTCATTGGCCAGCACACGCAGATAATCGTCCACCAGCGTTTCCAGCGTGGCCGGGGCGGCGGAGATGGACGAAGCGCTCATGCCGTCTCCTTATTCGATTGGATGAGGCTGGCAGAGCCGCTGATCGTCTGCTTTGCGCTTGGGTTGGGGTTTGGAACCAGATGCAATCCCCGGTGCGCGGACGGAAGCGGAAGCGCCTCAACCTCCGCCCGGCGACGCCGTGAGCGCGGATGAAACTGCCGATAAACTTCCTTCAGCCGTCCCATTGCCAGATGGGTGTAAACCTGCGTGGTGGAAATGTCAGCGTGGCCCAGCAGCAATTGCACGCTGCGCAGGTCGGCGCCGTGCTCCACCATGTGCGTGGCGCAGCTATGGCGCAGCTTGTGCGGGCTGGCGGACGCGTCGGCCGTCTTGACCACGTGCCAGACCCATTGACGCGTCAGCGGCATGCCGCGCAGGGAAAGGAATAGCCGCGTGGGGTCCTGACGCGCCGCGCTGCTGGCCTTCCGAACCGAACTGCTGCGCGCCAGATGCGGCCTGCCGTGCAGCAGATACTCCTCCAAGGCAAGAAGCGAGGGCCGCCCCAGCGGCACGATGCGTTCCTTGTCGCCCTTGCCGCGGACCTGCACGCGGCCCAGATCGAGCGCCAGATCGCCGGTCGAGAGCGCCGTCACTTCTGAAACGCGCAAGCCGCCCGCATAGAGCAGCTCCAGAATCGCGCGGTCGCGCAGGGCCGTGGCCAACGCCTGCGGATGCTCGGCGTTCAGCCGCGCCCGCTCCAGCATCTCGCGCACCTCCGGCTCGGCCAGCGACTTGGGCAGCACCTTCCACGCCTTGGGCGACTCGATGTTCACGGTCGGATCGTGATGGATGCGCGCGTCCAGCAGCAGCCACTTGTAAAAGCCGCGCAGGCAGCTCAGCTTGCGCGCCGCCGAGCGCTGATCGATGCCGTGATCGCGCAGATTTTCAAGAAATGCCGCCACGTCCTCCTGCATCGCCGTCAGCAACACGCCGTGGCGGCCCTCGATGAACTCGGCAAAGGTCTTCAAATCGCTGTCATAGGCCTCGCAAGTCAGGGGCCGCAGCCCCTTTTCCACGCGCAGATACGCCTGGTAGTCCGTCAACAGCGAGGAATTACGCACATTATCCACACCTCTGATTATCCGCGCGCGTGACGCTCTCCGAGCGCTTCCCGCGCTCCGCCGAACCTCGTTCATCAAGGACTCAACTTCGACAACAGCGGGCGGCTTACACAGAATATTGTTGATTCCATTGAAACGCACATTTTGAGCGGATTTCGCACCGTCCCTCCGGGACGGGGCATTTGTTGGACACTTACCCAGGACTGCACTGCGTTTGTCCTGGGCTATTATCGATTCTCCCTACGGGAGAAAGACCGCCGCATATTTCATGTGCCGCAGGTCAGCGAAGCCCGTGAGGGACTGACACAAAACAGTCTTTTGAAACACGTACCATGAATTTTTCCGCGGACGGTAAAGCCTTCATGGCAGGTCAATGGTTCAGGGCGTATAAAACTGGAATGGGGACGTCGCCGGCGGTGGAGATCGACAAATGGCTGCGCGAGGGCGGTTGGGTGGTAACGGCCAGCGACCGCGCCGCGCGCGCCCTGACCGAAGCCTTCCATCGCGCCCGCCAGTCCGAGGGCCTGACCGCCTGGGCCGCGCCCAACATCTTCGACTGGAAGAACTTTGTCCGCACGGCCTGGGACGAACGCAGTTGCGATCCTCGCCTGCTGCTCAACGCCACACAGGAAAGTGCGCTCTGGGAGGAAATCGCCGGCGAGGAACGCTCTCTGGCCACGCTGCTCGAAGGCCCGCGCCACCGGCTGGCCCGTCTGGCCATGGAGGCGCACGAACTGCTCTGCTCTCATGCGCCGCAATTTCTGCGCCCGCAAGCCCGCATCGGCTGGCCGCAGGACGCGGCGGCTTTCAGCCGTTGGCTGGCGGCCTTCGACGAGCGCTTCCACTCCGGTAACCTGCTCAGTATCAGCCATTTGCCGCTGGAACTAAATCCTTTACTTGAAGCCGAGTCGGCAGCGCGTCCGCCACTGCTTTTGGCTGGCTTTGACCGCATTCTGCCCACGCAACGCCAGTTCTTCGACGCCTGGGGCAAGTGGCGCGAAGCCGCCCAAGGCGAACCGGCCACGGAAATCTATTTTCATGCCGCCGCCGGCGCTCAGGCTGAACTCGATGCTTGCGCCATCTGGTGCGGCCGCCAACTCGCCGCCGACCCCGGCGCGCGACTGCTTGTCGTCTCCCAGGATGCCAGCAAGCGCCGCGGCGAAATCGAACGCGCTTTTATGGCGCGCACCGGCCCGGTCTTTGAGTTCTCGCTGGGCCTCCCGCTCAGCCAGGTGGCGCTGGCGAGGGCGGCTGGCCTGTTGCTGCGCTGGCTCAGCGGCCCGCTCGACGAACAGGAACTCGACTGGCTGCTTTCGACCGGCTACGCCGCCGCCAATCCGCAGGAATCGGCGGCGCTGCTGGCCTATATGCGCGCGCTGCGCCGCTTCAACCTGGAACGGCCGCAATGGACGCTGGCGGCTTTTCTCGGTCTGCGGCGCTCGGCGGAGCTGCTGCCCGCGGCGTGGGTCGAGCGCGTCGGCGCCGCCCAACGCCTTCTGTTTGAGTCTGCGCGCCGTCCGCAAAGCCCTCTCGATTGGGCAGAACTGCTGCCTCGGCTGCTGGACAATCTTCACTTCGCCACCGCGCGTCCGCTTGTGAGCGCTGAGCACCAGGCCTTTGACCGCTGGCAACAGGCCGTGGAGAGTTGCGGCTCGCTGGGCTTCGATGGCCGCCGCGTCGGCTGGAAGGATTTTCTCTCGCAACTGGGGCGCGCGCTGGACGAAACGCTCTTTGCTCCCGAGTCGCGCAATGCGCCCATCCAGATCGCCGGTCCCGCCGAGTCGGCCGGACTCACGGCCAGCGCCGTCTGGTTTCTCGGCGCTGAGGAAGACTCCTGGCCGGCGCACGGCGCAACGCATCCGCTGATCCCAGTCGAAATTCAGCGCGAGGCGGAAATGCCTCACGCCACGCCTCAACTCGATTGGGAGCTGGCCAAAACCATTACCAGCCGCCTTCTGGCTTCGGCTTCCGAGGCCCACTTCAGCTATGCAAAGCAGGACGAAAAAACTGACGCGCGCCCTTCACGGCTGATTGCGCAGCTTGCCGGAGAGGCAAAGGATCTGCCGCCGGAACTGACAGCGCCACCCGCCCCGAAACCGCTGCCTGTAGAGTTCGAGGATTGCAGCCGGATTCCCTTCCCTCCAGGCAAAGTTGCGGGCGGAGCCGGAGCGCTGACCGCGCAGTCGCAGTGCCCCTTCAAGGCCTTCGCCACGGCGCGTCTGGACGCGCAAGACTGGGAGCCAGCCGAGGCGTATCTCACCCCCGCGCAGCGCGGCAACCTGCTTCACGAAACGCTGCACGCCATCTGGGCAGGAGCGCCGGACGGCATTCGTTCTTCCACGGAACTGCTTAAACTGCCTGACCGCGAGGCTTTTGTCGCCGATCACGTAAAGCGCGTCTTTGCGCAAAAGCTGCCCTTCCATCTGCGGGAACGGATGCCCCGGCGCTATCTGGAGCTGGAAGCGCTGCGTCTGACCCGTCTGGTCGCCGAGTGGCTGGAGTACGAAGCGGCTCGCCTCCCTTTCGATGTCTCCGAAACCGAGGTCAAGCGCACGGTTCAGATCGCCGGACTCGCTTTTGACCTGCGGCTGGACCGCATCGACCGCCTGAACGATGGCACCGAACTGGTGATCGACTACAAATCCGGCAATGTTTCGCCTGCGCGTGGGAGCTTCCCCGCCCCGACGACGTGCAACTGCCGCTCTATGCCGGCTTTGCGCTTGATCGCGACAGCGAAGCGCTGGGCGGGCTGGTCTTTGCCAAGGTGCGCGCCGGAGAGATGAAGTTTGCCGGTCATGTGGGCGACGCTGCGGCGACTCTGTTCGCCGGGAAGAAAGGGAATAATCCACTGGTCAGGAATCCGTTCACGCTCGAGCAGCTTCTCGACTGGCGGAAGTGCATTGAGCAGTTGGCCAGGGACTTTCTCGATGGCAAGACCGACGTGGACCCGCGCGACGCGCCTAAGACCTGTGAGCGCTGCGGCTTGCAATCGCTCTGCCGCATTCAGGAACGCGCGGCGCAACTCGAAGACGATTCCGAAGGCGAGGAGGCCAGCGATGAATGAACCACTGAAGCAAAGCCCGCCTCCCGATCAGCTTGAGCGCCAGCGCGCCCTCGACCCCGGCCAGTCCATTCTGGTGCAAGCCCCGGCTGGCTCCGGCAAAACAGACCTTCTGACCCGCCGCTTTCTGCGCCTGCTGGCCGAGGTCGAGGAACCCGGTCAGGTGGTCGCCATCACCTTCACCACCGCCGCCGCCGCCGAGATGCGCCATCGCATTTTAGGCGAACTGGAAAAAGCCTCCGCGAATCCAGCGCCGCTGGCGGATGAGTTTTCGATGGAGTCGCTCGCCCATCGCGCCCTGTTGCACTCCGAGGCGCTCGGCTGGAAGCTGCTCGACCTGCCCGCCCAACTGCGCATCTCGACGATTGATTCCTTCTGCCGCGAGCTGGCCGTGCAGCAGCCTCTGCTCTCCGGCCTGGGCGGCGGGCTGGAGATTGCCGCGCAGCCCGAGGAGCTCTACCGTCGCGCGGCCCGCGAGACCCTGCGAAAGATCGATCAGAACGGTTCGGAGTTGGGCGCGGCCATTGAAAAGTTATTGATGTGGCGCGACAACGGCTGGCAGGAGATGGAAGAGCTGCTGGTGGCGATGCTCCAGAGCCGCGACCGCTGGATGCACGGCTTTCTGCTCGAACGCGAGCCGGATTGGGCGTCGCTTCGCGAGCGACTGGAGAGGCCGTTTGCCCAGGCCGTCGGCGCGGCGCTCACACGGCTCAGCCAGTTGCTCGACCAAGTTCCCGGCGCGCGTGAAGAGGCGCTCACGCTGGCGCGCTTCGCCTGCGAACAAAGCGGCGGCCAGCTTCACCAGGGACTGGCCGAGTTGGCCGAGTTTCCCGCCGCTCCGTTCAGCGGAAGCGCCAATGCTGAAGCGGCTCGTCAGGCTTACGTGAGTCTGGCTGCCTTGCTGCTGACCGGCGATGGCGCTTTCCGCAAGCAAGTCGATAAGCGCCTGGGCTTTCCGGCTGACCGGAAGCGCGAAAAAAGCCGCATTCTCGCGCTCATCGCTTCACTTGCCGCCATTCCCGGCCTTGGATCCGCGCTGGCCCAGGTTCGCGCATTGCCTCCGGCGCGCTACGCCGAAGAGGATTGGGAAATTGTAAGGGCCTGTTTCACTCTTCTGCGCCAGGCCGCCGCGCAGTTGCAAATCGCCTTTGCCGAGGCTGGCGCGGTGGATTTCACCGAAGTCGCGCAGATTGCCCAGCGCGTGCTTCAGGGCGATGACGGCCTGCCTACCGACGCCGCCCTGGCCGTCTCCGACGGCATCCGCCACTTGCTCGTTGACGAGTTCCAGGACACCAGCCGCCGCCAGCACCAATTGCTCGCGAGCCTGATCGCCGCCTGGCCCGAGCGCCCGGGCCAGGCGGCGATCAGGCT
>Ga0224525_1000416_pt1 | contig 19743 bp, 18 predicted proteins | sample CFST100metaG_FD_179874 | JGI IMG/M metagenome (GOLD analysis project Ga0224525, IMG submission 179874) | Peat soil microbial communities from Stordalen Mire, Sweden - C.F.S.T100 | ecosystem: Environmental > Terrestrial > Soil > Wetlands > Peat | place: Sweden: Norrbotten County, Stordalen Mire...
AATTATGCAAAATAAAAGAATATGTTTAACCGAATTGTAAAATTTTTCCTGGATAACCGGCTGATCACTTTCATCTTCCTGTTTACCTTTATTGCCGGTGGGATTGTATTTGCACCATTTAACTGGGATACCGGTATTTTTCCGCGTGATCCTATACCCGTGGATGCAATCCCCGACATTGGTGACAACCAGCAAATTATTGCCACAGAATGGATGGGACGTTCACCCAAGGATATCCAGAACCAGGTAACCTATCCCTTAACCACTGCGCTGCTCGGAATACCAGGAGTACAGACTGTTCGCAGCACCTCCATGTTTGGAATGTCATTTATTTATATCATCTTTAAAGACAAGGTTGAGTTTTACTGGAGCCGTTCACGTATTCTCGAAAAGCTTAACTCACTGCCTGCCGGAACTCTGCCTGCCGGTGTACAACCTACTCTGGGCCCTGATGCCACTGCCTTAGGACAGATATTCTGGTATACGCTTGAAGGACGGGATCCCAAAACCGGAAAGCCCAACGGTGGCTGGAACCCGGAGGAGTTAAGGACAATCCAGGATTTTTATGTGAAATATGGACTGGCAACGGCCGAGGGTGTTTCAGAAGTTGCCTCGGTTGGTGGATTCATTAAAGAATACCAGGTCGACCTTAACCCCGATGCTCTTAAAGCCTATAATGTAACGGTAATGGACGTGATGAATGCCGTTCGTAAGAGCAATCTTGACATTGGGGCTGAAACCATTGAGTTGAATAATGTGGAGTATATAATCAGGGGACTTGGTTATATTAAAAACCTTGATGACCTGGATAACTCTGTAGTTGCCGTTCAGAATAACATTCCTGTTCGTATCAGGGATGTTGCCCATACCACCTTCGGACCGGCTACCAGACGGGGTGGCCTCGACAAAGCCGGATCGGAGGCAGTTGGTGCGGTGGTAGTTGCCCGTTACGGATCAAACCCAATGGAGGTCATCGGCAACGTGAAGCAAAAGATAAAAGAAATTGAAGCAGGGTTGCCTCAAAAAACCCTTCCGGATGGCAGCATCTCGAAGGTGACCATTGTACCGTTTTACGATCGTACCGGGTTGATAAAAGAAACGATTGGAACACTCGAATATGCTCTTTCGCATGAAATCCTGATAAGCATCATCGTAATAATTGTGCTTGTCCTGAACATGAGGGCTTCAGTTATTGTTGCAGGGTTGTTACCCTTAGGGGTTTTAATGACGTTTATTTTAATGCGTTTTTTTGGAATTGATGCAAATATCGTTGCATTATCAGGTATTGCCATTGCCATTGGGGTAATGGTTGACATCGGCATCGTGGATGTGGAGAACATTTTAAGACACCTTGAAATGCCTGAGAATAAAGGGATACGAGGAAAAAATTTACTCCAGGTGATTTACCTGGCAACTACTGAAGTAAGGGCCGCTGTGGTAACATCGATTGCTACAACCATCGTAAGTTTTCTGCCCGTATTTGCAATGCAGGCAGCGGAGGGTAAATTGTTTCGGCCGTTAGCATTTACCAAGACTTTTGCACTTTTATCTGCATTTATTCTCGGGATCGTCGTTTTGCCAACGTTGGTGTACATTTTTTTCAACATCCGGTTCGACACAAAGAAAATACGCAAAATCTGGAATGGAAGCCTGATTGTTGCAGGGATTTTCTTTCTCGTTTTCTGGCACACCTGGCCTGCACTGGCATTAACAGCTATTGGGATCAATAATTTACTTGAAACCCGCTGGCCGGAAAATCGCAAAGAGTTCCCAAATTATATCAATATTGCAATAGCTGTCCTTGTGGCCGTCTATTACCTGTCAATCGCATGGCTGCCCCTGGGCGCTCACAATAGCGCTTTTATCAACTTCCTTTTTGTTGTAGGTATTGTAACCGTCATTCTCGCGGCATTGATGAGCATGGTGCATTTTTATGAACCCATCCTGCGCTGGTGCCTGTGTAACAAATGGAAATTTCTCTTGCTCCCTGCTTTTACCTTGTTTTTCGGCTTAATGGCCTGGCAGGGCGTCGATAAAATATTCGGTTTTGTGGCAACAGGTTTTGAAAAGGTTGGGTGGACGAAATTCAAGCAAACTGCTGGCTGGCAGGGAGCACTTAAAACATTTCCCGGAACGGGGAAAGAATTTATGCCTTCACTCAATGAAGGTTCTTTCCTGCTTATGCCCACCAGTATGCCGCATTCAAGCATTGAAAAAAACCTGGAATATGTCAAAATGCTCGATAAAAGGCTCACAACAATACCTGAAGTTGAAGTTGCCGTTGGTAAATGGGGACGTGTAAATTCAGCGCTGGACCCTGCACCGGTTCAAATGTTCGAAAATACCATCAATTACCGCCCGGAATATATCCTGAATGAAGACGGGCACAGGATGCGTTTTAAAGTGGACAGGGATGGTAATTATTTACTTTTGGGCGGATCAAATAAATATAATCCTGATAAAGAAACATTCAGGGTTATTCCTTCCGATAGTCTGATTCCTGACAAAAAAGGAGAATATTTCCGTCAATGGCGTCCTCAAATAAAAAGGCCGAATGATATCTGGAACGAGATCGTGAAGGTTACCAATATTCCGGGCTTGACGTCAGCCCCCAAATTGCAACCCATTGAAACACGGTTGGTCATGCTTTCCACCGGAATGAGGGCCCCCATGGGACTGAAGATATACGGCCCGGACCTTGAAACGATTGAACAGGCAGGAATGGCCTTTGAGCACGCACTGAAAGATGTATCTTCTATAAACACGTCTTCAGTATTTTATGACCGTGCCGTTGGTGCACCTTATATAGAGATAAAATTGAACCGCGAAGCAATGGCGCGCTATGGAATGAGCATCAGCGATGTTCAGGAAATACTACAGGTAGCAGTGGGTGGCATGTCGCTCAGTAACTCTGTGGAAGGCCGTGAGCGGTTTCCGATTCGTGTTCGTTATGCCCGCGAACTGAGAGACAATCCTGATGATATAAAACGCATCCTTATCCCTGCAATGAACGGGGTACAGGTCCCGCTGGGAGAAATTGCTGATATTAACTACACACGGGGCGCACAAATGATCCGGAGTGAAAATACTTTCCTTGTCGGATATGTGATTTTCGATAAATTGGAAAATAAAGCCGAAGTGGATGTAGTTGAGGAGGCAGCAAAAATTATCAAAGACAAAATTAATAACGGTAGCCTTAAACTGGCTCCGGGGGTTTCATACAAATTTGCGGGAAACTATGAACAGGAAATAAGAGCAACAAAAAGGCTGGAAATTGTAATCCCTATAAGCTTAATCCTGATTTTACTTTTATTGTACTTCCAGTTTCGGACAGTAACTGCCTCATTTATTCATTTTTCCGGTGTTTTCGTGGCTTTTGCAGGTGGCTTCATCATGATTTGGCTATATGGTCAGGGGTGGTTTATGAACTTTTCAATTGCGGGAATTAACCTGAGGGATCTGTTTCAGATGCACACTATTAACCTGAGTGTGGCGGTCTGGGTAGGTTTCATTGCTCTTTTTGGTATTGCCACCAACGATGGTGTCCTTATGGGTACCTATATACACCAGGTATTCGAACAACGGCACCCAACTACTGTCCACGAAGTACGTGAAGCAGTAGTCGCTGCTGGTCTGAGACGTGTCCGCCCGGCAATTATGACCACCGCCGTCGCAGTGATTGCACTCTTGCCTGTACTGACTTCTACTGGGAAGGGAGCGGATATCATGGTTCCAATGGCGATCCCCACATTTGGCGGTATGATCATCCAGGTAATGACGATTTTTGTTGTGCCTATGTTCCAGGCAATGTGGAGAGAAAATGCAGTGAAAAGGAACAAAATACTTCAATGAATTACAATTAATATACGATAGAAATACAATGGAAATACGATTTAAATAAAATTAAAATACAATGGAAAAGAAAAATTTTATCCCATTAAAGGAATTGAAAGTTTATCAACTCGCAAGGCAACTTTCTACAAAAGCCTGGCTTATTTATTCAAAAATGAGTTTTGAGGATAAAAAACATATTGGTGACCAGTTTATTCGTTCCGTTGATTCTGTCGGAGCCAACATCGCTGAAGGATATTATCGGTTTTATTATCTGGATAAATGCCGATTCTATTATAATTCAAGGGCTTCCTTAGCAGAAGCAATGGAACATTGGTTAGAACTTCTTTTAGAAAGAGAAAAAATTACTCAACAACTATTTGATGAATTTTTCAGCATTCATAAGGATTTGCAGGTTCGTTTAAACAATTTCATAAAAGAAACAAAAAATGAAAACCAGAACAAAGAATAGAGGAGATCAACATTTATTTATTTTTTCCGTCCGATGGTTTGCTTTCCTATATTTCTATGTATTTCTATGTATTTCAAGTTACTCCCAGACCGACTCCCTGTTTCAATACCTCGCCATTGCTGCAAAAAACAATCCTTCCGTTTTACAAAAATTTTCTGAGTATAAGGCAGCTTTGCAGAAGGTCCCACAAGTTGGAAGTTTGCCCGATCCCCAGCTGAACGTTGGAGTTTTTCTTCAGCCTATGGAGTTGGTGGAAGGGAAAGAGGTTGCAGAGCTTCGTTTAATGCAGATGTTTCCCTGGTTTGGCACACTAAAAGCTGCAAAAGACGAGATGAGCATGATGGCCAAGGCAAAATTTGAATCACTCAGGGATGCCAAACTGCAAGTATTTTTGGATGTGAAACGTACCTGGAACGAACTGCAAAAGATTCAAAAAGAAACTCAAACCTCGGAACAGAATCTTGAGATTCTGCATACGATAGAGCGGCTAACCCTGGTTAAATTTAAGGTTGACCCTTCCGGGGGAAGCAACACTATACCATCAGGTTGGTCAGCCCCGGCCGGGACTTCTCAATCCAACTCCGGTAATCCGGAAGGGATGCAAAGTATGAAAGGCAGTTCCGGCAGTCAGGCAAGTACATCTTCAACCCAAGCATCGCCGATGCAGGCGAGTTCCATGGGCTCATCATCCGGTGGTTCTGGTCTGGCCGATTTATACCGGGTTCAAATAGAAATAGGTGAACTTGAGAATAATATTTCTCTATTGAGAAGCCAGCTAACCACGATTTCAGCCCGTTTCAATGCTTATCTGAACCGGCCCCCCTTGTCCCCTGTTCATCTGCCAGATGAGATGACCCCGGATTCTCTTGGTTTATCGCTGTTGATGGTATCTGATAGTATGCTGTTGCATAACCCGATGCTTGGGATGCTTAAATATGAAGAACAATCACTGGATGCCCGTAAAAAAATGGTTACACATATGGGTTATCCAATGCTTGGGCTGGGTGTTGATTATACGATAATTAATAAAAGTGAAATGTCAACTTCTTCTATGAATGGGAAGGACATGATCATGCCGATGGCAACCTTGACACTTCCAATCTACCGTAAAAAGTATAATGCCATGAAAAGTGAGGCCGAGTTGTTAAAGACAGCAAACAAACAAAATTACCAGGCAACATCTAATTCATTGCAAAGTGATTATTACCAGGCAGTCCAATTATTTAAGGACGGTGAACGAAGAATGATATTATATGACAAACAGAGTGACCTGGCCGAAAAAACGCTGAATATAATGTTAAAAAGCTTTTCCACATCTGGAACACCATTGACTGATATCTTACGCATCCGGCAGCAAACTCTTGATTATGAACTTAAAAAGATAGAAGCAGTGGCGGATTACAATACAGCCATTGCGTGGTTGCAGCGGTTGATGGCATATTCACCAATTCAGTAAAATTGATAGTATGAAGATAATACAAAATAGTAAAAAATTTCTGCTCAATAAGTATTTCCAATTTGGTTTGGTTGCCATTGGAGGACTGTTTATTGGCTGGATTTTCTTTCATTCCCCTGGGAAAGAGAAAGAGAAACAGGCGCAGGTAACTTTGGAAAGTAAAACAACAATTTGGACGTGTGCCATGCATCCGCAAATCCGCAAACCGGGTCCTGGGAAATGTCCCATTTGCGGCATGGATCTTATCCCGTTGAACCAGAACATAGCGAATATTGATCCCAATGCTATTCATCTGACTAAAGAAGCTGCAGAATTGGCGAATGTGCTTACATCAATCGTAACACGCCAGAAACCTGTTAAAGAGGTTCGTCTGTATGGAAAAGTCCAAGCCGATGAGAGGTTGCTTCAAAGCCAAGTAGCCCAATACTCCGGACGTATCGACAAACTTCTGGTGAACTTTACAGGGGAAACTGTAAAAAAAGGTCAAACCCTGGCATTAATATACTCGCCCGAACTGGTTACGGCGCAACAGGAATTGCTTGAAGCAGCGAAAACAAAACAATCGCAACCCGGGATTTATGAAGCGTCAAAAGAAAAGTTGCAGCTTTGGAAACTCACGGAAAGTCAAATATCAGCTATCGAAAACTCTGGGAGTGTTCAAACTAAGTTTGAAGTGACTTCAACTACTTCCGGAATCGTTACAGCAAGGCGGGTGAATAATGGCGATTACGTTTATCAGGGTTCTGTGCTATTTGATATTGCCGACCTTTCTACCTTATGGGTGATGTTCGATGCATATGAAAGTGACCTGCCGTTTCTGTATACCGGGGATAAACTGGTTTTTACTGTCCAGGCCATGCCTGGCGAGACTTATTCAGGTAAGATAATCTTTATTGATCCTGTTGTTGATCCTTCGACCCGTGTTTCAAAGGTGAGGGTTGAAATAAACAATCATTCCGGAAAAATAAAACCTGAGATGTTTGCCACAGGGATCGTTCAGGCAAACCTCAGTGAGTTTAAAGATAAATTGGTGATACCCCGTTCAGCCGTATTGTGGACAGGAAAACGATCTATCGTTTACGTTAAGCAAACCGGCACTGATGAGCCTATTTTTAAAATCCGGGAAATTGGACTTGGACCCATGCTCGGTAGTAGCTATATTGTGGCAGATGGATTGAAAGAAGGTGAGGAAATTGTAACACAGGGAACATTCAGTGTGGATGCTGCCGCCCAACTTGAAGGGAAACCAAGCATGATGAATCCTTCAGGAGGAGCGGTTCCATCCATGACCGGAATGGTAATGCCCGGAAAATCAAATCCGAAGGATAAAAAATGATTTGAGAATCCTTTGAACGATGATTACAAATATCAAATATTAATAAACCCTAAAAATTAAAAACAATGAAAACAAAATCAATTATGGTAGCTATTGCCTTTCTCTTTTTCGGCATGACCTCGATTTTTGCAAATGTTGCGAAAACGGAAAAAATCAAAGTTTACGGCAATTGCGGCCAGTGTAAAACCAGGATTGAAAAGGCCGCCAAATCGGTCCAGGGAGTAACCAAAGCAACATGGGCTGATAAAGATGAAATCCTGACCGTGACATTTGATGACACGAAGACTTCTGTCACAAAGATCGAAGATGCTGTAGCAAAGATTGGCCATGATACGGACCATGCCAAGTCTACTGACAAAGCATACAATGCCTTGCCAGGATGTTGCAAATATAATAGACCAGCAACTAAATAATTTGTGAAGAATTCAGGTTGAACCTACTGAAAAACTTGGTGAACCAGCGAGTTACACCTCGACGGATTCAAAGACGACCATAAAACGTATGAAGCTTTCCCTGAGTGTTGTCATTACAGGAAATAAAAGTAATGGGTGTAAATTAGCTTTGTGACACTGTTACTCTATTTCGCCGCCCCTATCACTCCACATGCCACCCTGGGGCCGGCATTTCCCGAAGGTTGGCTTTTCAGGTCATCCTCTCCTTGATGCACGATGATGGACTTGCCCAGGATCGAATTCGGACCATTCAGTTTGATCACAGTATCAATATATTCGAGGTGAGCATTGCCCGATTCATCGGCCTCCAGGTTTCCCATATCTCCCATATGCCGCGACATAGCCATCGGAGCTCCATGAGTTTTTCCTTCCGGGTTATAGTGACCGCCGGCCGTCATGCCATCCGCTGAACTGCAATCCCCGAATTCATGAATATGAAATCCGTGTTTTCCTTTCGACAATCCCTGGATATCAGCAACCACTTTCACACCTTTTTCCGTTTGCGTAAAGGTTATCGTACCACTTACATTGTTTCCCTGGGTCGGGTAAAGAATGCAAATGGCTTTTGCTGTGTTGCCCATTGACATTTTTCCCATGTTCTTCTGTGAAAACCCATTCATTCCGGCTACCAGGAATACTACCAGTAACCAGGTTATTATTTTTTTCTCTTTCATGTGTTAATTTTTTTTATATGACAGATAGAAAATTTATGTATATTTATTTAATTGGAACAAAGGTATCGTTCCTTCAATAATATTAATTCAGATTTAATTAATGCAAAGATAAGAAAGAAAACAGGTAATGTGGTCAAAAATAGTTGATGATTTTTCAGGATGGGATTGAAGAACATGGAGAATTTACATTCTTTCGGGAACTTCAATTCCCAATAGCCACATGGCTCTTTTAATGACAGTTCCTGTAAAGTATGATAATCTCAATCGCAGCAACATGGCATTTTTATTTTCTTCTTTCAGGACCGGGATCTCTTGGTAGAATTGATTGTATTCTTTGGAAAGATCGTAAACATAGTTTGCAATGGTTGCAGGGCTGTAGTCTTCCCCCGCTTGAACCACCACCGAGGGAAATTGGTAAAGAAGCCTGAGTATTTCTTTTTCATGGGGAAGAAGAGATGTTGGATGCTGGATCCTGGATCCTGGATTCTGGATGCTGGATGCTGGAGGTTGACTTCTGACTTCAGACTTCTGACTTCTGACTTCGGAGTTCTGACCTCCGCCCTCTGATCTAAGTCTTCCGTATTCCATTCTCCATTCTCTATCCTCTATCTTCAGGCCACTTGTCTTTGCCTTCCGCAACAGCGACTGTATTCTTGCATAAGTATATTGAATAAAAGGTCCGGTATTCCCATTAAAATCGATGGATTCTTTCGGGTCAAAAAGCATGTTCTTCTTCGGATCCACTTTCAGAATAAAATACTTCAATGCTCCAAGTCCTATGATGCGAAATAATTCCTTTGCTTCTTCTTCAGGGAATGCATTGACCTTGCCCAGCTCTCTCGTGGTTTCTTCCGCAGTTGAAAACATTTCTTCCATCAGGTCGTCGGCATCTACTATGGTTCCTTCTCGCGATTTCATCTTTCCTTCAGGCAGTTCAACCATTCCATAAGAAAGGTGAAATATTTTTTCGGCCCATGTACGGCCCAGCTTTTTCAGGATCCTTTTAAGGACATCAAAATGGTAGTTTTGTTCATTTCCAACTACGTAGATCATCTTCGAGGGATGAAAATCATTATAACGGATTTGCGCGGTTCCCAGGTCCTGAGTCATGTAAACCGAGGTTCCATCAGATCGCAGCAGCAGTTTTTCATCCAATCCTTCTTCACGCAAATCGGCCCAGATGCTGCCATCCGGCCGCTGTAACAGAGAGCCGGAGCTCACTCCTTCCAGCACCAGATTCTTCCCCGAAAGATAGGTTTCCGATTCATGCTGAACCACATCGAAACTGACTCCCAGTTTACGGTAGGTTTCATTGAACCCTTCGAAAGCCCATTCATTCATATGCGACCAGAGTTCACGCACTTCCGGGTCTTTTGCTTCCCATTTCCGGAGAATTTCCTGTGCTTCGATCATGAGCGGAGCGTTCCTGTTGGCGTCATCTTCCCCAAGTCCTTCTTCCATTAATACGTTTACTTCCTCCTTGTATTTCCGGTCGAACAAAACATAATATTTTCCCACAAAATGATCGCTCTTCATGCCTGCAGATACGGGAGTTTCATTGTTTCCCCATTTCATGTATGCGAGCATGGACTTGCAGATATGAATGCCGCGGTCATTCACCAGGTTCATCCGGATCACTTTATTCCCCTGCGCCTGTAATATGCGCGAAAGTGAAAACCCTAAAAGGTTATTCCGGATATGACCCAGGTGTAAAGGTTTGTTTGTATTGGGAGAAGAATATTCCAGGAGAACCGGATGACCTTCTTCCTGAACTTTCATTCCGAATGCTTCATCTGCCACGTTCTGATCCTGGAAAGCGATCCAGAATTCATCCTTTAAAATTATATTCAGAAAACCTTTTATGACCTTGAATTCCCTGACTTGATCAACATTTTCCACCAGGAATGTTCCGATATCCTGTGCAGTAGTTTCAGGGGATTTCCTGGAAATCTTTGTTAAAGGGAAAACGACGACCGTATAATCGCCGTCGATCTCTTTCTTCGTTTTTTCCAGGCTGATGGAACCAGATGGGACATCATGCCCGTAAAGCTGTTTTATGGCTTGGGAAGTTTTTGTTTGTAGCAGTTGTTCGATCATCCGGTTGTATTTGAAAAACAAAAGTACAATTTATTTATGAAATCAGGAACAGGCCTTGCCCTAAGATTCAACAAACAAGGGCGGTGTGACGTTTTTTGTTTCAACATTTTTTCAAACGGTTTGTCTCTTTCCCAAAAAATGAGTAGGTTTGCACTCCGATCCCCTTGAAATTTACAAATCCAAAATACCATCAAAAATCTTCAAAAAGCGAGGTCAGTATGAAAAAAAATGTAATCATTATCGGCGCGGCCGGAAGGGATTTTCACAACTTTAACACTTACTACAGGGACAATGCCAACTTTAATGTTGTTGCTTTCACTGCCGCCCAGATCCCGGACATTGATGGCAGGAAATACCCGGCTAAACTCGCCGGAAAACTTTATCCCAAAGGGATTCCGATTTTCGCTGAAGAAGAATTACCTAAACTGATCAAAAAATTTGAGGTTCAGATTTGCAATTTCGCTTACAGCGATGTTCCTTATCAAAGAGTAATGAACATCAGCGCCCTGGTGAATGCAGCTGGAGCCAACTTTATCCTTCTTGGTCCCAAGGACACTTATTTAAAAAGCACCAAGCCTGTCATCGCTGTTTGCGCTACCCGTACAGGTTGCGGAAAAAGCCAGACCTCACGAAGGATCATCGAAATCCTCATGGCAAAAGGACTGAAAGTTGTTGCAGTCCGCCACCCGATGCCCTATGGAGACCTGGTGGAACAGAAGGTACAGCGTTTTGCGACCATTGCAGACCTTGCAAAACATAAATGCACAATCGAGGAAATGGAAGAATACGAACCGCATGTGGAACGTGGAAACGTGATCTATGCCGGCGTCGATTATGAAGCCATCCTTCGCGCTGCCGAAAAAGACCCAAAGGGTTGTGATGTGATCCTGTGGGATGGCGGAAATAATGACTTCCCATTCTACAAGCCGGATCTCATGGTAACTGTTGCCGATCCGCACAGGCCCGGTGCTGAAGTAAGCTATTATCCCGGTGAAGTGAATATCAGGATCGCCGATGTTGTGGTGCTGAATAAGATCGACTCTGCATATCCCGAAAATATAACCAAGGTAAGGCAAAACATCCAGAAGCTGAACCCAAAAGCTATCGTGGTTGACGGCGCCTCCCCAATCCGGGTCGACGACGAAAGCATCATCCGTGGTAAAAGGGTTCTTGTTATCGAAGACGGACCCACCCTGACGCATGGTGAAATGAAGATCGGCGCAGGCATTGTTGCTGCACAGAAATACGGTGCTGCAGAATTGGTTGACCCGAGACCTTACATTGTAGGTAAACTGGCTGAAACCTTCCGGATCTATCCCAACATCGGACAGTTATTACCAGCCATGGGTTATGGTGCACAGCAGGTGAAGGACCTCGAGGCTACAGTGAACAAGGTAAAATGCGATTCAGTTGTCATTGCCACCCCAATCGACCTTAATCGCCTGATCAAGATCAGGAAACCCAATACCCGTGTATATTATGATCTCCAGGAGATCGGAAAACCTGACCTTACAGACATCCTCAATGACTTCCTGAAAGCAAAAAAAATTAAAACTAAAAAATAATCAAAGGGGCATTTGCCCCTTTTTTTTACCTTTAACTGTTCATTTTAATTTCACGCCGATGAAAAATAAAAGCTTAGTTTCAATCAACGATTTTACCCGCGAAGAACATATCCATATCCTTGACCTGGCTGAAGAATTCGAAAAACAACCTACGCAAAAAATCCTCCAGGATTACGTGGTTGCAACCCTGTTTTTCGAACCTTCCACCCGCACCCGCCTCAGCTTTGAGAGTGCCGCTTCACGCCTGGGTGCCAAAGTGATCGGTTTTTCGGAACCGGGCTCGACCAGTGTGCAAAAAGGGGAATCTTTGCGGGATACCATCAGGACGGTCAGCAATTATTCCGACATCATTGTAATGCGCCATCCAAAGGAAGGCAGCGCACGTTTTGCCAGCGAAGTTGCCGATGTACCGATCATCAATGCCGGAGACGGGGCAAACCAGCATCCCACACAAACACTGCTCGACATGTACTCGATCCGGAAAACACAGGGAACACTCGACAACCTTAACATTGCTTTCGTCGGTGACCTGAAATACGGACGGACCGTTCACTCCTTAGTCATAGCCATGTCAAATTATAATACTACCTTCCACCTGGTATCGCCTCAACTCCTGAAACTTCCCAGTACGACGAAGATGCATATCAAGGAGAAGAACCTTGCATATTACCAATATACGGATATCATTGAAGTGATCCCAAAGGTCGACATCCTTTACATGACACGCATCCAGAAAGAACGCTTCTCCGATCCCATTGAATACGAACGGGTGAAGAACTCCTATATCCTGAGAAATTCCATGCTTGAAACCGCAAAACCGAACATGCGGATCCTGCATCCGTTGCCCCGCGTGAACGAGATCACTGTGGATGTGGATGATAACCCCCAGGCTTATTATTTCACCCAGGCGCTGAACGGGGTGTTCGTCAGACAAGCGTTATTGGCATCAATACTAGGAGTTAAATAAAAAAGTCACAGAGTCACAAAGAAAAAGTCTTTAAAAACTTTATGAACTTTATAAACTTTATAAACTTTATAACTAACACCCATCATGGAAAAAGACGAAACACGTAAAGAACTTAAGGTTTCCGCTATAGAAAACGGAACTGTCATCGATCATATACCTGCGAAGAGCGTTTTCCAGGTCATCAGAATACTTAACCTGACTGAAGTAAGCGATCAGATCCTGTTCGGAACAAACCTCGATAGCCATAAGATGGGGAAAAAGGGGATTATCAAGGTCAGCAATAAATTTTTTGAACCGGATGAGATCAATAAAATAGCACTGGTCGCCCCTACTGCCACCTTGATTGTTATCAAAAACTTTAAGGTGGTGACCAAAAAGAAGGTCGAAGTTCCGGATCATGTCGAAAAGATTGTTAAATGCTTCAATCCGAACTGCATCACAAACCACGAAGCCGTCATCACCCGGTTTACGGTGATCGACAAAAAAGACCTGAAGCTACATTGTCATTACTGTGAGAAAATTACGGCAAGTGAGAATGTGGAGTTTATTTAAATCTTCAATAGTTAATCTTTAATAATTTTTTTATGAAAAAGATCATACCAATTCTTGCGTTCCTGGTAGCGTCCGGATTAGTTTATTCACAGCAGCCTGCTGATAAAGGTATCATGAAGGAGGGGAAACCTGGTTATTACCAGAATACCATCATGAAAGATGTCCGTGCAGTGGATGAATCCAAGGAGCCGGCCCAGACTGAAAAACGTTTCCAGGCGGACTTAATGGGAAAAGAATTCCCCAATAAGGTGAAATTATACCAACAGGAATGGCATCTTCCGCCGGTTTCCCAAGGAAACTCAAATACCTGCTGGTGTTTTTCGACAACTTCATTTTTAGAATCGGAAGTTCACAGGTTGACAGGCCAGGAAATAAAGCTTTCGGAAATGTACACGGTATATTGGGAATATGTTGAAAAGGCAAAACGGTTTGTGAAGGAACGAGGACACTCTGCCTTTGCAGAAGGGTCGGAAGCGAATGCCGTAATTCGTGAATTTAAAGAATACGGGATTGTTCCGGAATCCGTTTATTCCGGTTTGGAAGACGGCCGGAAATTTCATTCCCATGCCAAAATGTTCGGGGAAATGAGTAAGTACCTCGAAAACATCAGGATCACCAATGCCTGGAATGATGCTGAAGTTATTGCTACCATAAAGGACATCATGAACCACTATATAGGAACACCTCCAGCCATGTTCGATTGGAAAGGGAAACAATACACTCCGAAGTCATTTCTTTCGGATGTCCTGAAACTCAACCCGAATGACTATGTGGATATTATATCTTATATTCAGCAGCCCTTCTGGCAAAAAGTTGAATATGAAGTACCTGATAACTGGTGGCATAACAAGGACTATTACAATGTTCCTGTTGATGATTATTACAAAGCCCTCAAAAATGCGATAAAAAATCATTATACCATGATTATAGGTGGCGATGTTTCGGAAGCAGGTTTCAGTCGTGAAGCCCAGGTCGCGTTGATACCGACCTTCGACATTTCTCCGGCAAACATAGATGACAATGCCCGGCAATTCCGGTTTTCAAACGGCACCACGACCGATGATCATGGAATGCATCTGGTAGGATACTATGAAAAAGATGGTACAGACTGGTTCCTGATAAAAGATTCAGGGTCAGGTTCCCGCAACAATGATGAAAATACTGCTGAATTTGGTTATTATTTCTTCAGGGGGGATTACATTAAACTCAAAATTATGGATTTCATGGTCCATAAGGATGCAGTAAGCGACCTGCTTAAACAATTCAACCATTAACAGGAGAGAAATTCACGGATGCCATGTCAACGCACATCCACAACCTCATTGCCGAGGGAGAACATCAGCAGCTTGATTTCAAGTTTGAGATCACGGATGCAAGGCGGATTGCCCGCACCCTGGTTGCTTTTGCAAATACCGATGGCGGCCGGCTCCTGATCGGGGTCAAGGACAATGGGGCGATAGCAGGAGTTCGTTCCGATGAGGAGTACTATATGCTGGAAGGCGCGGCTACCATGTATTGTAAACCACAGGTCGAGTTCCAGTCAAAGGAATGGACCATCAACAACAAGACGGTTTTGGAGATTATCGTTCCAAAAAGCAAAAATCGGCCTCATTCTGCCGCACATAAAGACGGAAAATGGCTTGTCTACATCCGGGTTGCAGACCAAAACCTGCTGGCCAACCGGGTATTGCTGAAAGTCTGGGAACGGCAGGGAAAACCGAAGGGCGTTTTTCTTAAATTCACCGAAAAGGAAAAGATCCTGTTGCAATTCCTGGAAAAAAACCCTACGATCACACTTTCACGGTTCTGCCGTATGGCAAAGATCTCAAGGCAAAAAGCAGAAAATATCCTGGTCAAATTTGTACTCCTTAAAACCGTCGATATAATTTTTACGGATAAGCAAACGTTTTATTCCCTGAAACCCTGAAAACCGTTAAGGTTTTTACACTATTTTTGCATAAGATAAACTATCCGAAAATGATACGCTGGAGAATTGTTTTTTTTCTTGTTTCTTTTTCCTTCCTTTTTATCGAAGGGAATGCCCAGTTTTCGTTTATCGATTCGATACCGTCAGTACCGGGCAATCCGCATAACTATACTCCCCTGCCATTGCATCAGCTGCATATCGGCATCCAGGCCGGCACGGAATTCATGACCACATCCGGTTACGGCTCGGGGTTTAGCACTTTCCTTTCCCCCACCCTCACCTATCCTGTCAGCAATAAATTCCTGATCAGCGGAGGTATCAGTATTGTCAATACTTCTCTTTACGGTTTCAAACCCTGGTATTCGTTTCCTGAAGAAAAATCCTATACAGGAAATATCACACAGGCGATGCTTTGGGTATCCGGGCAATATCTGTTGAGTGACCGTGTCACGATCACAGGAACCGCTTACAAAACAATAGATATCTTTGGAGAAAAACCCGGTAATTCTACCTTTTATAAATACAATCCTCAGGGAGCTTATCTTAATGTAGGATACAAGATCAGCGATTACATGCACATCGAAGCAGGATTCGGATATTCAAGAGGTTCAAATGGCTATTCTTTCGGAAATCCATATAGTCCGGGATTCGGTTCCTCCAATTTCAATCCTTACTTTAACAGATAAAAAAACTTTGAATTTTATCAGGTTTCCCGGTCATTGAAGGTCTACATTTTCAATTAATCATACACTCGTTTTGCCAAATATTTATTTTTAACGATATTTGATCCGCGTTAAATCATAGCGTATTGAAAAAGATTATTATTTCTGGGATGATGGCAATGTTTGTGTTATCAATATACTCCTCCTGTAAACACAGTCCGGGAATCCTGCCTGTGACCACCAGCGATACAACCCACAATCCGCCGCCACCTCCCCCACCCGATACCGGTAAAAAATGTTCTCCCGACACCATCTACTTCCAGAATGAAGTCTTACCCCTAATTGTTTCCACCTGTGCAAAATCAGGATGCCATGACCAGATTACGCACAAAGAAGGTATTACGCTTATTGATTGGTCTAGTATTGTGAATACTGGCGGCGTTGTTGCCGGGAATGCAGCCGGCAGCAGACTCTACCAAAGTATTGCTGGTGGTGGCGATGACCGCATGCCTCCTCCGCCGGCTAATCCCCTGACATCAGCACAGATCAATGACATCGCCAAATGGATCAACCAGGGCGCCAGGAATAACAAATGTGATTCGACAGGTTGTGATACGGTCAATGTGACCTATACAAAAACGATCCAGCCTATCGTTCAGATATTCTGTCTGGGTTGCCATAGCGGTTCATCTCCTGCCAACGGCTTGAGCTTATCAGGATATGACGCCGTTAAAACTGCCGCAGGAGGAAGACTGATGGGCGCAATAAGGCACCAGAACGGCTATTTTTCCATGCCTCCCGGAGGATCGCTCACAGCCTGCCAGATCAGTGAATTCCAGATATGGATCAACCTCAATTACCCTCAATAATGACTGTGAAAAAAGTATTCGTTTTAATCATTTTTATCCTTGCCTTAGGAATGTTGTATCCTTCGTGTTATTATGATAAGGAAGACCTCCTTTATCCATTCCAGAAATGTGACACTACCCATGTGACCTATTCGCAAACGATTGTTCCCATTTTGAATGGTAATTGCCTGGTTTGTCACAGCACCGCAAATCCGGAAGGAAATGTTATCCTCGGTACATGGGCAGGTATCCAGGTCGTGATTACCAACGGGAAACTCATTCCTGCAATAGATCATACAGGACCTTATCCAATGCCGAAGGGTGGATCAATGCTTGATGCATGCAGTATTGAAAAAATAAAAAGATGGGTGGTCAACGGGGCTCCAAATAATTAATAAAAGAATATGATACGCTGGATCAAAATCATAATAGGATTGGCTATAGCCGGAATTATCGCAGCGGTCCTGATTTATCATTTCGTAATCAACAAACCCCATCCCGATTTTGAAAAAATCAAACCGGATTATTCCCTGAATGCAGGGGCATTTTACCATGAATTCAAAACAAGTAAGGAGAATGCGTCAAGGTTATACAATGGAAAGGTAATCGAGATCACGGGGAAACTGAATACCGTTGAAATACTAGATAAACCATCATTAACCGAAGTAAAATTGAAAGGAAAAGTCGAAGCAATCGTTAATTATGACACTCTAATTATTGCTGTTTTTATCTTTAACCAGGGCATGTTCGGTGGTGAAGGAATACGTTGTACCATGTTGAAGAAATTTTATAATGACGCCAAAAAACTTAAGCCTGACGGAACTACCCGAATCAAAGGATATTGTACCGGTTTTAATGAAACCGATGTGATTATGGAGCATTGTTCGCTTATTTATTAACCCGAATTTAAAATCAATTTGACATGAAGAAACATTGGATATTGATAGTATTTGCTGTTGGTTTTAGCATGAGCGGATATTCGCAGACCTATTTAACCAAGAACGGGATGATCCGCTTTTATTCCGAAGCCCCGCTGGAAAAGATCGAAGCCGTCAACCGACAGGTGAATACAGCTCTCATGAATCCAACCGGCGATTTTGTTTTCAGGGTTCTCATAAAATCTTTCAATTTTGAAAAGGCAATGATGCAGGAACATTTCAACGAGAATTATCTGGAATCGGATAAATATCCGGAAGCAACTTTTGTTGGAAAGATCACCAACATCAAGGATATCAACTTCACAAAAGAAGGCTCCTATCCTGCTATCGTTGAAGGGAAAATGACAATTCACGGACAAACCCAGCCCATGAAGCAGAACGGGATCCTCGAAATTAAAAATGATGCTGTAACGGCAAAGGCGAAGTTCAATATTCTCCTCTCTGATTACAAGATTTCGATTCCCAATACGGTGGTGAACAACATCTCCAAATCCATAGAGATCACGGTTGAGGTGAAGATGACCAAACTAAACAAATAATACGATGAGGAAAAGCCCCTGGATTGCATTGCTTCTGTTATTGATGCTCTTTCCGTTGCTGGTATCTGCTCAGGATACCCTTTTAAATCTTTTCAAGGATAAAAAGCTGCCGGTGACATATGCAGAAGCAACCTTTAAATCTTCCCGTATCGTGATCGGGCAGTCAATCGAAAATCCGGCCCAGGGAAATATCCTTTTCCTGATCACTCATCATTTCGGAGCCTTGAATACAGGCTATGAAAATCTCTTCGGACTGAAACAGGCAGTCATCCGCATCGGAATGGAATATGGCCTGACCAAACACCTTGCACTCGGATTCGGGTTAAATACCGACCGGAATACCTGGGATGGATTCCTGAAATACAAGTTGCTCCGGCAAAAATCGGGGGGAAAGAGATTCCCCTTCAGTTTATCGCTGTTTGCCAATACTGCTATTTATACAACAAAATGGGAGAACCCCGACCGGAAAAATTATTTCACATCCAGGATGTCTTACTGTTTCCAGGTTCTCATCGCAAGGAAATTCGGGAGAAGGTTTTCCTTACAGATCACACCTTCCATGGTGCATAAAAACCTGGTGCCAACCAATGCCGACCATAACGATATTTTTACACTGGGAGGAGGTGGACGCATTAAGATATCCAACCGGGTATCGATCAATGCCGAGTACCACCATATCTTCACCGGGCAGGTGGTGTCCACAAACGTTTATGATTCCTTCTCAACCGGTGTTGATATTGAAACGGGAGGTCATGTATTCCAGATCTTCCTGACAAATTCAATGGGGGAAAATGAAGAAAGTTTCCTTATAAATACGACCGGACGTTGGAATAAAGGCGGTATCTTCCTGGGATTTAATATCACCAGGATCTTCACTATCATTGAACCAAAGGATTTCAGGAAATAAGGTTGAAGTCACAGAGTCAAAGAGTAACAGAGTCACAATCCTTGGCTTAAAGAGGGAATTTGATAATTAATAATGGCGGGAAATAGAACCAAACATTTAATTCTGATCTTTTAGGATATGAATACTCGAACATTCGACCAATGAGATCTGATATGTTTAGAGGAAAGAGGGGAAATTGATAATTAATAATGGCGGGAAATGAGTAATAAGTAATTACAAAATTAATTAGTTATAGAATTACTCATTATTCATTATCAATCTTTCTGGCGGAGAGAGGGGGATTCGAACCCCCGGATCCCTAATGGGATCAACGGTTTTCGAGACCGCCCCATTCGACCGCTCTGGCATCTCTCCGAAATTCAGTTAATGGTTAAGAACTAACAGTTACCAACTTTTCGCTTTTCACTACGTTGCTATCCACTTCGTAGTAAGAATGGAAATTGACAATTAATAATGGTTGCAAATGAGTAATGAGTAATTACCGAATTAAATAATTATAGAATTACTCATTATTCATTAT
>Ga0224525_1000418_pt1 | contig 19633 bp, 23 predicted proteins | sample CFST100metaG_FD_179874 | JGI IMG/M metagenome (GOLD analysis project Ga0224525, IMG submission 179874) | Peat soil microbial communities from Stordalen Mire, Sweden - C.F.S.T100 | ecosystem: Environmental > Terrestrial > Soil > Wetlands > Peat | place: Sweden: Norrbotten County, Stordalen Mire...
GACCAGGCCATAACGTCATGGGTGATAGGCCAATGGATGTCCTACTACTACGCGTTCCGGAACGCCCGGCCGGGGGTGGAGACCCTGTACAACAGGGCCTTGGCCGCCGTGGCGAGGCCGTTCTTCAACCACATGGAGCGGATGAACAACTCCTACGGCTTCGAGCGGGTCACGTTCCGGCACCAGGAGGGCGGGACGGGCAACATCGCCGGCAAGGCCGTCACGGAGGAGTACTACTTCATCCGCCGGAAGACCGAGTCCGGGATCTACGCGAACGACTGCTACCGCGCCATCGGGGACAAGAGAAGAATAAACGCCAGGAAAGGGTATCTGGACGCGGCCCGCTACGGGGACGTCGACATGACGCTCGAAGAGATGAGGAAGCAGAACAGCTACTTCATCAAGAAACTCGAGGACGAGACGAAGCAAAATAAATGAGGACCCGAAAACGAGAAAAAACATGCCGTTTTTTATGTAATAAGGGAATAAATTGGTCTATGCTATTTCCCATATGGCAAAACAAGTACACGTTCGGATAGACGACGGACTCTACGAGAAAATGTCCAAGTATTCAAAAGAGAACGGTATCACCCTGCAGGACACGGCATCCCAAGCCATATCCACTCTCGTTTCCGAAAAGCAAAAAAAGCCGGACGGGAAGCGGCGGAAGCCGACTTTCATCGATCTTTTCGCGGGGATAGGCGGAATGCGAATCGCTTTTGAGAAAGCGGGATGCCGATGCGTTTTCTCGGACGAATGGAACAAGTACTCGCAGAAGACCTACATGGCGAATTTCGGCGACCAGCCGAATGGCGACATAACGAAGGTCGACGAAAACAAGATACCGGACCACGACATCTTGGTCGCGGGATTCCCGTGCCAGCCTTTCTCCATCGCCGGCGTCTCGAAGAAGAACAGCCTTGGCAGGGCCACCGGGTTCGAGGACAAAACGCAGGGGACCCTTTTCTTCGACGTCTGCCGGATAATCAAAGCAAAGCGGCCAAAGGCGTTCATGCTCGAGAACGTCAAGAACCTCATGAGCCATGACAGCGGCCGCACGTTTCAGATCATCAGAGAATCCCTCGACGAGCTGGGGTATGAGATCTTCTTCGACGTCCTAGACGGGCAGATCCTCGTCCCTCAGCACCGGGAGAGGATAGTCATCGTCGGATTCGACCGAAGGAGATATGGGAGGCGCTTCGACTTCGAATTCAAGGTCAAAAGCGCGAAGCCAAGGCCGAAACTCTCCGACATACTGGAGAGCAACGTACCGGAAAAATACACCCTCTCGGACAGCCTGTGGAGGTATCTTCAGGCCTACGCCGCGAAGCACAAGGCAGCGGGGAACGGGTTCGGCTATGGGTTGGCCTCGCCCAACGGGATATCTAGGACCCTGAGCGCCCGCTATTTCAAGGACGGATCCGAGATCCTCATCCCGCAGCCCGGCAAAAACCCCAGGCGCCTGACCCCGAGGGAATGCGCCAGGCTCCAAGGCTTCCCCGATTCCTTCGAAATACCCGTATCGGATACGCAGGCCTACCGGCAGTTCGGGAACTCGGTCGTCGTCCCACTGATGTCCGAGGTGGCCGTCCTCGTCGTGAAAAAACTTAAGCAATTGGAAAAAACGGCATATAATCCTAATTAATATGTCGGATCTATCCTCGGTCGCAATACAAGTTTCCATGTCCGGAAAGGCGGTTTTTTGCAAGTTTCTCTCCGCAAACGACTCCGGCGAGACCGGCGGCCACCAATGCGGCGTATTGGTTTCAAAATCGGCCTCGTCCATCATGTTCAGCGGCCTTTCGGGATCCGATCAAAGTCGCGAGGCGAAAATAGCGTGGCAGGACGGATCTGAGACGACGAGCCGCTTCATCTACTACAAAAGCAAAAACGAGCTGAGGATCACGAGGTTCGGAAAGGGGTTCTCCTTTCTGAGGCCTGACGAGACGGGATCTCTTTTCGTTTTCGTAAAGATATCCGATGAATTCTACAAGGCTTTCTTCTTGGATCTTGAGGATGACATCGACGGATTCCTCGATGCGTTCGGAATTTCGCCATCCGACACGAACCGGCTCATCGACGTCGGGTCGGCCTCCCCGATCCCCATAGCGAGCGAAATCGATCGCTTCGCCGCCTCCCTGAAAACGTTCCCGACATCCGAGAAGATGTCGGAGGCGGCGAGAAAACTGGTGGGAGGGGAGCTTTCCGTCACGAACCCGGATTCCCAGCTTTTGGCGTGGACGGGGAAGGAATACGAGCTTTTCCAAGCCTTGGAGAGGACGGTCTACGGGCCGCTGCTCAAAAGCGGCTTCCCCACGGTCGACTCCTTCGTTGATCTGGCCAATAGGGTCCTGAACAGGAGGAAAAGCCGGGCCGGGAAGAGCCTAGAGAACCATCTCGCACAGCTTTTCCTCGACAACAAACTCGAATTCACCGCCCAAGCCACGACCGAGGAGAAAAAACGCCCAGATTTCATCTTCCCTTCCGAAAAAGACTACAGAGATGCGGCATTCCCGAAGAACATGCTGATTTCGCTTGCGGCAAAGACGACATGCAAGGACAGGTGGAGGCAAATCATCAACGAGGCCGATCGAACGGAGACGAAGTACCTCTGCACCCTTCAGCAAGGAGTTACCTCCGCACAAATGGCTGAGATGCGGCAAGAAGGGGTCGTATTGGTCGTTCCCCAAAAATACATCACTTATTTTCCGCGCGAGAACCAAAAAGAAATCCTTACCCTCCGGCAATTCATCATTTTCGTAAAGGCTAAGGAAAAAATCACGATTTGACTTTGGTCTCCCAACTTGGCTAGAAGAAGAGGGGAATGAGATATTACGATTGAATTTTGGTCGATGAAATTATAGGGGAAAGACCATTGCGTTTGTTTTTCGTATAAAAGTTTTATAGTTAGCCGTTTTGCATGTTTCAACTCTTTTCGAGATCAGACTTTATGAGCCCCCGGACGTAATCCGTTTTGTTTGGGGCAGAATCTAATTTCGCGATGACTTCGTCGTCCTTTCCTACTGAAAACCGCATGGCAAATTGCCTTGTTTTTGTTTTATTCCATTTGTTTGAACATTTAATTCTGTATTTTGGCTGCATCCGAAAATCCTCTTTTGAGGTGGTGATTTCGCCTTTTTATCGTACGCAATTATCTCAATCGCGAGGCGTGCCGACGAAACCGGAAGCGACCCCGATCGCCTTGGCGGTGAGATGCGACAAAGCCCATTTGGCGTTTATCATGGGAATGTTCGCCTCGGCCTCAGCCTTCGTAGGGAATGAGACAAAGTCGTCGTAAGCGCCTATTGAATTGACCCTTTGAAACATCCTTCCTTCTTTGCTGAAGAGGATAATTGCCCATGCCTTGGGGGTGGGGTCTTTTTCGGATTTCCGAATCTTTTTCATAGCTGTTCCCTCCTAATGTTATATGCGCGTCATTTCAATTGGAACAAGTATATACTAGCATATAATAAAGCACTATCAATTCAAAATGACTAAACGATAGTGAGCAGACAAATTTTTTGATTCGCTGAGGAACAATTATCGCATTCAACTTTGTCTCTTGGAGAGATAATCAATTATGTTCCACATGAAAAGAATCAGGGTATTCTCGGCTTCCAAAAATTTCATTTCGCATGATACAGGAATTAAACCACTAACGTAATCGGAAGACATCCTTTTCAATAAGATTTCAATTTCTTCCAATTCATAAAAGGCTTGGTGAGTGGGGAGAAACAGCTTCAGATTGTTTACCATATAATCACCAATTTTTGTGACCGCATGAATTGACCCATGAGAATCGCGATAAAGATACTTTTCGTAATCCGAAGAGCACGGATCAGCAAAGCCCTCGTCGCCGACTATATTTTCTTGGATCGTTTTTCCGATCCAAGTATTCGATTTTGCCACATTGCAAGAAGGACAAGAATAAACATAGTTGCTATACTTATTAGTAGCGCTTGTGCCAAAAAGACTCTTTGGGGCAAAATGGTCGATGTGGAACCCTTTTCCCAAACCATAGAAAAAATCGCTGTCGCCACAGTACGCACAATGCCCGCAAAAATCTTCTCGCAAAAACTCCTTCACCGATGGAGAAGAAAATCCGATTTTGTCAATTTTTAGTACCCTTTTTCGGGGTTGGTTTCTTCTTATTGTCATTTTTTTCTATGCAATCCAAAAAACTGTTCATTTTTTCTAGAGCCGGTCCTAACTCAAACGCAGTAAGGGATTTTGCAGCTTCGTCTGGTATGGGGCTTCGATGGGCTAGCCCAAAATCGTCCTTTGAGATCTCACTATTGAGATCGACGATTTCCTGAACATCGACTTTTTTTCCGCCGCTGTTAAGTTCTGCCATAAGATTTTTCAATCTTTTCTCGTTTTTTTCTTTTTTTGTCTTGTCCGATGAAACAAGCGATATTATTTTAAGAATAAGCTCATCGGCCGGCCGAATATCTTTTTCGTTTTGATTCTTTGTCGATGTGCTGGTTTTTATTTCCAAAGTCGAAGCTTGAACGACATCGTAGGCATTACCTTCATCTTGATCCAAACATTCCTCAAAATATGAAGTCAGGATAAAAATGGGGACCTTACGATAATGTTCCCTTATATATTGCTGCAATTCCGTCCCGTTTACAGAATCTGGCCAATCGCTTAGGTCGAAGTCAATGATGAGTGCATCCGGAGCCATGCTAATGATCGAATCACCTAATTCTTCTAACGTTTTTCTTCCTTCGTTCTGATAAAGGCGGAAAACCAGAGTGTAGAGAACACCGTCAATTTCTTTTCCGTCGTTAAAATAAGAGGACTTTTTGAGTTTCAAAATAATCCTTATGCCAGCCTCGTCGTTGTCATTGACGACAAGTGTTTTTATTAGCTTTTTTTTCATGCGATCACTTTTCCTTCTTCGGGATAGGGATGAAAATTTCAACCGCAAAAGAGTCAATGTATTTCGTCAAAGTTATAGTGCCCAAATATTCTTCTAAGGTGGTTTTGACGATATACAATCCCAATCCAGTTCCGTTCTCTTTTGAAGTTACGCCATAATCGAAGATATCCGCATGGGATACTCCGTCATTGGCCTCATCGATGCCGAAGCCATTGTCGGAATATTCAATCGTAAGACCACTATCGTTCGTGGTGGCACTAATGTTGATTTCTCGCGTTTCCCGAGAATTTTTCGCAAACGATTCAATCGAATCGATAATCAAGTTGTAAAAAATGCTTTGGAAATCTATTTCATATATTTTGAGGGATGGATTTTTCCCATCATCAGTAAAAATTATTTTTACATTCTTTTTATCGGCAAGCGGTTTCATATCGTCCACTATCCCAGATATAACTGAATACAATTCCCTAGTGTGGAGTTCACGTTTGTTTTTCTTCAGATTGGTGGCGATGTCAATCCAAGAAACCATGAAAATATCGTTCTTTTTTGCTGCCTGGGCCAGTCTGATGAAATCTTCATTGTTTCCTTCGTTGTGCGAATCGACAAGAAGATCGATTCTGTCAGCCAACGAATCACGGATCACCTTGAGATCATGCAAGAAAGATGTTGTGATGAGGCCGTTTGTAGCAAGCGCTCTCACGAGCTTCAGCTCCTCAAACATGTCTTCTTGGTCTTGGCTCAAAAAGCTTATAGATTTGGCAAGAACCACGACATTTTCGGCATTGACGAAAGCCGCGACTTTTTTCTCGATGCTTTCTTTTACGGTGTCATTCCCGATTTTTTCTAAGATAGAAGTGGCGAGCCCCATGCCTTCTTTCTTGGTGAAATCAAATGTGTTTCTTTCCTTATAATAAGCATGGAGATCTCTACAAATATGGGCCCTGTCTTTTTCGACTATTGAAATAAGAGTCAGCAAAATTTTTTTAAGGTCCGGAAAGATAGCGCCTTCTTTAATAAACGCTTCTCGCCCTGACTGGTCCTCCAAAAACTTGTTGGCGGACCTTGTGATAAACAACGACCCTACGCATTGAATGTTGCGAACTTTCCAGCTTTCGCTTTCATGACCTATGGAGGCGGGGCTGCTGTTATGTCTGGCGTCAAGGCCGAGCCAATCGAATTTGTCAGAATCAGCATCTCCATAAGAACGTATCTTAAATTTGTCCCGATAGATTTTAATTCCGGCGTTCGTTTCCATCCATTCGTCACGGTTCAGCGAAGCCGGTTTATAAAAGTATTGTTCATAGTCTTTTTTTGACTGGCCAAGATTGTTGAAAATGAATTCAAACATAAAGGGACCTAAATCTCTGCATCTTTTTGAAAGGTCCTCTTTTTCTGCTCCCTTCAAAAAGAATGAAAGAGGGTAGCTTTTCGAAAATCCCTTGTTTAAAAAATCCTCTCTTGTATAAGGAGAGTTTTTAAAAGCTGTGCGAGAAAAGACTTCGTTCGGAAATCTCGACAAATCAAATTCATTCCTTTCGAGTTTGACTTCGATCATTCCATTTTCGAAATTCGCGGTCAGTCTATAATCAAAGTCCTCTTCAGTCACATGGCTAACTTTAATGACCTTTTCAGAGGGATCTTTTTGAATCAGAATCGAAAAATCTTCTTGGTTTTGTGGGGGCAAAAGAGCGGAAAGCGAATTCTGCATCGAATCGATTTCGTCCTTAGAAAATCGTTCCCTGAGTTTGCTGATTATGAGAATCGTGCCTTTGGTGTACGAAGACTTTTTTGTTATCAGCAAGACTTCGGACAAAATTTCCGGAGGTAAAAAACTAGAAAGGTCGGTTGGAGACTCTTCTAAATCAGCAGAGATACTGCTTATTTCGCCTTTTTTTTCGAAATCGCTCCAATCAACATCCCAAATAAGAGGATGCTCAAATCCATCTTTTTTGGTAATCATCCTTGAAACGGATCCCAAACGATTTAATGCGAATCTACCTATCCCTTTTTCCCCGGTCTTCACTCGACCACTTGAAGATACTGAGAACGCCTTTTTATTGTCAGTTCCTATCGTCATCCAGCAATCCTTAACCGTTGTCTCGTCCATTCCGTCCCCATCGTCGAAAATAATAAATTTGTCATTTTGACACAAAACGGCACAAAAAGTCGCGTCGGCATCATATGAATTTTTAACTAATTCTATAATGGCCCCAGTGGAGCTAGAAATGTTCTCTCTCCCAAGGAGAAGCGGAACTCTGGAAGATGTCCTAAAAAATAATTTTCCCATACTTTTACCCCTGTTTATCGATTAATGATAATTCATTCCAAAAGAAATATCATTATCGATTAGCCCAGTAAGAGAAGCGAAAATCGGATATATCACGGGAAGAAATGCGACGAGACCTGCCGTTTGATTCGATTCCAACCGATTGAACGTAGCGAAAAAAACGTTTTGAGGAGAGTATCGCCCGAGCCTTCCATAGAGGAAAATCCTTTTTGCTTGCCGTTATGACGACGCCCGAGAAAGGAACAATGAGTTTATTTAATTCAAAAACATGGACCTTTTTTGTGATTATGGTCGAAACAAGAAGTTTTCTACAATTAATTTTCTTGAGGCCTTGGTTGCGGCCGAATTCAAACCATTTAGCCCTATCGTCTTTGTCTCTACCCTCGAGATCCGTCTTTTTGGAAAGCAGATAGGAAAAGGCTTTCGGGAAGTTGATTTTCAAGAAATCCTCAGAATATGGGCTTCCGTTCTGATCATAAGGGTAGATAATCGCCTTTTTTTGCTTCTTTTTTTCTGAACAAGGGCTTGCGGCAGGGCGAATAATCCCATTTTCGATCTCAACCGAAATAGAAGGGATGATGAGAGGGTCACTTTCGTTTTTTCTATTATCTTCAAAAACGTAGGCGCTGTTAAGCTGGGTAACGGGAGAAATGAAAACATCAAAAAAGTCTCCAAAACGAGTTTGTTTCCGCTTGGGGGACCCATTGTTCAAAAAAGACCATTTACCTTGAATCATCGCTTTAGGAAAGGCTTTTTTGCCATGCCCATCATCAAATATATCAATCGTATCCTTTTGAAAAATTGAATTTGACAAAATAATTATAGAAGAAGAAATGGTAACTTTTTTAAAAATAACTTTAGGAAAGTTGATCGCTACAGAAACCAACTTGGGATTACAAATCGCCCGTATTTCGGCGCCAGAGGAATTTTTAAAAAGACTATTCGGAATCAAATAGGATACGATTCCATTTTCCGAAAGCAAACTAACAGATTTCTCCAAAAAAGCATAGCAAATATCGAATTTGCCCTTTGCACATGTTTTGAAATCTTTTTTATACTTTTCGCGTTGCCATACGGGCATATCAAAATAACTGATATATGGGGGGTTACCAATGATGAAATCAAAAGTCTGATTAATTGGGGAGTCAAGAAAGTCATCCACATTAAAAGCCCAATGCACATTTTCGACTCCATAGGAAGATGATAGTGCGTTAAGTTTTCCTAGGCATTTTCCAGCAACTGATTCGTCGATTTCAAAAAAAACAAAATCCCTTTCAAGCATTCTTCGAATCGAAATTTTGTCTATTTTTTGGGCCGTTGCTTTAATGATATATCTCTTCACCGCTGCACAAGCGATGTTCCCCTCCCCACATGAATTTTCCAAAAACTTTTTTCCAAGTATGTCATCACCTACACGGTAGTAAGCCATGTCAAGGAGTTTGTTAACACAAAAAGAAGGGGTCGGAATTTGACTTTCCCTGATAGCTTCGTTCCAATCAGCTGGCTTTTTTTTCATTTTTCACCTTATTGCAAAAATTGAATTAACCATTCTGTCAAATAATCTCAAATAAAGTTAAACAAGAAGATCGAAAGCAACAAAATTATATGCAGGCCACTTTTGTTTTGAAAAGTTTTAAAAACTAAAAATGAACTTGAAAGGACTCTAAACACAGAAATCATCAATAAAAAAACAAAAATCACACATATAGAAATTTTTAATAAAAAAATTATAGAAGTTCCCAAAATACCTCCAGTTAATGATTTTACATTTTTTGCAATAAACTTTCGAATTAATTCGAAATAATGGAGGAAAACTCATGAATAAAGACACATTCGATAAAAATAGTATATACGTTCCAACAGATAACGAATTCATTGAGGCGCGGTCGCGCCCATATGAGATGAAGACACGCCCGAATGGCCTTTTCCCCGAGGGGAAAAGAGCATATATGCGATAAAGGGGCAAGCGCGGCAGGGCAGCGGCCCTCGTGCCTTTATCCCTGCAATTCCAGATCGCTTTGCCTCAACAGCAAAGAAAGGAAGCCCGGCCTTCCGATATCCGTCACGAACGTTTCCTGCTACGATTCAAGTCATTCAAAAAGCGGTATATCGGACGGCCGCGCATTATCCAAAGAATGGATTTGTTGCTTTGTGGCTTCTTGGGCCATGCCCTAGTATTGCAGGAAAACAAAATTACTTTCTTGTGCAACAAAAAGAGGAGCATATTTAATACATGACAATGATTGTTTCTTGGATTGGTAAAGACCCTCATGGTATAGCGTCTTCCTATATCGCTTCTGACAGTGCTATTTCCTTTCCGAATGGGCAGGTTTTCAGAGTTGGGAGAAAAGTTTTTGCCTCCAAGAAATACCCCGACATTTTTGCTTTTTGCGGCGATGTCATTTTCCCATCCTTAATTTTGGGACAGTTGATCGAGCAAATCGATTCGGGTCTTCTCTTTTTCGGGAATGAAACGTGCTCTAAAAGGGATTCGATTGTTTCCCGTTTCGTTGAAAGATCGCTTCTTGAATACCCCAAAAACTGGAAACATGAGGCATCGATTCTTCATATAAGCCGAGAAATTCAATCTGGGTATTATCCGGCCTTCCACGCCTATGAGATTGACATGTCTTTTGGGGGAACTCTTCCATCTTCCGAAATACCGCTGCCTTCCGCCTCGGGCTTATTGATTGTTCTCGGTTCGGGGAAAGAGGAGTTCGAAGCCAATTACCAAAGATACCAGATTGGTAATAACAAAGACACCAGCCGCAACGTCTTTCATTGTTTTCTTCAAACCCTCTATGAGACAAAGACTTATTCCGTCGACGGCGCCCCTCAACTTGTCGGCTTATCGAGAAAGCCAAACACTGGTGGCACAAACTACGGGATTATTTACAAAAATGAACGGTTTTTCCTTGGACAGCCAGTAGGAGAAAACGTTTGTTTCGGAAACGTGGAATGGCGAAATGAGCGGTTCGAGCTTTGTGATGGGAGAGCAATGATGAAGAAAACTGGAGCGGCTTGCCAACCAAATGTTTCGTGGCATACTAAATAGGCAACTCCCTGGGTCCTTGCGCAAGCAAGAATGCGAGGCGCTTCAAGTTGCCGGGCCGAAAGGCCCGGCAAGCGACCAGGGTATGGATTTGATAACGAGACTGATTGATGAACGAGCAAGTATAAATGATGTTCTCTCTGGGGGAAAGATAGTATGTACAAAAAAAGAACGTAAACAAAAGTCCTAATTTCGTTTAGCCCAACCTACCATAAAAAGACTCAAATAACAAATATCGACAGAACGCACATTGTGATGAAGAACGCACCCATCACAAAAAGAGAGATGATCGAAGACACGACTAAGCGATGCTTAGTGCTGCATATGCCGGAATTTATTTTTATTTGCCTTGCCGTTTCTAAAGTTAGGACTTTCTCATCTGCTAATTTCTTCGAAAGACTGTCGATATCCATTTTGCATATAGTCAAATAGTAAAGTGGGCTTTCTCTCGCCTCGCCCTTTTTTGGCTTCCTCGGAAAGACGGAAAGAACCGGGAAAAAAACCGCCATAGTTCCCGAAAAAAGGAAAAAGCCGTAAATTATGTAGAATGCCAAGGAAAGACTGCTTGACGATTGAGTCGCCTTCAGCGCCTCAAGACATTGTGGGACGAAGGCCTGGGCGGAGCCGAAAACGATCCCGGAGACCACCAAAAGGATCTCCGCCTTTGTGTCGAATGCGGAGATCTGGCTCTTGATTTGTTCAAGGATTTCTTGGCTAGGTCCCATAGTTCAATCAGTCATCCCGCCTTCCACCCATTTTGAAAAACCCGCATCGATTACATCTGCATCGTAGTAGTAAGAGAGGTTGCAATCATAGTTTTTGCGAAACCAACTTTTTGGGTCTTTTCCAATAGCGTTTTTCCCCAATTGATCAATGATGTTATTGTAAAATAAATCGGACATGACCATTGTTCTTAGGCCGTTTTTGTTTCCCATTCCGGCAAATTTGGATGCATAGGTAGCGGATTCCCCTATGAAGACGAGATCGCTGACCCCGGTCTGCGCTCTCCCCGCCTTAACGACAAGATCCTTGCTGCACGAAAGGCCTATGCCAGCCAAAAATGTCGGGAATTGCTTCGATTCGAGCGTCTTGTTAAGCATCCTTAGAAAAACATTGATATTCATTGCCTTGCCGAAAACCTCGTAGATATCGGATTGAGAACGGGTCGCATAAACGGCGAAGACGCAGTCTCCCCTTATCCCGATATCCCTGAGGTTTTCGTCGTCCCTGAGGATTTCAATGATCTCGGACGAAAAAGCGCGGGCTATTTTGGCGACGGTGGTCGCTTTGTTCTCCGTGAAAAGATCGGTGGAGTTCCTTATGTCGACGAAAATCGACGTAATCCATGACCTGTAGGCATTGTCGTAAGTGAAATGGCTGCTTTCCTTGCTAGGGAGGGGGTCTTCTTCCGTAACGTCGTTCGGGTTGTCCAGGATCTCCGTAACCCTTTTCTTTCCCTCCCGATAATCATAGACTGACATGAATCCAATCCCCCATTTCTAAAAAAATAGCCGATTTAATGACAAAAACGACCTTGAAAATCAATTATCCTCTATGATTTCCAAGAGTTCGGCCCCAGAACTCACTTCGGAAATATCGATGTTTCTCCCGATTCTCGTCGTGAAGACATGGCCGCATTTCGAGCATTTTAGTTTGAAGCTTCCGTAATCGTTGGCGCCACCGGGCCACCATCTGTTGATGATCGTGATCTTATTCCCGCAATTCGGGCATTTAAGAATGATGACTCCGGTTTCAGTTCCGGGGGCATTATCGCAGAAACGATTTCCCAAGCCCATAATCCGCCTTCTTTCTTATTAATCCGAAATCAATGCTTCTTGTCTTTCGGAGGGCATGGGTCGTTCCCGTGGGAGTTGGAGTTTTGGATCTGCCCGTCCTTCCCATGGATCACCGTCTCCGATTTTTGGTTCTCCGCGATCTTGTCGGCGATCTTCACCGCCTCCGCCTTCGTGTTCGTTATGGCAGTGGCCTTGGAATTCCCCTCTCCCTCGACCTTCCATCCGTTCCCGCCGTTCGGGACGACATGCTGATCTTTCCCCATATAACAACCCCCTGTTAATTCTGATTCTATCATCACAATGCAAATATTCAATAAACGGCGCCAGAATAATACTTACATGCGACGCAGCATAACCCATATGAGGTGCAGACGCGCCCAACGAGTTCTGATTGCGTGGCCATGTCAGAAGCGTCCTGCTCTTAGCCACGCATCCGATTCAAGGTGAAGGACCATTCCGGCTTTTGACTGATTAGTCATAATTCTATAAACCTTGCACTGAATCGAATAAATAAAGTCGTCAGAAATATTTGTGTTATAAAGGCTTGATATGAGCCATATACCTTAATCTGAATATAAACATATATAATCTTAATGCATCCGTATTTGTAAAGTATGTATAAGTATATGTATAAGTATTTTTTAATAAGGTTATGACCTATTTAGCAATAAATGTTAAATGTTGTATAGTGTAGTTATCAATAATTTATAATTATTGTCAAATACATTGAATAACTTTTTAATAAACCTATAATCATCTTAGGAACAAAATGCAGCAAACGATTTCAATCTTCAACGAAGAGAACATAATAAGCCTCCTGTATTCTTACAACGTGTGGTGGAAGACCGGTGTTATTCCTGACGGATTGGACAAGCCGATAAAAAGGATCCCCTATTATTTGGCAAACAGGGCTTTCTTGCGAGATGACATACGAAGAATCGTCCTTCTTTCCGGTGCGAGAAGAACTGGAAAGACGACGATAATGTATCAAACCATTGCATCGCTCCTAAAGTCCGGTGTCTCGCCCAAAGATATTTTGTTTATTTCGTTCGACCATCCGCTGCTAAAAATGTGCAGCATCGACAGCGTGATAACAACTTATAGAAGTAACATTTCTAGCGATGACGTTATTTATTGTTTCTTTGATGAGATCCAATATTCTCAAGACTGGAATAGCTGGCTAAAAATACTTTATGACACGAATCCAAATATCCGCATAATGGCAACGGGCTCTGCCAGTCCCACAATTAAAAGCAAAGCGGCCGAAAGCGGCCTTGGGAGATGGACGACGATCCCTATTCCGACTTTGTCTTTTTTCGAATACTGCGAATTGCTCGGGCTGCCTAAGCCCGAGCTTCCAAACGATATCAAGCCGACTCAGTTGTATCTTTTGGATAGGCAAGAGCAGATCGAGATAATGGCCAAGCTTGCCTTCCTACAGCCTGAATTCATCAGATATCTCCAGGTCGGTGGTTTCCCGGAGCTCGCTTTATCGAAAGACGATGTCTACGCACAGCGAATTCTTCGGGAAGACATCGTTGATAAGGCGCTGAAACGCGATTTGCCCTCCATATATGAAATCAGGAACGTCAACGACGTTGAGAAGGTCTTTCTCTATCTTTGCTACCATTCGTCTTGCATTATCAATATTTCGACGATGGCGAAGGAGATTAAGGATGTTACGAGAGCAACAATTGAGAAATATATAGATTATCTTGAAAGCGCGAACTTAATCTATGTCAGCCCCCTTATCGACGTCGGGGCAAAACGGATTCTTAAGGCTCAAAGCAAGATATACATTTCCGATGCCGCAATACGCAATGCCGTTTTGATGAAAGACGACATCGCAAACGACCCGGCAGAATTAGGGATTGTCGCCGAAACGGCCGTTTACAGTCATATCAAGTCGTTCAATTATGACAATATCACCGAGATTGGCTATTACAGAAATGGCTCTAAAGGCGGAGAGATAGATATTGTCGTCAACTACCACAAGACCCCATTACCGATCATGGTCGAGGTCAAATATAGAGAGGATACGAGCATCTCAGAGAAAGATCCGATTGTTTATGAGTCGTCGGAGCATCAGCCAAATCTTGTAATAACAAAGAGGATCGACGACTTTGGGCTGTCTTCTTATAAAAGCGGGAAAAAGATTTACAGAATTCCTGCTCCGGCGTTTCTTTATCTACTTGGATACGTCCAATCCGCTTCTTTGGGCAAACCCAATTCGGAAATCAAAAGCAAATAAAAAATCCCGATATTTTGAAATGCTTGGGTTTTGCAAATCTCTTGTAAAGCAATAGCCGGCCGGAGGAACGGCCGCGCCCGACTTGGCTCCCCCTCTTTTTTGAATTAAAAACCTGGTTAAGCAGCCTCCTCAGATATGCGAATTTGGAGCTTGCGTTATGTTCCAGATGTGTGGCTGACCCATAAAGGGAATTCTCTCTTTTCGTTAATTTGGCAAATTCCTAGTGTTTCTTTATTCTTTTTCGCCTTCATTTGTTAAACTTTATCTCAGTCTTTGAAAAAAATGTTTTCCAACAAAAATAGTTTATATTAAAAATAAATAAGGGGGATGATTATTATGCCAGATGGTGGCGGAAAACTTACTATGAGCGACAAGGATCGTGACAAACTTAGAAAGAAAGATGAAGAAGAGCAAGATAGACAACCAGCTTCAGCAAAATGCCCAAAATGTTGGGCTGGACTTACGGAAGATAAAGATTGTAAGGGAGGCATTTGGTATTGCCCGTATTGTGGGTGTGAGTTCTAGATGCCATAGTGCCGCTATGGCCATGAGGCGCGGTCGCGCCCATATGAGATGAAGACACGCCCAATTGGGTGGTACATTTTATTCATAACTCTTTTGTCATATGGCCTTTTCCCCAAAGGAGAAAAGAGCATATATGCGATAAAGGGGCAAGCGCGGCCGGGCCGCGGCCCTCGTGCCTTTATCCCTACAGTTCCGAATTATTTTGTCTCAACAACAAAGAAAGGAAGCCCGGCCTTCCGATATCCGTCACGAACGTTATCCTCTCTCATTCAGGCTGTTCCGATAGCCGGATATCGTCCGGCCATGGCTTTATCGAAAACTTCATTAATACGAAATATTTAGAAGCATCCTTATGAGTCAAACCTAAAACGCACATTAAGTTTATTTTCAAAACTTCGCTAATATTGGCTGGATTACCACTTCATCGGATCCGCGAAGCATTCCAGGCAAACTGACTCATCTGTGTAATCCTTGAAATCCTTTTGCGTAGTGAGCTCGCTATGATAGATCTTTGAATCCGGGAAGAACAGTGCCTGCGACCACCAACGACCGTTTACGTCCAGAAGCCAAACGGAAAGGGATGCCCCGATAAATCCACCCAATCTTCGGTCCGATATTGAGATAATCTTGATGGATATCTCCTCGCCTCTTCTAATGACCCTATCCCTGCACGCCTTGCAGGAGTAAAACCCGTTCTCAATCTCTGAGTAATTCCTGCATCCGTAGTATTCGAAAAGCGAGGTGCTTTTTAAAAGGTTGGATGAAACCCAAAGAGCGGAGATGTCTGTCCCACCAACGTTCTTTAATTTGATGACATCCTCAACAAGATGCGAATCGCTGAGCGCTTCTTTCGGATAAGCGAACGTGCCGTGCTCGTAACGCTCAATCGGGACGAATAGCAGCGACAGATCGCTTGGCTTTCTCCTATCGAAAGGATTTGTCCCAGTAAAAGACTCAATTTCTAGTTCGGGGCGCTTCTCCTTCGCCTCCGCAAGCTCTTTCTTCTTGGAAGTCTCATCCTCGTGGGAAATGCTCATTTTCGCCGCTTTCAGCGTGAAATAACCCCCTATGAAAGATCCAATCGCCGCGGCCAAGACGACGCTCAAAACGCTTATCAACGTACCCAACCAATCCATGAAAGTATTTTATCCTTTAGAAAGAAACAAAACAATCTTCGAGAAAATACAAGAAAGTAATGCAAAGGGCACGAGCGCTCCCAGACTTTTTTATCAAGGCATTGGCACATCCACACAACGGCGGATCGGGGTCTCGTTCGGCCAGAAAAGAATAGCAAACGTGTTAGGCCTCAATCTCGACTATCCGGTAATCGCTTTCTATGTCGTCGCCCAGACCGCATTCGGAAGGATCCAAGTTCGGCCGTTTTTCATTTTTGATGTATTTTTCGGCCTCCTTCCTTGTTTTGAACGTCCCGCGCAGGTAATCATCCGAATCGTGCGTGCCGTCCCAGTTCGTCACCCTTTCGTGCTCCCAGACTTCGTATTTTTTCATTTTCCGCCCTTCTTTATATCATCTAACGATGAATGTCGGTCGCTGATTCATCAAGTTTTCCTTCTGGCTCTTTCAATATCGCGGCTAGTTTTTTCTTGTAGGAATGGTTCTTGACGGCCAGGACGACGATGACCGCGATGCATGCGAGCAGGGCAAATAGCGAGAAGAAAAACACATAAAGCATCCAAATGGGCCCGGTGACGAAAGAAGCGCCCCCGGTTCCTGCGGTGACGCCGGTCGTGCCGGTGCCGGAATCCTGAGCGATAACGTCCCACAAAACGATGGGCAATGCGGAATCCATGTTAACCCCCCTTATTGGCATTCATTCTATCACCGGGCAGGCCGCATTCAACCAAGGCCTCCCGTTCTCGTATATCGCCCTCCGCGTTTTCGTTGACGGTGGTTTTACGCTCAGGTTCTTATGGAAGCGGTGGTTCATAATTCCCCCATAAAAAGACGATTAACGAGCAGGCTATCGCAGGGCGGAGCAGGAAAAGGCTGCGAAAACCCTGCGGAAACCGCCCAATCGCAGGCATTCGCAGGGTATCGCAGGAACGCGCAGAAGGTAGGATGATGCTCATTTCCCGCACCACTGACCTGAAAGCCTCGATAATATCGGGGTTTTTATTTTATTGAAACCTAAAAAAGGCCTGCAATCGGAAAGCGAAATCCGCTTTCCACCATGGGGGTGAGACCAATAGGGCCAGCGGTGGCCTAGCCTTCATCAATTTCGGATCCCGTCGCGTTTATGGTCTTTTTATGGGAGAATTATGCACCATCGGATCATTTTCATCCGCCTTCAAAATCCCCGTCAGCGAACCCGCTCCGCCCGTCGTCCTTCCCCTTTGCGCGGCTGATCGGAGATTAAGGAGACTTGTTCTGGGCCATCATAGGGCTACGCTCAGTTTCTAAGCATTGACAATCCCGTGGTTCGAAAGATAATGGAAACATGATCGGCGAGGGGAATTCGTTTCCGATGCCGCTTTCCGGGACGGAGGCGCCGTGAAGACACGCGGCATAGTGATTGGGGCCTTGGGCATCGTTTTTTCGCTTTCCCTTTCCTCGTGCACCATCGGGTTTGACTCGTTCTTCACCAAAAACACCGCATGGTCGTCCGGCGACGGACGGCTGATCGTCTACGAAGAAGGGAAGGAAAGCCGCCTCGGTTACGGGAAAATGGAGGTCGGCGGAGCTTTCGTTCCTGCCGTGTGCAACTTTTTCTACAGCGAGCTTATCTTGACGCTGGAGAACGGGAACAAGTGTTTCTGGGACCTCGACCGCATTAAAAACGGCGCCTTCTCCTACGCGGACGATTCCTTCGCCATGAAAAGCTCCTACAACTACACCGGCGACCCCTCTTGGGACGGGTCGTCCTGCGTCATGACCGGGTCCGCGATCGGCGGCGAGGAACTGGACGCCAAATTGTTCTACTACACCAGTTTCTGCAACACCGGCCTAGGCGTCAGGCTCGATTTCCTGGTCAACCCCGACGAAGCGGGCCGGACCTCCGTCTTCACCTACAAGCTCTACGGGTCCTACGGGGGCGAGGACATCGTCTTCTCCTTCGGGGACAGCGGGGCCTTCTCGATCGAGGACGGGGCGTCCCACGCCTCGGCCGGGACCTACTCGACGCGCCCCGACGGGATGGATCTTCTCTTCGCGACCGACGGGATTTTCTCCCTCCAAGGCCAAAGCATGGCCCTCTCCATCGCCGCGTGAGCCGCCGGCCCAAAGGGGGACACGGCATGAGAAACGTGAAAACGGCGGAGGGGCTCGTTGACGATGATTTTTTCGAGGGAGCGACGCGAATGCGGCGGTGCATAATTCTCCCATAAAAAGACCATCAGCGAGCAGGCTATCGCAGGGCGGAGCAGGAACCGACCCCGAAAACCCCGCTAAAAACGCCCAATCGCAGGGTTTCGCTGGGTATCGCAGGGACGCCCAGAAGGCGGGATGACGCTCATTTCCCGCACCACTAATCTGAAAACCTCGATGATATCGGGGGTTTATTTTCAATTGTATATTTTTATAAACTCTTTGAAAAACTAATCCAACAAAACGATGTCGGAGAAAGACCAATGCCAGAAGTACGTCAAATTTGAGGTTGAAGGCGGCAAGAGGCTCAAGAAATACAGATTGGCCGCGGAAAGGCTTTGCGTCCCGACGGCGGCCGCGAGATCGGCATCGGCGTTGAAGACGAACGAGATCCGCCCCGAGAGGGACGCCGGGACGAAGCCGTCCGCGGAAACAAGCTTGCCCCCATACAAAGCGTTGGTCGAGGCGGCATCCAATCCATAACCGTATATCCATGAAATCGAGTAATTTAAGCTTGTCGAGGAAAGCAAATTTTGGATCTGATTGGCGGAGTCTTCATAGTGTCCCATAAAGGAAATGACCGGCAGGTGTAGAATGGAAGTTAGCCGCATTCGACATCGGCCACGACGGTCATTTTGCCCTCGGAAAGGCTGACGCTCTCAGCGGTCGCCGAGTCGCCGCTTCCGTCGGCGTAAGGCTCCCCCAAAGCGAAGAAGCGTTCGCCCCCTCCTAGGTCTTCGAAATAACTTGGGAAAGAGGCGGAGGAGGACGAGCCGGCGGTCGAAGAAACCGGCGATGCGACGCAACCGAAAAGGGAAGAGGAAACCAAAACCAGAACAATATGCCTTTTGCCACTCATGCCCCTATTATCTTTTCGGCATGGAGGATAGTCAACCCAGAGACGTGGGATAAACGCATTTCAAGATGATATTTGACCCATCCCAAAAGCGAAAGCCCATACAAAACCAGAAAAAGGCTGACTAAATCTCAACATTATCCGAAGATGGAATCAATTATCCAGACCAAAAACAGCGAAGGCATATTTTTGCCTAATTTTGATGCTTTACAAGGGAAAAAACCTAGAATTTTGGCTTTTTAAAAATTCTTTGATTTTCTCTTTTGAGAATCTATACTCTCGTAGTGAAAAAAGCGCTCTTTGGTTTTTTCAAAGCCAGCCTTATTGGCCTCGCGGTAGGCTGTACGATCAGTCTTTTCAAGATTGTTACGTTCTGGGTGCTCCAGGGGCAAGCAATGATGCTTGAAAGTTCTTCGCTTCTTTTGCGTATGGTTTATGCCCTTTCAGCGTTGGCGGTGATCACGGCTTCCTATTACATGATTAAGTCCGACGAAAGAGTCGCCGGCAGCGGCGTGCCTTGGCTGATCATCAGCGTCCGCCGAGGCGTCACTTATCCCAAATGGTATAAATCCCTATCCTTGATGTTCATTAATTCCCTTCTTTCTTTTTATTGCGGCTTGCCTTTGGGCGGGGAGGGGCCGGCGGCCTTCATGGGGG
>Ga0224525_1000421_pt1 | contig 19530 bp, 10 predicted proteins | sample CFST100metaG_FD_179874 | JGI IMG/M metagenome (GOLD analysis project Ga0224525, IMG submission 179874) | Peat soil microbial communities from Stordalen Mire, Sweden - C.F.S.T100 | ecosystem: Environmental > Terrestrial > Soil > Wetlands > Peat | place: Sweden: Norrbotten County, Stordalen Mire...
ACCCGATAGAGTCGCCGCATCACCGGCTGCAGCCGGTGATGCGGCGACTCTATCGGGTTGGGTGACGATACATAACGACTTTTTCTGGTATGACCAAACCGGGACGACGATTCTGACACGCGCAGGCTGTCTTCGAAAATTCGGCAACCTTTTCTATTGGTATGGCCTTCTTCACTGGCAGGACAAAAACGGTTGGAACGATCAAACCTGCTATACTTCCGCGGATTTGGTCCATTGGACCTATAAGGGCATCGTGTTTCACTCGACCGTGGGCGCCAATAGAATGGACGTTTTATACAACGAAGCGACAAAGAAGTACGTTATGTTCTTGAAGTATGGCGGCAACGCCGCTAATCTGGGAATAGCCACTGCCTCGGCGCCCGACGCGCAATTTACTTTTTTAAACCAGGTTCGCGTGGACAGCGCCGACATTGGGGACATGTCGATGTATCAGGACGATGATGGGAAAGCTTATTTGGCGTACGTTTGGGACCAAACCGGCCCCAACCGACAACACGGCATCTACCTCCTGTCGGCGGATTACTTGACACTGGATAAGCGGATGTATCTATGGAACATCCCCAGCCGTGAGGCCCCGCATATCTTCAAACGCAACGGTCTTTACTACTACGGAACCTCAGAAACAAACGGGGTCAAGCCGTCACCCACGCGGTACTATACCGCCGCCAATTTGGCGGGTCCCTGGTCCGCCGCAACAACGCTCATTACTCCCGGTTCGAGCACGACGTACGAAACACAGTGCGATTTCGTTTTCCCGTTTTCAGGCACGCAAGGGACGTGCTACATGCTCGAGGCGGACCGTTGGCTGCCAATAGGGCCCAAACAGGGCGGCTACCTGTGGTTGCCTTTGGAATTCAATGGCACGGTCCCAACCTTGAATTATTATCAGGATTGGGACCTTAACGTGAGCACGGGGGCTTGGAGGGCATTTGATTACTCAAGGAACCTTGCATCCGGAAAAGCGGCATCGGCTTCGTCGGTGAGCGGCGCAAACGTAGCCGCCAATGCATTTGATTCCAAGACGTATTTGAACTACACCGACACCCGGTGGGAGAGCGCTGCAAGCGATCCGCAGTGGCTTATGGTTGACTTGGGCGCCGCAATGGCAGTCAACAGGGTCATTTTAAAATGCGACTCGAATTATGCCAAGGCGTTCCAGATTCAGGTGTCGACTAATTCCTCGATCTGGACGGATGTTTACAGCACGGCCATAGGTGCGGCGTATTCCGTTACGGACGTTAGTTTTACAAAAACAACCGCGCGGTATGTTCGAATGTATGGTACGCAACGAGGGACGACAAACGGCTATTCATTGTTCGATTTCATGGTCCTTAATGATTCCGGGGCGACGTCGATACCGGAATTAAAAACAATTTCGCCTGTTTCCGACGCCCCCTCCATGAAGTTTCACAACGGTAATCTTCATTATTTTATTCCTTTTAGCGCAATGGTTAACATCGACATATTTGATTCTCGTGGAAGGCTCGTCGCCAACCTTGTGAAGGGATTTCGGAATTCAGGCGGTCATGATGCGGCGTTGTCCGGCAAATTCATGAGAGGCGTCTATGCCTATAGATTGACGGCGGGAAATGGAACAACCGTTGTGCTGCGGGTTAGTCCATAATCCCGTGAGTGTCAATGAAAAGCCCTGGAACTTTTAAATCGAGGGGGGATGATATGCGAAATTTCAAAATGAGACGTGGTGGCGCTATTTTCATGATGGTGTTTTTTATCGCGGTCATTGCCGGCGCTAGCGTGACTGAACGCCTGGAGGGAAGATTTTTAAAGAGCCGCATCAAAGTGCGTATCGATGAAGGTTGGAAAGTGCAGTCGGGCGCGGTTACCGGGGCGGAGGCGACGGCGTATAACGACGCCGCGTGGACGCTCACGAACGTTCCGCATGATTTTGCCATCACGCTGGTTAAGCCGACCGGCACCAGCGGGAATGATCCGGCGGCTAAGGGCTGGTATCGGAAGCATTTCACGCTTCCGGCGGGGTTTGCGGGAAAAAAGGTCATTGTTCAGTTTGACGGCATTTATCACGACTCAAAAATTTATTTAAACGGGACGCAGGTGGGAGGACAGCAATACGGTTATGTAAGTTTTACCTGCGATCTGACGCCGTATCTTAATGTCACGGGAGACAATGTGCTTGCCGTTATGGTGGACGATCAAACGGTGCGCAATTCCCGTTGGTATTCCGGGTGCGGTATTTTGCGGCACGTATGGCTTATTGCCACGGATAAAGTATATGTAAGAAACTGGGGAACCGCGGTGACCACGCCTGTTGCCGCTTCCGCACAGTCGCAAATAAGGGTGCAGACCGATATTGTCAACGATTTGGCCATGGCGCAAAGCCGTACGGTTGAAACGACGATGTATAACGAAGCGGGCGTTGCGCTGCAAACGGTTTCCACCGACATTACCATTAATCCTAAAAGCGCGGACAGCACGAAAAACATCGACACGTGCATACAGAACTTTACGCTTTCTTCATGCAAAATGTGGTCGACTTCAACGCCGGTCCGCTACTATGCTTACACCCGGTTGTTAAACGCGACAACCCCGACCGACGATTACGTGACTTCCTTCGGCATTCGGGATTTGAAGTTTACACCGGGAACTGGTATGTACATAAACGGCGTTTCCACGAAGATGAAAGGCGTTTGCGTGCATGAGGCTTTTGTGCCCGCGGGAGGCGCGATACCCGATGGAATGTATGAACGCGTAATCAGGGAATTGAAACAATCCGGATGTAATTCCATCCGGACCTCGCATAATCCCATGAGCCCTGAATTCTACGATCTCTGCGACCAGATCGGCATGTTGGTTATGGATGAATTCTGCGATAAATGGTATCAGCAGGCGGGCGGGGCGGCGGGAATTTTATATGAGAATTGGGATCAGACGTGGCAGCGCGACGTCAAGCTGTTCATAGAGCGCGACAGGAACCATCCAAGCGTGGTGAACTGGAGCATGGGAAACGAGGTCCAATACGGCGGAAGCATTCCCGCCTATATTACCAATGTCATGACGCTCATGGTTCCCTGGGTGCATACGTTTGATAAATCAACAAGGCCGGTTTATCACGCCTGCAACATTCAAGATGCCGCGGGTTACGTTAATCTTGCCAAGATCCAGGATAACTTCGCGGGCATAAATTACGGCGAACAAATTTACTCGTCAATTCATTCCAAGGACGCCAACGTTCTGATTATGGGCACGGAAAACGATCCCTATGCGGCGCCGGGCAACAACTTGCCCACGTATTTTTCCGTGCGGGACAATGCCTATGTGGTAGGCCATCATATATGGACGGGTTTGGACTATCTCGGCGAGTCCGGCGGCTTGGGGTCGGCGGGCGGATTTCTTGACAATTGCGTTTTCCGCAAGTCGTATTTCTATTATCAGCAATGCCAGTGGAGCGATTCTCCCATGGTGCATGTCACTATCGGTAACGGGACCGGCAACGGGCGGGCAATGCCTAATCTTTCGGAGAACTGGAACCAGACCGGCCCGGTGAGCGTGGTTACCTATACCAATTGCGACAGCGTTAGTCTGTATGTCAATACAACCAAAGTAGGGACCCAAAAATCGAGCGATTTCGCCAAGAATATGATCATGCAATGGACTAATGTTCCGTGGTCATCCGGGGTCATCAAGGCAATCGGCATGAAGGGCGGCGTCCAGGTTGCCGTCGACAGCATAAAAACCGCGGGCGCGGCCGCCAAAGTCCTTCTAAAGCCGAGTAAAACGACGCTCTATGCCGACGGGGAAGACGTTTCCTGCATTGAAGTCGACATTGCCGACGCAAACAATAATTTTATCATCACAGCCGCAGATCAAGTGCAGTTCACCATGACGGGCGCCGGAAGAAGTTTGGGAATAGCAAGCGGTGATTGGTCAAGCAGCGAATCCTTTAAAGCGACCGCCAGGAAAGTCTACAAGGGAAAAGCCCTGATCGTGATCCAGTCGACCATGGATACCGGAACAATAAACGTAACGGTAAGTTCGGGATCATTGACTTCGGCCGGCCTTACTATAAAAACCATGCCGCAACAGATAGTCACGGCCGTAAGTGGCGCTCCGGCGAAGGACGCGCTTGCGGGCCGTCAGGGTCTTTTTACCTGCGCTCGAATTCCGGGTGGAAAAAATATCCGGATTCGATACGACGTGGATTATCCGGGAATGGTAAATCTTTCGGTCATTTCATCGTCAGGCCGGACGGTTACGTGTTTAACTAATAAATGCCTTCGGGCGGGAACCTATTCGGCAGACTGGAATGCGGTGAACAAGGGCGGTGTTTATTTCTTCGTTCTGAAAATCGGAAGCGACCTGATGATTCGAAAAGCGATTATCGTGAGGTAGTAGGGGCGAATCGTTAGTCCCTACAAAAGTCCCTGCAAACCGACCTTTGACCTCACCGGATTTCACCCCCCACCTTCACACCGCTCCACCCCTCTCTTTCAGAGGGGTGGAAGGGACTTCATACGATCCCCAAAAATTGACAAAAATAAATAACTATTGACTATTCAGCCTGGTTTTCGTATATTATAAGGGGGGGATTATCACGTGGCCGTGAGGCTATGGTATAGCCATATGCTCTGTGGGGCTACCTGCCCGGCAGCGCAGACAGGCGCCATGAGTGACTTGATGATTGCTTTAGCGCCGTTACCGGACGTACTTTAAAATAGCTGAAATCCGTCGCTATTTTTATGGGACGTCGGCTATTTTAAATAATTGCTCCGACTTTCCGCTGGATGAACTATGGTTAGCGTCTATTCTTATACCGATTACCGAAAATTCATTTCGGACTATTTTACCGACCAGAAGCAAAGCGATAAGGGCTTTTCTTATGCGCAATTCGCTGAAAAAGCGGGATTCAAATCAAGGTCCTTTCTTATAAAAGTGATCAATGGAGAAAAAGCGTTATCAGCGGCAAGCATCGGGCGTGTTGCCAAGGCCACGGACCTTCAAAAAAAAGAACGCGACTATTTCAAGGCATTGGTCCTTTTTAACAATGAAAAAAAATTCGATAAAAAAAACCGGTATTTTGAGATTCTTCAATCCATCCATCAAAGCCATAAAGCGGTTTTGTTACGCAACGATCAGTACGAATACTTCAATAAATGGTATCTTGCGGTGCTTCGTGAAGTTGCGGCCTATTGCGATTTTAAGGATGATTTCCGCGCCTTAGGCGCTTTATTGGACCCCCCGATTTCCGCGAAAGCCGCCAAACAAGGTGTAGACCTTTTAGTGCGTCTTAATTTATTAAAAAAAATCAATGGCTCGTATGTTCAAACGGATACGGCAATTTCCACCGGCGACGAGGTGCAGAATATCGCGGTTGCGAACTTCCAGCGCGAAACCAGCGCTCTTTCACGGCGCGCGATAGCTCGAATGGGAAGACGGCAGGAGATTTCAACACTTACCTTCGGCGTCAATGAAATGGGGTTTAAAGAAATTCAATCGGAAATAAGGGCATTTCGGAAAAAGCTGATAAATATCATAGCGTCTCACGCGCCTCTTGATCGTGTATACCAGCTTAACTTGCAACTATTTCCCATGACAAAATTGTCTAAAAAAGAGGAAAGCGTTTTATGAATTGCCGATTATACTTCGCAATGACGATACTTTTAGGGCTTTTGTCATGCACGCGCTCCCCCGAAACCGCCGGTGTTACCGAGACCGGCACCGTGGTCAAGGGTATGCTGTTTACAAAATCAGGAACTCCGGTTTCAACGAGTACCGTGAAATTGGTCCCAACGGATTACGATCCCCTCAAGGACGCGCAGCGGCTTCATACGTATCGGGACACAACGAACGACGCCGGCGCGTATACCTTTCATAATATTCCCATAGGCGCCTATACCGTTCAGGCGGTTAATATTCAGGATGGCGCCAGGGTAATGACCGGTATTATTAACGTTGCCGAGGACAGCGCGATCGTGCCCGCGGATACGCTGCGGACCCCCGGAACGATCAAATTCTCCGTTTCCGGCATTTTTGATACGGTAAACGGGTATGTGTATATTCCGGGCACCTTCAATTTTGTCCGCCTGCGCGGATCGGGCGGCCTGGTGGTTTTGGATTCGATCCCGGCGGGGACCATATCCTCGGTTGTATTCAATTCATCGATCGCAGGGGCGCAGCCGAAGGCGGTCCGCTATAATATTTCAGTGCCCTCGGGCGGCACGGCGGCGCTTTCGAATACCGCATGGCAATATTCGAAAATAATCGGCCTCAACACGACGTCATCCGGGGCGGGAGTTTCAGGCGCCGTGTATGGATTCCCCGTTCTTCTTCGTTTGACAAACTATAATTTTAATTTCGGTGAGGCCAGGAACAACGGCGACGATCTCCGGTTCGCCAAACCGGATAATACTCCGCTTGCATGTGAAGTCGAACGATGGGACCAGGTTGCCGGGCTTGCCGAGGTTTGGGTGAAGGTCGATACGATTTTCGGTGATAACGACGCGCAGTCCATTGTTATGTATTGGGGAAATGCGAACGCGTCCGGCGCGTCGAACAGCGCCGCGGTATTCGATGAGGCGAACGGGTTTCAGGGCGTTTGGCACCTGGACGCGGCCACCAACGCAATAGAAAAAGACGCGACCATACACCATTATGACGCGACGCCGTTTGGAAAAACATTGCCTTCCGATAGCATCGGCATCATCGGAAGCGCGAAAAAATTCGACGGATTTTCAAACTATTTCGGCATGAAAGGAACCGCGAACAGCGGAATGAATTTTCCCGAAAAAAGTCAGTATACGCTCTCGGCTTGGGTCAACGTCCAAACCCTTGATTCGACTTTTCAGGCGCTTGTTTACAAAGGGACCTATCAATACGGATTGCAGATTCGCCCTGAAGGCGTATGGGAATTTAATGAATATAAAGACAGTACCTGGTGGGAGGCCGTTCAATTTCCGGCCGTTACTCATGCCTGGAAGTACGTCGTAGGGGTAAGGTCGGGCGGTCAGGAGTTTCTGTATGTCGACGGGATTCTTGTCGGCGATTCCGTGATTTACACGCCTCGTCAAGTAGGAATCGTCGGGCGCAGCACGGCTTCCGATGTGCAGCTCGGCCATAGTATTGATGGCGACGAAGGAGGGCGGTATTTTAAGGGGATGTTGGATGAAGTGTGTATATCGGGCATTTCACGTTCCGCGGATTGGATATTGCTCTGCTATATGAACCAAAGAATGGATGACAAGCTGGTTGTTTTTAGATGATTTCATGGCTGATTATTCTGAATTCAGGATACTTATGGACAACTTTTTTTATTGAAAGTGTTCCCTGTAACCAAATAAAAATACAAAAAAATATTTTCCTTCCTTGAATTGGGCTATCCGAAAATAGTGCGATTGAAGAATATAACTATCTTTAAAACAATATGTTATGAGAATATGTTAATCGTGATCGCTTTTATTTGTTTGAGTAAAATGATCCCCAAATATTGACAAAAATTATTAAAAAAATATTGATTATTGCCGTGTATTTTCTTATATTACTATGAGTATCCGGAAATAATATCCGGAAAAATTTCAGAAGAAAGCGAGGGATTAATCCAGGTGCCGAATAAAAATTATTGAATTGGCTCAAAAATCAGGGATTCAGAGATATTGATCCAATAAGGTTGATTATTAGCGGATTTTTTCGAACTCTTTAAAAAGGTGGATTTTTTATGAAAAGTATTGGAATGACAAGCATATTTTTTGTTTTTGTATCATTATTCGTATTCTCGTGTGGTGATAAAAGCAATCCTACTGCTCCTGCCGGTCCGGTAGTTAATAAAAACGCCGTAACTTTGCTTGATGGCTTTTGGAAAGGCCTTGATACGGGGGCAACTACCGATTATCTCATGTATACCTTTACCGGGAACCAAATCGTCATGCAAAGCGATTCCGTAACCCAAGATAGCGGAGTATTTACTCTTGATTTTTCCGCGAAACCCGATCCTAACGACACGACCGTGCATACTATCAACATCCAAATTATTAAAGATGTAAAAAATCCTCAAAATAACGGAAAAACCATACAATCTATTTTCTCATATACGACCCCTGGTTCATTTACCTATTTCACGTATGTTTTAAACAATCCCGGAGCAAATCGTCCGACGACCATGGCGGACCAACCGGGCTTAGTGAGGCTTCGTTTGCAAAATTTTACCCAGTAAATTGCAGTAAAACCTGAAGATCGGGTTTTCAGGGGCGCGTTACCTTAAGCAACATAAAGGGAAACTACGGTAACCGTATATTTTTATATAATATTGAGAACCTTTGATAAAACTGGAAATGGAGAATTAGTCGGCATGAAATTAAGAGCAGCTCTTATTCTGATTTCAATAGGGCTATGTACTGTTACGTCGGCTCAATGCGCTGATAGTACTTCTAAAAAAACTCCCGTATTCTCGGGATATGCTTCCGTAGAGGCCGGACAAATAGTGCAAGGGTTCGACACTGATGGACCTAAATCCCATGCTTGGATTGAGCAGGGATTTATCGGTCTAATGGCGGACGAAGCAATAAGTGAGAGGCTTCATGTGTTGATTGCGGGGGAAGGTTCAACGGGACTTTCTTATCGCGTATATAAAGGATTCGTTGAATATTTTCGAAATACGGAAGCCCCACGGCAGACATATACTATTAAAAGGGGCGAGGGATTGTTGACTCTCGGCAATCCTGAAAACGCTTTCTGGCAGATTGAAGCCGGATTTTTTCCCTATAAATACAATCCGGATGTAAGAAATCTTGGAGAATATTTGTTCAGGTCTTTTCCATATCCGCAGTTTATCATCAACACGTTCGACCGGACCTATACCGATTTGCTCGGACTAAGGGTAGGAAATACTTTGTGGGGAAAATTCCATTGGGATTTTTTATTTTCTAGTGAAATACACGATTATCCGCTCGGAGATTTTTCGATTTCACTTGTTGCGGATTATAAACCGTTTAAAGCCCTGGACGTTGGCGCAGGTGTTGACCTTGACCGGATTCTACCGGTTAATAATGATATGACTAATCCTAAAAATGACCCAAGTGTTAAATATATAGAACCTGACGGCAGTACCGGGTACTTTTCATACGCGGGGACCAAGGTCATGGCAAGGGCTTCATTTGATCCGAAAATCTTTTTTCCTTTTGATTTTTTCGGTAGTGAGGATTTAAGGATCTATACGGAAGCCGCGATCCTCGGATTGAAGAATTATGATGTTGGAAAAGGAGACAGCGCCAAGGCGTACTACACCGATATATTGAAAAGAATACCGATTCTTGTAGGATTAAATGTTCCTTGTTTTAAGCTGTTGGATGTGATTGCGGTCGAATTGGAATATTTTGATAATAATTATCCCAACAGCTTTGTTGCTCCGTTTGAGGCGGGCAATCCGGTGCCTACGCAGGAACCATATGGAATCCAACATGACAAACTCAAATGGTCGCTTTATGCAAAGAAATCCATTGGAGGCGGCTTTTTCGTTGTCGGCCAAATAGCCCGAGATCATATGATACCGCAAACCAACGCGCTTGCGGCGTCACTTCAAGATAGGACGGATGTTTTATTGCAGCACGGCGATTGGTGGTGGACGTTAAAAACACAATTTGACTTTTAACAATATTTTCAATTTGAGGAAACCATGACATTAAAAAAAATATTAAACCGCATGACCGTTCTCGCATTCGCGGCTTTTTGCGGGTTATGCATGCACGCTGAAAACGCGCGGGCTCTATCATATTCGATTGCGGTGGATGCCGGCCAAAAAACAGGTCCATGGAACCGATTTTATGAACAACTCATATCCACTGACCATTTGGTAACGATGCTTCATTCTTCGTATGGCAGGAATATGCAAAATGCTTTGAAACGCGGCGTCGACGAATGCGGATTTAAGTATTTTCGCGGCCATGGCATTCTTAACAGCGACATTGCGCTTTATTCCGAACCCAACGGAGTTCCAACGTATAACTGGACAAAATTTGACTCCGTTTACGATGCCGCTGTTAATGTCATTCACATCAGGCCTATCGTGGAATTCAGTTTTATGCCGACGGTCTTGGCTTCGGGAACAGGAACATGTTTATGGTATAATGGAGCTCCCGGAAACGTTACAATACCAAAGGATTTTACCAAATGGCGCGATCTTTGTAAAACCATCGTTCAGCACTGTGAAGAACGATATGGCGTGGATGAAGTACGGCAATGGTTTTTTGAAGTTTTCAATGAACCTGATTTAGGGACTTTCTTCTCGGGCGGCCAGCAAGGATATTTTAAACTGTATGATTATGCGTCCGATGGAGTCAAGCTTGCGGATTCCTTGTGCACGGTCGGCGGTCCGGCCACTTCCGCGGGCAATCCGTCCTGGATAGACGCGTTTCTCAAGCATATTCGTCTTGATGTCAATGCATCATCCGGCCAAACGGGCGCGAAATGCGATTTTCTTTCCTATCATCGATATGCCGACGATCCTAGCAGTCCCGGAAGTCCCAGCGGAGTTTTAAACGCGGCTGCGCAGAACGAATACAATAAAAAGGTAGTTGACTATTGCACTTCGAATCAATTTAAGGGTCTTATCATTAACGATGAATGGGGAGCATGTGCGACTCCAACAAGGGAAAGGGATAATGAAAGTTCCGCGAGTTTCGTGGTAAAAACCATCCATTTACTTGGAAGCAATACCACTGCATATCCCCCGCCCTTTATGTACGGTTACTGGTGCATTTCGGACATTTACGAGGAAGCCAACGCATGGCTTTATGGTATTAGAAATGCATATGACGAAGGAAATTACGGGTTGACCCTTCGTGGCGATGCGACTATTCCCGACTCATGGGACGTTGCAAAACCGGTGTTTAACGCTTTTAAAATTCTTCACAAGATGGGCGACCAGCAACTTTCCTGCACCGGCGGATCCGCCGCCGGCGCCAATGGTTTTGCGACTATTAAAAATGACACTAGCGCGATTCAAGTAGCTATTTATGATCATGACGATTATGACAATGTAACTCTAAGCGTGAGTAATCTTCCTTTTCCCGGGCCAACGATAAAAGTTGAACACTTTATTGTCGACAGCGCTCATAGCAATTCATATCGGGTGTGGGTAGGAATGGGAAAACCCAAGGTTCCCAACTCGACGCAATGGGCGCAGCTTAAGGCCGCTTCGGATTTAGCGCACCTCGATTCGGTTCAAACCATACAGCTTGCGGCAGACAAGTCGTTTTCCAAGATATTCGCCACGCGCAAATACAGCGTTTCATTGATTATTATCAGCGACCCGGCAAAAAACGCGATAATCGAGCGCGATATTCCTCGGACAATGTCCGCAAGAGGCATACGCGCTTTCATGAGAAGTAATTTTCTTACGGTAACAATCCCGACTTCAGGTCTCTACAACGTCAGCTTATTGGGACTTAATGGCGCGGTGCTTTATAAGGCTAAGATCAAGGGTAATGCGACTTCGGTAATAAATATGCCCAATGTAAAGCAGGGGACATATATGCTTAGTTGCGGCAACGGAAAAAACGTGTCGACGACGAAGCTCGTTGTGTGTAAATAAGTTCTATTTAAACGGGAAATTTTATTTAAAAGGAGTAGACAATGCTTCCATTTAAAAAGAACCGAAGCTTCGCGATTATTTGCATGAGCTTCTGTTTTTTTGCAATCTGCATCGGCTCCGTTTTTGGACAGAGTATTTCCATAAATGGCGCCGGAACGGGAAGAACGTTTGACGGAGTCGGCGGAGTAAGCGGGGGTGGAGCCACGTCCGTATTGCTGATGTCGTATCCTGAACCGTATCGCAGTCAGATTCTGGATTATTTATTTAAGCCGAATTTCGGAGCATCGATTCAAACTGCTTTTTGTGAAATCGGTGGAGATTGCAATTCAACACAGGGCAGCGAGTTGAGTCATATGCATACCAGTAGCGATGAAAATTATCAGCGGGGCTATGAGTGGTGGCTCATGAAGGAAGCGTATGCAAGAAATCCGAACATTACTTTTGACGGCGTTGCCTGGGGATGTCCTTCCTGGGTTGGAGGCGGAAATTTTTGGTCAACTGATATGCAAAATTACTATATCAAATGGATAAAAGGGCTAAAAAGCAGTTATGGAATCGACCTTGACGCAATCGGATGCAGAAACGAGTCGGGCAGCAATACAAGCTGGTTGATACAATTTAAAAATGCTCTCACTGCGGCGGGCCTTACGAAAGTCAGGGTTCATGGAATGGATGATTGGAACGGCGTTACGGCAAAATGGGGGACCGCGGACCAATTGTCCTCCAATGCTCAATTAAAAGCCGCCATTGACGTTTTGAGCGCTCATACGACGGTTAATACAACATGGTCGGAAACTAAAGTTGATGCAACAGCCAATGCTGTTAATTCCGGCAAACCCTTATGGGATACCGAAGAACATTACATGACCGGCGGGAGCGCTATGAACAATGGATACAAACAAGCGACGGCCGAGGTTCAGGCCTTTAACCAGAATTACATCAGAAGCAAGGTTACTAAGACTCTTTTCTGGTATTTAGCGTGTTGCACGTATCCCATGGAGCCATGGGGTGATTACGGATGCATAAACGCCTATCAGCCATGGGGCGGCTACTATCAGATTAAGGAAGGCGTTTGGGGATACGCGCATTACAATCAGTTTGTAAAGATCGGGTGGCAATTTATCGACGGCGCTTGCGGAAACATAAACGGCAACGCGAGTAATGGAAGCTATGTTACGCTAAAATCCCCAGGTAATACGGATTTCAGCGTTATTATCGAAACAAAGTATGCATCGTCAAGCCAAACGCTGACCTTTGCCGTTTCCGGAGGACTTCCGACCAATAAACCGCTGTGCGTATGGCGCAGTACCGGCTCTAACGATATATTCGTGAAACAGGCCGACATCCCGGCGGGCGCCACTTTTTCCATTTCGGTTAACGCCAATTCAATTTATTCCATTTCCACTACAACGGGCCAGCAGAAAGGGTCCTTTACAAACGTTCCTGTTTCTTCAAAATTTCCTTTTCCTTATTATGAAAACTACGAACATTATAAAACTACCGCTTCCGACCAAAAATTGTGGGGTTATGTGCCGTATTATCAGGCCGATATCGTCGGCGGGTTTGAAATTTTCAACCGGCCCGACGGAACCGGCAAATGCCTGCGGCAAGTATTAAATACCAAGGCCCAGAGTTGGGCGAATGAATGGGCGCCCTATTCTATTATCGGGGACCAGACATGGACGGATTATGAAGTCAGCGCCGACATTTCTTTTGATGGTACAAGCGGATGGGCGGGGATCATGGCCAGGGTTAATTACGCCGGAGACGGCTATTATGCTTTTCCAAAAGGATATTATTTCCGATTGGCGCCGAGTGGCGCCTGGGCGCTTATGGCGGCAACGTCAACGACCTCATCAGTTGCGGGGACCTCATTAGCGTCGGGCACGGCGACATTATCGGGCCAATGGCATAATGTTAAATTGCAATGTTCAGGCGGAACGCTTACCGGGTATATTGAGAACAACAAAGTTTGCACGCAATCGAATTCCAGCTTTAGCAGCGGGTGCGTCGGTTTTTGCACCGGCGATCCCAGCGGATCACGAAACACCGCCCTCTTCGACAATTTGATTGTTGACAAAGTGGGCGGCACGTCGGGACTTGCGCCGACGACCTTTCAGCAAGACGCTTATCCTCCATATTCGTTTATTCCGGTGGGCATTGCAGCTCAACCGATGGGGAAGCGCATGGTTCAGGCCCTAACTTCTTATAAAGTTGTCGGCGATCAATTCTTAGTACCAAAGGAATTGGCCGGGAAGAAAATTTCAGCCGCGGTTTTCGATTTAAAAGGAAAACTATTGCATAGGGCGACGATCGAAGGTTCTTATATAAAATTACGAAATAATTACGGCAAATCAGATGAGGTTTTTATCGTGAAATTGAAGGTGTTGGAATAAATCGAATAAAAATATCTTTAACAAAGAGGGGATTAATATGAGTAAATCGCAAAAGAAACGAACGGGAGCGTTGCTATGCGGCCTCCTTTGTTTTATTGTCATTGGGATCAGCCGGGTTTTTGGACAAAGCATCAGTATTAATGGCGCCGGTACGGGCAGGGCATTTGATGGAGTAGGTTCGGTGAGCGGGGGCGGGGCGACGTCGGTTTTTTTAAAGGATTATCCTGAACCGCAACGTACGCAACTTCTTGATTATCTATTCAAGCCTAAATTCGGCGCTTCAATGAATACCCTCTTCTTTGAAATAGGTGGTGATTGCAATGCGACACAGGGAAGCGAACCAAGTCATATGCATACCGCGAACGACCAAAATTATCAAAGAGGCTATGAATGGTGGTTGATAAAAGAGGCGAAAGCAAGAAATGCCAATCTTACGCTTGATGGTGTTGCGTGGGGGTGCCCGGGCTGGGTGGGAGGCGGAAATTTCTGGTCAACCGATATGCAGAATTATTATGTCTCATGGATCAAAGGACTTAAGAGTACCTACGGCTTTAATTTGGATGCCATAGGTTGCAGAAATGAATCGGGGACGAATTACACCTTCCCTGTACAATTTAAGGCATTGATGAAATCAAATGGCCTTACCACAAAGCTTCACGGATTTGATAACTGGGGAAGCACGAAGTGGGATTTTGTGCCGCAATTCAACAGTAACGCGGCACTGAAAGATGCGATTGACGTAATGAGCGCTCATACCACCTGTGACGGCAGCGCTTCGGTATCGGATGCAATGAAAGCTCTCAATAAACCCATATGGGACACGGAAGAGCATGCTTATAAGTCCGGATATCTTTGCGAACAATTAATTGTCAATGATGCCAACAAAAATTACATAAACAGTAAAATCACCAAAACGGTTTTCTGGTATTTAATAGAAGCGTATTATGAGATTGAAAATTTCCATGATCAAACCATGGCCATGTCCAATGAACCCTGGAGCGGCCATTACCAGATTAACCCGGGCCTGTGGGGATATGCTCATTATAACCAATTCGTCGATTTGGGCTGGCAATATATCGATGGAGCATGCGGAAATCTCTCCGGGGGAGGTACTTACGTAACATTAAAATCTCCCGCTAACACTGATTTCAGCGTTATCGTCGAAACCTATGGCTCAACCTCTACGCAAACTCTTAACTTTACAATTACCGGCGGACTGCCGACAAACAAAACATTATGCGTATGGCGAAGTAAAACCAATGATTATTTTTCTAAACAAGCGGACATCACTCCTACGAATGGAACATTTTCCATCAGCGTTGACGGAGCATCCATTTATTCGATTTCCACGACAACCGGTCAGCAGAAAGGAACGTTTGCAACCGCTATTCCGGCTTCAAAACCCTTTCCTCCGGTCTATTATGAAAATTATGATCACTATACCCACCCGGAACAATTCGGTTATCTGCCCTATTATCATGCCGACATAAACGGCGTATTCGAGATCGCAAATCGGCCGGACGGAACGTCGGGAAAATGTTTGCACCAGGTTTTAACCGCAAAAGCGAATAGCTGGGCTAATGAATGGGCGCCGTTTACCATTTTCGGAAATACATCCTGGGCGGATTATGAGGTAAGCGCCGACGTTTATTTTGATCCGAAGTCCAGCGGTTACGCCGCCGTCATGGGACGCGTTAACTATGTCGGAGACGGTTATCACGCCTATCCCAAAGGATATTACTTGAAATTATCTTCAAACGGCGCTTGGGCATTGATGATGGCGTCATCCACCTCTTCTTCCACGGCGGGTTCATCACTGGCTTCAGGTACGGCGACCCTTACCGGTTCTTGGCACAATGTCAAACTTCAATTTTCAGGATCGACGATAACGGGATATATTGAAAACAAATCGGTATGTACCAGTCCCAATGCCAGTTTTGCCAAAGGAATGGCCGCCTTGGCTACCGGCGATCCATCGGGTTCACGAACGAGCGCATATTTCGACAATCTTATCATTAATACCGTTAATGGACCCGCCCCTACGCCTACGGATTTCGCCCATCAAGACTCTTTTCCGCCATATAGCGGAATTGTGGGAGTCAATAAAATTTTCCAACCGCTTGCGCCCCATTTAACGCTCGCATCGACTTTCTATAAGGTCATTGGCGGTCAATTTGTCGTTCCCAAGGAATTTGCCGGGAAAACTATTGCCGCCAATGTTTATGATTTAAAAGGCAAGCTTGTGCAAAGAGCAACCACGAAAAACGATGCGATAAATCTACGGAGCGATTTTGGTAAGTCAAATGAAGTTTTCATCGTGAAATTGAAGGCATTGGATTGATCGGTCTATGTCTAAAGCATAAAGCATCATGACTATACCGCCGGTTCTTCGATCAAGGGAAAAACCGGCGGCGCTTCATGCTTTCTCCATGTCATGAATGTGCGCGTTGATCGCCCGGACGAAATGCGCGCCCTTGATTTCGTTGTTTTAAGTCAATAAAGCCTGCTTTAAAAAACAACCGTCATTATTTACAAAAAGCTATACCGATAGTTGATTGAATACATAAATTAAATGGAATTATTTCCTTTTGTTACGTTGGCAAAATAGTTATATTCTTAAATAGAAAAAAGACTGGAAAGGAGGTGAAAAAAAATTGACGCGGGAGTTTTTTATTAAAAGCGGAGGATGGGAGGATTACGCAAAATCGAATCCCATCCCCCTGGTAACGAGCTATGCTTGCAAGCACGCTCGTCACTATTGTAATTATACCATTTTTAAAGCGTTATGTCAAAATTTTCATTGAATTCAATTTACATCATTAACCGAAAACTTTAAGGAGAAATTATGACTAAATCCTTGGTTACATTGTTCGCCATTGCCGCCATGGCATTGACGATAAGCAATTGTTCAAAGGAAAACCCGGTTTCGGCCGGTAACACAGGGGTCCAAACCGTGGCCTCGATTAATCCGTCGGGCGAGGTAGCGGTTCTTGGAGGCAGCACGACCGGCTATATCTGGACCATTGCCGTCGATGCCGGCGGATCCGTATACTATTCATATCAATATAGGGATGGAGGATGGTCGTCACCCTGGAAGTTATTGGGTCAAAAAGCAAGTTCCAGTAATATCGTTACCGTATTCCAGTCTTATACTAATGCTAATTGCCCCGGCGCGTGGATCATTTTTAGAGACCCACAGGGGAAATGGCAAGCCTGGAATTCCAAGAGCGGCGCTACTTTTTCTCAAAGTCAAAAAGGAGTGACGTGCCCGTTTACGGGAAAAATGGCCGGAGCTGCAACGGCGGATGGTTTTTACCTTTTTGGCGTGAACAGCCAAATTCTTTATCAATCAAAAAATTTCGGTTCGCTATGGAATACAGGTGTAACCGGAGCGGCTGATTGTATTGCGGTTGGCGTTTCAACCTATAATGACAACTTTAAGTGGGCTTTTGGAAAATTTACCAGCAATATACCGTATGTTATAGCGGTGAATACTAGTACGAGGAACCAACCCATTGTACAGATAAGGGTTACTCTTTCCGGCATTTCTATTCCGGGAGATTTGGCTGTTGGGGTAAATGGCGACGGACGAATGGAAGTTTTTGGAGTAGCGAATCAAACCCTTTATCATAGATACCAAATGGCAACAAACTCAAGCAGCTTTGCACTCTGGGCTTCATTGGGGAGCGCTGGAACGGCCGGTCTCGCGGTCGGCAGCAATGCGGATAATAGACTCGAAGTTTTCTATCCAAGCCTGCAAACTCAGTGGGTCCATCAATGGCAAATGACGACAGGCGGGTGGAGCGGCCCGGAAGTGCTCTGTCCCGCTTATCCGCAAACCAGCTTTAGTCAAATAGCCGTCGGAAGGACGAATTTATCCCCATACCGCGAATTATTTGTTACAGCTTTGATTTATAATCATGGCAACCTTGTCGGAGGTATTCAGCAAACAGCGGAAAATAGCGGTTGGGGTAATTGGTTTGGATTTAGCTTGAATTAAAAGTAATTTTAACTGAATAGTACATAGTGTCTTTGTGTCTTTTTTTAAACCGCGGGACGTAGCTTCCCGCGGTTTTGTTTTGATGTGTCGGCATAATATTGTTCTATATGATTGACTGGTATATCTACTTGCATTAAACCAACAGTTGAGATAGCACAAAACTGTTCTAAAAAAAAAAATCATATTTTAATAAAAAAACACATCCATCCTCTTTTTTAATCAAAAAAAAATAAACTTGTTCTAAAAATATCAGCAATAATTCGATATTTTTATTATATTTCCCAATATGAACCTCGTATCTATTGATTTCTTTTTGCATAACCTATCCGTGCGTTAAGTCATGGTGAGGCAATTGAGTGGAATTAATCGTTTAATTTGTCGGTTTGTCGAAGAGAAGAGATTTGTTTTTAATTTTTTCCATCCAAGTTAGTATAGTCTAGTTTAAATTCCATGATAAATAATTAAACAAGTAAAGGTGAATGAATATTCGCCCCTACACAACAAAAGGGAGGAACGGTATGCGATCTTTGTATGTTGGTTCCTTTTCAATGTTTTTTTTGACGGTCTTCCTTATGACGGGCATCGCATCTGGGAGCATGACTGAGCGCCTTGAAGAAAGATTTTTAAAAAACCGCATCAAGATCCGCATCGATGAGGGCTGGAAAGTGATATCCGGAAACGTTACGGGGGCGGAAGCTACGGCCTTTAACGATGCATCGTGGACTCCGACGAATGTTCCGCATGATCTAAGCATCACTCTGGAAAAAGGGGGCGGCGCGCCCGCCAACGATCCCGGCGCAACGGGATGGTATCGATACCATTTCACCCTTCCCGCGGGGTTTGCCGGGAAAAAGGTCATTGTGCAGTTCGACGGCGTTTATCACGATTCTAAGATATACTTGAACGGAACTCAGGTCGGCAGTCAGCGATACGGGTATGTCAGTTTTATATGTGACCTCACCCCATACCTTAATCCCACCGGCGACAATGTGCTCGCGGTGTTTGTCGATAATGTAACGAGCCACCTGTCGCGGTGGTATTCGGGGACCGGGATTTTTCGCCATGTCTGGCTTATCGCAACCGATAAGGTGTATGTGAGAAACTGGGGGACCGCCGTGACCACTGCCGCTCCCACTGCCGCATCTTCGCAAATCAGGGTGCAGACCGACGTGGTGAACGACTTGACGACCGCCCAGACGCGCACCGTGGAAACCATTATTTACAATGAAGCCGGCAGCCCTTTGCAGACCGTCTCCACGCCGATCACGGTGAGCGCGAGCAGTATCGACACCTGCGTTCAGACGCTGACTCTTACCTCATGTCAACTTTGGACCATGGCAACGCCGGTCCGCTACTACGCCTATACCCGTCTTTTGAACGGTACGACGCCGGCCGATGATTACATAACTCCGTTCGGCATACGTGAGGTGAAGTGGTCGGCGACAACAGGGATGACCCTCAATGGCGCAATGATTAAATTGAAGGGCGCATGTTTCCATCACAATCTGATACCAGCGGGGGCCGCTGTTCCCGATGAGATGTATGAGCGCGCCATC
>Ga0224525_1000423_pt1 | contig 19515 bp, 16 predicted proteins | sample CFST100metaG_FD_179874 | JGI IMG/M metagenome (GOLD analysis project Ga0224525, IMG submission 179874) | Peat soil microbial communities from Stordalen Mire, Sweden - C.F.S.T100 | ecosystem: Environmental > Terrestrial > Soil > Wetlands > Peat | place: Sweden: Norrbotten County, Stordalen Mire...
AGATTCTCGTTGGTATTTGAGGCAATGGCGTTTATTACATGTTCCATCTGCTCAACGCTTAAATATATCTGTTCTATATCTTTTGCCTGTTCTTCTGAAGCTCCGGCGACCATTTTTATAAGGGATGAAAGAGAGGAAAATGACCGGCTTATTTCGTCAAGGTTCTTAATGACCTCATCGCTTATTGAAACATCGTTTTCCACGTTGTTTTGCACGTCAAGTATGCGCATGCTGGTGATCCTTGCCGATTCGGATGACTTTTCAGCGAGCCTTCTTATTTCCTCCGCAACCGCGGCAAATCCCCTGCCGGCTTCACCGGCGCGGGTGGCTTCTATGGAGGCGTTAACCGCAAGCAGGTTTGTCTGAAATGAAATGTCCTCTATATTGCTGATGATCTCCGCGGTCTCATCGGATGCTTTTTTTGTGTAATGAATTGAATTTATCGCTTTTTGCATGTTGTTTATTCCGGCGGAAGTTATCCTGTGGGTCTGCTCCGTCATCTCGCTCGCCCGCGCGGTGTTATCGGCATTTTTTGATATCATGGCGGATACGTTCTCGAGGGAAGCCGATGTCTGCTCCAGCGTGGCAGCCTGCTCCGCGGTGCTTGAATCAAAGTTCTGACTGGTTTTTTCAAAGTTCTCCGCGGATTTTGAAAGGCTGTCGGAGGATTCCCAGACGGATTTTATTACGCGCAGTATCGGGGCGCTTATAGACCCTGATACGATAACGGAAATTGCAGCGATACACACGATGCTGACAAGCAGGATTATTATTATTGACGATCTCATGCTGTCAAGATAGGTGAACGCGCTTTTTTTGTTGGTTTCCGCTATTATTGTCCATTTTAAAAACGGTATGCTTACGGGAGAATAGCTTGAAATAACTGTATTGCCGAGGTAATTTGTTGTCAGTTTTACCGACGTCCTGTTATAATCCACGGCATCGCGGGAAACTTCGGTCAAAACGCCGTTCTTTTCCGGGGTGCCGGATATGGACGTTTTAACGGAGCGGTTTTCAGGATCAATGAATGAATTGGAACGCATCAGCTTATCCGGCCCGATAATATATATTTCGCCTATATAGGCGCTGCTGTCCGTATGCCCGTTCGAGCCTGTCGAGTCCCTGAATATTTCCGATTCCTGTATCGTTCCGTTTATATTTGAAGATGAAAGTATGCCCATGAGAACGCCTTTTGAGAGCCTGCCGGTGCCAAGAGGGGAGGCTATAAATAGTACGGGATCGGAGTTCCTGTCAAGCTGCTGGTAATCCTGCACATCCAGTCCGGTAAGGCCGTTTTTGAACGCTCTGGCTATTTTGGTCCCCTTGAAAACAGCGGAATTAAGGTCAGTACCTGGCAAAACCAGCCCTGCTGCGGAGTAAACCACAAATCCATCCCGGCCGATCAGGACGATGTCCGCGAAGTCGTAAGTGTTCCTGAAATCGGAATAGATGCTCTCATGCTGTTTTACGCTGTTTTTCCATTCTGGTGAAAGCGTATTACCGGACGACCTGAATGAATTCATGATCTGCGACGCTGAATCCACAAAAGAAGGGTTCCTTGAGGCAAATTGAACGCTGTTCATCCGCAAAATAAAATATTTTTCAAGCTGGGATTGCTTGATCTTCCTTATTGAATCGATATTGTTATAAGAAAGCAGGTTTAGGGTGTTCTCCATATTATACAGACTGTCGGATGTTATAATAAAGGCCGGAATAATTCCTACCGCAAGAAAAAATATCATAAGCCGCGTGTTTAAAGTGAATTTTTTGAACATTGTTGCCTCCAGGTGTTGTTATTTTGTACTTATATAATCGAGTTCTTTGAAAAGCATGAACGGATAAAAGACAGCGACCTTTGTATCATTTATCCTCGCCGTCCCGGCTATGCAATCAGGGTTAAGGCCTTTTATAGGTCCGATGCCGGGGATTATTTGATCCTGCCGTATCCAGGAGCATCCCATGGACATATCGGCTATAATACCGATCTGAATTGACGGGTTTTCAGCGGATTCCAGCATTATTATCCTTGTTTTCCGGGAAATATCAGCATCCGGAAATCCGATTATGGAGTTTATCGAAATAATGAGGCAGATCCGTCCGCAGTAATTAATTATTCCCTTTATATAGGAAGGCGCCTGCGGCACAGGCACGGGGGCTGAATACGCGATAATTTCCCTGACGCCGCAGTATGCCACCGCAAGCCGCAGCCCGGAAATGTCGAATGAAATATAAAATTCTCCGCGGATCCCGGCCGGTTCATCTGTGTGACAGTCAATATTCTTTTCCATAAGCATACCTTCACCGTTTATTTTTTGACGCGTTAATGATCTTTAGAACTGGACGGATGATACAATTTGTATATTAATACACGGTTAAAATTCTGGATGTTTTATATGAAAAATCATGGGGAATTTATTCGGATAATATTCCGGTTAAGTTAATACAAAATTAATACTGCCGGGGCAGTATTGTATAGAAAAAATAAGGAGAACAATATGAGCAATGATTATCAAAACAGTCTTGAACTTACGCCGGAGATAATAGCGGAATTTATTGATGAGACACATGCCCAGCTTTCAAAAGCCGAGGCTGCCCTGCTTGCCATAGAGGCTGGAAACCGTGATAAAGATTCTCTTAACGGCGTGTTCAGGGTTTTTCATACCATTAAAGGGACGGCTTCATATCTTGATTTTAAAACTTTAACGGACCTTGCACGTTTTTGTGAGGAAATACTCGACAAAGCGCGCGGCAGCGGTCTTGCCCCGGGAAAAAATGTGCTGTCGTGGCTTATAAAGGCTGTTGATGAAATAAGGACCATAATGAGGAAATACCTGGCGGGCGGGAACGGATATATGAAGGAGGAATTTGATAAGGCTTTTCGTGATTTTTTGGTAAAAATGAGTTCAGGCATAACCGGCGGAACAAATTTGACGGACGCGGCTTATGACGGCAGCACTTTCATGGACCTTTCAGCCGGAAGCGGAAATGATCTCAGTCCGGTTCTGACCCTTGACGCATATAAGTTCAACTCGATGGTGAATTCGCTTAATGAACTTATTGTCGCGGAAAATGTAATGCGGAATGAATTTGAAGCGGTTTATCAGGAAGCCGGCGCGTATTTTGACGGCGTTATGAGAAAAATGCGGGCGCTCGATAAAATAGCGGCAAAATTGAATTATGATTCCATGGCATTAAAGATGCTCCCCTTTCAGCATCTTTTCAATAAAATGATAAGGCTCATAAGGGATCTTTCGGTGAAATCAGGAAAAAAGATACAGCTGTTGCTCAATGGCGGCGATACGGAAATAGACAGGGAAATAATAGAGAACCTTACGGAACCGCTCATACATATATTGAGGAACTCGGTGGATCACGGTATTGAAAACTCCGGAGAAAGGTTGAAAGCAGGAAAAATGGAAGCCGGACTGGTATCCATATCAGCCGTATGTCTGGACGGGAAGATAGTAATATCTGTCAGCGATGACGGGCGCGGGCTTGACAGGGGAAAAATATTTAGAAAGGCGGTTTTAAACGGATTGATAAGAGAAGATGAGAAACCGTGCGATGAAAAATTGTACGGCTTTATAATGCTGCCGGGGTTTACCACGTCTGAAAAAGTTTCCGAGCTCTCGGGCCGCGGGGTTGGTATGGATGCCGTGAAAAAGGCCGTGGAAGCTTTAAAGGGAAGTATAAAAATAAAATCAATAGCCGGGCAGGGGACAAAAATAATAATGACATTTCCGGTTAATATGGCGGTGATAGAAGGCATGCTTGTTTCCCGCAGCGGCGACAGATATATATTACCGGTATCAAACATAGAATCGGTTGCTTTATCCGGCGGAGGGCCGATAGATGCAGCTTTGCCGGGTTTTAGTGAAAACACGGAAAGTGGGCGCTCCGGCAGGAACGTGATAATTAATATAAAAAGCGGGAATAAAAGGAAAGCTATTTTAGTGGACAGGATAATTTCACAGCAGAAAATTGCTGTCGCAAATATTTCCGGGTTAAAACTTGAAAAAACATTTTTTTCCGGAGCGACGGTGATGCCGGACGGGACTCCGGCGCTGATCATTTCGCCTGAAAGAATGATAAGCAGTGAAGCATGACAGGCTTTATTATCGTGCGGCCGGCCGCAGGGTGGTTTGTAACAGTATTAAGAGAATTTCTAAAACGTAAGTTTGGTGTTTATCCCTTTGCATGTATGGATTTTTATCGGATTTGTCGCCCGATATAATAAAGGCGGCCTCTTGCGAGGCCGCCGGATGAGCGGCGCAAGGCCGATAAAAATCCATACATGCAAAGGGAAGGCATTGTGCGGTCCAAGTTTTTAACAGTATTATGAAGCAAAGAAAGGCTGTTGAAATAATTCTAAAGTATTCAATACCATGCGGCCGGCCGCATGGTGGTTTAATACCGCGGAGGGAAAATGGAAAAAGAAGAAAAAATAGGGACACTGAAGGCTTACAAAGAAAGATTTGAATCGGCAAGTAATTACGAAAAAAAACTGCGCAGTATTGTAAAAACAGGCCATGAAATGGCCTATTCCCGCGATATGTCGGAGATAATGCCTGTAATGCTCACTCTGGCCGTAAAAATATGCGGAGCGCAATTCGCGGCCGCGGCGCTTACAGGAAAGAACGATGAAGTTTTTGTTTCCGGGGGGGCGCCGGCAAATGGCGCCGGCAGATTTCCGCTGGATAAGGATTTTAAGAGGGATAAAGGGCTCTCGGGTCTTTTAATGAGAACAAAAAAACGTTATATCTGTAATATCACGGAGGGTGATGAATACCTGAATGATGATATCAGGACCGATTGCGGAATTAAGAATTATATTTCAACCCCGCTGCTGGTTAAGAACAATGATTTTATCGGGATGCTGGAAGTGTACAACAAGAACCGTATGGAGCCGTTCAACGAAAATGACGCGGACATACTGGACATGCTTGCGGCTTTCACGGCCGCGGCCGTGGAAAGGTTCAGGATATACGCCGAGTTTGGAAAGTTCGGCGATGAGATACAAAAAGTTGTTGACGAAGCCTTCGAAGCCGAAGCGGCCTTCAGGGATGAATCAAAAAAATTTGAAAGTACTAAAATGGAGATCAGAAAGATAAAGGCGGACGCGGAAAGAGCCGCGGATATGGCGGTGGAAATACTGAAAATGGAGGAAGCGGACATACCCCGTATGAAGGAAAAAGCTGCCGGGATACTCAGATTGATAAACAGGGAGAAGATGCAGCCCTGAAATACAATCCGGCAGCCGGCGGCATGCCACTGAAAAGTATTGCTTTTTGCAGGGCAAACCGGCGCGGCAGCCGGAACATCCTAAAGGAGGAAAAAATGAACAATTTGAAAAATCATGAAAGGGAGTTTAAGAACATCGTAATGAAAGAAGAACTCATCAAAAGGTCGCTGGATATTTTTGCGGGGCGCATGTCTGACGAGCAGAGAAAAAAACTGCTTAATGTTGACAGCAAGGCCATGGGAAAATACCTGCACAGAACCGCAATGAACGGGTTGACCTCAGAAAAAAAATAGTGGTAACATGGACAAAGCCGGCTGCTTTCATCCAATGCTCTAACTATACCGCCGCCGGGATAGTTTTGTAGCGGCATGAAGAGAGTATCAAAAACGCGAATTTGGTATTTATCCCTTTGCATGCAAAGGGAAATCGCTGTGCGGTCAGGGCTTTAAAAAGTCTTATAAAGCAAAAAAATAATTATTTTTATACGGCACTGTTTCCCGCGTGGATATATTTTGCCGGGTGCATGCCGTTATTATCTTCATCTGAGATCGCAGGTACATCCGTAAGCGCGTCCAGCACGGAATTCCAGTCGTAATTTTCCAGTACGTTCAGGCGCGCTTGTTCCTTCATTTCACGTAAAGCCGGATCAGCCGTCCGGATCATTATGATAAGTTTATTTAGCTTTTTAACCCAGTCATTTATATCATTTGAGCGCGCCGCGTATCCTGTTATTCCGTCCTTTATTATTTCTTTTGGGCCGCCGGCGTCAGATACTACGGCAGGAAGGCCGCAGGACTGTGCCTCAAGTACCGACATGCCAAAAGTGTCTGTATTGCTCGGAAAGACGAATATGTCGCATCCTGAGAGCGAGAGCGGGAGCGCCTGATGGTCAAGCTTTCCGTGGAAAAAAATATTATTCAGGTTGCTGCATTTTGTTTTTAAAGTATTCATGTACGGGCCGTCGCCGATCATTATCAGGTTCAGGTCCGGATTTTCCATCAACAGTTTTCTGTAAACAGAAATTAGAAAATCCAGGTTTTTGTCTTCTGATATCCGTCCGGTATATATCATTGTGATATCGCCGGTAAGATTAACCAGATTTTTTAAAAATAATTTTCCTTCAGGATCCGGGCAAAAAAGAGCGGAGTCCATTCCACGTTTGAAAAGAGTCATTTTGGAAGGGTCAAATCCGCGTTTTTCAAGTATATCCATGTATTCAAGGGTGGGAACCATGAGTTCGTCCATGCCGGAATAGAACCAGCGGGTATACGATTCAATAAGCCCGGACGCGGATTCATCCTTTATTATACCGGCGGACTGGGACGTAAAATCGGTGTGATATATGCCGGAACATTTTGTACCGGTCAGCTTTGCAGCAAGGTATCCCAGGAGTCCGACGGGCCCGGGCGTTGATATTATTATTTCGTCAGGCTCGTATTCGTATACTTTTTTCATGGCTTCAAGAACGGAGGGGACTTTAAGCGTGTATTTTTCATAGTATGGTATTTTAAAAGAGTACATGAATGGAAAATTCATGACGTCCGGCGGCAGTGAAGAGGACATATCCTCTTTTGAAAGGCATGCGGCCAATTTTATATTTTTGCCGTTCCTGTACGAAGCCCATCCCATTGTTTTCAATGTTACGGATACGCCGTTCATATCGTTTAAAGTGTCCGTGAACCACAGGATCCTTTTTCCGTCCTTCTGTCTTAACTCGCTGAATGTCGCGGCATATTCACGCACCGTGGACCTGCCCGTGTAAATATGCTTGATCGTTGTGAAGAACGGGGTGGACAAAAAAAGCGCCGGTATGGAAGAGGATGCATTTTTTATAAATGAAGCCACATCTCCTTTTGTAAGGTCGTTTTCGGCCGATGTGATAAGGTTCTTCAGGAATATATCGGATATTGAAGAAATTTTTGAATAGACAATATCGAGTTTTTCCTCGGCCGGCATATCGTTTTTTTCCGACAGGCTGTCCACCAGGTCCACAATTAGCGATTGAACGTCTGAAGCTCCGTTTTTGCCGCCAAAGTAACGGACTTTGTTCATTTTGATGCTGTTTTTCAGGCTGAGCTTTTTTTTATCAAAAATATATTCGGTTATCTGGCTTAAAAGGCTTCCAGGGGTATCGGTGCCTTTTCTTTTAGAAAAATCACAGGCGATCTTGTATATAGCGAAAGTAAGCCCTTTAAAATCATTATTGCGCCCTCCCGCTATTGTTTTTTTGTCCTTAAGCATTGCTATAAACTGATCCGGGGACGGCGTGTTCTGCGTCTGTGTAAAAGTTCTGCCGATAAAGATCCCGGCGTGGTCGTCGGAACCGCCGGTAAATCCCTTAACCCACGGGTCGCTGCTCATAGGAGTGATCCTGTATTTATCGCAGAGCGTTTCGATATACGGCTGTTTTAAGTTTTTAAGTATGGAGGTCCACGCGGAGTTGCTAGCATTGTCGCGGCTGCCGTTGATGGATTCAAAAACGTCAAAAAGGAGTATAAGTTTTTCAAGGTGGCTTACCTTAAGCCTGCCGTTCACGGAATATGACGCGTGCGCAACCGAATATGCCAGGTTGTTTTCCCTGATGTAATCGCGCAGCAGATAAATATTATTCCTGAGTTTTTGCACCCTTTCAAATTCCTCCTCCGTGATCCCGTAAAGCAGTATGTGAACCTTGCACCCGTCTTCCGGGAAATACGCGGTTGCTTCGACTCCGGTAAAGGTGTCAGCAGGATGTTTTGAGTTTAAAAGAAACGAACCTTCGATAGTGTTATGGTCGGTGATGGTCACAAATGACATACCTTTTTCTTTTGCTTCATTATAAATAAATTCCGGGTCGGTGTAGGATTCGGCGGCGCCTATGCGCTGCAGAAACCATTCCGAAGGGTGTTCCGAATACCTTGAGTGCACATGCATGTCGGTTTTAAACATATGTTCCTCCTTTTTTGATCATGGCGTTATTATAGAATGGCCTGTTTTTTTTTATCTTAACGCGCAATTAATTTGCGGTTAAATCCCATGATTGAGTATATTGACAGGATATTGCAATTAACCGAATCTTAACAAAAATTTTGTACAAACTTCACATTTTATTATGTATAATTGGTAAAATAATAAAAAGGCGGGAATCAATATTATGGAAAAACTTATCGCGGTAGTCGACGATGAAGATGATATAAGAGAGCTTGTCTCGGTTAACCTGAAAAAAACCGGTTTTAAAGTGAAGGAATTTTCAGATGCCGATTCCCTTATAAGGTCGCTGGCCAAAGCCGTTCCGGACCTTATCATACTGGATATCATGATGCCCGGCACGGACGGGATAGAAGCGTGCAAGATCCTCAAAAAGGACGAAAAATATTCTTCAATACCCATAATAATGCTTACTGCCAGGACGGACGAAGCGGACAAGGTGGTCGGCCTTGAGCTGGGAGCGGATGATTATGTGTCCAAACCTTTTTCACCGAGGGAACTTACCGCGCGCGTGAAAGCTGTTTTGAGGCGCAAAACAACCGCGGCTGAGGAATATGAGGCCGTGGAAATAGGCCCTATAAAAATGGACCTTAACAAACATGAAGTCCTTGTAAAAGGGAAAAAGGTTGAGCTTACGGCCACAGAATTCAGGATACTACAGATACTATCGTCAAAAAAAGAACACGTACTGTCAAGGGAACAGATACTTGACAATTTATGGGGAAATGAAAAAGTCGTGGTTGACAGGACCATAGACGTGCATATAAAGCACTTAAGGGAAAAACTCGGTCCGGCCGGTAAAATGATCAAGAATATCCGCGGCGTTGGTTATAAAATAGAATGAAAAAAACACTTTTCGCGAGGATGCTCTTTGGATACGCCATAGTTATCGCTGTTTTCTCCGTTATAATAATATTCCTTTCTTCAAACACGATCAGGGACCATTTTATGAATTCTTCGGAAATTTCACTCAGGGAATACGCGGTAATGCTAAAAGGAGCCGTAGATCCTTATCTTAATAAAGGAGACCGCGCGGGCATTGAAAAAGTAATTACCGGAATGAAATCAAGCACGGATGTCAGGTTTACGATCATAGATAAATTCGGCAAGGTCATCGCGGATTCGGACAGGGACCCGCAGACCATGGATAATCATGTGAACAGGCCCGAGGTGAGGGCGGCAATTGAAGGAAAGGAAGGAAAAGCGGTGCGTTACAGCAATACTTTAAATCAGGACATGCTTTATCTTGCCGTCCCGGTCATGCCTGACGGCGGCGGGGTTTCAACGGTCATCAGGGCCAGTCTGCCGCTGAAGGATGTAAAAATATTGATCGATAAATTTTACAGGGATACCTTAAAAGCCCTGCTGGGAGCGCTTATAGCGGCGTTTGTCACGGCGTATTTTTTCTCAAAACACCTGTATAATCCGATAAAAGAACTTGCCGAGGCTTCAAAAAAAGTCGCGAACAGGGAATTTGAAACCCGGGTTGTCATAAAGGACCGTGATGATATGAGGGAACTCGCGGAAAATTTTAATTTCATGACATCCCAGATAAAGGAACTTTTTGACGAGGTTTCGGAAAAGCAGAAGCAGCTGGACGCGATAATAAATTCCGTGGCTGAAGGCCTGCTGGTAACGGATGAAAAAGGAAAGATCATCCTCATCAATAAAAGTTTCAGTAATATATCCGGAACAGAATGCTCGGCCGGGAATTATTACTGGGAGTGCTTTATGCCGGTAAAATTCAATGAACTGGTTGAAGCCGGGATTAAAGATAAAAAGTATTTTGTCGAGCAGGTGGAGATCAAAGACCGCACGTACCTGTGCAATGTGAATTTCCTTGAAGAAAAAAAACAGGCGGCTTTTGTGCTCTATGATATAACCGAGTTTAAGGACCTGGAAAGGATAAAAAAGGATTTTGTGGCCAATGTTTCACATGAACTCAGAACGCCGCTTACGGCCATAAAGGGTTTTGCCGAAACGCTTGAGCAGGATACAAAGGACCCGGAATCAAGGCATTATCTGGAAATAATAAAAAAGAACACGGAAAGGCTTATTAATATAGTAGCGGACCTTATGACTCTGTCACAGCTTGAGGAGATGGAAAAACTGCTTGAATCCGAAAAGGTGGACCTGATGTCTCTTATCGCCAACGGGATAAAAATATCGGAGCATTTAATAAAAACAAAGGGCCTCTCTGTGGAAGTGGACGCCGCCAATGATCTGCCTTTGATCAAAGGCGACGTTTTCAGGCTGGAACAGGTTTTCATAAATCTTATAGATAACGCCGCCAAATACACTGAAAAAGGGTCCATTACTATCAAAGCTGTTAAGGAAGATTCAAATGTCAAAGTAACCGTAGCCGACACCGGCATAGGCATACCCGAGGAACAGATCCCCAGAATTTTTGAGCGCTTTTATGTGGTGGACAAGTCGCGTTCCAGAAAACTTGGCGGCACAGGCCTCGGGCTTTCCATAGTAAAGCATATCGTCATACTGCACGGAGGCAAAATATCCGTCGAGAGCCGGCCGGACTCCGGCACAACATTCACTGTAATACTCCCGATCGCCTGACCTTTTACGCCGTTTAAACCTTAATTAAAAATTAACATTCAAATTATAATTCGTTAATACTCTTTTTCTATACTTTCATCCGTAAAAACAAATTGTTCATCCAAAAGGAACAGAGCTGACAGCACCGGGCATAAAAACTGCGGGATATAAAAATCAGCCCGGCGATCCGGCTCTTGAAATAAAAAACAATTTGAAAGATGAAAGTAAAAAAAACATCAAGGAGGAAGTAAATGAAAAAGGGATTAAGTTTCGTTCTGGTTCTTGCTTTTGCGCTTTCCTGCGTTGCCGCCGTATCAGCGGAACCGGTAGCAAAGTTTTACGGTTATGACTGGCTCAGGTATGATTATCAGGTTTACGGCGGATCATATGCTGTAACGCCGAAAAGCAACAACACGTTCTCCATACCAAGGACCTACCTCAGGTATAAGGTGGCTGACGACGCAGCCGGTTATGAAGGAAATCTGACCATAGATATTAATAACGTAAACGGCGGAGAGGTGGTAGTCGCAGGCAAGGGGGGCAGCGTTGACTGGGCGTCATGGGTCAAAAACGCAAGCGTTGATTTTAAAAAGATACCGCTGCTTGGAGATATTGACGCTCTGATCAGGGTCGGACAGCAGAACGTGTATTTCGGGTCCATCGACACATGGCAGTATCCTGTGATAGAAAAGGCCCTGGAAGATAAAAATGGTGTTGTAAGCAGCGCGGACCAGGGAATATCGCTTATCGGAAAGATACCTGCGGGATTCGGCGCCTATGAAGTGGCGGTATATAACGGCACCGGATATAAGACAACCGCGTATGACGCTTCCCAGAACATAACGGACAAGGCATACGACGCGAGCTTGCTTATTACTCCGCTGGCTGGTATATATGTAAGGGGTTCATATTTACACAAACTGACGAATGGCATCGGAGCGGTTACGGCAAATTATGATGCAACTGCGGCGGTTCTTGGCGGAGCGAGCGGCCCTATTGAGGGTTTTGTGGAATACCTGGTCAGCGATGCAGCAAAAAATTATGTGGCTGGAAGCAAATCCGGCGTCGCTGTCGGAGTATCGGGCTATATCGGGGTAAAAATTACCGATGCGATATCGCTTCATCTCAGGATGGATTCCTATAATCCGGATACGCGCGCGAAAAATGACGAGGTCAACACATACATTGCGGGCGCGAACCTGAAACTTACAGATGCGACTGTCCTGCAGATCAACTATCAGCTTGACGCTAACAAATATCCGGGACACGGTTCCGGAGACAACAATCTGACGAACAATAACCAGTTTATGACACAGTTAGTATGGTCCTGGTAAGCGGGAAACAGGCATTAGAAATAAAATTTAAAAAGAAAAAAGGAGAAGAAAATGAAAAAATTCGTTAAGATCGCAGTAGCTGCCGCGCTGGCAGCCATGCTTGTAACGCCTGCGTTCGCGTGGAACTGGCCGTGGGCCCAGAAAGCCGGAAATAAGCTCTCAACGCAGGGATCAACAACGGTACTTCCGATAGCACAGGCTGAGGCTGAAGTTTTCATGAAAACAAATAAAGCCGCGGACGTCAGCGTATCGGGCGGAGGCTCCGGAGTAGGGATCGCTGCCCTGATAGACGGTTCGACGGATATAGCGAATTCCTCAAGGCCTATAAAATCAAAAGAAATAGTCCAGGCAAAGCAGAAAGGCGTTAACCCGGTAGGCACCATAATTGCCAATGACGGAATAGCAGTGGTTATAAACAACGGGAACAGTGCTGTAGGGCTTACCATTGAACAGTTAAAATCGATATATTCCGGGGAAATAACAAAATGGAGCCAGGTTGGCGGATCGGGCGACACCATAGTGGTAATTTCGCGCGACAGCGCTTCAGGCACATTTGAAGTTTTCAATGAGCTCGTTTTAAAAGGCGCAAAGCTCAGGCCGGATTCACTGATGATGGCGTCAAACAAGGAAATAGCCGAAACAGTGGCGAAAACACCGGGCGCGATAGGTTATGTGGGGCTCGGATATCTTTCAGGCGACCTGAAGGCCCTGAAGGTAAACGGAGTTATACCTTCCGAAGAAACAGTGCTGAACGGCGAGTACAAACTTGCAAGGCCGCTTTTCATGTATACGAACGGCGAACCTAAGGGAACGGCGAAGGATTTCATTGATTTCATTCTCAGCGCCGAAGGCCAGAAGATAGTTAAGGCAACGGGATTTGTAGTAATAAAATAAATAAAGAACAGTGGTATTAAGCCGTGGGCCCGCAAAAGCGGGCCCACGGCATTTATGAGCAAAGCGTCCGTGTTTAAAATTAACACAATATTAACAATCATAAAACATTCTTTTAACAGGCTGCGGATATATTATTAAAAGAAATAAAAATTTGATTTAAAGCGTATTATTAATACCGCGACGGAGCCTTAAAATATAAAACGAAAGAGGGCAATAATGGCAACGCATCAGGGCATGAGAAAAAATTTTATAGAACGCATACTGCCGCTTATAGCGTCTGTTTCGCTGGTATTTTTACTGGGCATAGCTGTTACTCTGATCGCGGCTTCATTGCCTGTCTTTAAGTCGGTATCTTTGCAGGGATTCCTTTTCGGCAAGGAATGGATCCCCACGGCAGAGCCGCCGTCGCTCGGCATATGGTCGCTCATGGTGGCCTCTTTTTATGTGACCGTGGGGGCTGTAGTTTTCGCGCTGCCGCTCGGGCTTGGAAGCGCGGTTTATATAGCGGAACTGGCGTCGCCGCGGGTTAAGGAAATATTAAAGCCCGTCATGGAAATACTGGCCGGGATACCGTCGGTCGTTTTCGGATTCTTCGGCATAGTTTTTGTAGCTCCGATAGTACAAAAGATATTTCACCTCGATACCGGTTTGTGCGGATTTACGGCGGCAGTCATACTCGGGCTGATGGTTATTCCGACTATTTCAAGCATGTCGGAGGATGCTATATCGGCTATATCAAAAGACTTAAGGAATGCGTCCTATGCCCTTGGCGCGAACAGGTGGGAAACCATAGTTAAGGCCATAATACCTGCTGCAAAATCCGGTATATTTACCTCAATAATTCTCGGAATAAGCAGGGCGCTGGGAGAGACAATGACGGTGCTGATGGTGGCCGGCGGCGCGGTAAAGATACCGGGATCGATATTTTCGCCCATGAGGCCTATGACCGCGACCATAGCGGGAGAGATGGGCGAAGCGGTGACGGGCAGCCCGCATTATCACGCGCTTTTTGCCATGGGGCTTGTTCTTTTTGTTATAAATATAATATTCAACCTGACGGCGGACTATTTTCAGAAAGGTAAAAGAAATGTTTGATGCCATGATAAAAGCGGTGAATAAGCGCGACAGAAGGACTGTTATGCAGGAAGCAGGATTTTTGCTCCTTAAATTGTGTATATTGATCGTCATATTGTCCCTCGGGATACTTATATTTTATATATTTATGAGAGGATATAAAGTTATAAGTTTTGATTTTCTCACACAGTCTCCGCGAGAAGGTATGGTCGAAGGCGGAATATTCCCGGCGATACTCGGAACTTTTTTGCTGTCAATAGGAGCGCTGATATTCGCACTGCCTACCGGGGTGCTGACGGCGGTATGGCTTACGGAATACGCCGACAATCCGAAGTTCGTAAGGATGATCAGGGTGGGGATAAACAGCCTTGCCGGAGTGCCGTCGATCGTATTCGGACTTTTCGGGCTGATGTTCTTTGTAAAATTCATGCAGTTCGGGGTTTCGCTTTTATCGGGATCGTTTGTCCTCGGGATACTAATACTTCCCACGATCATAGGAGCATCCGAGGAGGCGCTTTTGACGGTTCCAAAGGGATTTAAGGAAGCATCCCTCGCGCTCGGAGCCACAAGATGGGAAACGATGTATAAGATCATACTGCCGAATTCTGTTTCAGGGATAATCACGGGCGTCATACTCAGCGTGGGAAGGGCCGCAGGCGAGACTGCGCCGATACTTATGACGGCGGCCACTTTTTATACCGCAAAACTTCCAAATTCGGTTTTTTCAAAGGTAATGGCATTGCCTTATCATATTTACGCTCTTATGACCGAAGGTTCAAAAAAGGGGCAGACAGAAATAGCGTTTGGAACCGCGCTTGTGCTTTTGCTGCTTGTGCTGGCGATAAACAGCATCGCGATATATATAAGAATTAAGGCGAGAAGAGCGAGAAAATGGTAAAGATCAAGTTAAGAGTTTCAGGTGCGGGATCCGGAGCAAAAGAGGAACGAAGGCGCAAAGCGCAAACTTGTTTTGCCCCGTGTTCCGAACCCTGCACCCGGCCTTCTTAACTAAAAATTGGAGCTGAACATGGCTGAGAATATCAGGATCACGGTAAAGGATTTTAACGCCTACTACGGTGAAAAGCACGCCCTTAAAAATATAAACATAGATATACCTGCCAATCAGATAATGGCAATGATAGGGCCTTCCGGGTGCGGAAAATCAACTTTTTTAAGGTCAATCAACCGTATGAACGACCTGATAGATAATTTTAAGACCTCGGGCAGTATGATGATAGACAATAATGATATTTATGATAAGGACATTGATGTTACCAACCTGCGCAGAAGGGTCGGCATGGTTTTTCAGAAACCGAACCCTTTTCCGAAGACCATATACGAAAATGTCGCTTACGGCCTGAGGGTGAACAAACTGTTCAAAGATAATAAGGAACTGGATCAGAAGGTGGAAAAAAGCCTTGTTGAGGCGGGACTGTGGGAGGAAGTAAAAGACGATCTTGATAAGAGCGCTTTTGAACTTTCCGGAGGGCAGCAGCAGAGGCTGTGCATAGCAAGGGCTCTGGTGATAAAACCGGAAGTAATACTCATGGACGAGCCTACGGCCTCGCTTGACCCGATATCGACGGCGAAGATCGAAGAGCTGATACAGGTACTTAAAAAAGGATATACAATAGTTATAGTAACGCATAATATGCAGCAGGCCGCCCGAATAGCCGATAAAACTTCTTTTTTTATGCTCGGAGAATTGATAGAATATGACGAGACTTCAAAGATGTTCAGAAAGCCGGATAAAAAGGTTACGGAAGATTATATTACAGGCAGGTTCGGATAGATATCTGAAATAATTTTAAGGAGGTTTTCATGGAAAGGCATTTTGACGAGGAACTGAGCGATCTTAAGAAAAATATCCTGAAGATGGCGTCGCTTGTGGATGATGCTATAGGTAAAGCTGTAAAATCGCTTGTTGACAGGGATGAAGAACTCGCGGGCGTCGTAGAAAATGACGACGACTATATAGACGCGCTTGAACTGGAGATAGACAGGTTCTGCCTGGAACTGCTTGCGCGCAGGCAGCCCATCGCCACGGATCTGCGTTTCATAACATCGGTTATGAAAATAAACAACGACCTTGAACGCATCGGCGACCATGCCGCGAACATAGCGCACAAGGCGCGGATACTTGCGCAATATCCGAAGTTAAAACCGCTTGTCTATATACCAAAAATGGGAGAGATAGCAAAGGACATGCTTAAAGACGCGATAAACGCGCTTGTAAATAAGGATTCCGAACTTGCAAGAAAAATGGTCCTGAAGGACGAAGATGTCGATAAACTTTATGTGCAGATATACAGGGACGCCATTGACAGCATGATGGAAGACAGGGAGAAGATAAAATCAGGCACTGAGCTCATAATGATAGCCAAACATTTTGAAAGAATGGCGGACTATATAACCAATCTGGCGGAAGATATAGTGTACATGGTGGAAGGAAAGACGATAAAACACGGATTCGAACAGTAAAGGGAGACTTTTAATGGAAAGAACAAGGGTGCTTTTTGTCTGTATCCATAATTCCGCGCGGTCGCAGATGGCGGAGGCTTTTTTGAACACGCTTGGAGGCAAAGAGTTTGAGGCCGAGAGCGCCGGGATATCTCCGGGCGTGCTGAACCCTTACGTGGTTGAAGCCATGAAAGAAGCCGGCATTGATATTTCAAAGAATAAGACAAAAAGTGTTTTTGATTTTGTAAAAGAAGGCAGGAAATATGATTTTGTAATAACGGTCTGCGATGACAAAACCGCGGAACTCTGTCCGGTATTCCCCGGGATCCATGAAAATCTCCACTGGAACTTCCCCGATCCGTCCACCATGGAAGGCACCGATGAAATGAAAAAGGCAAAAGCCGTGGAAGTGATGGAAGCGATAAGAAGGAAGATACTCCAGTTCATAGCGAGGGAGCTGTAACAAATAACGGCCCGCAGCTATCTCGAGTTTCCATAGTTTTTTTAGCAAAAGCAAAAAAACGCTGTGATTACCCTATTTTTTTAAAAGCGCAATTAGCGCCGCTTTGTATCCGATAGGCCGCTTGTATTTATACATATATAGGCTACGCAACATACCGTGTGATCGGGACAGGCAGGTTTTTACTTAATATGAAATGGTTTTATAGACTGCGACAGCTTGAGGTTGTGCGCTTTTTTAAAAAAATACGGTGATCACAGCGCACTGAAAAAAACCGTGGGAACTCCAGGCAGCTATCGGTTGACGCCGCAAAGCGGCAGGTGTATATTTCTTTTATGGATAATAACAAAAAACTCATATTGCTTAAGTCGGTTCACACAGTAATATGGATCGTGATGAACGCTGCCGTATTTTATTGCCTCTGGAAAGTCATCATAATGGAGTTTGACCCGTTATTTTTTTGCTGTATTTTCCTTATCCTTGCGGAGTGCCTGTTGCTGCTTCTGAACGGGTTGAATTGCCCGCTTAATAACATGGCAAAAAAATATACCGGCGACCGCAGATACGGATTTGACATATATATTCCTGCCGTGATAGCAAAATATAATATAGCAATTTACAGCGTGATTATAGCGTTTGGAATTATTATATATGTAATTAATAAAGTTTCCGGCTAAAATCCGCAATCTGCAATCTAAAATGTACTTCTGTCCCCTTGACAAATCAGCCAAAAGCCATATAATTTATATATATCAGCCAAAGGATGGTAAATCTTGGATATCTGGCAGGCGTTAAAGAATAATTTTTTAAAACTCGTCATAAAATTCGACAACGGATTTTTGTGCGATACATGCAGGTACAACCACCCGAACGACTGCGCTGAGCCGGACAGGCCGAACGCGAAGTCGTGCGCGGAGTATAAACATAAATAGAACAATTTAAAATTTAAGGAGAGAGTAAAATGGCAAACTACACTTATGAATGCAAACATTGCGGGGTTTTTAACGCCGAACATTCTATCAAACAGGACGCTTATAAGGTCTGCCCGAAATGCGGCGGCAAAGATATAAAGAGGCTCATCGGCAGTAACACAGCTTTTATATTAAAAGGCAGCGGGTTCTATGACACCGATTACAAGCACGGCGCCGGAAGCGAATACGCGGCAAAAAAAGCGGCCGACCATTCCTCGCATGCTCCGTCATGCCACGGGTGTGATAAGGCCGGCTCGGGAAAATGCAAGGGATAGTATAAAATAAATAAAGTATAAGTGAGGTTAAATTTGGAAGTTACTGCTGTTATCATGGCCGCGGGCAAGGGGACGCGCATGGTCTCGGATAAGGCAAAGGTGCTTCATGAGGTCGCGGGTAAGCCCATGCTGGGCTACGTGATAGACGCTTGCCGCCGGGCCGGTATCAGAGATATAGTCATAATCGCCGGGTCCAACTATCCGCAATTAAAGGAATTTACAGACAGGGCATACCCTGACAAAAGCATAAAGTTCGTTATCCAGAAGCGGCAGCTCGGCACGGCGCATGCCATAGCCGCGGCTTTAAGGGCAAAGATATCATATAAAAAATCCGTTCTTATATTAAGCGGAGATGTGCCGCTGATAACGCCGGGGACAATCAAAGGGCTGATTAATGGGTTTACAAAAAAAAAGTGCGGTGGTATAATCTGCTCCTCAATTGTTGAGGATCCTTACGGATATGGCAGGCTGCTGCAGGACGAAAGCGGCAATATAATAAGGATAGTTGAAGAAAAGAACGCCTCTGAAACGGAAAAACGCATAAACCTTATAAACGGCGGGATATATATTTTTGACAGGGGCCTGCTGAAGAAATATATACGCCGGGTAAAGCTTGATCCCGTCAAGAAAGAGTATTACCTTACGGACCTGGCGGCTATTATGGCGCAAAATTCTATAAAAATAAGGCCGAAAATAACGGATTATACAGAGATATCCGGCGTAAATGACAGGGTGCAGCTGATGGAAACAGGCAAGTTAAAGAATAAAAAAACTCTTGAAAAGTTTGCCGGAAATGGTATAACTATTGTTGATTTTGATACGGTTTTTATTGATGAAAATGTGAGTATCGGCAGAGATACCGTCATACAGCCATTTACTGTCATCAGAGGAAAAACCATCATAGGAAAAGGCTGCAGTATAGGGCCGTTCGCGCATATAAGGCCGGATACTGTTATCGGCGATTTTTGCAGGATCGGCAATTATGTGGAAGTAAAAAAATCAAGGATCGGCAGCCATACCAATGTGTCCCATTTGAGCTACATAGGCGACGCTGAAATAGGGTCAAGTGTAAATATAGGCGCGGGTACGATAACCTGCAATTATGATGGAAAGAATAAGAACAGGACAGTGATAGGAAATAATGTTTTTGTTGGAAGCGACACCAAATTTGTCGCACCGGTTAAAGTGGGAAACGATGTTGTGATAGCGGCCGGGTCTGTAATTACGGAGGATGTGCCTTCCGGAGCGCTTGGCATAGCAAGGGCGCGGCAGGTCAATAAAGAAC